>ENA-OWPA01000065-OWPA01000065.1-bioreactor-metagenome-genome-assembly--contig:-NODE-65-length-195832-cov-7.656560_pt1 | contig 195832 bp, 162 predicted proteins | sample MGYA00238139_ERZ651803 | MGnify/ENA primary metagenome ERZ651803 (study PRJEB26909, sample SAMN07631231) | bioreactor metagenome | isolation source: Switchgrass digestor | place: USA: Dartmouth...
GGTAATGGTTATGTTGGTGATTCCATTATACCAGAGGCGTTTCAGGTCTCATTTTTATTATTAAGTTAACAGAACAAGATATAAAGTGAGGAGGCAACTATATGGATGATCAGCATAAGAGCATTTTTGATTTTTCCTTGCCGGAAATAGAGGGACGAACACCTTATGATATACCTACAAGCTATCTCGTAAAAGATGGTGAAAACAATTGGAAAACAGTAACCGGAAGAAGACCAAGTAAAACGATGCTTGTGAACGGGATCCGGAAAGAAGTTGATTCATGGCGTTTAAATAATTACGCAGGTGCCAGCGATACTTCAAAAAAACTTTTAGAGTATTGGTTTGATGAGGATCATCTACTCTCTGATGGAAAGCGGTATAGATACTATTATTGCCAAAGAGAAGCTATAGAAACCTTAATATATCTATATGAAGTTAAAGGATATAAAGACTGTTTTGAACTAATAAGAGAATACTTCGAAGAGCCTGGGCAGACCATCATAGGCGAAGCTCCATTAGAACTTATTACTACCACTCAGGGGCAAAGACGGGTTAAAAGATATGTCGAAGAAGCGGCACGTTTTGTTGAGCAGGATCTTCCCAACGAAGGCCTTCCACGTTATGCAATAAAAATGGGAACCGGTACAGGGAAGACTACCGTTATGGCATTATGTATTGTCTGGTCGTATTTTCATCGGAAGTTTGAGGATGGTTCAGAATTGGCAAATAACTTTCTTGTGATTGCACCTAATGTCATTGTTTATGAAAGACTGAAAACAGACTTTGAAGGGTGCAAGATATTCAACGAACTTCCACTTATACCTCCGGAATGGAGGAATGACTGGCAGATGGATGCCATTCTCCGGGAAGACAGCAATAAGCCAAAAGCCCAAGGCAATTTATTTCTGACGAATATTCAACAAATATATGACCGGGATGAGGACCCAATACCATTAAACCCTATTCAGGCTATGTTAGGGAAGGCTCCATCACCAAACTTGTCTACCACTGAAAGCATGCTTGATAGAGTAAAGAGAGTTAAGAATCTTATGGTTATCAATGATGAAGCCCACCATGTTCATGATGATGAGCTTGCATGGAATCAGACACTTTTATCTTTAAATGAAAATTTGAAGTTTAGGGATGGAACTGGACTTGTAATGTGGTTGGATTTTTCAGCGACTCCAAAGAACCAGAATGGTACATTTTTTCCTTGGATCATTGTTGATTATCCACTTGCCCAGGCAGTAGAAGATAAGATTGTAAAGACACCGCTAATTATTCATCAGACAGAGAAGAAAGATCCCGGCAAACATCGAAGCGAGGATGCAGGAGATGTATATAATGAGTGGATTACTATTGCAGTTGAAAGATGGAGAGAGCATCGCGATGATTATGGAAATGTAGGTGTAAGGCCGATCCTATTTGTCATGGCTGAAGATACTAAAGCGGCAAATTCGGTTGCAGAAAGGTTAAGAAGGGAACCAGAGTTTAGTAAAGATGAAAACCTATTAGTTATTCATACCGATAAAAATGGTGAAGTATCCAAGGCGGATCTTGATAAAGCCAGAGATGCAGCCCGCAATGTTGATAGCAAAAAGTCAAAGATAAATGCTGTTGTTTCTGTTATGATGCTCAGAGAAGGTTGGGATGTAAGGAATGTAACAGTAATCTTGGGGTTGCGTCCATTTACTTCCAAAGCAAATATACTTCCGGAACAAGCCATCGGAAGGGGGCTAAGAAGAATAAAAGAGTTAGCAGAAGGTGACAATCAGATTCTTGAACTAATTGGAACTCCGGCTTTTGAGGACTTTATAAAGGAACTCGAAAAGGAGGGCGTTGGAGTAGCTGTTACAAAGACACCTCCTCCTTCTGGTGTAAAGATTTATCCTATGGAAAGTAAGAAACGTTATGACATCGCTATTCCAAGGACATCACCGAGATATTCAAAGGATTTTAAAGAACTGGATAAACTCAACCCAGATGAATTTAATGCAATTACATCAGAAGAGAAACTTGATGATGTTAAACTAAAACGTAAAATTGCTTTAATACATGGTACAGTCAATGTTCAAGTAGCAACAAGTGAAATAGAGTTTAATGAAGATAATATTCCGGCAGCAGAAACATTTATTGCGGCTTTGACTGACCGGATTATCAAGAATGCAAAGCTGGTTGGATGCTTTGCTGAGTTATATCCAAAAGTAAGGTACTACGTTAAAAACAAATGTTTCGGGAAACCGGTGGATCTCGATAAGTTGGAAGTTCGGCAAGCTATAAGTGAGAGTATACTACTTGAGGCTATTTCGAATCTGTTCTCAAGAAAAATAGGTGAGCTTACTACCAAGAATCAAGAGATTACATTGGAAGTTGACGACTATAAGATGTCGGATGTTGAGCCTTTTACATGGAGAAGGCGTGTTATCAATGCAAACAAAACAATATTCAATGCAGTGGCTTGTTATAATTTGAGGCTTGAAGGTGCATTTGCAGCATTCCTTGATAGTTGTAATGATGTTGACAGATTTGCAAAGTTGGCCGAATGGTTCACCGGCTTTAGTATTGATTATCTCAGTAGTTCCGGAGGAAGAAGGTACTACTATCCTGATTTTGTTGTTGTTCAAATGGTTGATGGTGAAGAAGTTTTTTGGATCGTTGAAACAAAAGGCCGTGAAGATGATGAGGTAGCACTTAAAGATGCTCATATGAAGCATTGGTGTGAGCAAGTATCAAAGCAGAGTGGGAAGAACTGGGAGTATCTAAAGGTGCCGCAGGATATGTTTTTAGATAAGGTGTATAATAGTTTCAAGCAGTTGGTTGAGGCGATTAGGATGATGGAAAATTCTAAGCAGATAAATCTGTTTGAAAATTAATGTGGAACCAATACAGTAGCTATAACTTTGAGCTTATCAACCTACTACAAGCAACTCTAACGTCAATTTGACTCCACCAAGGGGAGGATCAAGTGTAAAACCACCTCAGACAACTGGTAGCAATGACAAATAACTTGTCAAACAAATTGATGTTATTGATACTTATGATGTATAATTATTACAGGTAAATCATTAAAATTAACTAAAATTTGCATAGTTAGTTACAACCACCCCAAAATACTCCATATATATAAGCGGGTTAATAATTAAGCTAAAACCAGATAAATTAGGGCGTTTTTGTAACATTAATCACGAAGTATAATAAAAAAAATACACTTTATACCGGGTACTTAGAAGGAGAGGATAAAAAACCTAAAATATGCAATTTTATTAAACGGTTAACAGACCGTTCATTATATCCGTAACAGGATAAACTGGAGGGATGTCAAAATGGCATCTTCCAAAAAGAAAACCAACAAGATAGGTAGTGTTTGTTATAACGACATTGTGTTTGACAATAATGTACGTTTTAAAACGGGAGCATCAGATGGTATTGTAAAGGAGTTCTTGTACGAGCTAACTGAGAAGTTTACATTAGAGGCAGCCCGGAGAATGTACATAACAGAACAGGCTTCTTCTCTGCTCTACAAGGAACAGATGACTGCTGTCCTGACTCAGGCACTGGCTTCGGTAACAAACACTTTCCTTGTGAAGCCTAAGTTTGAAGGGAATCATATACCAATACCGAGACTGGCATATAGTGGCCTGGATGATGAAGTTGATTTCTGGATTATGTATGAAGGAATCGTCATCCTGCTAAGCTTTAACAACGAAGTGTCTTCCATAACATCATCCAGGGTTGGAAAAAAGACAACAGACAATTGGAGCGACCTGAACGAGAAACTTGATAAGGTGGTGTACACCGGAATTTTAAAGGACTCCAATGATTACCGGATTTACAAGATTGCTTTGGACATTGTAACTTTCATCAAGAAAGTTCGTAGTATGGATGCCGACATAGGTGATTATAACCTGTCGGTTTGGAAAGGCAGGCTCTATAAGGAACTTGCCCCCAAACCTGATTGGTCAGCTTGCTGGAAGTTGAGCACAGAGCTTGCAGGTCCATATGAGTATACCGATACTATTGAAGCTTATCCTGCTGTAGCTTTTTTGGCTCACATGAAGCCAATACATGATGAGAGCAAGGTCTACAAAGGGGAACGTCTTGATGTACTGGCAAAGGTGGATAATAAGAAGTTGCGAAGCCGGGTTGCTGGAGATTGGGTGTACTGGGCATATCAAAAGGTATCTATTGAGAAGCCGGAAGTATCGATGATGTGGTGAAATCTCTCTCCTACTTCATTCAATTTATATTAATTTATAATAATTTATAATATTTTATTGTCAAAATGACGTTAATAACGTATAATGTTATTAAGAAGGGGTAAACTTAATGATAGAACAATTGGCAGAGAAACTAATCCGAAAAAGGGTTAGTGAAGATCAATTTGACGTTTCTGCCCATGCTCACCAAAGAATGGCGGAAAGGCAAATAGACATCGAAAAGGTACTGGAATGTATTTTAAAAGGACAGACGATAGAATTTCAAAGAGACACAGTAACAGATGACATTAAAGTCTTGTTTCAAGAAGCTACCGATAAAACGCCTGAGATATATGTAGTTGTGGCCGCATTGGATACCCCATTGATTATTACTGTTTGTAGAACTAAAGACGAAGCATGGGAATGCGTAGATAGTGTTTTAAAAAGAAGGGGGAGGTATTCATCATGAGCAAGATTTGTTACATCTGCAATACGCAAATGGAAAAGAAGAATACGTCGATAAATACAGGATGGGGGCAGTATAAGTTAACTGTAGAAGGTATTAGTGCTTATGTATGTCCTAAATGCGGTGAAGTAGTCTTGGAAGGCAAGGATTCCATGATGCTGCAAAGACTGAGTAAGAGTCTGGCTGAGGTGGAAGCCGAAAAGAAGCCCGACATCCTGAACTTAACAGAAGTTGCTGATTTACTGAGAGTCACAAACCAGACTATATATAACATGATCAAAGACGGTAGGCTCAAGGCATACAAGTTTGGACGTGAATGGAGATTCTTCAGGAAGGATGTAGAGTCTTTTATGTCTGGCGGGGAATCGTTTGATATTGCCGCAAGAGGAAAATCCGCTGAGTTAAATAAACAAGACGCTGATATTATATCCAGGTATGTGTGATGATTATGAAATATTTATATGAAAGCAGTCCTGAGCGTTATGCTCAGGATATTCTGTCTTCTTTAGAGTTAATTCCTCCAGTGGATATTCATAAAATTTGCGAAGCATATGATATAAAGATCTGTTATGAAGACATAAGTACCGCAGAAGCCTTTTTAGTGGTATCAAGCGGTAAGAAATCAATTATAATAAACGAGCGAAAAATTCTATATGTACCCAGGCAAAGATTTACCATAGCTCATGAGGTTGGTCATTACTTTATTCCCTGGCATAGTAGTCAGTGTGCATGTTATAAAATTGGCGACTTTGATACATCAAATTCCACTGAGAATGAGGCTGATATATTTGCTTCTGAACTACTGATCCCAACCTCGTCTATACTCCCAAGGATTGATGAGAAAACTATTACTCTGGAATTAATCAAGGAATTTGCCCAGGAGTATAATGTATCATTAGGTGCAATGACGAGAAAAGTTATTGCCAACACTGATGACAAAGTTATAGCGTTGCTCTATTACAGGGATGGAACGAAACTGATTCAAGCAAAGTCAAGTAGTTTTGATTTACACTTGAAGCCTGATATTATAAGAGAGTCTGCTGCAAAAGAACTTCTTAACAGCCGACATGGTAGTGAATCAATGAAAAGAATCTTAAATTGTAACGTATGGTTTCATGAGAACAATAATGATATAGAGATTGTTGAGGAGTCAATGTATCAGCCAAACTTCAATAGGGTATTTACAATACTAAGGATAGCAAATGACTTTGACTACTTTGATGCGTTCTTCGACAGATAGATGTAAGGTAAATGTGGAAAAATCCAACTTTGTGTACAAATTTTAAGACATCTTCGTCTTTATTATGTTATAATATTCTATGTACGAACGCAGTTAACAGACTGCTTGGATTTAAACATACTGAAATGATGAAGGTATGAATATGTAGTTTCAAACATCAAGAGAAAGATACAGGACAGGTATATAATTGAGAAAATATTGAGTATAAAGGAAGTTCTTAAGATGGGTGTAATTGTATTAAAAGCAGAACAACTGAAATTACCGGAAGCAATAGCCAAGAAGCTGAAAGGACGTAAAGTTGAGATATCTGACAAGGGCGAAAGAATAGTTATTACTCCAATAGACAATCCGGTACAGAAAGCTCGAGGCATGTTTAAGGGAGGCAACTTCTCTACCAAGAAGCTGATGGAGCAAAAGAGGTTAGATAGGGAGCTTGAATCATGGGTGTAAAGTATGTGCTTGATGCATGTGCACTAACGGCATTTCTTTATATTTTTGAGGAAGTCTGAAAGTCAAGAGAATAGTTGTTAGAACAGCATGGTGGTCTGGAAGGATTTCTTGAGTATATCAAGAAGCAGGAACAGGAGCACCCGGAAAGACTGGTTGACCCAAAGCAGGTTAAGGACATAAAGACAATAGAATTGCATTGTGATGAATGGAGGGCAGGACAGCGGTTAAATCGTCTTGCTCACTCCAGCATTATGACAATTTCTGAAATTTAAAAAGATTAAATGGTAGTTTTGAGGGTATTAAATATGAAGAAGGAAGATATAAAAGAAAGAGTCAAGGAACTGACGTTGATGCTGCTGCACCTTACATCCTGGGTGGAGAATGAATATGGAATGAAGTACCGCAGAAGCTGGAAGGGATATGACTTTGGCATACTGGATGGACTTGCTGAAGAGGATTTAATCAGAGGCGGACACCGTTCAAAGTCAGTTATGATAACTGATGAGGGAGTGAAGAAGGCAAAAGAGCTTCTGAAGCAATACGGTATAACAGAAGAATAGCAGGACAGCAGTTAAACCGTCCTGCTCACTTCAACATTATGTCGATAACCGAAGAGTGGATTTGTACATATGAACCGGTACGGTTCGCCTCCACCATTCAAATCCACGACATGGGTATAAGCCGCTGTTGCAATACCCATAAATTTTCCGTTTAGAAAAGATATGCTGATGAGACTATTCTTAAATTAGTGTAAATACAAATATCTTTCTAAATTATCGAATAATGCTATGTCAATTATCCAAATGGACTGTCTTATTGAATATATTGTCTATTTTGTTTGTTTCCATAATAAGTAAGTCTACATAAGATGTTGCTATCCTGCCTGTTTGACCTCGTGGAAAATATTGATATATTAATGCGGAATAGTATTTTACAAGAAGGGGATAGAATGACAGCCGACTTATATAATCATTGCGACCTTTCTGAAAACACCAGTTTGATTTAAGAAGATTATACCGATATGGCTGTTTAGTAATTAACGGTTTAGCGCTGGGTGAAAGCAGGACTGCTGGTACATATAAATGCGTCCTCTTTATTTATTGAGAAATAGAAGATTAATTTAATACAAGGAGCAAAATGTATGATTTTTGATACAATACTTTTTGATCTGGATGATACAATACATGATAGAAACAGAACATTATGTAAGCTCGTTGACCTATTTATATCAAGATATTGTGATGTATTGGACTATAATAGTAAGTTAATTGTGAAAGATATTTTTTTGAAATTGATAACAAAGGATATAAGCCCAGAGAAGAAGTATTTAGAGAGTTACAGGACAGAATCTCATGGAAATATAAACCTGATCTAAAAGAATTAATTGATTTTTGGAATGCAGAGTTTCCCAAATGTGCCCAACCTATGCCTGGTATATACAATGTTTTGGATTATTTTTCAGATAAGGGCATAAAAATGGGGATTGTAACAAATGGCAATTCTGATTTTCAAAATTCAAAAATCGATAAACTGGATTTCAGAAAATATATGAAAACTGTAATGATTTCTGAAGAAGTTGGTATTAGAAAGCCTGACCCTAAAATATTTCATCTTGCGTTATCAAAAATTGACTCAAATAATGAAAACACTCTGTTTGTCGGAGATAATCCTTTAGTTGATATAAAAGGAGCAAATGATTCCGGTCTAATACCTGTTTGGTTAAGTCATGGACAAGTCTTGAATGAAAAACACTAATTTATTGTTGAAAGTGAAGAAATATACTGTTAATATGTATGTAAATAACATTGCAGGGAGGTATATGGAGATGAAAAATATCAAAAGATTCATATCTGTATTTGTATCAATATTTATTATCTTTTCAATATCGGCATACGCATTTGGAGCAAGCACTGCTAATATCCAGATAGAAGTGGATGACTGGCAGGGTGATCGATTTGTCCCTATAACCGTTGATTTTGTATCGGTAACCAATGTTTCAAGAAAGCTGGATAAAATCGAACACCCTGTTCCTAACTTCTCAAAGTATTTCGTGTACCTGGAAGTGACCGGTTCTACAACTATAACGACACTGGAAGATGAAGATGAGGTATATGTCTGCAAGGTTGAATACAGTGACGGAGATTACCAGGTCATCAGGGAATATTATCAGGATGATGAACATAAAGTTGTTGAGGAAAGCGGTTATGAGTATTACACAAAGGGAAGCTACATTAAGCTGACTGAACCCGGTGAATACATAGTATATGGATCATATTGCGGCAGCTTGGATTTGGGTAGTATAGCATACATAAAAATAGTGCCTGATGCAAAAAAAGCAGTGCCAACGACATCGAAGATAATTGCAGACGGTAAAGAGATTTCTTTTGATGCTTATAATATCGACGGGAATAATTACTTTAAGCTTCGTGACCTTGCCATGGTGGTTTCAGGAACCAATAAGCAGTTTGATGTCGTATGGAACGGTGAAAAGAAAACAATTGATCTGATATCAAATAAGGCATATACTCCGGTAGGCGGTGAGCTGGCAAAGGGCGACGGAACCATAAAGAAAGCTGTATTATCCACTTCTGATATATATAGGGATGGAGAGCTTGTAAAGCTGACAGCTTATAATATCAATGGCAACAATTACTTTAAACTGAGGGATGTGGCAAAAGTATTCAATATAGGAGTTACATGGGACAGTGAAACTAAAACGGTGGGTATCGATACGAATTCCGACTATATTGACGAGTAAATATAAATGCATTTAATTATAATCATTACAATAACCTGATAAACTTCTTCAATGGCGTGCGTCCGGGAAATTTCCGAAGAGTAACATATATGGCATAAAACTGACTGTTTCAGGACACTGTCAAATAAGAAAATATAGTTGTGGCCTCTTTCAATATCTGATATCATTAAACGCATGCGAAAGAAAGGGGTCTTATACTGATGAACAAAAAAACTTGCATTTTTGTTGCTCTTGTATTGATTCTGTCTTCCATGCTTACGGCATGCGGGAGCAAAGAAACTCCGGAGCAGGCAGTAACCAGTGCTTTAAATGCTGTTAAAAATTCTGACGTGGACACCGCTCAGAAATATTTTGACCAGGATAATTTATTTGTTGTAGATCCAGAGACCGGTAAAGCGGTGACCGACGAAGAAAATGCCAGACTTGTACTCAGTAAGTTAAATTTCAAGGTTCTGTCATCTTCCATTGACGGTGATACTGCCGTAGTTAAGACGGAAATATCAAACATTGATATATCCAGTATTGCGATGGAATACTTTCAGCAGGTAATGCAGCTTTCAGCCGACGATAATTTTGATGAAAATGCTAATGATGAAGAGATAGAAGCACAGCTGAAAAAGATGTTAACCGATTTGCTCAGCAGGGATGACGACACAATGACAACATCGGCTATCGATATTACGCTTTCCAGGCATGAAGACAGCTGGAAGATAAATGTCACAGATGATCTTAAGGATGCAGTTCTTGGCGGAGCGATCAGTGTAGCAGAAGTGATGGGGAATATTTCCGGAAGCGGTGAATCCTCTGAAGCAAATTAAGCCGTATTAGCAGTGCCGGCTCATTAACCGGTAACAGGAAAAAAGCCTTGGTTTCAAGGCTTTTTTATTTTCGGGAAAACGGCACAAGGGGCACAGTAACCGAAGGGCAGCTTTAGCCTTGTAATGATTTAATGCAGCATTGTGGACTTTTATGCTGGGAAAAGATATTATAAATAATATATTAATGCAGAGATAAAGCGAAACTGACCACAGGGGTGCTGTTAATGCCTTTTAAAAAGCGTTTGCCTGCAGTGCTGATGATCGCGCTTTTATTCATGATGAATTTGGCATGCATTAGTTATGGAAATTCTGCAGAACCTCCGTCTATACTGATTATAGTGCCGGATGCGCCTTATGATTTGGAAATCAGCATCGGGAACAACGATTCATTTACGAAAGCTAAGGAGATCGATAAAAAAATTGAGAAGTACTATATTTTTTATTCACGTGATTTAAAAGAAGCATCTGAATATACCTTAAGTGTAAAATCAGATGATCTCTCATATGAAATAGTTTTTGAAAAACCGCTGCGCAGCTATCAGAATGTCTATACGCTCAATCTGGAGTCACGGACCCTTACGCCGGGCAAATCGCCGTCACGGTCCATTGTGCTGATATCTTCTAAAATGAAGAACTTACGTATATGATACGCCTATTTGAGCATGCAACTGACCATTTAGCTAATGTTTGTGCCTGTCTGGAATTGCTATTTGTAAAACCGGCACATATAGAAAACCTGTTTGAATTAGCAAATTCAGATGATGAGGGATGGGGCAATCCCGTACCGCTCATCATCTTTTTTATTTTAGCTTGGATAGAAATGAATCTATTAAAAATAATTATTTTCCTCATCCAAAACTTAGCATGTAACAAATTACCTAAAATGTTACTTCGACAATATTCGACAATTATTTTGTTTTTCCTTCTGTAATTTAAAAATTTATTACAATTAAGCAAATGTTGCCCTAAAGCTGAACAAGGGAATATAACTCATCTTTTTGGTCCTGATTTACACCAATATATCTTAAAGTAATGCTCTGTGAACTATGGTTAAAAGTATCCATTATTAAACCTATATTATAAAGTGATATCTTGTAAGTCCAGTAGCCCCAGGTTTTTCTAAGACTGTGGGTGCCGAAATTCTGTACTCCCAATAAATCGGCGCATTCCTTTAAAACACGATAAGCTTGAATTCTGCCAATATAACCGCCCTTTTTGCTTGGAAACAAGTAGCTTTCATAGGATAATCCGGTTTTTTTCAGATATTCTACGATTAATTTCTTTAAAGAGTCATTCAGCTTTATTTTTTTCTCCTTTCCTGTTTTTTTCTCTTTCAGGATCAGATAATCCTGAAATTGCATTGCAGGGCTCATTATGTCTTTAACTTTCAGCGAAATTATATCACTGATTCTTAGCCCGGTGTTAAGTCCAAACTTAAAAAGCAGTGCATATTTTTCATCCCTTCCTTTCAACAACTGGTACATCTGTTTGATTTTTGCTTTGTCCCTTATCGGCTCAACTGTCATATGCTAGCTCCCTTCTTATGCAACAAACAATACTCATTTCTAATAAAATAATGCATTTAATTTTAATACAACTTCAATCAAGTGTCGAAGTAAAAATATTGCAAAAGCTCTTATCTTTTATACTTTTAAGGTATCTGACAATGAAACATTTTAGGTAATATGTTGCATAGCGGAAAAGATTACATTGGAAGATAAACTAAAAAATAGAACATGGTGGGTAGCAATGGCAGGAAAGAGTAAGAAAAATAAGCAAAGCAATCTCGACAGGATAAAAAGAGAAATGACCGCTAAGAAACAGAGAGCGAAGACAAGGAAGAATGCGGGAACAGCTGTGGCAAACACAGAGAAAATTGATCTGCCGGCAGAATCTCAGTTAAATGATCCTGTACCGTTATGTGACAAACGAATCGAGGCAGACGAAGACATTATCGATGAAGGCATGGGCGAATCCATAACAGGACTGGAGTATGAGGAAGGAAGACAAGCTGAAAAAGCAAGTATAACTGAAATCAGAAAAGTCGAACTTGTAATTTTCTGTATGGATGAAGAGGAGTTTGCATTAAGGGTATCAGATATTAGGGAAATTATCAGGATCCCTTCAATATCAAAGGTTCCGAATGCTCCATATTACATAACCGGTTTTTGCAGCCTGAGGGGCGCTTTGCTGCCTGTAATTGACGGCAGAAAGCTGTTCGGAATGCCTGATCGGGAATTTAGCGAAAGCAGCAGAATCATTGTAGCTGATATTAACGGCAAGCAGATGGGCCTGGTGACTGACAGGGTTCTGGAAGTGGCAGAAGCTGACGAGGATGAAATCAAAGAGCCGCCTGCTGGCATTAATGGAATTGACGGAGGAGTTATAAGCGGTATCCTTATACTTGATAACGGCAAAAGAGCAGTTATGATCCTCGATGCTGATAAGCTCATAAAAGAGTGTGATCTGGGTGCATCATCCATTCAGCAGTTAAAATCTGCCGGAAGCCTGACGGGTGCAGAGACAAAGTTGGATGAAGAAGAGCAAATCGTTATTTTCAATATTGGTACCGGGGAGTATGCATTCAGTATAGATTATGTAAGTGAGATAATCAGGCTTCCCGATATCACAAAAGTACCAGATGCGGCCAGCTATATCGAGGGAGTATTCTCTATCAGAAATCAGCTTACAGCATGTATCAACCCGGCAAAGCTTCTGGGACTTGACTGCGGACAGCCGAATGAAAACAGCCGTGTGATAATCGTTAACAGCGGCAGCTTCTCATATGGGGCAGTAGTTGATAAAGTATCCCATGTGGCACAGGTGGAGAAGAAGCTGTTTAAAGAATCCGGCTCGAATGAAACCTGTTTCGGTACCGATTTTATAAACGGTATTTTCAGGCTGAATAACGGCGAAAGACTAGTTATGATGCTAGACCCCAGCAGGCTGATCCGCCCGGATGACATGAATGCCATCATGGATGATGTCGACAGGATAACAGCAGATGACAGATCATATACCGGTGCAGCAGACACTGACCTCAAATGTGTGATTTTCAAAGTTTGTCAGCAGGAATACGGAATAGATATCATGAATGTACAGGAAATCAACAGGATCGATAAGATCACAAGCTTTCCCGGGGCTCCTGCCTTTATTTCCGGTATGGTTGATTTGCGGGGAGATATCATACCACTGTTGGACCTCAGAAGGCTGTTCGGCATTGACGAAGCTGAGCCGCACAGGACAGACAGGTTTTTGGTTGCTGAGTTCAGAAATAAAAAAACAGGCATCCTTATAGATTCAGTTTCTGAAATCCGAAGCTTTTCAAATGCCCAGCTTGAAAATGCACAGGCTTCACTGAGAGGAGATGATCAGGAATCCTATATTGATAAGGTAGCTAAACTGGATGATTGCGGACGGGTAGTACCGATACTGAACCTTTCGGTAATGTTAAGCTTTATGTAGGTTTTTAAGGAAGCGGCGGGGAAGAGATATTGACATTTGAATTAAACCGGAGTTGATATTATAATTATTGTTGTTTTTCTATGCATGATGATGCTGCTGTCGACAGAGCTAACATGTATATGGCGATATAGGTTCTGCTGTCGATTGCTCGTTTCTGTTATTAAACACCAGGAGAAGGATTAATTAAGATGAAAAAATTTTTGATGAAACACCCGCTGCTTCGTACTTTGATTGAACTTCGCGGCAATCCACGGGCATGTGTCTATACCGAGCCGATGTGGGGCCTTTCCATGAACCTGTGCCTGCCGTACGCATCGGTATACATGCTTGCTTTGGGCATGAATGATGTACAGGTTGGAATCGTCAGTTCCGTCTATATGTTTTCTCAGATGATATTTGCATTTATATCAGGGGCGATAATCGATAAACTGGGGCGCCGGAAAAGCACCGCAATATTTGATTTCCTTGCATGGAGCCTCCCATGCCTTATATGGGCGTCGAGCCAGGGCTTTTGGTTTTTTGTTGTGGCTGCGCTGCTTAACGGAACGATGAAGATAACTACAGTATCATGGGATTGCCTGCTGGTGGAAGATGCGCCGAAAGATAAAATAACCCATATATATTCATGGGTCATAATTGCCGGAAATCTTTCCGCTCTGTTTGCACCGATATCATCGGTACTGGTGGCGAAACTGACACTGGCGCCGGCTATAAGGATACTCTATATCAATGCATTTGTCATTATGACAGCCAAGATACTGATCCTCTATAAGTTTTCCACGGAAACCGGTACCGGAAAAATCCGGCGTGAGGCCTCCAGAAACAAATCCTGGGGTGAGATGCTGTCCGGCTATAAGAGTGCGCTGCAAAAGATAATTACCTCACGGGGCACGATATTTGCCATAATTATCAGTATATTGGTCGAAATAGTCACTATGATCGGCACAACTTTCTGGCAGATTATCGCATCCCGGCGCATTGGCATCCCGGACACTCTGCTTCCGGTATTTCCGATGATACGAAGTATTATGGCCATTATTCTTTTCTTCACGGTAATTTCAAAAATCAGGCAATCTAGACTGAAATGGCCGCTGTATGGAGGATTTATAAGTTCCTTAATCGGATGTGTTCTGCTAATACTGATTACTGACACTGACTTCCTGGGATATGTGATATTATTCGTTTCATTAATTTTTGAAGCGCTGGGCGGGGCCGTTCTGAATACACTCAGGGAATCTCTTGTGGCTATTCATGTTGATCCTTCTGAACGATCAGTGATTATGGCTCTGCTTCAGACTACAGTGATGCTGGTAAGCGTACCTTTTGGATATATTGCCGGGCTGCTGAGCGATATCTCAAAGATATTGCCCTTTGTCCTCAGCATTGTTCTGCTTCTGCTGGGTATCCTGGCAACAGCGCTGTTTTACCGCCGCTCTTGCGTAAACTACGTAAGCGAAAGCTGAAGCGGACTCTGTCGCCAAAGATAGGCCAGGGCCGGAAATTGGCATAAGCGCTGGCGCAAGAAAAGGGTTATCGACATAAACGTAGTTTAGAACCGGAAACGGAGTTAGAGCAGGAAAGAGTTTGTAACCGGAATCGGATGCCAGAGCCGGAATTATGCATAAGTCCGGCTCCGGTATTACTGATCAAACTGGCTGTTATATAATTTTGCGTAAAATCCTTTACGCGCAAGCAATTCATCGTGAGTGCCCTGTTCAATAATGTCCCCGTCTTTCATAACGAGTATTATATCTGCTTCCCTGATGGTGGACAGGCGATGAGCGACAATAAAGCTCGTACGGCCATGCATAAGCCTCGCGAATGCATCCTGTATTTTAACCTCGGTACGGGTATCTATGGATGATGTCGCTTCGTCAAGTATCAGCATCGGCGGCAGGCTCAGCATAACTCTGCTGATGCTGAGCAGCTGCATCTGCCCCTGTGAAAGACTGCCCCCGTCTTCGCCGATGACAGTGTCGTAGCCCTTCGGCAGCCGTTTAATGAAACTGTGGGCATGGGCAGCCTTTGCGGCAGCAATGATCTCTTCATCGGATGCGTCGGGCCTGCCCATGGCTATATTTTCTCTGATTGTGGCGGATTTGAGCCATGTGTCCTGCAGTACCATTCCATAGTTTTCTCGAAGGCTTTTCCTTGTTATATTGCGTATGTCTGTACCTTCAACTTTTATGCTGCCGGAGTCGACATCATAAAAGCGCATCAGCAAATTAATCACCGTTGTTTTGCCGGAACCGGTAGGCCCGACTATTGCTACGCGCTGTCCCGGTTTTACCGTCAGGTTGAGACTGCGGATCAGGGGGCGCCCAGGAACGTAGGAAAATGACACTTTCTCGGCAGTGACATTACCGCTGGCATTTTCAAGCTTGACTGCATCTTTTTTATCCGGGATCTGCGGCTTCTCCTCGATCAGTTCGAAAACCCGCCCTGCACAGGCAATGGCGTTTTGTAGCTCTGTTATGACGCCGGAAATTTCATTGAAAGGCTTTGCGTACTGGCTTGCATAACTGAGCAGGCTGGCAAGGCCTCCGACTGTCAGAGCACTTCCGGCTGCAAATATTCCGCCGGATGTTACGGTACCGCCTGCTGCTGTACCACCCGAAAGCGGTGAATTTACAGGTATGGTCCCGATGACCATTAATGCCCCTGCAAGTGCAACTGCCGCATAAACCAGGCTGTTTATAAATCGTGTACATGGATTTGTGAGTGAAGAATAAAACACAGCACGCAGAGATGCTTTTTCAAGCCTGTTGTTGATTTCGTCGAATTTTTTCTGCGCTTCCTCATGGTAATTGAACGCCTGAACAGTTTTAGCACCGCCGATCATTTCGTTGATAAAGGAAGTCTGTTCGCCGCGGATTTCGGATTGCAGCCGGAACATGGAATAGGTACGTCTGGCAATGAAATTTGCGGCAAAAAGAGAAAGGGGCGTCAGGATAACCACGACGGCGGTGATCTTAACATTGATGGTTAACATAAATATCAGGGTGCCTATTATCGTTACTATACCGGTAAACAGCTGTGAAAATCCCATAAGAAGACCATCAGCAAACTGATCGACATCGGTGATGACACGGCTTACTATTTCACCGTGTGGATGTGTGTCGATGTATGAAAGAGGCAGTATTTCTATCTTCCTGAAAGCTTTTTTGCGTATATCGCGCACGACCTGATAAGTGATATTGTTGTTAATTATATTCATCAGCCATTGAAATACTGCGGTTATCACGACGACAAAACCGATCCTGAGCAGTATCTTTGCCACTGCCGCTAAATCAACATTATCCGGCCCGATTATGTTATCGATGGCATTGCCGACGAGAATAGGCACATATAGGGTCAGAACTGCTGAAACCGCAGCAAGGAGGATGGAAATCACAAATTGGAAACGGTATTTCTTAATGTATCTGAGGACTTTTCTGATGGTTTCCATATTAATGCCTGCTTTATTCCTGTTCCGGCTTTTACTCGTCTTCATATCAGCGCGCCTCCTTCCTGAATTGCGAGTCATAGATCTCACGATATACATCACAGCTTTCGAGCAGTTCATCATGCCGCCCGATACCGGCAACCTGCCCGTCGTCGAGGACGACTATTTTGTCGGCAAACCGTATCGATGATGTCCGCTGCGATACGATAAAAATCGTCATACTGCCCGATAATCCGCGCAACGCTCTGTTAAGTGCTGCGTCAGTTGCAAAATCGAGTGCGGATGCGCTGTCATCCAGGATCAGTATCTTCGGCTTTTTCACAAGTGCGCGGGCTATCGTAAGACGCTGACGCTGGCCTCCGGACAGGTTTTTTCCTCCCTGGTCAATAATGAAATCAAGTCCGTTTTCCTTCTGAGCTACCACGTCGCTGGCCTGAGCCAGTGCAACTGCTTCCATAATCTCTTTGTCCGTTGCGCTCTTATTGCCCAAAAGCAAATTTTCACGTATACTGCCTCGGAACAGCACAGCTTTTTGGGGGACGATGCCTATTTTATCCCGCAGGGATTTCAGAGGATAATCCCTGACATTAATTCCGTCAACGAGAACATCGCCTGAAGTGGCATCATAAAACCTTGGAATGAGATTTACAAGAGAAGACTTGCCGGAACCTGTACCGCCGATGATTCCGACTACTTCACCATGCCGTACTGAAAAATTGATATCTGTCAGAGCCTCCTCCTGTGCATTTTTATAACGGAGTCCCACATTGCGGAATTCTACGGCGTATTCAGACGAATGGCCGGTATAGGTTTTCTTTATTTTTGCGTGATATTCTGCTGCATGACCATCCGCTGTATGATCATTTGCTGCCGGACTGCCAATTGCCGGATTACCTGCGTACGCATAAGGATCAGCAGCCTCTGCAGGAGTATCCGCTGCTGCGATATTTCCTGCCGGAATACCGGAATATGAAACATCATGAACTGTACCAGCCGGGGATGCAGCACTTTTATCAGAAGCATACTTATCAGCATACTTATCAATAAGACTGGATTTCATCTCAAGGACTGCGCTGATCCGGTTTCCGCTGGCAACAGCTTTTGTAATGCTTATGATCAAGTTGGCGAACTTGATAAGTTCAACAAGGATCTGGGACATATAGTTGTAAAGTGCAAGAACTGCGCCTTGCGTAAGCAGCCCTGCCGATACCCGGATCGCACCGGTGCGGATAAGAAAGATAACAGCAAGATTAATAATGACATAAGTCAAGGGATTCAGCAGTGCGGATATCCTGCCTGCGAATTTCTGCGTTGCAGTCAGTTCTTCATTGCGGCTGTCAAATTCGGCCGTCTCCTTATTCTCGAGCCGGAATGCCCTGATTACCCGGATCCCTGTGAGATTTTCCCTTGTTGAATTAAGTACTCTGTCGAGCTTTTGCTGTACCTTTCTGTATAACGGAATGGAAATCAGCATGATCGCAAATACAACTGCGGACAGTATCGGGATCGCGACTGCGAAAATAAGAGCCTCCTTTGCATCTACTGTAAACGCCATTATCATGGAGCCAATAACGATGAACGGAGAACGGAGCAAAAGGCGCAGAGTCAGGTTCATTCCTGCCTGCACCTGATTCATGTCACTGGTCATACGGGCAATCATGCTTGATGTGCCAAGCGTGTCGTATTCTGTATAAGACAGTTTGCCGATATGTTCAAACAATACGCGGCGAAGCTTCGTCACAAAACCGACAGATGCCTTTGCGGCGAAATACTGAGCCGTTACTGAACAGATCAGGCCTATAAAGCCCAGCAGTACCATCACCAGGCACATTTTTACGACATAACCCCTGTCGGCTTGCCCTATCCCAACATCGACAATTTTCTTGACGATAAGAGGAACAAACAATTCAAATAATGCTTCGAGCAGCTTGAACAGCGGCCCAAGAATGCTTTCTTTCCTGTAATCTTTCATGTAAACAAGCAAATTCTTCACTATTCGTCACCAATCGATTTATATTTCCGATAACCCATATATTGTATCATGATTTATATTGCACTGCATTAAGGAAAAATTGCGGATTAACCTGCATTTATCCGCGACCGGACTGCTTATGGCACCTGCCCTGCAGCAGTGTTCTGAAGCGGCTAAACACAACTTTCACAAACGGTGCTGACATTCTGTACATTTACGGTGCTGCCGGCTCATTCAGGTGAGTGAGCTGCAGGTCATAAGGTCAGGGCAGCTGTTTAGACCATCGGCTCAAAAAGTTGTTTCAGTTTCAGATTCAGTGGTAATATTAAGCAAAGGAACACATAAATTCTGGACATAATATCCATACTTCTCCATTCTAAGAAAGAGGTGTCGAAAGCACTATTATGCAGGTGTAAATTATGCAGTTAAACAGAAATTTAGAATCAGTTAAATCCAAGTTAAAATCAAAGTACATCCTTGTCATTTCATATGCATTTTCCATTGCAATAACAATCTTAGTTTATCTGGCCGGCGGTACAAACAAAGTATATACGAATCTTATGTATATACCGATAGCCGTTGTTTCATCAGTAAGCGGCAAGAAACATGGAATTATACATGCAGGAATAAACGGGCTGCTGCTCGGACCCTTCATGCCCTTTGATGCGGCTGAAAACATAAAACAACCCGCTTTAAACTGGATTATCAGGCTGATAATGTATGTGATTATCGCATATGTAATCGGTTTTTTTTCAGATCATTACAAACAGGAGATCGAGAAAGTCAGCATAAGAGATGACGAAATATTTAATGCCCAGATGGCCACGATATACTCCCTGGTAAAACTGGCCGAGTCCCGGGACCATAATACCGGAGAACACGTACTGAGAGTGGCCGAGCTGTGCAGAATACTGGCGGAAAGACTGCGCTGCAAAGATAAATACAAAAATTACATCAATGATGATTATATCGAAAACATATATAAGGCAGCTCCGCTGCACGATATAGGCAAAGTAGGCATATCCGACAATATTTTGCTCAAACCCGGCAAACTGACTCCGGAGGAATTTACAGTAATGAAGAAGCATGCATTGATAGGAGAGAATACTTTACTGGAGGTTAAACAGAAGTATCCCGGATATAAATTCCTGGAGATGGCAATGCATATCACACGCCACCATCATGAGTGGTGGAACGGTAACGGATACCCGGATGGATTATCCGGGGACAGTATCCCCCTTTCAGCAAGAATAATGGCCCTGGCGGACACTTATGATGCCCTGCGGTCGAAGAGGGCATACAAGGAAGCATATTCCCATGAGAAAAGCCGTGAGATAATCATACTTGGTTCCGGGAGTCATTTTGACCCTGATATTGTGGAAGCTTTTATTGAGTGTGAAGATGAGATAGCAAAAATTTATTAGTTAGTAATTAATTTAGTTATTGACATCGCAGGTATATTATAGTAATATAAATTAAGAATGATTCTCATTCTTAATTTTTTGGGGTGTTAGTTTGACAAAGCAAAGGAAAATAATTCTCGAAATCATAAAAACATCTTCAGGTCATCTGACAGCTGAAGAAATATATGCAAGGGCCAAGCAGATTATACCTTCTATTGCCATTGGCACTGTTTACAGAAATCTGGGGCTCATGGCTGAGGAGGGTGAGATCCGGCGGCTTCCGATGCATGACAAACCGGACAGGTACGACAAGTCAGCAGAGCCTCATGAGCATCTTGTCTGCCAGGAATGCGGTGAGATATCGGATTTGTTTATTTCAGGCCTGCAGGATTACCTGAAGCAGCAGACCGGATTAGAAATAACAGGATATGACCTGAACCTGAAGTACATTTGTGAAAAATGCAGAAACAGAACAGAAAATAACCTGTTTTAATCACATAAAAATTCTTAAGTGTAAAGGAGAGTCAATTATGAACATCAAGGGAACAAAAACTGAGAAAAACCTGAGGGAAGCATTTGCCGGAGAGTCACAGGCAAGAAACAAGTATACCTATTTCGCATCAGTAGCCAGAAAGGAAGGCTATGAGCAGATCGCAGAAATCTTTGAAAAAACAGCAAACAATGAAAAAGAACATGCGAAACTTTGGTTCAAGGCTCTTGGCGAGCTTGGCGGAACCCCGGAAAACCTGCTTCATGCCGCAGAAGGCGAGAATTATGAATGGACCGATATGTACGAACGTTTTGCCAGGGATGCGGAAGAAGAAGGTTTCACCGCTCTTGCGGCACAGTTCAGGCTGGTTGGACAGATCGAGAAATCACATGAAGAAAGATACCGCGCTCTTCTTAAAAACGTAGAAATGCAGCAGGTATTCGAAAAAGCTGATATGACCATTTGGGAATGCCGTAACTGCGGACACCTTGTAATGGGCAAAAAGGCTCCTGAAGTATGCCCGGTCTGCGGACATCCGAAGAGCTTTTTCGAAGTCAGAAAAGAAAACTACTAATTACAATTGGAAAACTGATGGTTGAAAATACAGTACGACTATAAAAAGGCCACCTCTTAAAAGGGGTGGTTCTTTTTTTGCTATTTTGAGTAAATCATAACCCCTTAAAAAATTATCCGATTGTTCAGATAAAGTTCAGATAAGATACAATTGCATTTCAGGATACTGATTTAGGATTTAATCATGCTCAGTCAGCAAAAAAGCAGGCGCGGAATAATCGGCGGAATGAAAACTGACTGAGCAAAACCGAATGTTTATACTTTGGAATGGAGGTGAAAAGTATTGGACACCAGTCACGGCAGACATGAACTAAAGTTTAATATAAACTATGCTGATGTGATAGAACTCAGAGAAAGGCTTCCTTTCGTAGTAAAGCCTGACGAACATTCCGCGCCGGAAGGCGGTTACCGGATCAAGAGCCTTTACTTTGACAATTACAACGACAAAGCACTCAAAGAAAAGATAAATGGCACTGACAGACGTGAGAAATTCCGGCTGCGGCTTTATAATAATGACACTTCATTTATCCGTCTTGAAAAAAAGAGCAAGGAAAATGGCCTGTGCTATAAAAAGAGCTCGCCTATATCAGAAAAGGAGTGCAGCCAGCTGCTTGAAGGCAACTTTGATGTCCTCAGAGAGAAGGACGATCCGCTGTGCATGGAACTGTACGCCAAAATACGCTGCCAGCAGCTCAGACCCAGAAACATCGTGGATTACAGGAGAGAAGCCTTTGTCTATCGAATGGGCAATGTGCGTATTACACTGGATTATGATATCCGTACGAGCTGGAACATCTTTGATTTTTTGGGAGCAGAGCCGGCACCTGTACCGGTGTGGGAAGGATATATTCTTGAAGTGAAATATGACAACTTTCTTCCTGAGATAATCCGTGCGATTGTTTCCCTCTCATCAAGAAGCTGTACATCGTTTTCAAAGTACGCAACTGCGAGAATCATATAAATGGGAGGAATATGCAATGACTTTCAAAGACATTTTTAAATCGAGTTTTCTTGAAAAAGCAGTGGATTTTTCTATTCTGGATGTAGCAATTGCGATGCTGCTCGCGTTTGCCATCGGGCTGTTTATTTTTTATGTTTACAAAAAAACCTTTGCGGGTGTCATGTATTCAGCATCCTTTGGTGTTTCGCTCATAGCCATGACGCTGATTACCACCCTTATCATCCTTGCGGTAACGTCAAATGTAATTCTGTCCCTCGGGATGGTTGGCGCTCTGTCAATTGTGCGTTTCAGGACTGCCGTCAAGGAACCGCTTGATATTGCGTTCTTATTCTGGTCGATATCGGCAGGTATCGTCATAGGTGCCGGACTTATTCCTCTTGGTATCATAGGATCGGTTTTTATCGGTATTATCCTTCTTATTTTCGTAAACAGAAAAACTACCGACACACCATATATCATTGTGCTTAACCTGGAAAACGACAGGGCTGAGGCTGACTGCATGACAAAGATAAAGGAGAAAACCAGAAAATCACTTATAAAGGCAAAAACGGTTTCAAAAAATGGCATTGAACTGACTGTTGAGGTACGCCTTAAAGATATGTCAGCGGTACTCCTCAATGAACTGCTGACCATAAATGGAGTGAGCAACGCATGCCTCGTAAGCTACAATGGCGAATATACGGCCTGAGCACACAGGAATCGGGGTGAAAGCATGATTCAAAGCAGGAAATTACCCGTAATCGTTGCTGTTGCTATGGCTTTTGCCCTGGCAGTCAGTGTAATTCTAGTGATACTCGCCAATGTCAGGGCGGCAGACGGAAGCTTGAATACGGAGCCAAAGTATGCAGAAAAAGTTTTCGGACCGGATGTTATTTCCATTGAAATTACCGCAGATGAAGATGACTGGCAGTATATGCTGGACAATGCCCAAAATGAGCAGTTCATAATGGCAGATGTTGTCGTAAACGAAATGAAGTTCCAGGATGTCGGCATCCGTCCCAAGGGGAATTCAAGCCTGACCCAGGTGGCGGCCTCAGGCAGTGACAGGTACAGCTTCCGCCTGCAGTTTGATGAATACATCGATGATCAGACATGCTTTGGACTGGAGAGTTTTGTCCTGAACAATATGATCGGTGACAGCACTTATATGAAGGAATATGTCTCATATGAGCTGATGAGGGAAGCAGGTGTCGACACACCTTATTTCGGTTTTGCCAATATCAGAGTAAACGGAGAGGACTGGGGATTGTACCTTGCTGTGGAACTGTATAATGACAGTTATGAGCAGCGTGTTTTCGGCGATACGTCTGGTATGCTCTATAACGTAAAGAGCATGGACATGGGAGGCGCCGGTGATCAGCCTCAGATGAATCCCGGTATCAAGCCGTGGGACCAGATTCAGAATAAACAGCAGGACCAGCGGCAGGATCCCTCACAGGATCAGCAGCAAAATCAGCCGGGAAACGGTTTTATGAATCAGCCCGCAAACTGGCCTGATAAATGGCCAGGTGCTGAAACCGGCGATATCCATGATCTGCCGGAAAGCATGGGCGGAGGCCCGGTACAGGGAAACGGGGCAATGAACGGGAATTTTATGAAAATGGGCGGCGGAATGAACAGCCGCGGCAGTTCAGGCGGCAGCCTTGAGTATATTGATGATAATATTGAAAGTTACAGCGACATATTTGACAACGTATCAGGCAAAGGATCTGAGAGTGATTACAGGCGTGTGATAAAGGCTCTTAAGGCACTTTCGGAAGGAGAGGATCTGGAAACCTATTTTAATGTGGATAAGATCCTGCGCTATCTGGCTGCCCATACTTTTGTAGTAAACCTCGACAGTTATAGTACCAGCATGGCGCAGAATTACTATATATATGAACGTGACGGCCGCATAACTATTTTACCTTGGGACTATAACCTTGCATGGGGCGGATTCCAGAGCAGGGACGCCGCATCAGTGATAAACTTCCCTATTGATACGCCGGTAAGCGGTGTTGAAATGTCAAGAAGACCACTGATAGAAAAGCTGCTTTCAAACACTGAATATCTGGAGCGTTATCACAGTTACCTGCAGCAGTTGATAAATAATTACTTCTCAGACGGTAAATTTGAGAAACATATTAAAGAGCTTGATGCATTGATTTCTGACTATGTAAAAAATGATGCGACGGCATTTTGCACTTATGATCAATATAAGCAGGCTGTTTCATCATTCATTACTCTGGGAAACCTCCGTGCCGAAAGCGTACAGGGACAGCTGAACGGGACTGTGCCATCCACCACAGATGAGCAGGCAGCAAATCCTGATAAGCTGATATCCGCAGGCAATCTTAACCTGTCTGACCTGGGAACCATGATGGGCGGAAAGAATGATATGAGGCAGGACGGATGGGGCAGAGCCCCTGGTGCAAATTTTGCGGCACCGCCGTCCGGCTTGGGTGAAATGAACGGTTTCGGTAAAATGAAGCAAAATAGCGGAGAAGGGAAGACTGCCGCCGATAAAGGCTCGCCATCAGCAGATACCGGAGAGACCGGGCAAAGCAGCGGTAACGGTGAGACAGGACAAAACGACGGAGGCGGAGCACCTGCAGGCAACAATGGTATGCCTTCTCCCGGTTTTGGCATGATGAGACAACGACCGCAAAATACGGATACGGGGAATCATGCTGCCGGTGCCAGTCCGGGCCTGAGCATTGCAGCAGGCAACCATATCATTACAGGTGTGTCGTTACTTGTTCTTGCCGCTGCCCTGATATTTGCGGCACGTTACAGAAAAAGCTATTAGCCTTGAAACCTGGCAATGAAGCTGCTGACAGGAAGCTAACAGTATGTCTGCCTGTGAAGTGAAATTTGACAGCTCTACAGGCAGGAACCGTTTAGCTGTTTTTTCAGACTTCTTTATGGTAGACTTTTTATGACAGAATCAAGAGACGGTTAACAAAACGAACTTAACCTTTTGGGCTGCTGCATCAGGCATTTGAAAGGGAGTGGCATTATATGGCGAAAGTCTTGATATGCGATGATGAAGCAGGGCTTCGTGCAGTTATTAAGCGGTATGCTCTGTTCGAAGGCCATGAAGTTATGGAGGCAGGCGATGGAATGGAAGCTGTGCAGCTTTGCCGCACCAATGACTTTGACATAATCATAATGGATATCATGATGCCTGAGCTGGATGGATTTTCAGCGGTAAAAGAAATACGCAAGTTCTCGGACACACCGGTCATCATGCTGTCTGCCCGGGGAGAGGAGTATGATAAGGTGCTGGGCTTTGAACTGGGAATCGATGATTATGTTGTCAAGCCTTTTTCATCAAAAGAGATCATGCTCAGGATAAATGCCATTTTGAGAAGGGCAGGCAGGAACACAGCCGCAAAATCAGACAATGAAGGTCATGTTATTTTTGAAAAGGACGGATTTAAAGCCGATATGACAGCATATAAGGTGTTTATCGACGGAGTTGAAACCGATTTGGCACCAAAGGAATATGACCTTTTGTTTTTTCTGATACGAAATAGGAATATTGCAATACCGCGTGAAAAAATAATGAGTGAGGTATGGGGCTTTGACTACTGCGGCGATGACAGGACGCTGGATACGCATATAAAACTGCTACGGAAATCTCTCGGCCCATATGCACATTTCATCAAAACCCTCCGCGGTTTGGGGTATCGATTTGATGGATAAACTGAAATTAAAATGGAAAATATTTATCTTTCTGCAGGGCTTCTGCATCCTGCTGCTGGCAATACTATGGATGTTTCAGACCGTATTCCTGAGCGATATGTACAAGTACATACGCAAAGTGGAGATAGATAAAGCAATAAGACTGGTGGAGAAAAATATCAACAGTCCGGAGCTAAAGAATATATTGGATGAACTTGAGGAAACGAAGGAGATAACTGTCAGACCGACACAGGACTTTGTTCCGGCAATTCCGAAGCCTGCCCCTGAAAAACACGGCCGCGCAGAACCCGAAACTATTACAAAAGTCCATGAATTTATACTGGACGACGGGAGCAGGATTTCTCTTACTTTTTTTGCGATGATAACTCCGGTCGAAGCCACCGTATCCACACTGCAGATGCAGCTTATTATCATAACGGCAATAATGGTGCTCCTGGCAACTATGCTCGCTATAATCATATCAAAACATATTTCAAATCCGATAGAGCAGACCAATAAAAGCGCTAAACTGCTGGCGAAAGGAAACTATGATACCAGATTTTACGCAAGAGGTTTTCTGGAAATAAAGGAACTGGCGGATACATTAAATACTGCAGCTGAGGAGCTTTCAAAGGTCGAGCGGATCCGCAGGGAACTGATAGCCAACATTTCCCATGATCTGCGAACGCCGCTTGCTTTTATTTACAGCTATGCCGAGATGATGCATGATTTCCCCGATGAAGTCACTCCTGAGCAAAGCCAGATCATTATGGATGAGGCAAAACGCCTTACTTCTCTTGTGAATGATATGCTTGATATTTCAAATATTGAATCGGGCGCAGAAAAGCTAAATAAGACATATTACAATCTCACAGAAAGCCTGCGTAAAACTACCGGGCGTATAGGAGAACTGGTCAGGAAGGACGGATACAGGCTGGAATTCATGTATGACCAGGATGTATGGCTGTCCGCTGATGAGGTAAAGATCACCCAGGCGTTTTACAATCTTCTGCTCAATGCCATAACACACAGCGGCGATGACAGGACTGTAATCGTGCGTCAGCATGTCGGCGGCGATACTGTCCGGATAGAAGTCATTGACCATGGAGACGGCATAGATCAGAAAGATCTGCCTTACATTTGGGAAAGATATTACAAAGTCGATAAAAAACATAAAAGGCCTTTGATGGGAACAGGACTTGGCCTGTCCATTGTGAAAAAGATCGTCGAGATGCACGGCGGTTCATATGGGGTCGAATCGGAGGCGGGCAGGGGAAGTGCCTTTTGGTTCCGGCTGAGTATCACTGACGATTCGCGGGTATAATGCGGCATTATTGCCAATAATAAAATCATGTTCTGTATTGCGGTAATGGTACAGATTATCGTATTTTTGCATGCGTTAAGCTTCCGGAAGGTGGCAGCGGTGGCGAAAAAACTTGATGAATACAAGAGGAAAAGAAATTTTAAAAAAACCATTGAACCTGAAGGAATATCAGACGGTACCGGAGGCAGGACTGCAGCAGCCGGGGACAGGCCTGCAGGGACCGGGGAAAAGGCCGCTGAGCCCCGGAATGAGGCTGCGCGGCCAGTGGACAAGGCTGAGAAGCCCGGGGACAGTGCTGCGGAGTATGGGAAAAATGCTGCGGCTGCTGAACCGGGACATAGAAACGCCATGTCAGGGGACAGGCCTGCAGAGCCTGGGGAAAAGGTCGCGGATTCCGGAGAAAGTCCTGACATGCCATGGAACAAGGGTGAGACGCCCAGGAAACATCTCAGGTTTGTGGTCCAGCATCATATTGCCAGCCGCGACCATTATGATTTCCGGCTCGAGTGGGATGGCGTGCTCCTGAGCTGGGCAGTGCCAAAAGGACCGTCTTATAATACCGCAGATAAACGACTTGCCGTTCAGGTCGAGGATCACCCGCTGGAATACAGAAATTTTGAAGGAACTATCCCAAAGGGAGAGTACGGCGGAGGGACTGTTATGCTTTGGGATGAAGGATACTGGGAGCCGCAGTGTGATGTTGATAAAGGACTCGGAGACGGAAGCCTCAAGTTTGTTCTGAAAGGACGCAGGCTGAGGGGTAGATGGGTGCTGGTCAGGCTGAAGGGAAAAGAAGGGAAAAAGGGTGGCAAAGCTGAAAACAACTGGCTTCTGCTAAAGGAAAAAGATGAGTATGCCGGGGATTCTGACGGTATATCCGGTTATACAACAAGTGTCAGAACCGGACGTACAATGGAGGAAATCGAAGAAAGCGGAGATGCAAAAATTTCGGCAGACAGGAACCCCTTCGATAAAACCGGCGTACAGCTTGCAAAGATGACAGACAGGATCCCTGAAGGTGATCAGTGGCTGTTCGAGTTAAAATATGACGGCTACAGGATCATTGCCTATGTGGAGGACGGCAGAGTCCGCCTTGTCAGCAGGAACGGCAACGATTACACGAAAGTATTCAGCAGCGTTGCCGGGTCACTTGTGCAATGGGCAGCCGGAAGGCCGATGGTGCTGGACGGAGAAATGGTAGTATCTGATGAAAACGGCAGGACAGATTTTCAGGCTTTGCAGAGCTATATGAAAAATCCCGGCGGCAAAATTCTCACCTATATCATTTTTGATTTGCTGGCACTCGACGGGGAAGACCTCAGGGGGCGCCGGCTGACCGAGAGGAAAGAAAAGCTTGAGATGCTCATGAAAGACTGTCCCTCAAATCTTTATTACAGCAGGCATGTTGCAGGCAATGGGAAAGCCTGCTTTCAGGCGGCATGCGAAGCAAATATGGAAGGCATAATAGGGAAAAAGGCAGATTCAGTGTACAGCGGCACAAGAAACGGCGACTGGATCAAAGTAAAATGTGACACACGGCAGGAGTTCGTCATTGGAGGTTATTCCGTTTCGGAGAAAAGGAAAAGCGGAATCAGTTCGCTTTTGCTAGGCGTATATGAAGGTAATGATCTGATCTATGCGGGACGTGCGGGAACCGGTTTTACCGGGCGCATTATGCAGGAACTGGAAGAAAAATTCAGAGGTATAGCCAGGGCGGAGAGCCCGTTTAAGCAGGCGCCGCAGGCAAAGAAGAATGAAAAAATAATATGGCTTGAACCTGTTCTGGTCGCTGAAATCAAGTTTGCACAGTGGACCGATGAAAACCTTCTGAGACAGGCTAGTTTTAAAGGATTGAGAACTGACGTGGATCCGGAAAATGTTAAAAGGGAAACGGAAAGCATGGATGGACCTATGCCGGATATGACTGAAAAAACGGCTGAAAATCCCGCAGATGATGAAGACGGGGGAAATAACAGGCAAGAAGAAAAGAACGGGCAGATGCATGAAGTATCACTCGAATGGAGGGGAAAAAGCATATACGTAGGCGGAGTGAAAATCACAAATCCCGACAGGGTCGTTTTTGAGGAGCCCCTGGTTAAAAAGATAGATGTCGTACAGTATTATGCAAAAGCTGCGGAACGAATGCTGCCATATACGGGCAACAGGATACTGAGTGTAATACGCTGCAACAAGGGGATAACACAGACGTGTTTTTTCAAAAAACATCCCGGCGCCGGCAGCAAAGGGATCGTAACGATACCTTTGATGAACGGCAGCGGGGAAGAGAAGGAATACTTCTATGTAAAAGACGCTGCCGGCCTCATTGCTGAAGCACAAATGGGGACAGTGGAATTCCATACATGGGCGAGCCGTGCTGATGATCCGGAAAAGCCTGATATGATGGTGTTTGACCTGGACCCTGATGACAATATGGAACCGGACAGAGTGCGCCAGGGTGTTAAGGACCTTAAGAGCATCCTGGATCAGCTTTCACTGATATCATTTCTGAAAACCAGCGGGGGTAAGGGATATCATGTGGTTGTTCCTTTTGAACCGTCGGCTGACTGGGATACATTCAGCAATTTTGCAAAAAGGATAGCCGGGATCATGGAGCAAAAATGGCCTGACCGGTATACCAGCAATATCAGAAAGGATAAGCGCAAAAACAGGATTTTCATTGACTGGATAAGGAACGGCAGGGGAGCTACAAGCGTCGCGCCGTATTCCTTAAGGGCAAGAACCGGAGCTAAGGTGTCAATGCCGATAACATGGGATGAACTTGATATGGTGGCACCTGACGGTATCGGCATGGCAGACGCTTTAAACAGGATCAGGGACACTGACCCGTGGGATGGATTTTACATGATCAGGCAGAGACTTAAATAATACTCTATTGCATAATTAAGCTGTCGAAAGCCGGCGAACAATACAAGGCATAAGGTCCAGCAGATTTACTGTGTATGGGCCTTTTTCCATGTATTGCTGAGTGTTCAGGTTGGAATTGTTATGCTGATTATGGTATTATATCAAAAGAAATGCTCACGTATTTGCCGGGGAAAATGAGGGCATATTTGCAGAGCAAAAGAATTTTCTGCTCTGGATACCGTATCCTTGATACTTTTGGCATAATATAGGAACCTGCTAGAACAAGTAAACATAATGTACATACATAATTTTTACAAAGGAAGCGATTTTTTCGGATGGCTAACAGGCATCAGGAGATGGACATGTGCAGCGGGCCGCTGTTCAGCAAGATTTTGATATTTGCGCTGCCTATCATGGCGATGAATATACTGCAGCTGCTTTTCAATGCGGCGGATCTGGTCGTAGTAGGGCAATTTTCGGGGAAAGAGGCGTTGGGAGCGGTAGGTGCCACCGGAGCTCTGATCAATCTGATTGTAAACCTGTTTATGGGTTTATCGGTGGGAACAAGTGTAATTGTTGCGCAGGATTATGGCGCGGGCAAACCGGACGATGTGAGCCGGTCTGTCCACACATCGATAGCTGTCAGCATAATTAGCGGGCTGGCAGTTATGGTGATCGGGCTTGTTTTTTGTAAACCTATGCTGCAGCTTATGGGGACCCCGCCTGATATTCTCGATCTGGCAGTTCTTTATATGAAAATATATTTTGTCGGTGTACCGGCCAACATGGTGTTCAACTTTGCCGCAGCTATTCTGCGCGCTGTGGGTGACAGCCGGCATCCGATGTACTATCTTTTAATATCCGGCAGTGCCAATGTTGTACTGAACCTGTTCTTTGTACTGGTTATGGGCATGAGCGTTGATGGTGTGGCGCTGGCCACTGTAATAACACAGTACCTGTCCGTTATACTTATCATGGTTTGCCTTTACAGGAGCAGTCTGGCCATACGCTTTATCCCAAGGCAGCTCCGGATGGATACGGCTAAGCTTTGGAGCATTGTGAGAATAGGACTGCCGGCCGGTTTGCAGAGCCTGCTTTTCTCCATTTCCAATGTGCTTATCCAATCGGCAGTAAACTCCTTCGGTTCCACTATGGTTGCCGCAAGTTCTGCCGCAAGCAACATCGAGGGTTTTGTTTCCACTCCGATGAATGCTTATTATAACGCTGCCATAACATTTACCGGGCAGAACATGGGTGCAAAAAAGTATGACCGTATCGATAAAATAGCAAAGGTCTGCACGGTACTGATTTTTGCCACATGGCTGATCGTGGGCGGCGCAGTGATGCTTTTTGGAAGGCCGCTGCTGAGTATATTCACAACCGACCCCGAGGTAATAGAACTGGGTATTGTGCGCCTGAACATAATGATGATAGCGTACTTTACCTGCGGGATGATGAATGTGTATCCCGGACTTACCCGTGCTATGGGCTATTCTGTAATGCCCATGCTCTGTACGCTGGTTGGGGCATGCCTGATGCGTATAGTCTGGCTTATGACAGTTTTTGCACGGCATCGTACGGTGTTTATGCTGTTTGTCTGCTATCCTATCACATGGGCACTGGCAGGACTTGGACAGGTCGGGATCTTCTTCTACGCCCGCAGCAGGATACGCAGGAAGGCCGGAATGGAAGCCGGAACAGCCGGTCATGGCACAGGTGCTGCAAGTGCCTGCTGATTTCCGTAGCCATGGTCTGCCGGGCTGAAATGCAAATTCCCGAAAGAATAGCTGAATATTGATTTAAATGCCCTGTAAAGCGCCTGCCATTTTAAAATCATTTCATTGAAAACATATACCGAATGCCTCCCTGCCCGCAGGGGCTGCTGAAGCATACCGGTTCCTGCCGGATTCTTAATTGCCAATTATCTCACAATTACGCCATCATATACAACGGAATAAATAAACTCAGCAGGTATGTATCTGAACTGCGCCGTCAGCATAAGGCTATCCCGTCGGCAGCGAAATGGCAAAGTATGTGCTGAAAGTATTGACAAGTTATCTATTTTAGTTTAAATTAATTCAAACATGTAAATTTTGGCTGCAAAAAATGTTAATCATAAAGCTGCTGATATCTGATAATGAAAGGATAAGATAAAAATGGGGAACGCTGGGGTAAAGACAAGCAAACTGAGTGATTTTCTGAAGAAAAAGGACATAGTCATATCATTACGCCGCTATGGCATAGATGCCATGAGTGCCATGGCACAGGGCTTATTCTGCTCTCTTCTTATAGGAACGATAATCAATACCATAGGGACACAGACAGGACTGACCTTTTTAACTGAAATAAGCAAATTTGCGTCGGATATGTCTGGCCCTGCCATGGCAATTGCCATTGGGTACGCTCTGCATTGTCCCCCGCTGGTGCTGTTTTCACTGGCCGCTGTTGGATATTCGGCTAACGGACTCGGCGGTGCCGGAGGACCGCTGGCAGTTTTTATAATAGCCATTATTGCAGCAGAGGTCGGCAAAGCGATTTCAAAAGAAACAAAAATAGATATACTTGTTACTCCGCTGGTGACCATATTTACCGGAGTCGGCCTATCCGCGCTGATAGCACCGGCTATCGGGACGGCCGCCAGGTCTGTCGGACAGGTAATAATGTGGGCGACTGAACAACAACCCTTTATCATGGGTATCCTGGTTTCGGTTATCGTTGGCATTGTACTGACGTTGCCGATCAGCAGCGCAGCTATCTGTCATGTGATGGGACTGACCGGACTGGCCGGCGGCGCGGCTTTGGCAGGCTGCTGCGCCAATATGGTGGGATTTGCAGTCATCTCCTTCCGTGAAAACCGCTGGGGCGGACTGGTATCCCAGGGTCTTGGGACTTCGATGCTCCAGATGGGCAATATAGTGCGCAATCCGAAAATATGGATACCTGCTATTTTAACCAGTGCCATAACCGGCCCGGTTGCAACAGTCGTATTCAGGCTGGAAATGAACGGCCCCGCAGTAGCTTCGGGCATGGGGACATGCGGCCTTGTCGGCCCCATAGGAGTCTATACGGGCTGGATCAACGATATAGCCGCAGGCGTCAAAGACTCGATTACCGTGATGGACTGGACGGCACTGATACTGGTCTGTTTCATATTGCCCGCAGTTATCAGCTGGTTTTTTGGGGTTATCTGCCGGAAAATCGGCTGGATAAAGGAAGGTGACCTTAAGCTGGAGAACTGAAGGTATTCACTTTACCGGCAAAAGTGTCACCTTACCGGAAAGTTTGCTTTACCGGAAAAAACTTTTCCAAAAGAAATCCCGCTTAATCAATAAAAAACAAGCCCGGTTCATAAACCGGGCTGATTTGTCGTCAGACAGGGAAGAGGATACCGCTCTCAGAGCGACAGTATCCTGCTTAGTTCCATAAGATCTTTATCCATTTCCTTGGTGCTGTCCAGCGCTTCATCAATATCAATGCCGACGACACGGTCGTCCTTCATTGCTATGATCTGATTGTAGACTCCGTTAGCCAGCAACTCTGTGGCCTTGGCTCCCATAACGCTTGCTACGACACGGTCGCGAACCGTAGGACTTCCTCCGCGCTGTATGTGACCCAGGATAGTAGCTCTTGTTTCGATCTGAGTGATTTGCTCTATTTTTTCTGCCAAAGGCAGTGCTCCGCCTACTCCTTCGGCGATTATCACAATGTAGTGCTTCTTGCCCCTGTTCCTGCCTTCGATTATAGGCTTGATGATATCTTTATTGAAATCAAAAGGCCTTTCCGGCAGTATTATAACTTCCGCACCGCTGGCGATACCGACATTCAGAGCTATATATCCTGCATGCCTTCCCATTACCTCAAGGACACTGCAGCGCTCGTGTGAATATGCCGTATCTCTTATTTTGTCGAGTGCGTCCTGAACAGTATTAAGGCAAGTGTCATAACCTATGGTGTAATCAGAGCAGCCAATATCATTATCTATGGTTCCGGGTATACCCATGACCTTAACGCCGTGTTTGCTCAATTCCCTGGCTCCCCTGAATGATCCGTCGCCGCCTATAACAACGATAGCGTCGAGCCCGAAGACCTGTGCCATCGAAACAGCTTTCTGAATGCCTTCCTCAGTTTTAAAAGCCTGGCAGCGAACTGTCTTGAGAATAGTTCCGCCTCTGTGGATTATATCTGAAACGCTTCGCATGTCCATTTCGAACATGTCTCCGTTGATCAGACCATTGTAGCCTTTATAAATTCCCATGACCTTGAAACCATGATATATACCTGTCCTGACTACTGCTCTTATTGCGGCATTCATACCTGGCGCATCTCCGCCGCTCGTCAATACGCCGATTGTTTTAATTTCGCTCATATTTTGCAACCTCCTGTAACTGCCTTCCCTGCAACCAAATTAAAATCACAACTTTAGATTACCAGAATCATATTCTGTGTCAAGAGAAAAGTAAACAAAGTCCGGCTTAATTGGACTTTGTTTACTTTTATTATTATATTTTTTCTTCATTATCCCATTTTTTCTTCGTCACAGACTGCTTTAAAGGGAATTATTTGTCAAATAACCTCTGGCACTGTTTTCAGCCGGCTATCATCCCCTGGATCAGGTCCAGCAGTTATCGGTGATTTTACCGCCTGGGTTTTCCGCGGACTTCATTTTTGCCGGTAATGAAAAACATATTAGGTTTTGTCTGTTATTGACTGCCATTTTGATAATTTACTTTACATGACAGGTTATCTATACTCAGATTGGACAAATGCAGTTAGTTTTTCCACATATTAATAGTATTTGTTATCACAGCATCATGGGGGTGTATCCAATTGTTCAGGTTTTTGTCAGGAAATATCAGAAAAGCTGCCGCCATACTGGTGGTGATGGCAATGGTTGTATTTATGGCGGCCTGCGGACGGGAGAAAAATTCCGGTTCCGGGGGAGAGAATGAGGGCGGCACTGTGACTGATGTGCCCGCAGACACCGGAAGTCAGGAAGGGGCTTCAAAAGGAAACGTACTGGCTTTCATTGATTTTGAGGATAAGACCACACAGGGTTTCACAGGCAGAGGCGGTTCTGAGGTATTGACCGTGACGGATGAAGCCAATGTGACAGATGGAGGTAAGTATTCGCTGAAGGTGTCCAACAGGACAGAATCCTGGCACGGACCATCGCTCGAGGTAGAGCAGTATGTTGAAGATGGTGCTGAATATAAGGTCACTGCCTGGGTCAGGCTCATCGAACCCGCGGATACGCAGGTCATACTCTCAACACAGATCGGAAGCGGGAACGATGCCAGTTATTCGAATATAGCGCAGCGTACTATCAGTACAGCAGACGGATGGGTAGAACTTGAAGGCAATTACCGCTACAGTGTCAAAAACGACTATATTACTGTGTATATCGAGAGTTCAGATGCGAATGCATCATTCTATATCGACGATATCAGTTTCGAAAAAACAGGCAAAGAGGATAAGGACATCCAGGCAGACCTGCCTTCAATAAAGGAAGTATATGAGGACTGCTTCTTGATCGGTAATGCGGTAGATGCCGGGGAAACCTCCGGGAAAAGGCTGGAACTTCTGAAGAAGCATTTCAATGTAGCTACTGCGGAAAATGCAATGAAGCCTGAGTCTCTGCAGCCTCAGAAAGGAAGTTTCAACTTCAGCGCCGCTGACAGCCTTGTTGACAGGATGCTGGCTAAAGGCCTGAAAATGCATGGACATACGCTTGTATGGCACCAGCAGACACCTCAATGGATGAACCAGTCGTCAGCGGGTGTATACCTGAGCCGTGAAGAAGCACTGGATAATATGAGGACTCATATAAGGACCGTTGTTGAACACTTCGGCAACAAGGTCATTTCATGGGATGTGGTAAATGAGGCCATGGACGACAATCCTTCCAATCCTGAAAACTGGCGGGGAGCGCTGCGCAGATCCCCATGGTACTGTGCCATCGGCGATGACTATGTGGAGCAGGCTTTCCTTGCTGCCAGAGAAGTTCTGGATGAGCATCCTGAATGGGATATAAAACTTTATTACAATGACTATAATCTGGACAATCAGAACAAGTCAAAGGCTGTATACAGTATGGTCAGTGAACTTAATGAAAAGTACCGGAAGGATCATCCGGGCAAGCTGCTTATAGACGGCATAGGGATGCAGGGCCACTATAGTATCAGCACCAACCCGGACAATGTGGAAATGTCGCTGGAAAGGTTCATTTCGCTTGGCGTTGAGGTAAGCATAACCGAACTGGACATTCAGGCGGGCTCAAACTTCGCATTGTCTGAGAAAGATGCGGCTAAGCAGGGTTACCTGTATGCTGAACTCTTCAAAATATTTAAAGAGCACGCCGATAATATAGCACGTGTGACCTTCTGGGGCATGGATGACGGAACAAGCTGGAGAGCAGCCATGAATCCGACATTGTTCGATAAGTATCTGCAGGCGAAACCGGCGTTCTATGGTGTGGCAGAACCGGAGAAGTATATTCAGGAAAACAGCCCTGAACGGGCAGAGGCCAACAGTTCGGCTGCTGTGCATGGTACGCCGGTTATTGACGGGGACATGGACAGCATCTGGAATCAAGCACCTGAACTGCAGATAAACCGTTATCAGATGGCCTGGCAGGGAGCGAACGGCACGGCAAGAGTACTCTGGGACGAGAAAAATCTGTATGTACTGTTCAGTGTAAATGATTCAGAGCTTGACAGGGCAAATGCCAACCCGTGGGAGCAGGATTCGGTAGAAGCATTTGTGGATGAGAATAACGGCAAAACGTCATATTACCAGGAAGATGACGGACAGTACAGGGTGAACTGTGAGAATTCCGCTTCCTTTAATCCTGAAGATATTGCCGCGGGATTCGAATCGGCTGTCAGGGTTTCCGCAACGGGTTATACAGTCGAAATGAAGATACCTTTCAGAACGGTAACGCCAAAGGAAAATATGCAGATAGGCTTCGATGCACAGATCAATGATGCCAGGGGCGGTTCCCGCCAGAGTGTGGCGACATGGAATGATATTACCGGCAACGGGTACCAGGATACATCCGTCTATGGCGTACTTACACTGAAAAAATAGCGTGGATGGGTTCCGCACTGCAGTAAAATCTATTTTCGCGCTGCAATGAGATTATATATTGCGGAGGGGTTCCGCAGCACAGTGAGTTTTCACAGCACAGAAATATCCCGCATGGCAGTGAGATTAAAAATGACTGTCTGCATTGCAAACAATATGCATTGCCCCACATCTCAGGTTTGTAAGCCCGGCTGAGATTGCGGGGTTTTTTTGCCTCCGTACTTTGCTGAATATGTAATGTAGAAATGTGTCGAATTGTGTTATAATTTTGCTTAGTTGCGCCAAAATGTGCTGCAATTCAACAATTCCGGCTGGCATAAAATTGAATGACAATGAAACAGCCGCATTTTCAACAAAAGTAATGCAGAAAAGAATTGGCTTGTGTCCGTATAGGAGGGCTGCGGCATGGACATGAAGACGGAGCTGATCAAAACAATTGCAGTAGGTGAAGGTGTCTGCCTGACATTCAAGAACGGCAGGGAGATTACGGGTGTGGTTCAGGAATATGACGACGAGCTCATGGCTGTTGTTCTTTCAGACGGGCAAAGGAAACTGATATCATACTCACTTATAGGATATTTTGAGCAGGCAGATACAGATGTTTCCGCATATCATGCATTTCCGGAGAACGGAGGCAGCGAAAAGGCATCTGCGGGCCCCGGATCCGGAGAAAGGTCGTTTACTGCTGCGACAGGAGGAGAAATGCCGCCAGGGGAAGCAACAAAAAGAAAAACTGATAAGCGGTATGAAGTGCCGTTTGCTCAAAGACCTGTCAGTCACACCGTATCAAATGTAACAGCAGGTGAAGAGACCGGACTGATACAGTTTTACAATCCGGCAGGCAAGTATGGTGTCATTCGCAGCAGCGCGGGCGGGACCATCAGGTTCCTGCTCAGGAATGTCGATGATGCCGGGCTTGCTGAAATGCTTGAAAATCAGGGAAACTACAAGGGAAAGCATGTAGCGTATAAAATCATGCCGTATGTGGACAGAAGAGGCATAAAAATGAATGGCGCCGTTCATGTCCGCTGTACTGAATCAGAAGAACCCGGGGAAAAACACAGTGATATCCTGCGTAAGGCGAACAACCTGTTCAGTTCAGGGAAAAGCAACGATGAAGAAGCCTTAAAGCTGTATTTGCAGGTATTTGAATCAGGAAACCACAGGGAAGTCGCGGCAAGAAACATCGTTTCAATTTATATGCGTTCAGGCCAGCCCCAGGAAGCTGAAGACTTTCTGATAAAACACAGGGAGTATTTCGGCGAAGAGCAGTTTTATACTTTCCTTTATCAGATATACATGCAGCTTGATGATGCAGATAAGGCTGCCGACGCGGCAGACAGCATCATTGCCATAACATCCAGGCCTACCAGCAAGCTGCACTACCTGCTCCAGAAGGCAAAGATATATTTCAGAAATGAGCGTTTTAAAGACGCTGCTGATGTGTGTGAACAGTGGCTGAATTATAAACACGCCATGGCAAGGGAACTTACGGGACAGGCCGTAAGCCTCGAATACAGCCAGAAACAAACCTGTGTCCTGGCCGCGCGGAGTATAGTATGGTTAAAAGAAACAGACCCGGGCTACGAACCATCCCGCAAGCTCCTGGACTATATCAGCAGTGATGATGATGCTCAGGAACTGCTGAGCCTCGACGCAGGCGATGAGAATACAGAAGGCACCAACTACGGTGATTACAGGAACTATATAAGTCCCATTGCGCAAAAGCTGCTTGATGAATGCGTACTGAGTGAGTGCGGAGTGGATAACAGGAAGTTGAGTCCCGGCGAAGGCAAATATTTGGGCTCACTGAGAGAGGCAAAAGCGCAGGCGGCATCTCTGATAAAAGCCAGCACGACACAGAAGCCTTTTGTGCGGTACAGAAATTGTCTCGGTGCAGCGAGAGTCATTTATGATGCGCTCAGCAATAAAGAAAGCATGACCGAGATGCAGGATGTGGTCATGGAAACCGAGCTGGAGGACATGTTCTTCGGTTCTCTGGCGAAAGCCCTTGTCTCACTCGGTGATGATATGATAGGGCGTAATGATGTGGAACTCGATGTGGCGAGGTATTACTACCTTGAAAGTTTAAAATATTCCCGTGTTGATGAGCAGGACAAGCAAAACGCCATAACCAGATGTGTCCTGTCAATTTTTATTGACCGTACACAAATCCCTCTGACTATGCAGAAAGATACGGATAATCTGTCCGTTCAGCAGGATCTTGCCAGGTATCTCAACAGGACAGACCAATTGCCGGCCGAACGCCTTATATTTACGATCACGCGCGTGATAAACAGCGCACTGAGCAATCAGGCAAAAAGGATACTGGGACAGCTTACATCAGGGGTTCTGAAATCGGACCGTGCAAAACAGCTGTTCAATACGGCAAAAACTTTATTGGAACAGGATGACGGCAGCAACTCCAGTGTTGAGGGATTTGAAGACGTAATACTTAAACTCCACAGCAGATATAAAAAAGCAGAGAAAGATTTCCTTCATATGGTTGAAAGGCTTAAAGGCGTTACATTCGCGCCGCTATGGCTTCAGGAACTGCATGACGATATACAGCAGTTTACTTCATTTTTCCCATTTATGGATGATCTGGATCAAAAAAGGTGCAGGATCTTTACCGGCCTGCTGGCCCGTGCCAGGGAGTACAACCTGTTCGAGAGCTTCGGACTTAAGGAAAATTGTCTGCGCAGCATACTGAGCCAGCTGGACGAACTGGAAACAGCGATAACGGAACTGCCGGCAAAATATTCTTACGAATATCTGCTGCCCGCAGTGTGCAACTGGAGGGCTGTTACAGCAGAAATCCTCAATGAGCTGTACGTCAGCAGGAAACCTAAAATAAACTGCCAGATAATAGAAAAAGACGGCCTTCACCTGTATGACGGCGACTGCGTTTATGTCCACATTTACATTACCAACGAAAGCGACAGGCAGACAGCCGATTCCCTGACGGTAAAGCTGCCCGATAAAGAAGAATACACGGTCATGTCGCATCTGGAGCGCCGCTATTATATAAAAGAAGGCGATGCCCAGACCATAAGAGTCAGGCTGAAGCTGAATAATCCGGATATAAAAGCTTTTTCCGTTGATACGCTGGTTGAGTACGAGTATAAGGTCACTGAGAATGAGACTGAAAGAAAAACGGAGAAGTTTGAAAACTCGGTGATACTTGGAGACATTACGTTTACCGAGCTTGAAAATCCTTATTTTGCATATGTTTCCAGCGGCATTGTTGACAAAGAGGAAATGGTTTTTGGCCGTGCCGATTTTATTGACGGCATTATTACGGCATTGAAAGGTGACGAAATTGCACCCCTGCGCAGGAAAACCATAGCCCTATACGGGCAGAAGAGAACAGGCAAGAGCACAGTGCTTTACCACCTGGAAAGGAGAATAAGGAAAGAGATAAGTACCACCGTGGTAGTAAGCCTCGGCGATATATCCAAGTGGAGGACAAAGAATTTTGAAACGAGACTGTACCGTGAAATATTCAAGGCCATCGGCAATGAACTGGCCAGAAACCATACTGCGCTTCTGGAGGCAATGGAGGCAAAAGGCATAAAAGTGCCGGATTACAACGAAATTGATGATGAAGATAAAGGCAGGGAAATGATCAGTGATTTCTTTACCGCATTTAATGGCCTGATAAATGAGAACGCCGCATTCAGACGGTATAATGCAGTGATCCTGCTGGACGAGTTCACGAATATATATATCGGGCTGTGCAGGAACAGGATCGATGCTGATTTCATGAAATACTGGAAGGCAGTAATAAATGATTTCGGGCTTGTGGCCATAGTTGTGGGACAAGACTATATGATGGATTTCGTCAATGCATATCCCAATCCATTCGGTGCCATCGACAAGCGGCCGCTGAGCTATCTGCCGCTTAATGAGGCTGAACGCATGATAGTAAGGCCGCCTGTATCTGACGAAAGCAAGAGGGCAGTCTTTGACGGCCCGTCAGGTGAGAGGGCTGTAAAGAAAATACTTGAACTGACGGCCGGCAGTGCGTTTTTTATTATGATACTGATGGACAGGCTTATAAGATACCTTAACGAAGTGAAGCAGTCCTATGTTACAGATGCGGACATAGACCGCCTTGTGTCCGATAATCTGCTGTCAGGAAATGACAGCCTGGACCTGGCCAAATTCGAGTCTCTCTATTATGATGACGGGGACGTCAGCGATGTTTCAAGGCCGCGACACAATGTGGCGGTTTTGTGGACTATATCCAAGCAGCTTCATGATTTCAGCAGATGCAGGAGAGATGACATATTGATTTCAGATAAAATCACATCTTATTCTGAGATGTCAAAGGAGAGGACAGACCAGCTGCTTGCCAGGCTGGTCGCCCGTGATGTGCTGAATGTGGACAGAGACGGCAATTACACCATAAAGGTCGGCCTGTTCAATGAATGGCTGTACCATAACTGCAGTGTGGACACGATCAACAGCATTCCTGATGTAAAGTAACCGGATGCGGGGAGAGAAACCGCACCTTATTACATCGGGCATAAACCGCAAACTACAAGGGAGGTAAGACATCCATGGAAAGTCCGTTTTGTGTAGGCAGCAAAGCTGTGGGAGATGGCTTCGTGGGACGTGAGGCCAGGCTTGAGGAGTTCAGAAGAAAACTGTTCGTAGCGAAAAAAGGCAGCATATCCATATGCGGGCTGCCGAGGATAGGCAAAAGTTCTTTGGTATATAAACTGCTTCACGATTCCGGGGATTTGACTGAACAAAGGATAATTGTTGCCGAAGCGGACAACCTGGGCAGGTTCAGATCATATTTTGCCATGTGGCGGTGGCTGGCAGCCGGAATACTGGAACAGCTCAAAAAGGCAGGCATGGTCAGCCAGCGCCTGGCTGCGATGATCGATGACGTCAGGAATGCAAATGATGATTACGAAAAATTGTCCTTTGCACTGGAAACACTTTTTGAAACTTTAAACGAGGAAGACATCAAAACGATCATATATATCGATGAGTTCGATATGGCAGGGAAAGTCTTCAGATCCGATGACGCCGACGATACATATTACTATTTCCAGTTCCTACGCAATCTCGTTACGGATCCCAGGTATAACGTGTCATTTATTATCGTTTCCAGAAGGAGCCTTGAGCATCTGGAAGAGCGATGCTGCGGGGGATCCGGCTTTCACCTGGCATTTGACAAGCAGCAGCTTGTCGGCTTTGACGACAATGAACTTGAAAGCTTCAGGCAGGTAATGCAAAAATATGGACTTGACCTTGACGAAGAACAGTGGGACAGGCTGAAAGAAATGGCGGGACGATCACCGTATCTGTTGTCGATCGCTGCCAATGACCTCATTATAAAAAAGGATCTGATGCCTGCCGAAGAGATCCTTAAGGCATGTACCCAGCGATATTATGATTATTTCAGGGAGATTATAAACCTGCTGCAGGATGAGGGATATATGAAACGGATGATACAGCTGTTCATTGGTCCTAAATATGACCTTTTGCCGCAGCATATCAGGGAACTGGAGAACAGGGGCTATATATCGGTCAGAGACGGCCGTTATGAAACGATAAGCAAAGCCTTTGAAAGATACATGCTTAACCTGACCAGGCTGGACAGCAGCCTGGATATATGGCCGCTGCTTACCGATGCAGAAAAGAGGCTGAGGCTGATAGTTGAATCAAGAATGAGGCAGGAGTACGGCGAAAACTGGGAGAGACAGATACGGGACGAATATGAAGAAAGATGCCGCCGGGATCCCCAAAAATATGGCTACTTTGTTGATTTCAGGAAGGCTGATGTTTACCGTAACACCAGCAGCCGGTATTCCGGCGCTGGCAATGCTTCATTCCTGAATTTCATTGGAATCAGTGAACTGTCGAATGTCATCGGCTTCTATTGGGGCAGAATGTTTGCAGATGTGTTTGGCAACGCCCAGTACTCTGAATGGAAATATAAGTTCTATCAGATGGCAAGGGCCAGGGATCCGCTGGCACATTCCAATCCTGAGTTCCTGACACCGGCCGAGATCGAGCAGACCAACCTTTACTGCCGCGAACTGCTCAGGGTCACGGAAGGCAGGTATTGATAGCCGAATCTTTTCTTTAACTGTACGTTTGCAAGTTTAGCACTTACGGCGCCGTCTTTGTGTGCCTTTTATTCAGATGGAGCAGGCAGAGTGGTTACAGAGTTGCGGGATATTTACAATTAGTAAAGCTCAGAGGAAATTCCTCTGAGCTTTTTCCATGATTCCTGTCATTCCGGCTGAATACAAAGCTGAATGCAGAGAACTTCTTTACAAAGTCTCTCCTTTTGTGCGGTTTATTTTTCCGGCTTGCTATAGTGACGCCTGTTTTTCTGTCTTCAGGCTTTCGCGTTCTTATCGTTCTCCCTTATCTCTACTCTGCGGATCTTGCCGCTGATAGTCTTGGGCAGTTCCTGCACGAACTCGATAACCCTTGGATACTTGTAAGGTGCGGTGACATGTTTGACATGATCCTGCAACTCCTTTGCCAGCGCATCACTGGGAGTATAACCTTTTGTGAGCACGACGGTAGCTTTAACTACCTGGCCTCTGATAGGATCAGGCACACCTGTGATGGCGCATTCAAGCACGGCAGGGTGTTCGAGCAGGGCACTTTCAACTTCAAATGGACCGATCCTGTAGCCGGAACTCTTTATGACGTCGTCAGCTCTTCCGACGAACCAGAAATAGCCGTCTTCATCACGCCATGCCATATCACCCGTAAAGTACATATTGTCATGCCATACTTTATCCTTTAGTCCGTCATCTCTGAAATAACCGCAGAACATGCCGACTGGTTTCCCTTCATCAGTCCGGACCACTATCTGACCTTCTTCGCCTACGTCGCAGGAGTTGCCGTTCTCATCGACGATATCTACTTTATAACCCGGGGCAGGTTTTCCCATGGAACCAGGCTTCGGTGTCATCCACGGGAAATTGCCGACTGTAAGTGTCAGTTCCGTCTGACCATAGCCTTCTGAAAGTTTCAGGCCCGTTGCCTTCAGAAACTGGTTATACACCTCCGGATTGAGAGGTTCTCCGGCTATGGAGCAATGCTTAAGGCAGCTCAGATCGTATTTGGAAAGGTCTTCCCTGATAAGGAACCTGTAAATCGTCGGGGGTGCACAGAAGGTGGTGACCTTATGCTTTATTATGACTTCAAGCAGATCTTTGGCATTGAACTTCTCATGGTCATACGTGAATACGGCAGAGCCGCAGAGCCACTGACCATATATTTTGCCCCACATGGATTTCATCCAGCCCGTATCCGATACTGTCAGGTGGAGGCCCCCTTCAGGCACGCACTGCCAGTATTTAGCAGTGTTTATATGACCCAGCGGGTATGTAAAATCATGCAGTACCATCTTGGGCATACCGGTGGTCCCGGAAGTGAAGTACAGCAGCATGACATCGTCGTTTTTGACTGCCTCGTCGCCTGTCGGTCTCGGAAAATCCGGAGACGCTTTTTCCAGTCCCGCATCAAAATCCAGCCAGCCTTCCGCTTTGCCGTTTACCGCAATGATATTTTCAAGAGACGGGGATTGGCTGATGGAGTCATTGACGTGCTTAATGACTTCATTTTCAGCTACAGCTATTATCATTTTTATGTCTGCCGCATTGCAGCGGTAGATGATATCCTTTGCGGTCAGCAGGTGTGTGGCCGGTATGGCAATGGCGCCGATCCTGTGCAGAGCAAGCAGTGCATACCAGAATTCAAACCGTCTCTTGAGTATAAGCATGACCCTGTCGCCTTTCCTGATGCCCAGGGACTTAAAAAAGTTGGCAGCCTTGCAGCTGTAATATTTCATATCGCTGAAGCTGATGATCTTTTCGTCACCTTTATCGTTGCACCAGACCATGGCGGTCTTGTCAGGACTCTTTTCGGCCAGTTCATCAACCACATCGAAGGCATAGTTGAAATTATCAGGGACGTGTATTCTGAAATTACTGTAATAATCGTCATAATCCTTAAAATCCTGTCTGTCCAAATATTTTTCCAACATTGTGAGTACCTCTCTTCCAGATCAGATCAAATATCAGTCTATTTAAATATTACTGCCAGAAATCTGGCGGATTTTCCGTTGAGCGCTTTCATGCCGTGCATGCATCCCGAATCGAAATATAATGAGTCTCCTTCATTGAGTACCAGCTGGTGACCGTCTACATAAATCATCAGCGTACCTTCCAGGACATAGTTGAATTCCTGTCCGCGATGCGAGTTGAAGTGGACCGTTTCGTCAGTATTCGGCTCGACAGTAACAAGGAACGGTTCGGCTTTTTTGTCTGCAAATTTATACGCGAGGCTCTGATATTTATAGGGTTTGCGCCTGTCAACACTGACACCTTTGCCGTTTCTTACCAGACAGTATGTGCGCAGTTTCGGATCTTCTCCGGTGAGCAGGGCTGTGAGTTCGACTCCGAATCTCCCTGCTGCTTTGTACAGGAATCCAATGGGTATGTCTGTATCGCCGCTTTCATATTCCCTGTAGGTTTCGGCTGAAACACCGAGCTCGGCTGCAAGAGTTTCCTCGGATATTCCGGCTATATCACGCAGATCCTTAAGTCTGGCCGCTATTTGTTTAAGCTGTTCTGACATAACGAAAACCTTCCCTTCCGATAATTTGTTTAATTTAAGCTAAGCTGTCTTATACTTTATCAGCGAATAGTTATACCGTACCTGTTGTGTCTTTTATTCAGAAAGCAGATGCTTAGATGAACAAAGGCAGAAGTGGATGAAGTTAGTTTATCACACTTAAGTAATAATTTGAATAAACCGGGGCGGCAGTAGCAATAAAACAAGAAAAAAAATTAATGTTTTTTACTGTGGGACTTAACATACAATTATGGACTAAAAACATGCCATATGCTAAAATTTACGGATATCAGACAAATGAGGAGCAAAGATATGTCCGGTGCACACAAGGCAGGCAGTTGGCCTGCAGGTTTCAGACGTACATTCATAGGTGACAAAGCGTTTTATATGACAGTGCTTTCGCTTGTCGTTCCAATCATTATTCAGAACTCCATTTCCAATTTCGTAAACCTGCTTGACAACATCATGGTCGGGCAGGTGGGAACAGTCCAGATGTCTGGTGTGGCAATAGCTAATCAGCTTTTATTCGTATTCAATCTTACGGTATTCGGAGGCCTGTCCGGTGCCGGCATTTTTGGCGCTCAGTTCTATGGAGCCGGTGATGATGAAGGCCTCAGGTATACATTCAGGTATAAGCTCTGGACGTCCGCAGTGATATTGACAGCTGCCCTGGCGATATTTTTATCTGCCGGTGATTCACTTATCTCTTTGTACCTGAAGGGAGAAGGCGATGCTTCTGAGGCTGCGGCAATGCTTGAGCACGGTCATAACTACCTGATGATAATGCTGTGGGGACTGCTGCCGTTTATATTGTCACAGGCATACGGAAGCACCCTGCGGGATACAGGAGAGACAATGCTGCCGATGAAGGCAAGTATAGCCGCAGTAGTAATGAACATGTGCCTCAATTATGTGCTGATATTCGGCAAACTGGGATTCCCCGAACTGGGAGTTGAGGGTGCTGCTGTTGCAACAGTCATATCACGCTATACAGAACTGGCGATCATTGTATTATATACCCACAGGCATACTGACCGCTTCAGATTCATGGTGGGACTGTACCGTTCCGCGAAGGTGCCTTTGGACCTTGCGGTTACAATATTTAAAAAAGGTATGCCGCTGCTGGCGAATGAGCTGCTGTGGTCTGTCGGAGTATCAACGCTGACGCAGATATTCTCAACATATGGGCTGAATGTTGTTGCAGCTCTCAATATATCAAATACGATAACAAACCTGTTCAATGTCGTGTATATATCATTGGGTTCGGCAGTCGCCGTCATGGTCGGACAGGCTCTCGGAGCCGGTGACATATCACGTGCGAAAGAATATTCATGGAAGCTGATTTTTTTCAGCGTATGCACATGTATTGTGATAGGGTCGATACTTGTGGCCGCAGCCCCTGTAATACCTTATATCTATAACACGACCGGTGAAGTGAGGAAACTTGCAGCCCATTTCATGAGAGTAAGCGCTTTGTACATGCCGTTTTTTGCCGTATCACACTGCAGCTATTTTACCATACGGTCGGGAGGCAAAACATTCATTACCTTGCTTTTTGACAGCGCATATACCTGGTGCGTAATTGTACCCATTGCCTGTCTGGTTGCCGGATACACGGATTTTAATATTTATGCAGCTTATCCTGTATGCTATCTTCCTGATGCTGCCAAAAGCGTGATCGGAGTATACATCATAAGAAAAGGCCGGTGGGCTCAGAAAATCGTGACAGGACGTTATGCGGAACAGACGGCGCCGGAGCGGCTGATCAGCGAAGACAGTTGAGAGCTTAGTTTTTATAACAGTAGTATAGTTTTTTTGATTGACAAATATATATTATTGGAGTAATTTATATTTATGCATTAAAAATGCATAAAGCGTATAAATATTCACATTTCACATTTGATTACAGGATAAGGAGAGAATGTTATGAAAAAACAATTGGCTTTAGTGGCTCTTTCAGTATTGCTTGTGGTCAGCATATTTATGCTGTCGGGCTGCAGTTCGGACAAGGCTGGAACTGACAGCGGAAAAGAATCGGAGGGCGTCGTGAAGGTAATCGATATACCGCTTACGCAGGAAGAATATGCATTCGGAGTAGATAAAAACCAGCCGGAACTGCTGGAAGAAGTAAATAAGTTTATCGCCCAAATCAAAGAAGACGGCACCTATGACAAAATACTCAACAATTATTTCGGTGACGGGACACCGAAAGCTGTAACTTCAGCACAGCCGGATCCTTCCAAAGATCAGCTTGTTGTAGCTACCAATGCCGCATTTGAGCCTTTTGAATATACCGGAGCAGAGAACAACATATATTACGGCATTGATATGGAAATAGCAGAATTACTTGCAAAGCACCTGGGCAAGGAACTGGTCATCAGCAATATGGATTTCGAAGCCGTATGTCTTTCAGTCGGACAGGGCAAGGCTGATATCGCAATGGCAGGCCTTACTATAAAGGAAGACAGAAAAGAGTATGTTACGTTTTCCGATAAATATTATGACGCAGCTCAGAAGCTGGTCGTCAAAACATCGGATACGACATTTGACAACTGTAAAACAGCTGCTGATGTGGAAGCCATACTGAGCAAGCTCGACAGCAAGACAAAGATCGGTGTGCAGAATGGAACTACCGGACAGTTTTATGTTCAGGGTGATGAGAATTTGGGATTCTCAGGCTATGATGTAGAATGCATAGGCTACAAATCAGGATCACTGGCAGTACAGGATATGCTGAACGGCAACATAAAATATGTTATTATAGATGAGGCTCCTGCTCAGTGCATCACCAAAGCAATTAATGAGCTGAACTGATCTGGCCGGCCGCAGACTTCAGCGGAGAAGTACGGAAAGGCATCATTTTAATATAAAAAAAGACTAATAAAAAAGATATGCAATACCTCGCCGGGTGGCTGGCGGGGCTATTGCGTCTAAAGGGTATGATATGGGTAATTTTGAGAAAAAGCTCGCTAAATTCTGGGACATATTTATAAACAACAATGGTTACACCAAAGTCCTTACAGGACTGCAGAATACCTTGCTGATAGCTGTTATCGGCCTGGCGATAGGCATCGTGATAGGCACTCTGATCGCAAGTATAAAAGTAATGCCGAAATATAAAAGACTGCCGAGGATACTGGACAAAATATGTACGTTTTATGTCGGGCTGTTCAGGGGCACTCCCATAGTCGTCCAGCTGCTGGTGGCATATTTCGTCGTGCTGCCGCTGCTGGGCACGAACATGACTTCACTGAATGTCTGTATCCTTGTATTCGGTCTTAACAGCGGCGCGTATGTTTCGGAAATAATGAGAAGCGGAATATTGTCAGTGGATCCGGGACAGATGGAGGCAGGACGTGCGCTGGGACTCAGTTACAGTGTCACGATGATGAAGATCGTTGTTCCCCAGGCAGTAAAGAATATACTCCCGACCCTGGGCAATGAGCTGATAGCACTGGTAAAGGAAACATCGGTCGTAAGCTTTGTCGGAGCGGCAGACCTGTATGTTGCATTCAGCTATATCGGTTCAAACAGCTATGAGTTCATGGTTCCTTACCTTGTGATGGCGCTTATATATATCGTATTGGTTATGATAATCGCTATGCTTGTCAGAGCGATGGAAAGGAGCCTGAGAAAAAGTGATAGACATAATTGATCTGAGGAAAAGCTTCGGTAATGTTGAAGTGCTCAAAGGCATTACGACAACTATAAAAGAGGGCGAAAAAGTCGTTGTTGTAGGACCTTCGGGAAGCGGAAAAAGCACATTCCTGCGCTGCCTCAACTGTATGGAGGACCCTACCGGCGGCTCTATAATTTTCGAAGGTGTCGATCTGGCAGACATGAGGGTTGACATAAATATCCACAGAAGGCATATGGGAATGGTCTTTCAGCAGTTCAACCTGTTCAATAACAAGAACGTACTGGATAATATAATGCTGGCTCCTCTGCACGTCAGGCTTCATGACCTTCGCATGAAGAAACTTAAGAACGTACTCATAAAGGCAGGCAATGTATTCAGGACAAACAAGAAAAACCTTTATGAAATAAATACCACAAAGCAGCAGATAAAGGCAGAAGTGAGGGAAAATGCGCTTCGCCTGCTTAAGAGGATCGGGCTGGAGGATAAGGCCAGCGTTTACCCATCGACGCTGTCCGGCGGACAGAAGCAGAGAATAGCGATAATACGAGCCCTGGCAATGAATCCGAAGGTAATGCTTTTTGATGAACCTACTTCGGCCCTTGACCCGGAAATGGTCGGTGAAGTACTGGATCTGATAAAGCAGCTGGCAGATGAAGGTATGACTATGGTGATCGTAACCCATGAGATGGGATTTGCGAGGGAAGTTGCCACCAGAGTTTTGTTCATGGATGAAGGCCGGATCCTTGAGGAGGGCCCGCCGGACAAGTTTTTCACCGATCCGCAGAATCCCAGGGCAAGGGAGTTTTTGTCCAAAGTGCTGTAAGATGCTTTGCTTTTTTCAATGAAAAAGGCAAAATTTACATCCATGTTTATGCTATATAATTCTGAGAAAAGCACATTATATAAATGCAGTGCTGTTTGGCAGGTTTCATAACATGCGGGGAGGTTATGCGATGGAAAAATGCCAAAGCATATTATGTTCGGTTCAAAGCTGTATTTACAATGAAAAGAATGAAAACTACTGTACACTGGATGCTATCCAGGTCAGTGCCGCTGGGAAGTCCGACAGCGGAGCACCCGATGATGAGACCATGTGCGCCAGCTACAAGAGCAGTATGAAGAAACGGTAGGCGCGGAAAAGCAGCACTGGAGAAATAAGGCGGGGGGATGACCTTCGGGTCGTCCCCTTTAAATATGCAAACGTATACACAGCCTGGAACATTGACGTTACTGACGGCGCAAAACTTCAAGCACCCTGTTTTCTATGAATGAATCAAAAGATGGCCCTATCTCATCGGCCGTCTGAGCGGGTATAAACCCGCCGGCCATCGTACTGTGGCCGCCGCCGTTGCCGATGCCTGCCAAAACATCATTGATAATCTTACCGGCATCCAGGTTCTGATTTTCGCTTCTCACTGAGAATTTAACTCCTGACGGCCTTCTCGAATATACTATTGATAATTCTACTTCCCTGAGCGACATGATGAAGTCGGATACGGTCCCCAGCAATGGATCCGGGCATTCGGTACCCAGGTAAGCAATGCCTATATTATCATATATCCTGATGTTTCTTATTGCATTGCTGTAAGCTGCCAGATCACGGAACTGAAGCTGGTTCAGCTGGATCAGATTCAAAAGCTCTATGTCTGCTATTTTATAAAGCATGTAAAACATATCGAGATCCAGGTCGCTTACGTCTCTTGAAAGCTCCAGCGTGTCGGTTTTTATACCGTAAATCAGTGCCGTAGCGATATTCTGAGGTATTGGTATACCGTTTTCTTTAAAATACTCTGTGATGATGGAAGAACATGCTCCAACATGTGGCCTGATATCCTCAAACTGGTAATCGATTTTTTGAAATATAGGGTGATGGTCTATAGAAGCTATTTCGTTCCCGATAAAATCTGTTATGTTTGAGTTGCCCTTTTGCGAGTCAACAAGGATTATGCAGTCATTTTCCGTCATATCACGTATCTCATGGATATTTCTGAGCCTGATGCCGAGCAGTTCGACCATCCTGCTGGTACTGTACTTCTCGATTTCTCCCCGGTAACATATGTCAGCATGAATGCCGCCCTTACCGAGCAGATACTGAAGTCCGCAGGCACTTGCTATTGAGTCCGGATCAGGAGAGTTATGCATCTGGATCAGGACCCTTTGCCCGCATGATGACAAAAGATCCATCAGAGTCTTAAGTTTGGTCTTTTCGCTTATGGATACTGTCATAGTCTTTACAGCCTTCTTACAATAGAATAATTTACTTACCATAAAATAATTTATGAAAACCGTTAATTATTTTAGCAAAGGCACGACTGTAGTTCAAGTCAATTAGCAATACTATACAAATATTGAATGATTACGACGGCAGATAAACGTAAGCGTTCTGCCGCCTTCGAAGAGACTGGTGTATGAATTATCTCCATATATGCATCATTATTGTCAGTCATATAAGCATCATAAGAAGCGGAATCGTGATTATCGATGCCAGTGTGGACAATACTACCACCCTTGATGCGAAGATGGAGTCACCGTCGTACAGTTCAGCAAAAATTGCCGTTGTTGCTGCCACAGGCATTGCTACCAGCAATACGCATACCTGAAGGAGCATATCAGATATTCCAAGCAGCTTCAATACGGCGAAGGCGAGGACAGGCATCAGTATCAGCCTTACGGCGGAAGCATAATACAGATCCCATCCTTTGAACAGCTCTTTAAATTCACAGTCTGCAATCGTGGCTCCGATGATAAGCATCGACAGAGGAACTGTCATTGAACCCACCAGCTCGATAGCTTCGGCGGCAGGACCGGGCAGCTTGACCGAGAAAATGAAAATGATGATGCCGATTATCACGGATACTATACCAGGATTAAGCAGTACCTTTTTTATGGTATGCCTGTCTATCTTTTCATTGCTGCTGAAAATCATTACACCGTTGGTCCAGAGGAATATATTGAATGCCGCCACATAAACTGAGCCATACAGAACACCGGATTTCCCGAACACGCTTTCCAGCAGGGGAAAGCCCATGAAGGCACAATTCGAATATATGGCTGAAAACTTCATTACCTTTTTTTTGGCTTCACTGCCGGCCTTCGTGAACAGTATCATGCCCAGGAATATTGAAATGATATGGGCGGCTATGGAGAATGCAAATACGATCATTACATTATTCAGTATCTCCCTGGTAAAATCCACCTGAAACGAAGAAATGACAAGCAATGGGCTGGTTATCTTCAGCAGCAGTTCCGACAGTTTTTTGCTGACCGATTCATTGATTATGCTGCACTTTTTTGCAATAAATCCTATGACCATTATGAAAAAAAGTATAAGTACCTGATTAAAGATAATAGCAGAGCTGTCCATATATAACCTCACGAAGTTCTGATTTATGGGCTGCGAACAGCCCGGTGCATATTATAACATACTTCAGTTCAAAGTAATTTTTCGAATGAAGAAAAATTTACTTAGGTCAGCATTGTTTAAGCGAAGCGGGCGATATACAACTGCCTCAAAGGCAGACCAGTTCTCTTCTGAATGCCTCACTGTGAACTATAGAGCTTATTATAAACCATACATACATGCAAATCAAATATTTCAAAAATTAACCGGCGTCATAACAGCTAAGAGTGGACATAATATTTCATAAGCCGGTGTAGTGCATCAAATGTGCAAAAAAGCAGTTTACTGCAGGGGAGATAATATATGGAAAAACCTTTTAAAAAAGCAGGTACTCACAGCGGTAAATTCCATGCTGATGAGGTTATGGCAACTGCGATTCTCATGGAATTATTCGAACTGGAAGTAATAAGGAGCAGAGATCCCGACGTTCTTAAGGGGCTGGATCTGATATATGACATTGGAGAAGGAGAATTCGATCATCATCAGCCGGACAAACGGTACAGGGACAACGGGACGCCATATGCCGCGTGTGGACTGATATGGGAACGGTTTGGCAGGGATATCATAAAAAATTATGACAGCACCCTGTCCGAAGAGAATATCGAGTATATGTTCCATGAAATCGATTCGGTACTGATTGAGGGCATAGATGCCGCCGACAACGGCATGCGTACCTGCAGGACAATAATACCGACACTGAATATTTCGGCAATTATTTCAAAATTCAATCCAACATGGGATTCAGATACGGATGAAAATGAAGCATTCAGCCAGGCTGTGGAGTTTGCATCGGTTGTCTTTAAAAATCTGCTCAGGCATAAATTCTCAGTAGTATATGCAGAGGAACATGTCAGGAAAGCATACGAAAACAGGATTGTTCCTGAACTGCTGGTGCTCGGCAGGCCGTATCCGTGGAACGAAATACTGCCGCAGTTAGATGAGAACAGGGAAATTGTCTTTGTGATCAGTCCTGATCATGGTCAATACATTATGCAGACCGTGCGGAGAAGAGACGGAGGATATGGCGATGTTAAACTGCTTCCGCGCTCCTGGGCCGGAAAAAGAGGCAATGAATTCCGAGAAGTTACCGGAGTGGATGATGCAGTATTCTGCCATTCCGACAGGTTTATTGCAGCAGCGGAATCACTGGACGGAATTATGAAACTGGCTGAGCTTGCCCTGGCTGAACCGGAAGAACCTGACGAATCTGGGCAGGGATATGCGGATGCCGGCATTATTGACTCGATCAGACGATTCCTGCTTGCAAAAAGAATCAGGATCCATTAAAGGAAGCTCATCTATACTGTTATACTGCAAAACGTCCTTGCCGCTCTCCATATTCATTAAATGCCTTATATCCTTCATTTACAAGATATAAGGCATTTAATGTTTTTATCTGAACATTTTCTGTAAAGCCCGAATACTCTGTATTATAGAATATTTACATAAAGGGTGATAATATGGGCATCGAATTGGGTCCTCTCCATTGGATTTACCTGTTTTTCATATTTGCGATACTTGCATTAATGATTATGAGGAAAGATACCAGCCTTATTTGTATTATAGGCATATTCTGCCTTGGACTGACTGCAACGGCATCAGTTCACCTTTCTGTGATGGGTGTGTTCAACAGCCTTATTTATGCGATCAGGGAACTGCTTGGCACAATACTGATAATATCGGTCATAACGGCAATGAGTAAGGAACTGCTGAGTTCCGGGATAAATGAAACGATGGTGTACCCGTTTACAAAACTGATCAAAAGCCCTTCACTGGCATATTGGGTGATCGGCATCGTAATGATGGTCATATCCTGGTTCTTCTGGCCTTCTCCTGCAGTGGCGCTGCTTGGGGCAGTAATGCTGCCGGTGGCTCTGAAGGTAAAGCTTCCTGCCATGGGAGTTGCTGTTGCAATGAACCTGTTTGGTCATGGAATTGCATTGTCCGGTGATTATGTCATACAGGGCGCACCCAAACTGACTGCCGACGGAGCCGGCATACCGGTGGGAGATGTGGTTCAGGCCAGTGTCCCGCTGGTCGCTGTGATGGGTGTTGTTACAACTGTTACTGCTTTTATACTGATCATGAGGGATATCAAAAAAGGAAAGCTGACGATGAAGACAGGGGTTGTCGCCAGAAAGGATGAGGGAGCATCTGCAGACAAATCTGAAGAAAATTACAGGCTGCCTGCCGGACTTAAAGTATTTTTGCAATACTCGTGCCTTTATTGTTTGCGGCAGATATTGCCGTGATGTTTCTGTTCGACCTTCAGGGCGGGGATGCGACAGCGCTTATCGGGGGCACTTCATTTTTTATTCTTATATTGATTTCAATATTTACATATAAGAAAAAGTGCCTTGAAAAAATAACTTCCAGATTCATTGAAGGGCTGGAATTCGGATACAGGGTGTTCGGACCTGTTATACCGATAGCTGCCTTCTTTTACCTGGGCGACTCCGGCTTTGTTGATGTATTTGGACCCCTGCTGCCGGAAGGTTCCAACGGATTGGTGAATGACCTTGGAGTCGCACTGGCACAAACCGTACCCCTCAATACAACGGTCGCATCGGTAACATCAGCAGTTGTGGGCGCAATAACAGGGCTTGACGGCTCCGGCTTTTCCGGGATATCACTGGCAGGCTCCATCGCAAAGCTTTTCTCTACAGCAATAGGTTCCGGAGCGGCTACACTGACTGCACTCGGACAGATATCGGCAATATGGGTCGGGGGAGGTACACTTATACCGTGGGCAGTTATACCGGTAGCAGCTATATGCGGCGTAGATGCTTTTGAACTCACCAGGCGCAATATAAAGCCGGTCGTAATCGGCCTGGCTGTAACTACTGTCGTTGCTGTATTTCTGGTGTAAGATTCCAGACACGTACCTGTACTGCCGTGTCTGATCATTCAGCCGGCTGTAAGCGGTTCAGACGCCCGTATCCGTGCCCGCAGATCCTGGTTTAGTACAGCTGCGTTCATCCTTTTTTCATGCCTGTGAAGTTATGATATATTTGATATAGCACATTGCTCAGACATGATGTATGGAAGGGAACAGGTCAAGAGGGTACGGGTATGAAGAATATCAACAGCGGAAATGCACAAAACAGCAGGCTGAAACAAAAAATAAAATATGAAATCCGGGTTGAGGATATAAGAATCGAAGTCCAGCGAAAGAAAATCAAAAATATGCATCTCAGGGTGTATCCGCCGGATGGGACCGTCCGGATATCCGCGCCGCTATACCTGCGTGATGACGTGATACGATCCTTTGCTGAATCGAAAATCGGCTGGATAAGAAAGCACAGGGACGGGATCAGGGAAAACAAGGCCAGGGCCTGCTGTGAATTCATAAGCGGCGAAACGCATTTTTACATGGGCAGAAGCTATAAACTCGAGGTGACGGAACGGAATGAAAAGCCGCATGCGGAGACAGAAGGCGAAGTGCTCAGGCTTTATGTCCGCCCTGGTGCTGACAGGGATAAGCGCAGGGCAGTTCTCGAAAACTTTTACAGGTGCCGCCTGAAGGAAGTTTTGCCTGAAATCATCGGCAGGTGGGAGAAAGAAATAAAGGTGAAGGTCAATGAGTTCAGGATCAAAAAAATGAAAACCAAGTGGGGAACCTGCAACAGGAGGGCACACCGAATATGGATCAATCTCGAGCTTGCCAAAAAGCCTCCGGAGTGCCTTGAATATATAGTAGTGCACGAACTGGTGCATCTGCTGGAAAGGTACCACAACAAAGTGTTTTATGGGTATATGGATAAATTTTTGCCTGAGTGGCGCGAATATAAAAAGATACTGAACTCGCAGGCAACTGGATACTGATTTTGTAAGCAACAGGATCCTGAACTTTCAGTCTGCAGGCCCGGCGCACCTGGGACATGCTTCTCATCGTGCTTTCCCGGGATTTTTGCCAGCATGCGGAAGGGGAATTCTCCGTATCTTACCTCAAAGACAAACTGTATATTTTCTGCAGGGACAAGCAGTATATTTTCGTAAAGATAATTTACCCATCTTGTATATGGAATGCAGTTATCAGGAATAGCAGACCTAAAAGCTGGCTGGTAAAAATAAACTTGATTACCGAAATAAACTTTGTTATTCTTGTTATTGTTTATAATATCGGATTTATACTCAATCACGACATTACGTAAGCCCGGGAGGAGTGGAGATAAATGGATTACAGGAAAGAATCGCTGAGACTGCACGGTGAGTGGAAGGGGAAAATCGAGGTAATAAGCACCGTACCGGTTTCAAACAAGCAGGAGCTCTCATTGGCATATACGCCGGGTGTGGCTGAGCCATGCCTGGCTATAAAACAAGATAAGAATCTTTCATATGAGCTGACCAGAAGGTGGAATCTGGTCGCGGTCATAACAGACGGATCTGCCGTTTTGGGGCTTGGAGATATTGGGCCTGAAGCAGGCATGCCTGTAATGGAAGGCAAATGTGTACTGTTCAAGACTTTTGGCAATGTTGACGCTTTTCCTCTCTGCATCCGTTCAAAGGACGTTGATGAGATAGTAAACACTGTAAAACTGCTGGCCGGCAGCTTCGGCGGTGTAAATCTCGAGGATATTTCAGCGCCCAGATGCTTTGAGATAGAAAGGCGCCTGAAAAAAGAATGTGATATACCGATATTCCATGATGACCAGCATGGTACGGCGGTAGTTACGCTTGCGGCCATGATCAATGCGCTGAAACTGGTCAAAAAGGATATCAGTGACATAGAAGTGGTCATAAATGGTTCCGGTGCTGCTGGTATAGCTATTACAAGGCTGCTTATGGCGATGGGCCTCAGGAAAGTTATTTTGTGCGATACCAAAGGTGCCATATATGAAGGAAGGGACAACCTGAATCCTGAAAAAGCAGAAATGGCCAGGATATCCAATTTCGAAAAAAAGAAAGGCCAGCTGAGGGATGTCATTGCAGGCGCCGATGTTTTCATAGGCGTATCCGCTGCGGGTGTACTGACCAAAGACATGGTGAAGTCTATGGCGAAGGATCCTGTCATTTTTGCCATGGCCAATCCTACTCCCGAAATTATGCCCGATGAGGCAAAAGAGGCAGGAGCGCGTGTTGTCGGTACAGGACGCTCTGATTTCCCGAACCAGATCAACAATGTTCTGGCATTCCCGGGTATCTTCAGAGGCGCTTTGGATGTAAGGGCAAGAGATATCAATGATGAAATGAAGATCGCTGCGGCTCAGGCCATTGCAGGGCTGATCTCAGATGACGAACTGAACCCTGATTATGTGATACCGGCACCCTTCGATCCCAGAGTGGCAAAAGCTGTGGCAAAGGCTGTGGCGGAAGCGGCCGTCAGGACAGGAGTTAACAGGATCTGATCAGAGGATGGGATACCACCTGCTGATGCAACGTATTGCGTGATATCTTCTGACAGACATACGATGAATTGTAATTCGGTATGACAGTACACCGTTGATACATAATCTGCATATTACGGTATGACATGATTAATGCAGGAAACAGGGGAAAGCATAAGCTTTCCCCTTTACTGTATCTGCCATTGTTGCCTATTGCCGAGGAGGAAGCAAATACAGCTTTTTTACAGCATTTCCTGCAATGTATTTGTTGTTGCTGTAAACGGCGGTTACACTGAAATAGTACTCGGTTCCGTCTTCAAGTTTTTTGAAATCTCCGTTGGTGTATTCCACATTTTCATCGAGAACGGCGGATGTGGTATCTTTGCTGTATATCCCGTAATATCCGTTGGCGGGATATGCAGGAGACTGGCTGTTTTTGGATATAACGACCCTGTACTCCGCCAGTAATGGTGAATCTATCTTATCCCACTTTATGACCAGTTTGCCGTTTTCGTATTCGGCCCTGACAACCGGCACAGGGAACAACTCGGCACTGTCAGGACCTTCGTATTTGCATTGAATCGTATTGCCTGCCACGACCTTGTCATCATATACGGCAGTAACACTGAAGTAATACGTTTCGCCGCTTATAAAATACTTGCCGAAATCACCGCTGTTGTACTGCGTTGAATTGTCGATTATGGCATAGGTCCTGTTTTTGTCTGTGATCCAGTACAGGTGGCCGTTTTCAGGGTATGCCGGCGTTGAGTCGTTCTTTGAAGCTACTACCCTGTAGCCCTGCAGTTTGGAGGAATCTATCCTGTTCCATCTGATGACGAGCCTGCCGTTTTCAACAGTGGAACTGACCACAGGAGCCTGGTAAAGATCCGGGTTCTCGGCTCCGTTGTATGTTATCCTTACAGTGTTGCCGGTTACATTTTTATCCTTGTATACGGCAGTTACGCTGAAGTAATAGTTCTGGCCTTTTGTGAAATATCTGCCGAAATCACCGTCAGTATATGTTGTTTGATTATCGATTACCGCATAAGTTTTGTTCCTGTCTGTGATCCACAGCAGATAGCCGTTTTCCGGCCATGAAGGTGAAGAATCATCTTTTGAGGCTACGACTCTGTATCCGAGCAGATTCGGCGAATCTATTCTGTTCCACCTGATGACATGCCTGCCGTTTTCAACTGTTGCGCTGACATTAGGCGTCAGGTATGTCTCGGGATTATCCGGACCGTCATACCGGTAATATACTGCGTTTCCTGCAACATTTCTGTCATTGTATACTGCAGTAACACTGATATAGTAGTTTTCACCTTTATTGAGGTATTTCCCGAAATCGCCTGTCCCATTGTACTGGGTACTGTTGTCTATGACAGCACTGGTCCGGTTTTTGTCGGTGATATAATACAGATAACCATTATCAGGGAATCTGGGGGTTTTATTGTTCTTTGATATGACGACTGCATATGCCCTGAGCTTATCAGAACTGATTTTGTTCCAGCTGACAACCAGCCTGTTGTTTTCTAATTTTACTGTTACCGATGGTGCGGTATAGTTGTCATCATATGTGACCTTATCATCATCGTATGTTACCTTATCCTTGTTGTTCATAAATGCTCTGTAGAGCAATGCGGCAGCTTCTGCTCTTGTCAGGTTGCCCTGCGGCTTGAAACAGCTGCTGCCATTTTCAGTATAACCCTGCATGAGGCCATACTTTACGGCCAGCGCGACATAGGTGCGCAGGTTCCCGGAAATCTGGTTCTTATCAGCGAATTTGTCCAGTATGCTGATATCGGCAGATTCCTTGTCATATCCAAGAGCTTTGACAAGCGCAACAGCCATATCTTCCCTGACAGCTGCCTGATCCGGCCTGTAATAGTCACCGTTCGGTGTTCTGAAGCCTGTCAGATAGAACCTGGCAGATTCGACGTACTGGTACTCCCAGTCGCTTTGTTTTACATCGAGGAAAAACGGCGTGCCCGGATTAATGAGCTTGATGTTGAGGGTCAGGACCATCATCTTTGCAAACTGTGCTCTTGTAACGGTACCATTGGGATCAAATCTGTTGCCTCCGACACCTTCGATTATTTTGTTTTCGAACATCCACAAGATTTCTTTGAATGCCCAGTGGTTTTCCTTTACGTCATTGAAACGATAGTAGAAGCCATTTGATGCATAAGCTGCTGCTGACGCCAGCATGAAGACAATTGCCGCAGTGAGGATGAATGCGGTGACCTTTTGCAATCTTTTCATACAGATTCTCCTTCCGACTACTGATTCTATTACGAATAAGCTACAAATGTCTGCATAATTATAGTATCACATATCTCGGCTGGTAATTGGTTACAATATAGTGAATTTTGTTTAACAAAAATGTTACAATACAGGAATCAGCTACTATATTGCAGTTACCGGCCAGGAATGGGCATGATTTTTACCGCTTAACGCGCTTAGCCGTATATATGGCAACTGTGCGGCATATGGCAGTTTTACGGTCACATGCCTGCCTTACGGTAATAGGTCGGGGAGCAGCCCTTCAGTTTTTTGAATATCCTGTTGAACGTGGCCAGACTGTTGAATCCGGACTCAAGCGCAATTTCCAATACTGGCCTTTCCGTGGACTTAAGCAGTTTTTCAGCCTGTTTGACCCTGTAATAATTGAGATAATTAAGGAAACTCTGTCCCGTATACTCTTTAAAGAGCCTTGAAAAATAGTATTCGCTGAAGCCCGCTGCATTGGATACGTCTTTTAATGTGATATGCAGAGGATAATTTCGCTCTATGTATTCGAAGGCCTTGTTTATCTGCTGCAAGCCGGCTACCTTTCTGCTGCCTGCGTTCTCGTTGTTCTGCGCTGATTTTGCCATACTCCTGGCGATCAGGACTATTATATCGAATATCCTGGCATTAAGAGACAATGCATACGCATAATCTTTCCTTTCATGTTCCCTGATCAGATCAGTTACGCATTTTTCAATGGAACCCCGGAGCTCCGGACCGGTATCGCGGCTTATTTTAATGATCCTTTCCAGGTATGGCTTTACATCATTTATTCCGCCAAAACAGTCCAGCGTGGATATATTGAACTGGATGAAGTATCTTTTGCCATTCCTGCTGCATGAGACTATCTCATGGATCTCACCGGGCGGTATCAGGAGCAGGTCGCCGGTATTCAGCGAATATTCATCGCCGGAAACGCTGATAACGCAAGTGCCTTCGGCATTATATACCAGTTCGGCGGCATTGTGCCAGTGCATCGGGTATTTGAATTCATCTGCTGTGTTTTCTACAAGACGGAAAGGGTAATGTTCGGTGAAAATTTCTTTTTCATGCAGGCCTTCAAGTTTCATTGAAAACACCTCGGTACTATCATATCAAATAGCACGGCTGCACGCAATGAGAAGGCGTTTCCGGCGAAAATGAGCGCCGAGGCAGAGTATAAAACCCGTAAAAGCATGTAAAAACTCATATAAAGGATCCGTACAAAGAGCCTGCAAATAAAGTCCCATGTAAATAAAGTCCTAAAAAGCCAAAAACAGAACCGCATAAAAAGGAGCCCTGTCCGAAACAGGGCTCCTGCATTTTACTAAGTACTATATAAACTGCTGCTTTTTATAGGCTTCCGGCTGCATACCCGGCAGTGACTGCTGTGACTCACTGTGACTTACTGTTCTGCGCCGGGCTTTTACAGGTATCAGTACGGCAGTTCCATGCGGCTGCCGGTGACTTCAAATACAGCTTTCTGTACTGGCGTGCCGGTGAGTTTTATGCTCCTGGCATCCGGCTGACTGCCGCCGATGTATATCTCAAATGTGCCGGGCTCAAGTACGGCCTTTCCGTCGTTGTCGATCAGTGCCATTTGCCTGGGTGTCAGTGTAAATGTGACTTCTGTCTCACGGCCGGGTTCGAGGAATACCTTCCTGATTCCTCTGAGCTGCCACCTGGGAACTTCCACGCTGGCTTCCACATCCTTCAGATAAAGCTGGACAGTCTCTTCGGATGCCCTGGCACCGATGTTCTTTACTTTTACACTGCAGGTGACAGATTCGCCTGCTTTGACTGAGCTGGCTGCCTTTATACCGCTGTACTCGAACTTCGTATAGCTGAGGCCGTATCCGAACGGATAGAGAGCTTCATTTTCCATATACCTGTATGTCCTGTTTTTCATTGAATAATCGCAGAAGTCAGGCAATTCTTCGGTAGATGCATAGAATGTTACCGGCAGCCTGCCCGACGGACTGTATTCGCCAAACAGAAGCGATGCTATTGCTTCGCCTCCGCGGCCACCGGGGTACCATGCCTGTATTATTGCCGGGATATGCTCGTCAGCCCATTTTACTGCCAGTGCGCTGCCTGACATCAGCACCAGTACTATCGGTTTTCCGGTGGCATATACCTTCTCAAGCAGTTCCTGCTGAAGTCCCGGCAGATCAAGGTTAAGCTTGTCGCCGCTGGCAAATTCATTGCTGGTGTCGCCTTCTTCGCCTTCGATGGTGGCATCAAGTCCGAGGCACATAATTACTACGTCAGACCTTTCGGCTGCTGCCAGGGCTTCGCCGAATCTGTCTCTGGGAGCGGTAAGGACTGAGGATCTGTCTTTATAAAGGTGGCAGCCCTCTGAGTAGTATATCCTCACATTTTCGCCGACTGCCGCCCTTATGCCGTCCAGGACTGTTACATACCTGTCGGAGGTACCGTAGTAGTTGCCCTGCAGGGCATCCCTGCTGTCTGCATTTGGACCGATGACTGCTATTGATTTCAGCTTGCTCTTGTCAAGAGGCAGCAGATTCCCTTCGTTTTTAAGAAGTACCAGAGTCTTTTTGGCCACTTCAACAGAGAAATCACTGTGTTCTTTGCAGCTGTTCATCTCGTAGGGGATACTGCTGTACGGCACATGTTCCGGATCATCGAACATACCGAGCTTCATGCGGGTGATAAACAGTCTTGTTACGGCACGGTCGATGTCTTCCTCGGTGACAAGCCCTTCCTTATGGGCAATGAGCAGATTTGCGAACATACTGCCGCAATTGATGTCACAGCCGTTCTTAAGTGCCATCGCGGCAGATTCCGGCGCAGTTTTGGTTACCATATGTCCTTCGTGGAAGTCCTTGATGGCCCAGCAGTCTGATGTGACATGGCCTTTGAATCCCCACTCCTCACGAAGTATGTCATTGAGAAGAGTTTTACTGCCGCAGCATGGTTCGCCGTTGGTCCTGTTGTATGCACCCATGACGGCTTCTACCTTAGCTTCCTGCACCAGTTCCTTGAAAGCCGGAAGGTATGTTTCGCGCAGGTCTTTCTTGCTTACTACGGCATTGAAGCTGTGCCTTACGCTTTCAGGACCGCTGTGGACGGCAAAATGCTTTGCACAGGCAGCTGCTTTCAGATATTTCTTGTCATTTCCCTGGATGCCTTTTACAAAGGCTACACCAAGCCTGCCTGTCAGGTACGGGTCCTCTCCGTAAGTTTCATGGCCGCGTCCCCATCTCGGGTCTCTGAATATATTGATATTCGGCGACCAGAATGTAAGCCCCTTATATATGTCATGGTCACCTTTGCGGATATTTTCATGATACTTGGCTCTTCCCTCGGTAGATATCACATCAGCGACCTTGTAAACCAGGTCTTCGTCAAAGGTGGCGGCTAACCCTATTGCCTGCGGGAATACTGTGGCAACGCCTGCCCTTGCTACTCCGTGAAGCGCTTCGTTCCACCAGTTGTAGGCCGGTATCCCAAGCCGCGGAATAGCGGGTGAACTGTGAAGCATCTGTGTGACCTTCTCCTCAAGTGTCATACGGGAGACCAGGTCCTTTGCACGCTCTTCAAAGCTCAGACTTTCATCGAGATATGCGGGTTTGTTTTCCATAATATATTACTGCCCCCTTTATATTTTTCTTCCATTTCACTAAGTTTGCATATATACTTAATTCGTATACTAGCTTTTAGCAAAAAACAAGTCAAATCAAAACTTGCTGTTCATTACTCATATTTTGCGCAACAGGGAGGTATATGGGAATGGATGTTGGCAGTATAAGTACACTGAATATTGCAGCAATGATAACAGAGGCAGCGCTGTCTGTACTGGTCCCGATAGTTGTAATCATTGTCCTTGGCATCAGGGACAGGATGAACTGGAAGGCTGTACTTTGCGGCACCCTTTTGTTCATTGTATTTTCGTTGATAGTGGAGACTGTTATGCACAGCATCGTTCTTGGGGCTGATCCGACTGTGTCGCCCATTTATCAGAACAAATTGCTGTATACGCTTTATGCCGGGTTTGCTGCCGGTGTTCTCGAAGAGACTGCAAGGCTCCTTGGATTTAAATTTGTGATCAGCGTATCCGAAAAAGAGAGCATTGATACGGGCATATCATATGGCCTGGGACACGGAGGCATAGAATCGATAATTTTCGGAGGACTTCCGGCAATCAGCAACGTTGTGATGGCTTTTATGTATAACTCCGGGAAATTGGACAGTATCAGGGATACTCTGGCCGCTGATGAGCTGGAATCACTGAATGAAGGAATAGAAGTCCTTACGTCGACTCAGCCGTATATGTTCCTGATGTCAGGGTTTGAAAGGATAGTTGTATTTGTACTGCAGATTTCCCTGTCACTGCTGGTCCTCAAAGCTGTTTCCCAGAAAAAATGGCTTTACTTCCTGTATGCGGTGCTTATACATGCAGGTGTAGATATGATAACAGTATTTTGCAGCAGAGAAGGCATAACAAATATCTTTCTCATTGAAGGCATTCTGGCGGCCGCAGCGGCGGCATCTGCTGCTGCCGCCTTCAGGGTTTACGGCGTTAAAAAAGCCAAAGTTTCTGAATAGAAAGATGAGCGGCTGCAGTGCATTTTTACCGGCCTGATGTATCAGCAATATTGCATATAGACGGACCTTATGAAAATAGCTTCATCGTCAATATTGCTATTGATTATTTTTATTCTTTGTTCTATTATATTTTACATATCTTTAACTGACTTTTATCAAAAGGTTGAACATACAGGCTGGTAAAACAAATGATAATAATACATCGGGAAACGAAGCTATACTCGGAAGGTGGAAAATCAATGCCGATCAGGATTCCGGACAGTTTGCCGGCAACAGAAATACTGACTGGTGAAAATATATTCGTAATGACGGAGGAACGGGCCGAAAGTCAGGATATAAGGCCACTGAGCATTGTACTGCTCAACCTGATGCCGACGAAAATCGCTACGGAAACGCAGCTGCTCAGGCTCATAGGGAACACTCCGCTGCAGGTGGATGTAACTTTTCTGCACCCGGAGACTCATAAATCCAAAAACACCCCTGAAGAGCATTTATTAAAGTTTTACAATACTTTCAGCGAAATAAAGCATAAAAAATTTGACGGACTCATCATAACAGGAGCCCCGGTAGAACAGATGCCCTTTGAAGAAGTAAACTACTGGGATGAACTGAAGGAGATAATGGAATGGAGCCTTCACAATGTATATTCAACATTCCATATCTGCTGGGGGGCACAGGCAGGTCTTTATTATCATTACGGTATTCCGAAACATGCCCTCGCTGAGAAGCTGTCCGGTGTTTACAGGCACAGGGTCACAAAGAAAAATGTGAAGCTGCTGCGAGGATTCGATGAAGAGTTTTATGCTCCCCATTCACGGTATACTGAGGTCAAAAGGGAAGACATTGAGAAGGTTGAAGGTCTCGAGATCCTGTCTGAATCCGATGAAGCCGGTATTTATATAGTTTCTGCGCTCAACGGCAGGCAGATTTTTGTTACCGGGCATTCAGAATATGACCAGCTTACGCTCAAAGCCGAGTATGACAGGGATGTGGCCAGGGGGCTCAATCCTAAGATACCAGCCAACTATTTCCCTGATGACGACCCGAAAAAACTTCCTGTGGTCAGGTGGAGGGCACATGCCAACCTGCTTTTCGCCAACTGGCTCAACTACTACGTTTACCAGGAAACGCCGTACGACCTCAACGAACTTGGCCCGGCAGCAAAAAAGAAGTAATGCGGAATCAACGAAAGCCCTGTTTAGGGCTTTTATTTTTTGTCAACTTTCTTGCATATCGTGCATAAAACTGCATATAGCAATTATATAATTTTTTCAATGCAAGTAATCCCGGCTTAATGCTGGTCTGCGCGGCCCATTTTTTGCCTGATCTTGCTCCGGAGCGGTTTGCGGTCGATTTCCGGCGGCAGTTTTTCAATAGCCAGCTGCAGGAATTTCTGAAAGCTTTTGGATTCACCGCCTATTTTCATGCTTTTGCTTTGTGCATCTGATATTGTCAGCCTTTTGCCCGGTGTTGCGGAAACGGTCTTTATCTCAGCCCATTTCAGTGATGTCTGCCTGCCGAAGGAGTTTATGCCGATCAGTTCTTTTTCACGGACAACTATGCACTTAACAAAGGCATAGAGCATGGCTGCCGAACCTACAGCTGCACCAAGCAGCATAAAAATGGCCGTATTGATGCGGGAATTGTCATCTACTAAAATACGCTCCGGCATCATTACTGCAAAGTATAATATGATAAGTACTTCCAGCCACAGGGCTATGCCCAGCACCGCGGTCATACCTGTTTCGCGCAGGATGAGCAGGTCGCCGTGCTGAGGCTTGTGCCGGCGAAGAAGTATAAAGATAAGACAGGCGGCAACCATAAGCACCGATGCCGCGGCTGCTGGCAGAAAAATGCTCCCTGCAAAAGCACCTGCAAATTTATCAACGTACATGCTGTTCACCCTCTATCGTTTGCCAAAGATTAAGGATACGGTCGTACAGCCGCTGCGCAAGTTCCGTACTGTGGCAGTATGTCAGCGGCAGGTCAAGTATAAAAGGGTCGAATCCCAGATCCAGGAATTCCTGTGCGAATGTCATTGCACCTACTTCTTCCAGAGCCGGAATCTGACTTCGCGACTCAAAAGGGCCTATCTTCCACAGCAGCACATGGTTTTTCCGGGTAAAAGGCGTTTCTCCCTTTGATGCGAACCAATGATATAATTCATGTGCCAGAAGCAGCTCTTCAACTGAATGACCCTTCAGGATGTATGCCAAAGCCGATTGTTCAAGCAAATGCTGACAGCATTCTGCGTTCCGGCGGTCGATACAGATGAGCGATGGCTCTTCAAAAATGGCAAAGGGAACCTTCTGTCCCCATTCTGCAGGCGGCATTTCCCACACTGAAATTCCGTGGAAAGCTAGGATTTCAGAAACAGTCATCTTATGATAGATCTCCTTTTTGCACCGGGCAATCCCGGCAGCTTCCTGCCGGGCACCCTGCGCAAACCGGTTACGCTGAGCATGGGATAACCTTCTTGAGTAAGGGTCATTCTGAAGTGCATAAGCATTCCAGAAATACCGCGGCAGTCCAAGAAGGACTTCCATCATTTCCTCAAGCATTACAGCTCTGAACGGGCACTGACAAGAATGACACTGTCGTCCGGCTCCACATCCACAAATTCTGTTGCCATAATGGTTTTCAGCTGTTCAAGGCTGATGGTGTTGGAGAAGTCCAGGACTTTGCCGCCGATACACAGGTACATATCAGGAGTGCGCTCCATCTCTGCACGGTAGGTAAGTGTGGCTTTCCACATCTTTCCGACTTCCTCCTGCCAGTCTGCAGCCCGGAATTTGCTGAATTCAGCATCGCCGCGCTGGATTTTTATGAATCCTTTTTTATCAAGCAGTCTGACCTGCTTTTTGCCGCCGACTTCCGCAGAAAACAGATAGAACAGATCGTTTTTCAGGCTGCATGTCAGCTTTTCCGGCGGCAGGTTCATTGATTTTGCTGCCAGTTCTCGTGCCTCCTGTTCGGAACATTCCTTGAGCAGGTCGGTTGTCTTCACTTCGGTGGAACCCAAAGCAATGGCGGTTACCTTGCTGGTCTGTGCATCAATTTCTATCTGCACCTCGATGGTGTCAGGCACAGCGCCGCTCTTAATTGCAAGGTTCTTTGCCTCACGCTTGATCTGTGCGATATCTTCGGTGCTGGGGTTCGGAATCACTCGTTCAACTACGTCGCGGATCATTGCCAGCGCCACACCTATTGAGGAAATTACCTCAGCTTCTTTCGGAATCGAGTACTGCAGCGACATTTTTTCAGCAGTGAACGGAAGCAGAGCACTTGCGCCGCCTCCGCATCCGACAAGCGAAATCTGACTGCTCTCAAGCTTATATTTTTCGCACAGTTCCCAAATAACCGGCTCGATCTTCTTATATGATGCGTACAGGATCTGGCGGCTGCATTCCTCGACCGATACGTTAAGATACTTAGCCAGCGGCTCCATGCATGCCCGTGCCGATTCGACATTGCCATAACTGTAATCGCCAGGTTTGACATAACCGAGTATGTTTGCCGCACAGGAGTTTGTGATTGCCAGCCGTTTACCGTTTTTCAGCCTTATGCAGACATAATCCGCAGGATCTTCTTTTTTGGGTGAAAAGAATTCAAGCTGGGGATCCTCGATCTCTTCCAGAGGGGTATAAACAGTGTATTCCAAACCGCCGATGTGTGCGCTTCGCGGACCTACATCCACCAGCTGACCGTTTGCCGCACGGACCATCGAACCGCCGGCCACACCCAGTACGATTACATCAAGCGAGTTGACATAGGTTCGGTGGCCGCCAACAACCGAATAATCAACGGCAGGACGTCCGTTCTTGATTACTCCGATGTTGGTGGAGGTGCCGCCTACCTCAAAGTAGATGCCGTTGGATGCGCGCAGATACATCAGCGCGCCCACGACGCTCGCTGCAGGCCCTGAAAGCATGGTAAGGACAGGACGTTTTTTCATTTCACTGATATCCATAACACCGCCGTCTCCACGCATAATCATAAGAGGAACCTTGATACCGGCATTGCGTACAGCAGACTCTGTGCTGTCTGCGGTGTTCATCATTTTTGGAAGGATCGAAGCGTTGATGGCGGCTGTCCGGGTACGTCTGGACAGGCCGTAAAGCTTGGAAATATCCGAAGCAACTGAAACCATATATCCCTTCTTTTGTGCAACGTCACAGACTATGCGCTCTCCTTTCTGGGAATCCACGCCAAATGCCTGGGACGCTACCAGAACCTGGGCGCCCTCTTTTGCCAGATAATCAATTGCTTCTGTAATAGCGGCTTCAGTCAGCTTTTTTTCTTTCAGGTAGGTATGGCAGGTTTTGATACGACGGCCGGTCCCCAGATCAATATTCGAAATATTGGACTGACTTTTGGAAAGTATGCCGCCGATGCCTCCCGGCCCGATACCGAGAATGCCGACCTGAGCAACGTCACCTTCCAGCAGGGCGTTGGTTGCCTGCGTGGTGGAATGGGCAATAAAAACCACTTCCTCGGGTTGTATGTTATTTTGCTTCAGGCAGTTCTGAAAACATTCTATAACACCTTTGGCAACTCCCATTGGATCGTCGTGGCTTGTTTTAACTATACTTCTTCCTATAATTTCATGGGTTGCATTGTCGATGGCTACTGCTTTCGTGTGTGTACCGCCAACGTCAATACCAACTCTGATTTCTCTCATTTAATTTAGCCTCCTTAATACAGCATCATATTCTAACGTCCGGTGGGAAAGTTTTTGACCACCCGCGGATGATTTCTTAACGTGCAAACTAAGTTAATGCGTCATATCATGGTGTCTGATATGGTGCCCATAAAATGTGCAAAAAATTCCTTAAATGCGTAAAATGCCAGGCCGCTGCCGGTACGAACCGTTATTCTTCGTTACCGGTGAAAGATGCTCTGCATTTCCGGTGTTATTTGATCAGCAAACTAATGAGTTATGGATCTGTCACCTCTCTGTTCGCAGAGAGGGACAGATCCATAACTCGGTTTCCATCAAATTTCTAATGCAGGGACTTATGCTGCAAACATAAAGTAAGCGATTATTTCAAGTATGAAAGTTGTAACCAGTGCGAATGGCAGGCAGGCCTTAAAGTATTCTTTCAGTTCAGTCTTTGTATAACCGATCGCCCAGAGACACCAGGACTGAGTCGGGCAGATGGAGCCGTTGACAGTAGTGGTAGGTATGGTGATCAATGGGAACAGAATCTGTGGGGTAAATATACCGCCTATTGACTGGAGCATAGCCAGAACAGCTGCACCTGCGCCCCAGACTGTCAGAGGCCCGCGGAACAATGCCAGTACACCGAAGATACCGAACAGTATGAACATCGGCAGAACTGATCCCGGTATAATCGGCTGCAGAATAGGAACGAGCAGAGGTGCACAGACTTTGGCAGCCCTCAGGAACATCTGCAGGAAGAACAGGAACGCGAATACCAGGGCAACGTCAACAACGCCGTCATGGAATGTTTTCTGCAGAAATTCACCGATACGTTTCCAGCCTTTTGAAAGCTGACCTGTGAAGATCATAGCCCACAGAATGGAAACAAGGATCGATGTGATCGATTTAAATCCCAGAACTATTGAAAATACAACAGGCAGAATAGGGGTAATCATTGCCAGTATTCCGACTTTGCCTTCGGGCTCCGCGTTCGCTTCGGCAGCCCAGGCACGGCGTGCATGAGCTTTTTTCTTAGGTGTGAACGCGATGATCATAATAATGGTCGCCAGCATCTGCAGACCAAAAGCGATGAAGCCAAAGGAAACCCATGGGCCGGTAGTATAATCAAACTCAGGCATCAGAGCGCTCAGCTGCTTAATCCACCCGTTGTTCAGATACAGGCCGGCGCCAACGCTCATAAGGAATGAAGCGGTTGCAAGTGACTTCGAGATTCCGAGAGAAAGAAGAATCGGAAATACGATAACACCGATAGCAACAACAGAGCCTGCTCCATAGGCAGAGGTAAAGATCAGGCTGGTGACGATAGAGAGCAAAATGCAGGTCAGAGCAGGACGGTCGCCGCCAAGTTCAACAGCTGTACGGATGATTGAACGGGCAATACCGGTGTCAACCAGGATGCGTCCAAACCATGAACCAAAGATGATAACAACAGCTGTAGTGCCCCAAAGTTCAGGACCTTGCTGGAAAATGCCGTTGTTGATGTCGATCATACCAGCTGCCAGCTGCTCTTCTGTTGCATCCCAGGTAGTTACGCCGGCTATAGCGGCCAGACCTGCCCAAAGCACTGCCATAACAAAGAAGCCCAGCATCAGGTTTCCGCCCTTTGCCGCATATACTGCAAATGCGATATAAGTAACCAGCAAAAGGATACCAATAACCGTTGACATAAAATAGTCCCTCCTTCAAAATTTTCAAAAACATCGCGAATAAGGAGATCCCGTCTGTCCCAATCTGATAATAATCAGTTCTTCTGCCCTCCTTTTCGGTAGATTGGTTTTTTAGCGGGATACGCCGGTTCAAAACCAGTATAGATTCATTATCCCCCTATTTTTTTCCCCAGATTCAGGTTCAAACGGTTAATTGTCAGTTTGAGGTGTTTCTTGTAAACCGGTACACATTGATTGCTAAAAAAATAACTATTTATTGCTTTTTGCCATTATCCAAAGTAAACAAATGATGTAAGAAATGCTGAATTTTCAAGGTTCTAAAACCTTTGCACGCTGCGAAATAACATGTTGATTTTTTTGTTTCAGTATAACATCTATCGATACCGTATTCAATAGCAATGTTTGAAAATTAGGTAGAAAATTGTCGAAATATTGTGACAACTATCCAAAATGAAATTACGACGCAATGCCATTAATATGGGGCTTCTGAGTATAAATAGCTTTGCTGATCAGTTGACTAATGTCTTTGATTTATCTATAATCTAATGTAAACCGATAAACATATAAACATGGAAGGAAGAATTCTATGCAGTCCAGGAAAGTAACGATAGCTGATATCGCACGGCTTACCGGAGTTTCTAAAACAACCATTTCCAGATATCTCAACGGCAAATACGAGTATATGTCTGATGAAACAAGGAAAAGAATAAAAGAGGCGATCGAATTGTCCAGGTATCAGCCCAGCAACATTGCGCGGAGCCTGAAAAGCAACAGGAGCATGTTGGTCGGACTGATAGTGGCAGATATTGAAAGCCCTTTCTCTTCTGCGGTCATCAAAAGCGTCGGGGATGCTATGAAAGAAATGGGGTACAATATTATTGTTGTAAACTCTGATAACAAATGGCAAAACGAAGAAGCCTATATCCGTTCCCTCATAGGACAGCAGGTTGACGGACTTATTGTAAATACGACAAAAACGGAAAATCCATATCTCATTGGGCTTGCCAATGACGGGATGCCGATCGTACTCATCGATCGTGTAGTGCAGGACTACAATTTTGATATTGCGTATATTGACTGTGAACAGCCAATATACGATGCGGTGGATCATCTGCTGGAAATGGGTTATGCTTCCATCGGAATTTTTGTTGAAAGACCCTATGAAGAGATCTCACCCCGTTACCTGCGTGTGAAGTATTTTATAGAAAAACTCCGCAGCCTGGGCTGGGAAAACCCTGAGCAATATGTCTTCGAAGTTGATCTGCACAGCGGGGACAGCCTGGGTTCATCCATCCGGAAACTGTTAAATCTCAATAAAAGAAAGCCGGGACCTGCTGCTGTCATAGCAACGAACGGAGTTACGCTTATGAATCTGGCAAAAGAGATACGCAGGCAGGGACTACGTATGCCGCATGACATTGGACTTTGCGGATATGATGAATGGGGCTGGGTATCTGAACTGGGCTGGGCGGACCTGGTGGATGTCGGACTCACTACGATGAATCCTTCTATTCATACTTTGGGTGAAAAAACGGCGCAGATATTAATGAAACGTATTGAGCGCGTAAACATGCCCAGAGAGCATTTTTCAGTGCCGGCGCCCCTGATCATCCGCCAAAGCACACGGCTGAAAACATGAGGCTGCTGATATGACGGTGATTATAAATAACGGAACAGATCATGTACTAAGAAGGGAGAACACTATGCAATCACATGTTTTACTTGTAGGCGAGCCGATGGGTCTGCTCATGGCGAAAACAGAGGGAAGGCTGGAGGATGTAACGGAATATTCCCTTGCTGTAGCCGGAGCAGAATTCAATGTTGCCGTGGGACTTGTCAGGCTTAATCATACAGTTACCTATGTTACGAAACTGGGGAAGGATCCGTTCGGCAAGCTTATTTCAAACGTGCTCAGCAAAAATGCGATCAGAAATGACCGGATCATTTTCACCGGGGACCGCCCTACCGGCTTTATGCTCAAAAGTTTAACCAGGCAGGGTGACCCCGATATTTTTTATTACCGCAAAGGCTCGGCTGCATCCACACTGTCGGAGCAGGATGTGTTGTCCCTGCCGTTTAATGAATATACTCATCTGCATTTAACTGGAATATTGCCTGCATTGACTGAGCAGACGCGGTCAGCCGCATATATGCTGCTGAGGCTTGCTGAGGAAAACGGACTTGTCGTCACCTTCGACCCGAACCTGCGCCCGCAGCTGTGGGAAAGCCATGAGACGATGATCAGGGTGGTCAATGATATTGCTGCGCGCGCTAATATAGTTATGCCGGGTCAGGGTGAAGGCAGAATTTTAACGGGCAGCGATGACCCGGCTGAAATTGCACGTTTTTACCATAGACTGGGCGTCAGGACAGTGGTGGTAAAACTGGGCGCAAAAGGAGCATATTATTCTGATGGCATAACTGCTGAGTTTGTGCCGGGATTCTCTGTGTCGAAAGTAGTGGATACGGTCGGTGCAGGAGACGGATTTGCGGTTGGACTCATCAGTGCCATGCAGGAGGGAAAGAATATACGTGAAGCCGTACTTCGGGGCAATGCAGTGGGAGCCATCCAGGTGATGAGCCGCGGTGACAATGACGGACTTCCTACCCGGAAGGAACTGGCTGATTTTATGCAGCTTTCCGCATTGTAATACGTGAAAAAGGAGAAATGCAATGGAACTTCTGAATTTGATCCGTGATATTGGAATACTGCCTCTGGTTGCATTTGAAACTGCCGACGATGCGGTACCTGTGGGAAAGGCACTGGTAAAAGGCGGGCTGCCGCTTTTGGAAGTAACTTTCCGGACAGGTGCTGCCGAAGAATCGATACGCCGTCTGAAACGCAGCTGCCCGGAGCTGACCGTGGGTGCCGGCACCATTCACAGTGTTCAGCAGGCGCAGACAGCGGTGGATGCGGGAGCTGAATTTCTTGTAACGGCAGGGCTGCGTCCGGATATCATTGAATGGTGCAAAAAGCAGGATGTACTGATCATGCCCGGGGTCAGTAATGCGACTGACCTTGAAGAAGTGCTTGACCTGGGACTGAATGCCTGCAAATTCTTTCCTGCTTCAGTATCAGGCGGGGCGGAAGCCATCAGGGCGTTTGCCGGACCGTTTCCGCAGATAACATTCCTGCCGACAGGCGGCATCAGTGAAGATAATATGGCGGATTATCTCGCACTTCCCAACGTACTTGCGGTGGGAGGCAGTTTTGTGCTGCCCGGCGATGCCATACGTGCGAAAAACTGGGATGAGATTACCCGCCTGTGCAATAAGCTTTATCGCAGGCTGTTTGATTTTGAGCTGGCACATATCGGTATTAACACGAAAGATGCGGCTGAGGCCGCTGATGCAGCAGATCGCTTCTGCCGCCTCTTTGACATGGAACGGTGCGAGTATCCGGGTTCGTTCTTTGCAGGAAATATGTTTGAGATAATCAAGGGCAGCTTCTTGGGCAAAAACGGCCATATCGGCGTACTGACGAACGAGATTGAACGTGCGGCAGCTTATCTTGAACGCAAAGGTTTCAAAATGAACCCTGATACATTTGTGCGTGACGCCGCCGGCAACCTGCAGACGGTTTATCTTAAGGAAGAGATCGGAGGCTTTGCCGTGCATTTAAAACGCCGCTGAAAGCTTATTTCGGAGCGGCTTTGCAGGTGCATATTTACAGAGGCATAAGGAAGTGAGAACATGTATACACTTGGAATTGACCTGGGCTCCAGCTATCTGAAAGCGGCGGTGTTCAGCCTCGAAAACTGCACAGCAGTATATTCCGGAACCAGGTCTGGCTTCCGCAGACGCCAGGGGCGTTATCCCGAATTGTTTGAGGTAAGTGCCGAAGAGATTTTTCAGACCGTAAGGGAGCTGGTGGATGATCTTGCATGCCGGTATCCGGTGGACCGCATCCTGCTCTCGACGCAGATGCACGGATTTGTCTACCGCACGCCAGGCCTGGAGGATGTTTATGTTTCATGGCAGGATGCGCGCAGCACACTGCCCTTGTTTCCGGATGGCCGCAATGCCATCGATCAGCTGGGGGAACTGCTCAGCAGCAGTGACCTGCAGGAACTGGGCGTCCCGTTGAAGCCGAGCCTGGGCATCTGCAACCTTTATGCCCTGCTGTACGGCATGCGCACGGCGCCTGAAGGCGGTGAGCTGTTCACGCTGGGATCGTATATAATATGGCGCCTGACGGGCAAAAATATCTGCCATATAACAAATGCCGCTCCGCTGGGCATCGTTGACCTGCAGAATCATTGCTTTCACACCGGAGTTTTGAAAAAAGCGGGACTCGGACACATTAAACTTCCGCAGCTGGCGCAGTCTGATTTTGAAATATGCGGGGAATATCTGCACGCAAACGGCAGCATTCCCGTACTGCCTGATTACGGTGACCAGCAGGTCAGCGTTCTGGGCTCGATGGCGAAAAAGGGTGAAGTTGTGCTGAACATGGGAACAGCAGGTCAGCTTTGTTACCTGACAGACCAGTTTACTCCCGGCTCTTACGAGATACGTCCTTACTTTTCGGAAGAATACCTTTATACCATCTCCAATATGCCGAGCGGCAGAAATCTGGACGTGCTGATACGGTTTATTCAGAACTGCATGGAAGAGGTATCCGGTGTGCGGATTTCCGAAGCTGAGATTTGGAAATGGATCAATGAATCGTTTCATTATGTGAACACAGATTTGCAGGTGGATTCGCTGTTTTACCCCACACAAACAAAATATGACGGCGGGAGCATCAGCGGAATCAAACCCCAGAACCTTTCGCTTATGGGCCTGCTTTCGGCCACTTATGATAATATGGCGGATATCTATGCCGGCCACATTGCCGGGCTGATGGGCGAAAAGATCCCGAAAGAGCTGGTCTTTTCAGGAGGTGTCAGCTGGAAAAACGATGCACTGGTACGCATCATTGCCGCTAAAATCGGCCTGCCGTACCGAAAATCTGCAGCGGCAAATGAAGTATTCGAAGGCATGTTCCGTCTGTCACTGGTATCCTGCGGACAGATCAGCAGCATCCGGGATCAGCCCGGACTGGTTATCCGCTGATTAACATCCGGGACGGTGGGACAGGGGACAGGTTCCTTGTCCCGGTAACCTGAGACAAGGAACCTGTCCCGCCTACTTAATAAGGAGGAATTTCATGCAATCCACTTTAAAGCAAAAAATCGCTGACGGCGCATGTGTCCTTGGCACCATGCTCAGCGAATTGTCCACGCCAAACATTGCGCGCATCATGCATGCGTGTGGTTTTGAATTTTTGATTATTGACTGTGAACACGGGTATTTTGATCTGCCGCAGGTTGCCGCGATCACAGCAGTATGTGCTGGCATCGGCCTTCCTGCAGTCATTCGTATTCCCGCTGTAAGCCGTGAGCTTATAACAAAATACCTGGACATGGGTGCAGCGGGGCTGCTTCTTCCCATGACTTCCACGCCGGAACAGGCCAGAGAGCTTGTAAGATATGCTAAATACCCGCCGCTGGGACAACGCGGGCTCTCTATCCAGCGCGCGCACACGAACTATAATCCTCCGCCGCTGCATCAGTATCTGGACGAAGCCAACAGGCACACAGTACTGTTTGCCCAGATCGAATCCCGCGAAGGGATTAAGAATATCAGGGATATACTGGCAATCGACGGGATAGACGGTGCGCTGGTCGGCCCCAACGACCTTGCATCCGATTATGGAACGCCTGGCGAGCTGGAAACTCCTGAAATGGAAGAAGGCATTTCCTGTGTACTGTCGGCTGCTGCAGAGCTCGGCAAACCATGCGGGTTCATTTCATCCAAAATCCCGCTTCTTGAAAAATGGCGCTCGCGGGGCATGACCATTCTGAGCTGCAACAGCGAAGTCGGCATGATAATTGAGGCAGGCAGACAAATCGTCAAAAAAATAAACTCCTAGGCACGCGGCCGGGAAGTTGGAACAGGAGGGCAGGTTCCTTGTCATATTCCCCTGTCCCTCCCTGTCCCGTACCCCTGTCAAAACCGCTCCCGTCCCATCTATATACTTGTTTTATTGTTTCCAGATTTATTATATAATTACATATGGCTGTATAGTAAATCAGGAGTGTTTTGGAAGGGGCGAGGCAGTATGAAATATGGTTATTTTGATGAGGTCGCGGGAGAATATGTCATTACCAGGCCTGATACTCCGACCCCGTGGATCAATTATATCGGAAGCGGCAAGTACGGAGGTATCGTCTCGAACACAGGCGGCGGCTACAGTTTCCACAAGGATCCTCAGAACAGAAGAATTACGAGGTATCGTTACAACAGCATTCCCATGGACAGGCCCGGAAGGTACGTCTATATCAGGGATGCGGTCACAGGTGAATACTGGAACCCCGGATTCCAGCCGTCAGGCACTAAGCTTGACAGCTATTGCTGCAGGCATGGTATGGGGTATACGGTACTGGAAGGCGAGTACAAGGGAATTACGGCAAGTCTGACCTATTTCGTGCCGGACGACAGGGATTTCGAAATATGGCTGCTCAAAGTCCGCAATACACTTAATGTACCCAGAAAGCTTCAAATTTTCAGTTATGCCGAATTTTGCTTCTGGGATGCGATAAAGGACCAGCAAAATGTGGACTGGGTCCAGCAGATAAACCAGTGCCGCTATGACAACGGCATCATTATATGGTACCCGCACTTTGTCAGCGGCAGCGCATCATTTTTTGCCACCGGAGCGAAAGTGTCCAGCTATGACTGCAATCTCGAGACATTTATAGGGAAATACAGGTCCGAGGCTAATCCTGCAGCGGTCGAGCAGGGAGCGTGCTCCAATTCCATATCCCGCAGGACAAATGGCGTTGGCGCTTTCTGCAATGAAGTTGAACTTGACCGCGGACAAAGCGAAGAAATTGTATTCATTCTCGGGTATACGGACAACAGGGATCAGATAAGGAAGGAAATACAGCCATACCTTGATCCCGCTCAAGCGCGTGCGGCGCTTAAACGTCTCAACGATTACTGGAAAGGCTACATATCAAAACTGAGAGTTGAAACACCGGATCATGAAATGAACCTTTTCGTAAATATGTGGAACCAATACCAGTGCAAGACTACATTTAACTGGTCCAGATTTGTTTCACTGTACCAGCTGGGACTCGGAAGAGGCATGGGTATCAGGGACAGTGCCCAGGATACGCTGGGTGTAATGCATACCATACCTGATGAGGCCAGGGAACTTATCATCAAACTGCTGCAGTGCCAGTATACCGACGGCCGGGCATACCACTTGTTCTTCCCGCTGACAGGAGAAGGAGGAGAGGGCGATGCCCCGGTCAAAAAGTTCGACTGGTACTCGGATGACCATCTGTGGCTGATCCTTGCCGTCAATGCATATATAAAGGAAACGGGCGATTTTGCATTCCTCGGCAGGAAAGTCATGTACAATGACAAAAAGACGGAAGCAACCGTATGGGAGCACCTTGTAAAGGCACTTGAATTCACAGACACGTGGAAGGGACCGCATAATATCGCTCTGTCAGGCCGTGCCGACTGGAACGACACGCTGAATCTTGATACCGGCAAAGGTGTTGCTGAAAGCGTGTTCACGTCGATGCTGTTCTGCAGGGCTGCAAATGAAATGGCGGAGCTGGCGGCTTACCTCGGCAGAAATGAAGAAGCGGCTAAATTCAGCACTATGTCCGAAAAGATGAAAAATGCTGTCAATGAATCCTGCTGGGACGGAGAATGGTATGTGAGGGCATTTGATGATGAAAGCAGACCACTGGGCTCAAAGGAGAACACCTTCGGCAAGATATTCATCAATTCACAATCGTGGGCAGTGCTGGGCGGAGTTTCAGACAGGGAACGCACACGTCTGTGCCTGGATTCCGTATATAAATATCTCAATACCAGATACGGTATCGTTACTATGTATCCGGCCTATACGGAATATGACCCGACCAAGGGCGGCGTCACCACATATCCTCCGGGAGCAAAGGAAAACGGAGGCATATTCTGCCACACCAATCCGTGGGTTATGATAGCCGAAGTCATGGAAGGCAATGGCGACAGAGCTTTTGAATACTATAAGCAGATACTTCCGGCAAGGCGCAACGATGATGCCGATCATTTTGAAGTCGAACCTTATGTGTATGCACAGAACATACTGGGGAAAGAACATCCGCAGTTCGGAATAGGAAGGAATTCATGGCTGAGCGGTACCGCTGCCTGGAACATGGTAGCATCGAGCCAGTATATTCTTGGTATCAGGCCGGATTATGACTGCCTTGTGATCGATCCGTGCATCCCGTCATCCTGGGACGGTTTCAGAGCCACCAGGGTATTCCGCAAAGCCCGGTATGATATCGAAGTCAGGAACCCCTCACATGTATGCAGAGGAGTAAAGAAAATAACCCTTAACGGCAAAGAAGTCGACAGGATACCTGTTCAGCCCGCCGGCAGCATATCACATATAGTTGTCGAAATGGGCTGATGGAAGACACATTTTTGCCTTTGTATACAGGTTATTGACAAATTGCAAAGAGAAATGTTGAATTAGCTTGAATAGCTGATATATGTGTAATATAATGTAAATGTTTGGCCGGCAAGTTTAATACTGCCGGCTGTTATAATCAGGCATATGCTGTGTCAGCAGAGTTGCTTAATCTTTTCTGAAGCGAGGAGACTGTAATGTACGAAGACAAAACATTGGTGTGTAAGGATTGCGGGAAGGAATTCGTTTTTACTGCCGGTGAACAGGAGTTTTACGAATCAAAAGGTTTTAAAAATGAACCCGCAAGGTGCAAAGAATGCAGGCAGGCGAGAAAGTCTCATTATGGTAACGGTGCCGGAAGAGAGATGTATGACGCAGTATGTGCAAAATGCGGAAAGCAGACCAGGGTGCCTTTCAGACCGCATCTGGATAAACCGGTTTATTGCAGCGAGTGTTATGCGGCCGCTGCACTGAAGTAAATCATTATTTAATTTTTAAAATAGTAAAAAATTGCGCAGCCCTGTATATGACATGTACAGGGCTATACCTGTTTGTACCGGAAACTGTGCTTTTAAGCGCTGTACGGGACTTATCAATCCACAGTTGTCACAATCTGAAGTCACATGTTTTTCCACAACTCAAAAGTGCTTAATCTGTAGTTATACACAGGATTATCCACATTATCCACAGTTCAATATGCACAAAACAGGTGTTTTGTGCATAATTCGGCAAAAACGCTAAAATAGCTGCACGGCGACGCTTTCGGGCAATTTGCCTTTTGTGTATATTTTTTATAAAATATAGCGATAATTCTGGAAGGATTTATAAAGCTCCTTGTTGAATACAGATATATGTCTTTGAATAAGTATTATCATGCGGGACCCGGAAAATACGGGATGGGTGAGCTTATCCCGGGTACGTCATGGCAATACGGATCAAGAAAGGGGAAGTGACTATGAATTTCAAAATTACAGGAAAGAATTTTGCCGTAACTGATGCGCTAAAAGAAAGTGTCAATAAAAAACTGGGCAAGCTTGAGAAGTTTTTCAACCCCCAAACTGAAGCTCAGGTAACGATGAGCGTACAGAGAAACAGACATATCCTGGAGGTCACTATACCTTTAGGGAGCATTACCCTCAGGGCTGAGGTCACCGGTGACGATATGTATGCATGTATTGATAAAGCAGAGGACATACTTGAAAGACAGATCAGAAAATACAGGACCAAACTGGCAAAAAGACTGCGTACGGGGGCGTTTGAACAGCCTGATGCATTCAGAAGCGATATTCATGTAGATGAAGAAACTGAATTCAGAGTAGTCAAAACAAAAAAGTTCCCTGTAAAGCCGATGCCTGTAGAAGAAGCAATCCTGCAGATGAACCTGCTGGGGCATGAGTTCTTCATGTTTTCAAATGCAGATACCAATCAGGTAAACGTTGTGTATAAACGCAAGGATGGGAATTATGGACTGATCGAACCTGAATTCTGATCAGGCCCTGGTTTGCTTTAAAGTTATATGGATTGTATTGCCGGAAAGCTTTTAACAGCTTAGAATTACAGTAGTGACGCATGCAGCGTCACTATTGTTTTTTGGTCCGATGCAGCGGACAGGAATATTGACAGGGCATCCTGCAGGATATTTACAGTATGAATAATATCTTAACGGGGAGTGTTTGGATTGGTTTATGATCTTATAGTAATAGGAGGAGGCCCGGCCGGGTATCATGCAGCGGAACAGGCCGGGAAAGCGGGAGCAAAGGTTTTGCTTGCGGAAAAGAGAAATATAGGCGGCGTTTGCCTGAATGAAGGCTGTATCCCCACGAAAACGCTGCTCTACTCTGCCAAGATTTTTGATGGCGCAGTTAATGGAGGAAAATATGGTATATCTGTAGAAAATGCTGCCCTTGACCATGAGAAAGTGATGAGCAGAAAGAACAAAGTAGTAAGGACTCTCGGCGCAGGGGTTAAAGCCAGACTGAAGGAAGGCAATGTCACGATTGCTGAGGGAACGGCTGCTATTACAGGTAAGAGAAATGATGACAGCAGCGGGAAAACGATATTTGATATCAGTATTGACGATAAAATATTCAGCGGATACCACCTGCTTATCGCGACGGGCTCAGAACCGGCTGTGCCTGCCATACCTGGCGTAAGGGAGGGAATCCAGAGCGGATTTGTCCTTACCAGCAGAGAAATCCTCGACATGAAGGAGATACCGGGATCCCTGGTTATTATCGGTGCCGGCGCTGTTGGCCTTGAAATGGCATATTACTTCAATACAGCCGGCAGCAAGGTCACTGTTGTCGAGATGCTCGATCATATCGCAGGTTCTGCCGACAGAGATATAGCAGCTATCCTTATGAAAAACCTGTCTAAAAAAGGGATAGATTTCAGGCTGAAGTCAGGAGTAACCGAGATAAGAGATAACGGAGTTGCCTATTCATCAGCAGATGACAGCGGATTCATCACTGCAGACAAGGTGCTTCTCAGCATCGGCAGAAAGCCGGCGACAGCCGGACTGGGACTCGAAAAAATAGGAGTCAGGCTGGATAACGGTAAAATAACCACTGACGATCATGGAAGAACGAATGTGCCGGGTGTATATGCGGCGGGTGATGTCAATGGCGTTTCAATGCTTGCACATACCGCGTACAGGGAGGCCGAGGTCTGCGTAAACAATTTGCTCGGCGGGGAAGATTCAATGAGTTATTCGGCGATACCATCGGTTATATATACAGATCCTGAAACCGCCGGCGTCGGAGAGACAGAAGAATCTGCAAAGGCCAAAGGAATTGAATTTGACTCTGTTTCCCTGCCGATGAGATACAGCGGCAGATATGTGGCGGAAAATGAAGCCGGCGACGGTATCTGCAAAATACTGACTGACAGGAGGACAAAGGCTGTAATTGGCGTCCACATGATCGGAAATCATTCATCGGAGATAATATATGGAGCTGCTTTGATGATTGAGAAATGCATGAGGGCATCTGACCTGAAAAAGGTCGTATTCCCGCATCCGACAGTTTCCGAGATCATTAAGGAAGCAATGGCGGCAGCGGAGAAAGAATAACAAAAGCGGAAGGGTGATATCTGCACCCTTCCGTTATTTATCTGCAGGTTTTTCTTCCCTTTAAGTGAAATCTTAAATGCTCTTTAATAATTCTGCACTGATTTTCATTTTTACTTTGCTGCAGTGCAGGCCCTTATTTTGCTGATGTTCTTATTTCCTGCACTTCCGGGAGTTTTCTTACTTTTCCGCAGCTTTCTCTTCCAGTTTTAATAAAGGGGCTGCCGAAAGTTTCTCTGCAAAATTGAAGCTTATCGTTACTTTAAACAGATCGCCGTCAATATCAACTTTAAAATGGCCGCCGCACAGCCTTGTAAAGCTCTCAGCAATCGAAAGACCGAGGCCGCTCCCTTCTGTGGATCGGGATTTATCTCCCCTGCTGAATCGCTGCATTATTTCGTCAACAGTAAAGTCCATTTCATAGCCTGCGGTATTTTTTATTATTGCCACGGCTGATCCTTCTGCTTCATCGAGGCTGATATATACCCTGGTTCCCTGCAGCGAATATTTCAGCGCATTATCTATTACATTCTGGAAAACCCTGTAAAGCTTTTTGCCGTCGGCATAAATATGTATCGGCTTTTCAGGAAGCTTCACTCTGAACGAAAGCCCGGATTTCTGTATCCTGTCATCCATATCGGCCAGCGTCTGTTCAATCAGCTTTTTCAGATCCAGGTTTTCGATATCGACAGGCATATTGCCGCTTGTGCTTTTGGCCAGGTCAAAAAGATCCGATACCATATTTTTCAGCCTGGCTGATTTCTCGGTCAGTATTTTCACATAGTCTTTCGCTGTATCCGACAGGCCATCTTCCTTTGACAACAGATCTATATAGCTTATGATAGAGGTCAGGGGTGTTTTCAGGTCATGGGATACATTAGTGATGAGTGCGACCTTCATCCGTTCGGACTTCATCTGTTCTTCCAGGCTTTCATTAAAGCCTTTGTTGATATCTGTATATGTCTTGTTGTTGCCCTTTATATACAAATATATCAATATAACTTCCAGCACCAGCGGAACAAGAATGACGATGGTTTTCATGGATGTGAACAGGAGCATGAAAATCACTAATACAGAGCTGGCGGCGATAAATGCCAGCTGCCTGTAAAAAAGTGACTTCGTCAGAGAGTATTTTGAAAATACCCTGCCGTCGAACAAGCTGACGCCAAAATTGTAAATCCAGCGCATCAGGCTGTATATAAGACTGTGTTTTATCAGCCTTCCGGCTTTCAGCTTGCGGATAAGCGAAAGTGCGATCAGTCCGCATATTGTTGATACAAAGGCAGTAACTGCGGCTGCTGCAAATATCGATACAATATGTTTGGAATTTATCGTGCCTGCGGCATTTGGTTCGTGGAAACCAACATTCCCCATTGCTTTGTGCCACAGGAAAATCAGAAAGATAAATGCGGCAGCCAGGATGTCGGAGTAAACGGCATCCATTTTTCCCGGATGCAGTTCTCTGTCCTGTGGCTTTCTGCCTGTTACTGCAGCCAGATATGCAGCAAGGATCAATGATAAGGCTGTCCCTGCAGCCGCAGCAATTGCCAGAGGAAAGGCGAAAGCTCTGCCCTTTTGCCAGTTCTGCTGCAGGCTGATAATATATCCCTCCGGATATGCAATGTATATGGTATTGCTTTCCTTTAAAACGGCATAATATGACAATGTGTCGCTGAATTCACCGGCAGTTGCAAAATCGTCTCTGCCTCTGAATGACCATTGGCCGTTTTCCAGAGAGCAGAATGAATCAAACTGTTCAAAGTAGCTTTTAGACGGGTTATCAACGTTTGTCCATTCGCTTTTTCCGTTACTGACATAATAATAATAGGGGACATCCTCCGGTATTTCTAATGAAAAAATAGGGCCGCATGCTCCTGAAGCTGTCAGTCTCATAAGATTTAGAAAGCTGTCACTGTCCAGGTAATTTTCTGTGATTATGCATTCCGGGTCGATATTTTTAAGGTATATGAACTCAGACAGTACAATAAGGCCGGTCAACACAGCTATTATCAGTATAAAGGCCGCAGCTTTTGTCACGCTGTTCGTACTAAAGCTTCTCAATTTTGTAACCAATTCCCCACACCACCTTAAGATATTTTGGCTCCTTCGGGTTTATCTCGATTTTCTCCCGGATACGCCTTATGTGGACCATGACAGTGTTTTCTACGGAGTAGGCAACTTCCTGCCATACTGTCTCGTATATTTTTTCTGCCGAAAAAACTACTCCAGGGTTTGCCATGAGAAGCTCGAGAATTTTATATTCCTTTGCCGTCAGTCTTACCGGCTCGCCATCCACCGTCAGCTGTTTTGCATCGGTATCCAGGCAGAGTCCGCCTACGGTGATTTGAGATGATCTGGAGCAGTTTGCCATGTCGCCGAGATGCATATATCTCCGCAGCTGGCTTTTTACTCTTGCTATGAGTTCTTGCGGATTAAAGGGTTTAGTCACATAATCATCGGCGCCTATGGACAGTCCGAGTATCTTATCACTGTCTTCGGATTTTGCCGACAGCATGATGATCGGAATATTTCTGCTTTCGCGTATTTTCATAGTGGCAGAAAGTCCGTCCATCCTTGGCATCATGATATCCAGCAGGATCAGGTGTATCTGGTTTGCGGTAAGCACATCCAGTGCCTGCAGTCCGTCATATGCCTTAATGACTTCATAGCCCTCACGGGTCAGGAGCTTTTCTACAGCTGAGGCAATTTCCCTGTCATCATCCACCACGAGTATCCTTGCATTATCCATTGAGCAACCCCCTTCGGCCTGTAACGAATTGTAAAGCATGATTCTTAAGACTGTCCTGACAAAATTCTTAAAAATCTCTTAACAATGTGGATGTATTTATACAATGTAGCTGATTTCAGAAAAAGCAAGCAGTTTTAGATTATTATATTACATAATGCAAATATTTTCCTACAGATAAAGTGCGTAAATCAAATGCGGCGAAAAATAAACCGTTATGAGGAGTATGCCCATGGTAAAACATCGCTGAATCACAGGATACCTGTTTAATATTTTGTGGTTTGATGGGAAGATTTTTTGTAAACATAAAAAATGGCGATGTTATAATATATAAGTCAGTATCACTAATTTACCCAGTGACTGTAAACAAAAAAAGAAGAAACAGGAGGAGTAAATGATGCGGTTAAAATTTCCGGACAATTTCATATGGGGTGCGGCAACTGCTGCATACCAGATCGAAGGAGCGTACAGACAGGACGGTAAAGGTGAGAATATCTGGGATCGTTTCAGCCACATCCCGGGCAAAATTTTAGAAGGACATACGGGAGACGTTGCCTGTGACCATTACAACAGGTACGAACAGGATATTGAGATAATGAAACGTATCGGGCTGAAATCGTACCGCTTTTCCATATCGTGGGCGAGGATCTTCCCCGACGGGAAAGGTACTCCGAACCAGAAGGGGCTTGATTTCTACAAAAGGCTTGTCGACAAACTGAATGAGAATGATATAAAGCCGGCAGTGACTCTTTATCACTGGGATCTGCCGCAGAAGCTGCAGGATCAGGGCGGATGGGCAAACAGGGACTCTGTCGGATGGTTTGCTGATTACGCGGCTTATATGTTTGAAAAACTTGGTGACCAGGTTCCCATATGGATAACACATAATGAACCCTGGGTAGTATCATTTGTCGGGAACTGGGAGGGCAGCCATGCTCCGGGCCTCTCAGATTTCAGAACTGCCCTGCAGGTATCGCATCACTTGCTGATGTCCCACGGTCAGGCAGTAAAGGCATACAGAGATATGGGCTGCAAGGGTGAAATAGGGATAACCCTCAACATGAGCCCGGTCTATCCTGTATCTGGCAGTGAGGATGACCTGAAGGCGGCGAAAATGTACCTGGAATATCTCAATAAATGGTTCGCCGAGCCTGTTCTAAAGGGTACATACCCGGCTGATCTGCTGATGTATTTCCAGCAGGAAGGCCTGTTCCCGGAAATAGATGACCGTGACATGAAGATCATACATCAGCCTGTCGATTTTCTGGGAATAAACAATTATACAAGCAGCTTCGTGAAATATGACAAATCCCGCTGGCCTATACCTGCATCTGAGGTAATGACCGGTAAGGACAGGACACAGATCGGCTGGGAGATATATCCCGAAGGCATCTATGATCTGCTTGTTTACCTAAGCAATGAATATAAGGGAACGAAAATAATAATTACAGAAAACGGTGCTGCCTGCAACGATATCGTGAATTATGAGGGAAAGGTCGAGGACGACAACAGGCAGAATTATCTGTACAGATACCTGGAGCAGATACACCGTGCCATCAGTTCCGGCGTTGATGTCAGAGGGTATTATGTATGGTCGCTCCTGGACAACTTTGAGTGGGCACATGGTTACAGCCAGAGATTTGGCATTGTTTATGTAGATTATAAGACACAGAAGCGGATATTAAAAAAGAGCGCATTGTGGTACAGTGATGTAATAAAGAACAATGGTTTCTGATCCGGCTGCTGTTTGCCGGCTTCAGCATGGAAAATTGCAGTACTTTATTGCAGTACTTTAAAGAGATGGTCAGATGGAGCCCGGTCTTCATCTGGCCATTTGCTTAATGTGCAGCATAAGGCTGTCTGCTTGTATACGTACTGACGCCTGTCCGGCGTGCGCCTGATGACCTGCTTGCATCCGGCTGCGCGTTTGATGTGCATCCGGCCTGCTTAACGGTGTACCTGACTGCCTGTTTGCATGGCATCAGGCCGCTGTCTGTCGCGCGTCCGGCTGTGTACCTGATATATATCCTGCCGCCGGCCTGCTGATGGCAGGACGGGTGAAGTGACCGACTATTCAGGTTTGTTCAAATAAACCCTGTACCAGAGTTTCCCGTCTGGATTGTGGTCATCGGCGAAATACTCCAGCCTTATACCCGTACAGGTTTCTTTCAGATATTTTGCCTCTCCTTCTGACAGCCTCAGCTCATGATAATCAGATCCGTCGCTGAAGGTATCACGGATAAAGGCTTCAATTTTTTTCAGATCTTCTTTGTTCATATTATAATAGTGCCTCCCTGCAGGCATTGGGCATATCCGGACCGGAAATTTATCTGAACAGCTGTGCCTTAGCCAGCGTACCATAACTATTATCCTATAAAACGACATATATTACAAAGAATTATGCAAATGATAAATAAGTACTATTGTGGCGGATCGGGCGGGAACATCGCAGTGAATCGGGTGTATGACACGTGCTGATGAAGCGGGTACCGGCACTGGTGTAAAATGTATATGACGCGGACGTAATGAAGCATGTGTAAGACATGACGAAATTAAATGCATATAAGGCATAATAGGATGAAACGGGAATATAATGACTGCACAGGCGGGTGTGTCAAATGAGTAAGTTTTATAAAGTGGCAGACACAGATAAAATCGATGTTATAGGTGATATTCACGGATGCTATGCAGAACTTACGGAACTGCTTGACAGATTGGGCTATGATGTAGATACGGAAAAAGGTCTGATCACCGGATTTCCCATGGACCGCAAACTTATTTTTCTGGGCGATTTTACTGACAGGGGTCCGGAACCTGTAAAGGTGCTGAGACTGGTGATGGATGCGGTTAAAAGCGGACAGGCACTGTCAGTGAGGGGAAACCACGAAGAAAAGCTGCTGCAAAAACTGATAAAAGGTACAGTTGCCAAAGAAGAGGTTATAAAGACCATTGATGCCGTCAAAGCAGAAGGAACTGATTTTGTCCGGCAGGTTATTAATTTTATCAGTGAGCTGCCTTATGCAATATTATGCAAAAATGACATTCTGATTGCCCATGCGGGATTGAAGGAAAACCTGCAGAATGTGCAAACAAATGACAAAAAGCAACTGGGCAGGATCAAAACAATGGCGATATACGGGGATATTACCGGCCGGCAGCTGGAAGACGGCAGACCGGAAAGACTCGACTGGGCTGCAGACTATAAGGGCAAAAGGACTGTCATATATGGTCATACCATCATTGATAAAGTCGAGTGGAGAAACAACACCATCAACCTGGATACAGGATGTTTCATGACAGGGATCCTGACTGCGGTCAGGATGCCTGAGAGAGAAATCGTCCGGAACAGGTAAACGGTTTTGTGTTCTTGTTATGCCAAAAAAGCAGCACATAGGGAGTAATTAATTTCATAAGTCAATATTTTTAAGGTAATGAGCCATATCATGAATGTTTTTTGTATAATAGATATGGACAGCTTGACTGTGTGAATTTGCACATATACGAGTTTAAGCAAAAATAATGGCATAGGGGATCGGAAAATCATGAAATACAGGACAATGGGCAAAACCGGAGATAAAGTATCCATCCTTGGTTACGGATGTATGCGTTTCCCGTCGGCAAACGGCAGGATCGATCTTGAGAGGACAGAGAGGCAGATATTGATGGCCATTGAGCGTGGTGTGAATTATTTTGACACGGCGCTGATTTATCATGGGGGAAAGAGTGAAAGCATCCTTGGTGATATACTGGCGAAGGGCTACAGGGACAAAGTCATGATAGCCACAAAGATGCCGCCGTTTATGGTACACTCCGCCAGGGACATGAACAATATCCTCAATAACCAGCTTAAAAAGCTTCGCACAGATCATATCGACTATTACCTGCTGCATGCCGTAAATGATTTCGGAGGATGGGAAAGACTCAAGAGGCTGGGTATACGGGAGTTCGCCGAACAGGCAAAGAAAGACGGGAGAATACGCCATTTCGGTTTTTCGTACCATGGCGATAAAGAAGATTTTAAAGCCATTGTTGATGATTACCCCTGGGATATGTGTCAAATACAGTATAATTACATAGACAAGCATTTCCAGGCAGGGAAGGAAGGGCTGGAGTACGCTGCGTCGAAAGGTATTGGAGTTGTAATAATGGAACCGCTGCGCGGAGGGACCCTGGTAAGGCAGATGCCGCCCGAGATCAGGAAGATATGGGACTCCGCACAAACCAGGAGGACGCCCGCAGACTGGGCATTCCGGTGGTTATGGGATCAGAGCGGCGTGACAACGGTGTTGTCCGGCATGAATGAAGAATCGCAGATAGAAGAAAATACCGCCCTGGCGGACGGAGCATATCCTGGCATGCTTACGGAACAGGAACTGGAGCTGTACGAAAAGGTAAGAGAGGAATACTACAGGCTGATGAAGGTCGGCTGCACAGGCTGCGGCTACTGTATGCCATGCCCGGCAGGAGTTGATATACCGTTTTGCTTCAGTTATTACAACGCAAAGCACTTTTTCAGGGCAAAACGTGCCCAATGGCAGTATATAACGTTCGCAGGCGGCCTTATGAGCGGGAAACCGTCATATGCATCTCTCTGCAGGCAGTGCGGCAAGTGTGAAAAGGCGTGTCCGCAGCATATACCCATAAGGGAAAAGCTAAGGGAGGTTGCAGCCGATATGGAGCCGGCAATAGCAAAACCTGTTATAGGACTGGTAAGGGGTTTCTATACTTTCAGGAACAGAAAGAAACATGACCAAAAACCCGGCTGATGATTTTCTGCTGATTTCGCGGCCTTTACCGAAGAAGGAAATTAGTCTTACTGCATGATATGAAGCTTTACTGCATGTAAAGAAATATTTACAGAATGAGAAGTTACAGGATTAACCTCAGGGAAAAATGAGGACGGTCCGCCATGAGGCGGGCCGTCTGTATAGTTCAGACCAGCATGAATGCTGTTACAGTCTGCGTGTTTTATAAAAGTCCGGCAGCCCAAAGTGCGCTCCTGGCAATGAGCTTTCTGTACATTGGATCCATAAAGGATGCCGCACTGTGCCCGGGTGACAGGTATACTACTCTGCCGAGACCGTATTTGTGCGCCCATGCGGCAGGCCATTGTTTCCCTTCAGATTCGTACTGCATCAGTACTGTTGTCTCAATGAGGTTGTCGATGCAAAACTGGTAAGGCTCTTCTTTCATTGAAAAGCTTTCAATACCTTCCATTATGATATGGTCTGATACTGCAGGGGTGTAAGTGAGCACCTTCTGATCAGGGTGTGAACTGAATCTGGCACCTGCAAGATGCGCTGCCTCGTACCGTGCATTTACGACTATACCGTTATGTATTGCAAGCAGGCCGCCGCCATTGAGGACGTAAGTCAGGAGCCCTGCTGCCTGTTCATCACTGAGCATGTCTTCGGTATATGACACACAAAGATCATATTTACTCAGTGTTTCTGTTCTGAACTGATTATAATCCTCTGTAAACTCAAGCTCAAAATTATCCTTAAGGATGTCGCCGATTTCCTTATCAGGTCCTTTGAGAGGATGATACGAAACGTTTGTATAATTTCCTATTACTACTGCTTTTTTATTGTTTCCCATAAAACCGTCCTTTCTTCATGTATGATTTTTTTCCCGCTGCGTCTTTGGTTTTGCGGCAGCACCATTAATAATGACATGCCACATATACTCTATCATGTCTGCATCCCGCCTAATTATACCACAATCTGCTTAACTCCGGCAGCAGGCCATGGGGACGGTTCTCCAGCCTCAGATACGTGGATGGTCTTCCCGCCCCGGACCAGGGAAAGTTCCTGAGCCTGGCTAAAAATATCCCATTTACGTAAAGCAATACTCCATACAGATGTATGTTCCCCTGCATCCGGCACCATGAGACTCATTAGCTCACCGTAATTTTCATGAACAGCATCATTCATCAGTTCCGGACTGCTGCCTGTATTATTTTCTCAGTTACGTATATACCGTGTATCAGCAGTAAGTTATTACACCGGGAATGAGTTCACTGCCCTCATCAGTATACTGTTAATTGAAATCGTTATTTATTATTTGGAAAAATAATGTTGACACTCATCACATGATGAGATAATATATAAAACATATAGGATTAGTTAGAATTATTTGTGGGGGAGGTTTTATTATGAGCGATAGGAAACTTGGTTTTGATACACTGCAGGTACATGCCGGACAAAAGCCTGATCCGACGACAGGGGCGAGGGCAGTGCCCATATATCAGACTACATCTTATGTTTTCAGAGACACTGAACATGGCGCAAATCTGTTTGCATTAAAAGAGCCGGGCAATATTTACACCCGTATAATGAATCCCACAACTGATGTGTTCGAACAGAGAATGGCAGCTCTTGAGGGCGGCGTGGCAGCGCTTGCCGTGGCTTCGGGAGCTGCAGCGATAACTTACTCCATATTGAATATTGCCGGATCAGGGGACGAGATCGTTGCTGCAAGTACTCTATATGGCGGGACATACAATCTTTTTGCAGTGACGCTTCCCAGGCTGGGTATTAAGACAGTATTTGTGGATCCGGACGACCCTGAAAATTTCAGGAAAGCAATAAATGAAAAAACCAGGGCTGTATTTATCGAGACGATCGGGAACCCGGGAATTAATATAACGGATATTGAGGCAGTTGCCGGAATAGCTCATGAAAACGGGATACCGCTGATAGTTGACAATACGTTCGGAACTCCGTACCTTATCCGACCGATTGAATTCGGGGCCGATGTGGTTGTACATTCAGCGACAAAATTCATAGGAGGACATGGTACATCCATAGGGGGAGTGATCGTTGACAGCGGAAAGTTCGACTGGACTGCCGGCGGTAAATTCCCGGGACTGACAGAGCCTGATTTGAGCTATCACGGGATTGTTTACACCAGGGATGTCGGAGCGGCTGCTTTTGTGACAAAGGCAAGAGTGCAGCTTCTCAGGGATACCGGCGCGGCCATCAGCCCGTTTAATTCATTCCTGCTGCTTCAGGGCCTAGAGACACTGTCACTGAGGGTGGCAAAGCATGTGGAAAATGCCCGGAAAATTGCAGAGTATCTGAGCAATCATCCGCAGGCGGCATGGGTCAACTATCCCGGCCTTAAGAACAACAAGTATTACGAGCTTGCTCAGAAATATATGCCGAAGGGAGCAGGCTCCATATTCACTTTCGGCATCAGGGGCGGACTCGATGCGGCTGTGAAGTTCATCAACAGCCTTGAGATATTCTCTCTGCTGGCCAATGTTGCCGATGCGAAATCTCTTGTGATACATCCGGCATCAACTACGCATGCCCAGCTTTCACCGGAAGACCAGGCGGCGGCAGGCGTAACTCCTGACCAGATAAGGCTTTCGATAGGCATCGAGGATGTCAATGACCTGATCTATGACCTGGATCAGGCATTGAGTAAGGCTGTGGTATAATATGTGATTTAAACGCACGCAAAGCCTGTGATCCCGGATACATGTGCGAATTCCAGCCAAACCTGTAAAAAACGATGGCTGTTGCCCAATCGGGTAATAGCCATCGTTTTGTTTCAGTTGCTGACATAAACACTAATTGATTCTCTGTTTCATGTATTGTCTTAATTTGTAAATTTGGTATAATCAACTTGAACGAAAATTGAGAGAAAGGTGATTAAAAATGAGCGAAGCAGTTTTATGGCTGACTTTTGCCAACCTGGCACTTTTGTTGATTATAATCGTTGCAATCTTTCGGCTGAGAAGCGACATTAATCGTAACTATTTCATTTTGCAGAGAATCGCCGGGAAAACAGGTGTGCCAGAACCATGTGAAGATGAGGAACTGAAAGCCTATATTGCAAGCGGCGACAAGATAAAAGCAGTGAGGAGATACAGGCAGATCACCGGCGCCGGGCTGGAGGAAGCGAATGAATATGTAAACAAGTTGTGTTAGTATTGTTGCCGCTGTGGGGTGTCATAACAGTTATAACGAAGTAATGACACAAAATTAAGTAATGATGCGAACAAAGTAAATGAGTGGCCGATATGTATATATGTATAATAATACTGTCGATTCCAGTGATTTTGGTAAGCACATTAGTATAATAATCATTATACTGGCAATCGGAATGATTCTGGGCTCATTGTCAAGTGTGGTTGCGAAATGGCAAAGACGCAGGCCGGATTGCTGTCTATAGCAATTTACAGCAAATGGAACAATGAAAATATAAGTAAGAAAGGAAGATTATATTCAAGCTGTTTTTTTTTTGACGCTATTAAGTAAAATAATGGTAAAATTAACATAAATAGTAGCGTTAATATGAATAAAATGCATGCAATTTTTCAAAAGGGAGGAATCATATGACTACGCAAAATCCTGCTGAAATTTTCAGAAAAGAAGCCCCTGAAGTTGCTGAGGCTTTTGATGGAGTAATACAGGCGCTGATGAAGACCCAATGGTTTGGACCCTAAGACAAAGCAACTGATTTATATTGGCATTAAGTGTGCTTTGGGTGACGATCTTGCCATATCATTCCATGTGCCAATGGCTAAAAAGCTTGGGGCAACCAGGGAAGAAATCAGGGATACAATTTTACTGACCTTGTCGACTTCCGGCCTGAAAGGAGTTGTGTCATGCCTGCCTGTTGCCCTGAAAGCGTATGATGAGGCTGAATAGGTGTCCGTCCTGCTTTTCGACATTTGATAATTTGAACAATTGTTGTTACAATATATTTATCAGCAAAGCTAGGCGAAAGATGTCCCCGCCTCTGCAAACGAACATCGCTGTGCTTTAAGGTGGCGGGCATATCTTAGACCGCGTTGAAGGCGCAGATGCGAAAATTCTCGAAAATCGGGATTTTTTGCTGATGCTGTATTATTACAGGGCGTGATAGTGGGGCGGCAAAGTGAAAAGTGATTTTGAGGGAATGCTGAAACAGGCAGGATTGAAAAATACGAAACACAGGACTTCGGTACTTGAAATACTTAGCGGGAGCGATCAGCCTGTCAGTGCTGAGCAGGTTTTTCTTAAGCTTGCGGAAAAAGGTGTCAACGCTAATTTGTCGACTGTGTACAGAATACTGGAATCATTTGCTGCAAAAGGCCTTGCGGTCAAAACAAATATAGGCTCGGATACGAAAGCATTGTTTGAAATTAGCAGCACCGGGCACAGGCATCATATGATATGTATAAAGTGCAGGAAAATGACTTCGGTGGAAGACTGTCCCCTGGAAGAATATGAAAAAATGCTCCAGAAAAAGACGGGCTTTAATGTGACCGGCCACAAGCTGGAAATATACGGCTATTGTGAAGAATGCAAGATGAAATAAAATAGTCCTGATCATTACATCACACTAAAGCTGTCTGTCATCACTCCAGCAAGAACCACATGCTGGTGTCCAGTCCTTCATATTTCAGATCAACGGCATCACCGGTATTGACAAGACCAGCCACGTAGCCTTCGGCAGTACCGCCTTTGTACAGTTCTGCCATGAGTTCATCGGGAGTTACCACAGATGTTCTGTCATAAGTCGTTCCGTTTTTTGAAACGAATTCAAAATCGTAGTCAGATATCGAAAACGCAACTTCTTCTGTATCTGCGTCTGTGACTGCGGCTGCTACCTTAACAAGAATGTATTCCTTTCCTTCCGGCGCGGCTTCGTTGAACATGTTCTCGCTCTCGATCAGTTTCCAGGCTTCATCGCCGCGGATTATTCCCGTTACCTTCAGACTCACCTGGAAATTGCCGCTTTTATTATCTGAGTAGCCAACGGTGCTGACAGTACCGGCTTCACCGAGTTTTACCGGATTGCTCCTTGAACCGGGGAGGTTGGAGTCGGCCGCATCATCCTGCTGGTCGGATGTACCAAAGCTGCTGAATGATTTTGCAAAGTTTCCGGTTATACTGTTTGTAAAGGTATCATCAATTACAACTTTCCATTTTCTGTCTTTCGGATCTTTCTGCAGCCTGATGTCGTTTTCCATTGTTACTTTCTGGGCAGAAGGATCATCCATTTTTTCTGTAAATATCTGACTTATATCTTCGTCCGTCAGTTCTTCGCTGTTTTCCTGGAACGCATTGGCCAGGGATCTTGAAAAGATCTCAGTTACAGCCTGCTGAGTTATGTTTTCCATGTCAAGATTTGTGGTTTTCAGCCTGACAACAGCATTATCCTTGTCTACTGATGTGCTTACTATCGAGTATTCGAGGTTTTTGAACAATCTGTCGTAAATTTCGTTTGATCCTTCTTCAATTACCGTATTCAGCGGCGCGTCATCCTCTGCGATCACGTACTGGCTAACTGCGTCATAGTTGCCTGCCTTAAGTTCAGACAGGAGCTTATCAACTACCGACTGGGGCTTGGCTGAACAGCCGGTAACTGACAAAAGCAGCAGTACTATATATATAATTGGAATGAAAAATATCTTGTTTTTTTTCATAAATTCCTCCAACAGGATATAGAAAATAACTCTGTATTATGCTATTATCATTCTCAGACGCAAACTATATATGCTGGGAAAAATAATGAAAGCAGGGAAAAACAGTTTACAGACCAAAATATTTTAAGCCTGGAACTGTTTGATATATCCCTGGATTATTCCCGTTCATGATTGCTGCAGCATTTATTTTGGGTATAATAGCTGTGGCGGATAATGCTGCCATGCGGTAATCTGGAGGATGTGCCTTGGAGCCGGAAGCGATACACAGAAACGAATATACTATTGGATACAGCGATATAGATTTTCTAAGGAACCTGAAATGCAGCACTTTATTTAACTACTTCCAGGATACAGCCAGCGAAGCGGTGCAAAAGCTTGGGGCGGGAGTTGAAACACTTGCAGAGAAATATTCCGCGGCATGGGTACTGGCACGTATAAGGGTGGAATTCGAAAGGATCCCGAAACTCAATGAAAAAGTAACAGTGGAAACATGGCCCCATCCGCCGGGGAAGATTGAATTTGACAGGGACTTTAAAGTGCGGGATGCAGATGGAGACGTTATTATAAGGGCCGTCTCCAAATGGATTATTATCGATATAAACACAAGAGAAATAAAGAAAAGTGATTCTATCGATATGAAACACCCGCCTTTTATCGGGGAACATGCCCTGGACTGCAGGCTCGGGAAACTTAAGCCTTACGGACAGCCGGAACTGGTCTATAAAAAGCTGGTAGGCTACAGTGATGTGGACATCAACGGGCATATTAACAATTCGAAATATATCGATTATGCTATGGACTGCTTCACTGTTGAGAGCCACAGGCAGTATACAATGAAATCAATTGAGGTAAATTACCTGAAGGAAGCTTTTCCGGGTGATACGCTGCAGCTTTACAGGGAAATTCCGGCTGACGGCAGCGGGAATGTCTATATAGAAGGAGTGAACGAGGCGGATGGAAGACCTTCGTTCAAGACAAGGATAGAAGTCGTGCCCAGAAGTGGCGCGGTTTGACTATATTTGAAAAATATTTTTTCAGGAGGTAATTATGGACAAGATTGATTTGCTGACAATCAACACAATAAGATTTCTGGCTGCAGAAGCGGTGCAGAAGGCCAACTCAGGTCACCCGGGCCTTCCGATGGGAGCCGCTCCAATGGCATATACGCTGTGGGCGAAAAATATGAAGCATAATCCATCTGATCCCGGCTGGGATAACAGAGACCGGTTCATATTGTCTGCAGGACACGGTTCCATGCTCATTTACTCATTGCTGCACCTGTTTGGTTACGGACTCACCATCGATGATCTGAAAAATTTCAGGCAGCTTGACAGCCTGACTCCCGGACATCCGGAATATGGCCATACAAAGGGCGTTGAGATAACAACCGGACCTCTTGGACAGGGCCTGGCAAACGGAGTCGGAATGGCCATGGCTGAAGCTTATCTGGCCAGGAAATTCAATCGTCCCGGCTTCCCGATCGTTGATCACTATACATATGTGCTGGCCGGCGACGGCTGCATGATGGAGGGTGTTGCTTCGGAGGCTGCTTCACTGGCAGGGACCCTCGGACTCGGTAAGCTGATCGTACTGTATGATTCCAACGGCATAACGATTGAAGGCTCCACGAATATTGCTTTCCGTGAGAATGTAAGACAGCGTTTTGAAGCATATGGCTGGCATACGTTAAAAGTTGAGGACGGAACATCGGTTGAAGATATCGATGCTGCCATCAGGGAAGCCAGGAAAGTTACTGATAAACCTTCACTCATAGAAGTAAGGACCCTCATAGGTTACGGCAGCCCGAAACAGGGAACAGCATCAGCTCACGGCGAACCGCTGGGAGCCGATAATATCAAGGCTGCCAAGCAGAATCTCGGCTGGAGCTATGAAGAAGAGTTCTATGTTCCTGATGAAGTTAAGGAGCATATGAAGAAGATACAGGAACAGGGCGCTAAGCTGGAGAATGAATGGAATGAAATGCTAAAGGCATACAAAAAGGAATATCCTGAACTGGCTGCTGAATGGGAAGACTGGAAAAACAAGGATTACTCTGAAGCACTCCTTAACAATGAAAACTTCTGGACCTATGACAGCAAGGCCAACGCAACGAGAAATTCTTCGGGAGAAGTACTGAACAGGCTGGCAGACCTGGTACCGAACCTGATCGGCGGCTCCGCTGACCTGGCTCCTTCGAACAAATCCAACATGAAGAACAGGGGAAATTTCTCAAGAGAAGATTACAGTGGTTCCAACCTGCATTTCGGTGTGCGTGAACATGCCATGGCCGCCATCGCAAACGGCATGGCCGCTCATGGAAGACTTAAACCGTATGTTGCCACATTCTTCGTATTCTGTGACTACATGAAGCCTTCCATGAGGCTGTCGGCATTGATGAAGCTGCCTGTGACATATGTACTGACTCATGACAGTATCGGTGTCGGCGAAGACGGACCTACCCACCAGCCGGTCGAACAGCTGGCGGCACTGAGGAGCATACCCAACTTTACTGTTTTCCGTCCGTGTGATGCGAAGGAAACCGCTGCAGGATGGTATGCCGCAATGTCAAGAAAGAAATCACCGACCGCACTTATCCTTACACGCCAGAATCTGCCTCAGCTGGAGATGACGGGCAAAGATGCGCTCAAAGGTGCATACGTGATACTGGATTCGGGCAGGAAGCCTGAGATCATACTGATGGCTTCCGGTTCCGAGGTACATCTTGTGTACGAAGCCGGCAAACAGCTCATGGAAAAGGGAGTGGCTGTCCGCGTTGTAAGCATGCCTTCCTGGGAGCTGTTCGAAGAGCAGGATGAGTCATATAAGAAATCAGTATTCCCGCCGGATGTGACAAAGAGGCTTGCGGTTGAAGCGGCATCGTCATTTGGCTGGCATAAATATACGGGACTTGAGGGAGATATCATTTCAATAGACAGATTTGGTGAATCAGCCCCTGCAAACCTCCTCTTCAAGAAATTCGGCTTTACAGTTGAAAATGTGCTGGAAAGAGCGCTCAAACTGTTGGGACGATAAAACATTGAGCGGTTATGCGGCCGACGCAGGCAAACCGTTTGAATAGGTCAATATAACGTGATAATAGGCAGGTTTCATCAGAAACCTGCTTATTTTTTATACTGCAGCAGGAATATCATAGGCGCTGTTACTGCCGGAGTATATTTAATAGATGAAGACAGATAGTATATTTCAGGGTGAAAGGTATTCTGGCTGGTTTGTAAATGCAAATAATTATTATTTGCTTTTAGCTCATTGTGTGATAAAATACCCACAGAGAAGTTTTCGGAGGAATAAAATGCACAGTAAACTGATGAGAACAGCAGTAATAATTTTGTCTCTTATACTGCTGTTATCCGGCTGCGGAGGGACCGGAGACAGAAAGCCTGCCGCAGATGGTACAGGCAAGATGGCCGGCAGCAGCGGTGAAGAGGGATTACATATTGTAACATCCTTTTTCCCGGTATATGTTTCTGTTATTAACATCACACATGATGTGAGCGGTGTGACTGTAACTAACATGACAGAACCCCAGACAGGGTGCCTGCATGATTATTCGTTAAGGCCCGGCGATCTCAAGCTGCTTGAAACAGCGGATGTATTCGTTATCAACGGTGCCGGGATGGAAGCGTTCCTTGACGATGTACTCAGGCAGCTTCCGGATCTTACGGTAATTGAAGCTTCAGACGGTATCCCTGTGATTACCGATGAAGATGGTGAAATTAATCCCCATGTATGGGTCAGCTTAACCAATGCCGCGGCATATGTTCAGAACATAGCCGATCAGCTTTGTGCCGCAGATGAAGCGAATGCCGGCCAGTACCGGAAAAATGCTTCGGACTATATACAAAAGATCGAATCATTAAAAAAGGAGATGCACAGTGAGCTTGATGATCTTGAGAACAGGGATATCATTACATTTCACGAAGCATTTCCGTATTTCGCACAGGAGTTTGATCTGAATATTGCAGCGGTGGTGGAAAGGGAACCCGGAACTGAACCAACCCCGAAGGAGTTGGCCGGGATAATCGACACAGTAAAGCAAACAGGCATAAGGGCGCTTTTTGCGGAGCCGCAATATTCATCGAAAGCGGCGGAAGCTATAACAGCCGAAACAGGCGCAGTCCTGTATACATTGGATCCTGTGGTCACCGGCGAGTCGGTGCCGGAATCGGCTGACGCCTACCTGGATACTATGCGGCGCAACATGGAAACACTAAAACAGGCACTTGGATAAAAACTGGGACGGTGGATTATGAGCGTGAGCAGGTACCATACAAAATGTGACGGAGAATGCGGAGGCCTTTGCTGCACCAGGATAGAGAATCTTGGCGTAACCAAAGGGTCTATGGTAATTCTGGAAAATGTGAATATGCATATACACTGCGGAGAGCTTACAGCTATAATAGGCCCGAACGGCGGCGGCAAAAGCACGCTCCTGAAAGCTTTGCTGGGTGAAATCCCTCACAGCGGCGAACTGAAATACCTCAATGCCGGTGGAGACCGCAGCAGCCAGCCTGTTATCGGGTATGTCCCGCAGCATTTGGATTTCGATACGGGAACTCCGGCAAGCGTATCTGATCTGTTTGTTGCCTGCCTCTCAGGGAAGCCGGGCTGGCTGATGAGGCCCCGCGGCATCAGGAAGAGAGCGGCAGAAGATCTGGCCAGGGTAAAAGCGGAACATCTTCTGGACCGCAGGCTGGGGGCGCTGTCAGGCGGTGAGCTTCAGAGGGTCCTGCTGGCGCTGGCGCTGGATCCTGTGCCGAATCTGCTGCTGCTTGACGAGCCGGTCTCCGGTATGGATCAGGGCGGGCTTGAACTGTTTTATACTACTGTGGCCGAGTTGAGACAGAATTATGATCTTTCCATTATACTTGTTTCACACGATTTTGATATGGTCTCCAGGTATGCGGACCGCGTGGTGCTGCTCAACAGGACTGTGGTAGTCAGCGGTACTCCGCATCAGGTATTCAGTAATGAAAAAACACTCCGGACCTTCGGAATCACCAGGTTTATGGCGGGCACGGCAGGAAATGGGGAGGAGAGCGGAAGATAATGCTGGACGTATGGTATGATTTAGTGGATTTTCTGCTGCCCTTTGAATGGACAGAACATATTTTTATGAAAAATGCACTGCTGGCAGTGCTTCTTATTACTCCCCTGTTCGGACTTCTTGGCACTATGGTCGTAAGCAACAGGATGGCTTTCTTTTCTGATTCGATAGGACACGGGGCATTTACGGGCGTAGCGATAGGGGCACTGTTCGGTGCTGTTGATCCGCTGATAGGCGCCGTATTGTTTTCAGTTGTATTTGCCATAGTAATTACGATCATAAAAAATAAAAGCAAGACCTCTACTGACACCATAATCGGCGTATTTTCATCAACGGCTGTGGCCCTTGGGCTTATACTGTTGTCAGACGGCGGTTACAACAAGTACTCATCCTATCTGGTGGGGGACCTGCTGAGCATTACTCCATTTGAAATCCTGCTGCTTCTGGTTTCATTTGCGGCAGTTATTATCCTCTGGATACTTATATTCAACAAGGTTTTGCTTATAAGCATCAATCAGTCGCTGGCCGCAAGCAGGGGGGTTAATACTCTCTTTGTTGACATATTGTTTACTATTGCCATTGCAGTTGTTGTTACAATTACGATCCAGTGGGTCGGTCTTCTTATTATAAATTCATTGATCGTCCTGCCGGCAGCCGCTGCGCGGAATGTGGCGTCAAATATGCGCCAGTACCACGCTGCTGCGGTGGGCATATCGATGTTTTCCGGAATTTCCGGACTGACTGCGTCCTATTATCTTGATACACCAACGGGAGCAACAATAGTAATCATTGCAGCAATTATCTTTTTCATATTTTTCTTTCTGCGCAGAAAATTCGCCAACTGAATATTCTGCCGGATAAACGCATATTCCACCGGCTAGCCGTATATTCTGGCGCTGAACTGCATACTTCAGGCGGGGGTTGCGGATAGCAGGATACTGCGGGAAATAGCGGAATAGCGCGATGGGAAATAAAAACTCCGCCATGCTGAAATACTGCTGATGCCGGAAAATTTTATACAGACAGAAAATTTGCCCGGACTGAAGTGTTATAATATGTATGCAAAAAATATTAATGAAGTGGTTTTCAATGAAGCAAAGATACGATAAAACATAACAGGGGGTATGGATATGGCAGGTTTCATCCCGGAGATCAATGGTGTTCTCAGAAGGCATATGGTCCGCGTACCGGAGGTTATTTCCGAAGTGAGCGGCATAAAGATTTTCGGAAAGCTTATAAAATCCATTCTTTTTTCGACAGATGTTGCTATCATAAAGAATTGCAACGCAAATGCAATCATTGCAGTTTATCCTTTTACACCTCAGCCCATAATTACCCACACCATTATTGCCGCATCGGATGTGCCTGTTTTCTGCGGAGTAGGCGGAGGCACCACTACAGGCAAAAGGGTTGTGAACCTGGCTATGGATGCCGAATTCCAGGGAGCCATCGGTGTAGTTCTCAATGCGCCGACACCGAATGATATAGTCCGCCAGGTTGCGCAGAAGATCGATATACCCGTTGTGGTGACAGTTGTATCCGAGAATACTGATATTGGGAAAAGGCTTGAGTCAGGCGCATCGATCATCAATGTTTCAGGAGCCGGCAGAACTCCGGAGATCATAAAGAAGATCCGTGACCGTTATCCTGAAGTACCGATAATCGCCACCGGCGGTCCGAATGAAGAATCCATCCTCAAAACGATAGAGGCCGGGGCAAATGCAATAACGTATACTCCTCCAACTTCAGCCGAGATATTCAAGGAACTGATGAACAAATACAGGAATACTGACAATGTCATCTGATGCGATGCATATTACTGAAACATACAAGTTTATCATGCATGCTTTCAATGAGCCTGTCCTGATCAGGCTATTCGCGTTACTTATTTGAGACCATGTATTGGAGGCTGTATGGCATGGACAATAAGCCAGGCACTTCAAATGATGATATATTAAAACGTTTCAAACGTATCGAAGGCCAGATAAAGGGAATACAGCGTATGATCGAGGATGAGAAGAGATGTTTCGAGATACTGACACAGGTCGCTGCGGTGAGAGCTGCAGTTGACAAGGCAGGAAGCCTTATACTGGAGAAATACTCCATGAACTGTATTGAGAATGCTGTGAGCTCCGAAGACAGAAAGAAAGCCGTGGAGGATATATCCACGGCGATCCGGACTTTCATCCGGTTTTCGGAGCACGGATGAAAACTGCAGACTTTGTGATTTGCAGCAGTCTGTTCTGCAAATATCATATATTGCCGATGCATGTGCTAATCTTTAATTCAGCGGTGCATTATTCCTGGCCATGTCGATAATCTTCCGCAGAGAATCGATTTCAAGCTTCCCGGGAACATATGCATACAGTGAGCCGTCCTTGTTTACCACGAATGTGTTGGGATAGCTGTAAACGCCGTATTTGCCGGTTGACACAGCTCCGTCCTCATCCATGAGTATTTTCAGATCGATATCGTTTTCAGCAATATAATCGCTGACAGTGTCATAGGACTCCTGTACGTTAACGGCCAGTATAACTGCGTCTCCGGCTTCTCTGAGCTCTTTGTCAACCGTATTGAAGCCTGGCATTTCTTCCACACAGTATGTGCACCAGGTGGTCCAGAAATTAACGATAACTATCTTGCCCCTGTAGTCAGAAAGGCTGATGTCATTTCCATCCAGATCCTTGAGGGAAAAGTCGGGTACCATTATTATTTCATCTTCGGCTGATTCCTGTTCCTGCCCGCCTACGCCTGATCCCTGCTGTTCCTGGACAGAATCTGAATTGCTGTCCTGATCATGTCTCCGCTCTTCCCGGTCTGTGCTGCTGTTACTGGAAGAGCTGTCATTGTCAGCATTGCTGCCTGACTGGTCCGGCTGTCCCGTATCGGATGCTGGCGGCTGAACTATTGCCATATTGCCATATTTGTCATATACCAGGTATGCTGCTGTGAATAATATGACCAGTACCGTCAGCCAGACTGCAATGTTTTTGAATTTTTTCATGTTATGGTCCTCCCCATATAAGCAAAATGCCGTTTCTGACAAACACTGCCCCTGCTGTAATCAGCAAAACTCCGGATATTACGCTGATGATCCTGCCGTGTCTTCCGAACCATGCAAAAAGGCCTCTTACGTTTTCGAATATCGCAGCAGAGATAATAAAAGGCAGAGCCAGCCCCATTGAAAAGACAAGCAGCATAAGTATTCCTTCTGCGACAGTATCCGAGTTTCCGGCCAGTGCCAGCGCTGAGCCCAGGAATGTTCCGAGACAGGGAGACCATCCAAAAGCAAATATGACGCCAAACAGTATGGAGCCAATAAACCTCATATTGCCGGTTTTTACATGAAATCTTTTTTCGCTGTTTATTATCGGCAATCGCAGTACGCCTGCAAAATTCAGCCCGAATAATATCATAACTGTACCGCTGACAATCTTAAGCAGTGCCCTGTTGTTCCTGAACAGCGCGCCAAGCGCTGATGCGGCGGCGCCAAATGAAATGAATACCAGTGTAAATCCAGCGACAAATCCCAGCGAATTGACCAGCAGCCTGTTTTTTGACTGTGACCGGGCAGTACCGCAGTCATCCGGCGTTCCAGCAAGGTACAGGAAATATACCGGCAGCATTGGCAGAATGCAGGGTGATATAAATGTAAGTATGCCTTCTGCGAATGTAAGAACATAAGGTATCAAAAATACACCTTCTTCCCTGCATATATTCCTGTGTCCTCAGCCTGCCTTATCAAATATGCGCAGCAGTGCCGCATATGTGTCTCAATATCTGAAATGCACAGCGGTGTCAATTCTCCGCGGTCCCTGTTCAGACCGTGTGCCAGACAGACGGCAACCGCGGAATGTTTTATCATATACCCATATAGGGTACATTCTAACAACAAATTTATCGATGGTCAAATAAAAAATGTTAATTGAGAGTATTTGACACAGATGATCCGCTCAAATATTTTGCTGCTAAAAGTTTTGTTATATCATACCCATAGGGGGTATATAATTAATGAACGGCAGCAAAGAAATATGTCGTGAGGCATTTAATTATGGAATGCTGCAGGCAAAAAACAAATGCTGCCGTTACTGAAACCGTATCGGTATATGAATCAGGGAGGTATGTTATGTCAGTAAAAGTATATTCAACACCTGCGTGTCCGTGGTGTACCATTGCCAAGGATTATCTCAGATCGCGCAATGTTCCGTTTGAAGACTTAGATGTTTCAAAAGACAGGAATGCGGCAGTTGAGATGATACAGAAATCGGGACAGAGAGGCGTGCCCGTGATCGATATTGATGGCAATATTATAGTCGGTTTTGACCAGAATGCCATCGACAGCCTGATCCGTCACTAAAAGGCAGATCAGCCGGCAGTTATGGTTTATTTATTGGTAATTACGGTCCATTCGGTAATTAAAGTCCGTCAATTACATTTCAGCCGGCAACTGCAGTCCGGCCGGTAACCGGCAGTTCTGCACCGGCAGTCTTATTTCAGCATGCAGTTTTGCTGCATGCTGAAAACTCTGTTATTTTGCAGCCTTTCATTTTTTCTGTCCTTTATTAGTCACACGAATCCTGCAAAAAGCAGCAAACTAACTGATTCAGCGATAAACCGGTTTCATTGCAAGCAGGTCCTGATTCATTACAGGTTCATAATTCGCTATAAATCAGGTTCACAGAAATTACTGCAAGACCGGAAATAATTCTGGCAATTTTTCAGAATACATAGTTATTTTTAGTGCCTGTGTCATGACGGCACCGGGCGAAAGACGGGAACGTATCCGAACAAATGTTTGATTTGTGTTGCGCGCAGCTTTGACGTTGGTTATAATAGGAGAGACAAAAAATAAAGTATAAGGTGCAGATATATGATAACAGAAAATAACAAACAGGAGTTCATACAATTAAGAAAGAAACTGCTTGAAATGGAATACGGCAGGCTCAACCCACAGCAAAGGCAGGCTGTTTTCCAGGTAAACGGGCCGCTGCTGGTGCTGGCAGGGGCAGGTTCAGGAAAAACTTCGGTACTGGTCAACAGGATCGCTTACATGATAAAGTACGGAAATGCATATCACTCCGAGCGGGTACCCCAGAGCCTGACCGAGGATGACATCGCTCTTATGAGGGAAGCAGTGCGCAGACGGGAGGAAGCGGCAGGCCGGCAGACCACCGGAAGCGAGGACATGATGTCTGATGCAGAACACAGGCTTCTTACCATCATGAGGGACAACCCGGTGCCGCCTTCGTCGATACTGGCAATAACATTTACCAACAAGGCGGCAAGAGAGATGAAGGAAAGGCTGGAAAACATCCTGGGCGAGGATGTCACTGATATCTGGGTAAGTACGTTCCATGCCGCATGTGTCAGGATCCTTCGAAGGGATATTGAAAAGCTGGGCTACAGCAGAAGTTTTGTTATATTTGATACCACGGACCAGCAAACTCTTGTCAAAGACTGCCTAAAGGAACTGAATCTCAACGAGAAGAACTTCCCTGTAAGAGAGGTACTTTCAAAGATAAGCAGGGCAAAGGACGAGCTGAAAGAGCCTCCTGAATATATAAAGGAAGCAGGAGCCGATTTTCGCCTCAGCAAGATAGCGCGTATATACGAGCTTTACCAGAAAAAGCTTAAAGCCAATAATGCACTCGATTTTGATGATATTATCATGCTGACCATAAAACTGTTCGTGGATTATCCTGACGTTATGGGATATTATCAGCGCAAATTCAGATATATACTGGTGGATGAATATCAGGATACAAATATGGCTCAGTATACCCTGGTCAGCCTGCTGTCACGGCATTTCAGGAATCTGTGCGTAGTCGGTGATGATGACCAGAGCATATATGGATGGAGAGGTGCCGACATCAGGAACATCCTTGATTTTGAAAAGGAATTTGAAGAAACGAAGGTTATCAAGCTTGAGCAGAATTATCGTTCGACCAAGGTAATACTGGATGCCGCCAACAATGTTATAAAGAACAATCTGGGAAGAAAATCAAAACGCCTCTGGACAGAAAATGAGAGAGGCGATGAAATACAATATTATGAAGCGGAAGATGAACGTGATGAAGCCGGTTTTATAACGCGGGAAATAGAGAAGCTGGTCAGGGAGCAGGGAAGAAAATACAGGGATTTTGCACTGCTGTACAGGGTCAATGCCCAGTCCCGTGCGCTTGAAGAAGCTTTTATGAAAGCCGGCATACCATACCGGATATTCGGCGGTCTCAGGTTCTATGACAGGAAGGAGATCAAGGACATAATCGCATACCTGCGGCTGATACAGAACCCGTCTGACGATGTCGCACTCAGAAGGATAATAAATGTGCCCAAAAGAGGTATCGGCAATGCAACGCTGGATACTGCCGAATCCATAGCAGCATCAAGAAGCTGCAGTATTTTTGCCATAATATCGTCCGCAGCAGAGATACCGGAACTCAAACGGGCGGCATCAAAACTTACGGAGTTCGCGTATATGATAGGCAGCTTCAGGGCGCTTTCCGAAAGTATAAGCGTACCTGAGCTTATTAATGAAGTCATCAACAAGTCAGGCATACTCGATGAACTGAAAGCTGAGGATACCGAAGAGGCAAAAACCCGTATTGAGAATATCCAGGAGCTTATCTCAGGTGCCATCGAGTTTGAGTCCCAGAGTGAAGAAAAAGGACTGGAAGCATATCTGGCCAATGTATCGCTGGTGACAGACATAGATAATATGGACGGCGACAATGAACATGTGACGCTGATGACGCTGCACAGCGCCAAAGGGCTCGAGTTCCCGGTAGTATTCATACCCGGCTTCGAGGAAGGAGTATTTCCTGGACCCCGTTCCATGGACAGTGAAGCTGAACTCGAAGAAGAGAGAAGGCTGTGCTATGTCGGGATAACACGTGCCAGGGAGAAGCTGTACATCACCAGCACCCACTGCAGGACGTTGTTCGGAAACACCACTTATAACAGGTGCTCCAGGTTTATGAAGGAAATACCTGAGGAACTCATCGTAAAATGCGGCAGAAAGGAAAGGACTGCGGGAAGCGCAGGCAGCAGGTATGGAAGCTGGGATGGAGCAGGCAGTTCAAGTGGAATGGGTATGGCGTGGTCATCCGGCAGAAACTTTGGCGATGATTCAGGCAATGTTAATGTCACAGGCGGATTTGGTGCCAGGATAAATACCGCTTCTTCAGTTCAGGGAAGCAAAAAGGCCGGCGTACAGCCAGTTGCCGGCAGAACGGCTGCCGCAGAATTCAAGGCCGGAGATCAGGTAGTCCATAAAAAATTCGGCGTAGGGAAGATAAGCGCTGTCATAGTTGACAAAGGCGATCAGATCCTGGAAATCGATTTTAAAAATGCAGGAATGAAGCGGCTCGTAGCTGCATTCGCCAACCTGGTGAAGCTGTAATTGCAGGCCGGACAAGCATCAAGCAGCCGGCAGGCAGAATATCAGGCAATGAAATATCAGCGGACAGCTGAGCTGACGATTAAATGAGGCAGCGGATGTCTGCCGCCCGACGCATTTTCTGCATAGCATGAATACTGTCGGGGTTAAAAATTTTTTACTGCAAACGAAAAATTTTCATTGGAATGAATTGGCACAACCGGTATATAGCACAGGGGAATTGCGAATAATACTCTCTGCAGCAGATACCGGTTTTTTGTTATGCTGCAAAAAGGTCTTTCTGCTTTCACAGAAAGATTATGAATAAGTTCCGGAGGTATGATATGGATATTTACGATTATGACGAGGACAATCTCTCTGCCATAGCACGTTCCTGCAGCCATTTGTGCTACAGGACCTCTCCGGGGCGTATCAACTACTCCGGTGAAGTATCCTGCAGCGACTGTATCCATTGGAATGGAAACGGCTGTTCCGGGAACCATCTCGATATTATTGCCTCGGAGCTTCATCTCGACTGAGACACCTTATTCTGCCGGCTGCCATTCCGGCGGATATAATTCTGACTGAAACGCCGTCTTTCTGCTCACACTAGTCCGAGGGCTTCGGCAGGTTCCCTGATAAGTATGTCTGCGCCATTGGCCAGCAGCTCGTCAGCTTTGCGGAACCCCCACAAAACACCTACAGCGAACATTCCCGCGGCCGATGCTGTGCGCATATCCACACCGGTGTCGCCAAGATAAAGGCATTCATCATTGCTGACACCGAACAAGCTTGCTATCTCCAGTGCCCCTGCCGGATCGGGCTTTTTCGGGATACCCTGTCTCTCCCCGAACACAGCACCGAATTCCCATTCGGGCAGAAGCTTTTTAATCATCAGCTTTGCAAAATCATCCGACTTGTTGGAAAGGACAGCCAGCTTTAGTCCTTTTGATACAAAACCGTCAAGCATTGTACTTATACCCGGATATGGCCTGGTTTTATCAGCCCATCTTTTTGAATATTCATTCCTGACTGCAGCAAAACCTTTGTCAATATTCGCTTCAGTCCGGCAGCTTTCGGGCAAAGCCCGCAGAACAAGGTTGCGGAAACCGTCACCTACGAAGTATTTATAAGCTTCGATATCGTGGGTCGGGTATCCAAAACTTTCGAGGACACTGTTCATGGAATCAGCGATATCTTCCAGCGTGTCGAGCAAGGTTCCGTCCAGATCAAAAATAACTGCTTTATATTTCATCTTATTGCTCCTTTGTTGTTTTGATTAATGCAGCATTTTCTGCTTCATCTTAATAATGCGTTATTAAGATTATACATATACTGATCCAACTATTCAAACCCATGATAAATTGACAAGAGTAAAAGGATATGCCTTATTGAAAAGTATGTATGTTTCCCAAATAAAAAATAAACAAATTAGTTGTTGACAACAAGAAAACTTTACCATATAATAAACTCAATTCATTTATTTATTAGTTTATCATGATAAAGCAATAAAGTAAAAACAGAAGCAATTTTCACTGCAAGGGAAAACTTCGAAGGCAAATATCAAAATCAATGTCTGAAGAGGTGCTGAAATGTCCAGATGGAATATTTACACACCGGATGGAGTTCAGGATATTCTGTGTGACGAATGTTATCAGAAGAGAGAACTGGAACAGAAGCTGAGAGTGCTTTTCAGAAGCTATGGCTTCTGTGAGATCGAGACGCCCTCTATCGAGTTTTACGATGTTTTTGCATCTGAAGGCAGTGCCATGCTGCAGGAAAACATGTTCAAATTTTTTGACCAGCAGGGAAGGATACTGGTCCTGAGACCTGACATTACCGTACCGGTTGCGAGGATAACAGCTACAAAATACAGGGATGCATCATATCCGCTGCGTTTTTCATACATAGGCAATGTATTCCGCTACAACGATTACGGCGGCGGAAAGCAAAACGAATTCACACAGGCCGGAGTTGAAGTACTTGGCGTAAATACGCCCGAGTCGGATGCAGAAGTGATAGCTATTGCTATAGAGGCACTGAAGACCAGCGGTCTTGAAAATTTTCAGATCGATATCGGTCAGGTGGAGTTTTTCAATGGACTGATGGAAGAAACAGGCCTGCCGGAGGAAGATGTTTCAAAAGTCAGCATGCTGATAGACAGGAAGGATTATGTCGGCCTGGAGGAATTCCTGAGAAGAAGCGATATCAGGGAGGACCTCAAAAAACTCATTTCAGGTCTGCCAGGTTTTTTCGGCTCCTTCGATGTGCTGGAAAAGGCGCAGACTTTCCGCCTTAACGATAGGTCAAAAAAAGCTTTGTACAACATAAATCAGGTGCTTGAAATACTGGATGATTACGGGCTCTTACAGTATGTGTCGGTGGATCTCGGCATGCTGCGGGGACTGACATATGACACAGGCATCATTTTCAGGGGCTTTACCTATGGCATCGGCTTTCCGGTCCTGACGGGAGGAAGATATGACAGGCTGGTCGGTGAATTCGGCAGGGACTGCCCGGCTACGGGATTTTCACTTGGCGTGAACATGCTGATGATGGCACTGCAAAGGCAAAAGGCGGAGATGAAAAAACCTGTGACCGATACATTTGTCTGCTATTTCGAAAAAGGAAGGAAAGCAGCATTTGATATTTGCAGGGCTTTAAGGAATCAGGGGCTGACCGTTGAACTGGATACGTCCGGGATGACTGCGCAGGAGGCAGTCAGATATGCTGCTTCCAGGGGTATAGGCGGTGTTGTAAGCGTTCTGGATGATGATAATGTTGAGATCCATTATGTACAGTCCGGTGAGATTGCCAGGGCCAGAATAAGCGAGCTGCTGAGCAGATGAGCCATGGCCTGCAGATACGGGATATGTTACGCAATTACGAAGTACCGGGTTAAAGGGGTGAATCTGATGAGGTATCTTTCAATAGCATTGTCAAAAGGAAGACTGGCCGACATGTCCATAGAAATGCTGGAGAATCTGGGGATCGACTGTTCCGGGTATCACGATGCATCACGAAAACTTATTTTCACTGACGAAGCAGGCAAAATCAGGTTTTTCCTGGTGAAACCCGCGGATGTTCCGACTTACGTTGAGTATGGAGCCGCTGATATGGGGATTGTCGGAAAAGATACTTTGCTGGAAGAGGGCAGACACCTTTATGAAGTGCTTGATCTGGGATTCGCAGCCTGCCGTATGGTCGTGGCGGGGCCGGCGGAACTGGTGGGAAAGCTCGACAGCCTGAGCAGTAAGAGGGTTGCTACCAAATATCCGCGCATAGCCAGGGAGTATTTCGAACATAAGCGGCGGGAATCCATAGAGGTCATAAAGCTGAATGGTTCAGTTGAACTGGCGCCTCTTGTCGGGCTTTCGGAAATTATAGTAGACATAGTGGAGAGCGGAAGAACTCTGAGAGAAAACGGCCTTGTGGTACTTGATACCATTGCTGAAATAAGTGCGAGGATGGTTGTGAACAGAGTCAGCATGAAGATGGAAAGCGAAAGAATAAACAGGATCGTGAACGGCCTGAGAAAGCAGATAGATGAAAAGGCAGACAGATGAGAGACCGGGCAGACCGAACTGAAGCAGTGACGAGGAATAAGGCTGGAAATAAGTGAAAGGATTACCGGAAAAGGATGGTGTGATACATGATAAAGATAATAGATTTAAGGCAGGGCAGGGATACGGATCTTTTTGAAAAACTGGTCAGAAGAGACAGGGTCACAAGGCAGGATGTAATGGAAACGGTAAGCCGGATCGTTGAAGATGTAAGAGCAGGCGGTGACAAGGCTGTGCTGGAATATACCAGGAAGCTCGATGCAGCGCTGCCTGATGCAGCGTCCATGAAGGTCTCTGACGACGAAATAAGGGAAGCTTATGACATTACAGATGCCAGACTTCTGGATATAATACGAAGATCAAAAGAAAACATAACAGCATTCCATGAAAAGCAAAAGGAAAACTCATGGTTCAGCACGGGAGACGACGGCATTTTGCTTGGACAGCTCTTAAGGCCCCTGGAAGTGGTCGGCATTTATGTACCGGGCGGTACGGCTGCGCTGGCATCTTCAGTTCTGATGAATGCTTTGCCGGCAAAGGTGGCAGGAGTCGAAAAGATTATAATGGCAACACCCCCGGGACGCAACGGGAAAATAGATCCTGCCATACTTGTGGCGGCAAGTGAAGCAGGCGTGACCGAGATATATAAAATGGGCGGCGCCCAGGCTATTGCAGCCATGGCTTTCGGAACCGAAACTGTACCACGGGTGGACAAAATCTTCGGCCCGGGGAACATATATGTGTCAACAGCCAAAAGGCTTGTTTACGGGTACTGCGATATCGATATGTTTGCAGGACCCAGTGAGATCACTGTGGTGGCTGATGAAACGGCAAACCCTGTATACGTGGCCGCTGATCTGCTGTCACAGGCAGAGCATGATGCATTGTCCGCGTCAGTCCTTATAACACCCTCGGCAGATTTGGCACAGGCCGTGATAAATGAAATGAAGGCACAATATGAACGGCTGACAAGGAAAAGCATCCTGGACCAGTCACTGTCAGAATATGGCGCGGCAATAATCGTCAACGGCATTGAAGAAGCGCTGGAAGCTGCCAACCGTATTGCGCCGGAACATCTCGAACTGTGTATTAAAGATCCCTTCAGCTGGCTGGGTTATGTCAGGAACGCAGGAGCAATTTTCCTCGGCAGCTGGTCACCGGAGCCGCTGGGAGATTATTATGCCGGGCCTGATCATATCCTGCCGACCGGGGGTACTGCAAGGTTCTTTTCACCTTTGAATGTAGCGGACTTTGTGAAAAAGTCAAGCATAATATCATACACCAGGAAGGCCCTGGAAAAAGCGAAGGATACGATTATCGGGTTTGCAGGATATGAAAAACTCGACGGGCATGCGAATGCTGTCAAAGTGCGCTTTGAAAGCTGATACCGGAAAGGTTGCCGACAGGGGAGAGAACGAATGAACAGGTACTGGAGCAAACTTGCCGCAGGGCTTGTGCCTTATGTGCCGGGCGAGCAGCCGCGGGACAGAAAATATATCAAACTGAATACGAACGAGAATCCATACGGGCCATCGCCGAAGGTAACCGAGGCAATCAGGCAGGCAGTGGATGACAGCCTCAGGCTATATCCCGATCCGGCATGCGATGTGCTTATCAGCGCAGCGGCAAAGAGTTACGGGTTAAGAAAGGATCAGATATTTGCGGGCAATGGGTCAGATGAAGTGCTGGCATTTTCATTCATGGCTTTTTTTGATCCCGGGAGGACCATTGTATTTCCTAATATAACGTACTCGTTTTACCCGGTATATGCGGGTTTGTTCAAACTGGATTATGTCACGACGCCTCTTGACAGTGAGTTCAATATTCCGGCCGAGCGGCTGACAAAAGGCAGCGGAGGGATAATACTTGCCAATCCCAATGCCCCGACCGGCAAGGCAATGCCTCTGTCAGAGATACGCGGCGTACTTGAAAGAAATAATGATGCCGTAGTGATTATAGACGAAGCGTATATAGATTACGGCGGTCAGTCAGCCGTAGGCCTGATAAATGAATACCCCAATTTGCTGGTGGTACAGACTTTCTCGAAATCCCGGGCGCTTGCAGGCATGAGGATCGGTTTTGCATTTGGCGACAGTGAGCTGATAAAGGCGCTGGAAAGTGTCAAGAATTCATTCAACTCATATACACTGGACAGACTGGCAATCATAGCCGGAACTGCCGCATTGGAGGATGGGGAATATTACCGCGGCATCACCAGGAAGGTAATAGCAACAAGACAAAGGTTTACGGCAGATCTGAGGGAAAGAGGATTTACCGTAACGGACTCGGCGGCAAACTTTGTATTTGCCAGCCACAAATCAATAAAGGCGGAGGAACTGTTTTTAAAACTGAGGGAAAACGGAATACTGGTGAGGTACTTTAAGAAGCCTCTGATCGATAATCATCTGAGGATAACCATTGGTACGGATGAAGAGATGGATGAAGTTATCAGAACGCTGGACCGCATCATCAGCGGACGGTGACCGGATACGGCGGAAAAAACGGAGACGGCAGCTGTACGATATATGTCCCGCATGTCGTGAAAGAAGCTGAAACTGTTACAACTATGGCGTTTTGCCATAATTACATATGCATGGGAAAAACGGAGGTGCGATATGGCAAGGAGTGCTGCACTCAGCAGAAAAACTGAGGAGACGGATATAAACCTGAAGATTGATATAGACGGCACAGGCGATTCCCGGATAGATACAGGTATTGGATTCCTGGATCACATGCTTGCATTGTTCTCCAGGCACGGCCTGATGAACCTGGAGCTGAAAGCCAGGGGAGATCTTAATGTAGATGCCCATCATACCGTTGAAGATATCGGTATTGTTCTGGGACAGGCACTGAAACAGGCACTGGGGGATAAAAAGTCCATTAAGAGATACGGCTCATCCAGTGTGCCGATGGACGAGACGCTGGCTTTTGTTGCCATAGATCTGGGTGGACGTCCCTATCTTGTTTACAATGTCAAATATCCGGGTGAGCGGGTAGGCGATATGGAGACCGAACTTGTGGAGGAATTTTTCAAAGCCGTATCATTCAATGCCGGCATGAACATCCATATCAACGTATTGTACGGCAGCAACAGCCATCATATCACAGAGGCTGTGTTCAAGGCATTTGGCAGGGCGCTTGGTGAAGCTGCATGCACAGACAGCAGGATAGAAGGAGTCATGTCAACCAAAGGCGTTTTATAGGTAATGGAATCGTTTTAAAATACAGGGACTGGTATAAATTGATAGCGATAATTGATTACGGAGTAGGAAATCTGGGAAGTGTGGAAAAAGCGATGCATTATATCGGGCTGAAGACCGTTACGACATCAGATGCAGCTGTCATAAGCAAAGCAGATGCGGTGGTACTGCCCGGTGTGGGTGCATTTTCGGACGCGATGGCCAACCTGGGGAAACATGGACTGGACAGGACTGTTATAGATGTAATACGCCAGGACAGACTTTTTTTGGGGATATGCCTGGGACTGCAGCTCCTTTTTGAATACAGCGAAGAAGGCGGCAGGAACGTAAGGGGACTTGGAGTGTTCAAAGGAGCCGTAAAGGCACTGCCCCGCAAAACAGGGCTCAAGATTCCGCATATGGGCTGGAATTCCCTGAAGACGTTGGACTGCCCGCTGTTCAGGGGCCTGCCCGATGAACCCTTTGTTTACTTTGTCCATTCGTATTACTTAAAGGCTGCTGACAGATCCATTGTTGCTGCATCCTGTGAATACGGGATTTCATTTGATGCGGCGATAAACAGCAACAGGGTTTTCGCTGTCCAGTTTCATCCTGAAAAAAGCGGCGAAGCGGGCCTGACAATTTTGAAAAACTGGGCACAGATGATTTGAACGCCTTTTAGCATGAGAATTTTGTGCAAATGGGAAATTACACAAACCGAAAATCACTGCGAAACACTGGAAACACTATCTATGAACCAAATTAAATCTTAGCGCAAATGGAGTGATTATTTACATGATAGTTTACCCCGCTATAGACATCAAGGACGGCAAATGCGTCAGACTGGTCCAGGGCAGGTTTGACGAAGCAACGGTATATTCCGGCAATCCGGTGGAAATGGCGCTGAAATTCGAGCAAATGGGTGCACAATACATCCATGTCGTAGACCTTGACGGGGCCAGGCTGGGAAGTCCGCAGAATATACCTGTCATAAGCGAACTGGCAGTGAGGCTTGGAATACCTGTCCAGCTGGGCGGCGGTATCCGCAGCATGGAAACTATCGAGATAATACTGTGCAAAGGCATAGAAAGAGTGATACTCGGAACTTCCGCGGTAAACGACCAGGAACTTGTGAAAAAAGCTATGCGCAGTTTCGGCAAAAACCTTGCAGTGGCAATAGATGCAAAGGACGGAATGGTTGCAGTGGAAGGATGGGCAAGGACAAGCAATTTCACTGCAATAGGATTTGCAAAGAAAATGGAGGAACTGGGAGCTAAGATCATCATATATACGGACATTTCAAGGGATGGTACGCTGCAGGGCCCGAACCTGAAAGCCATGGAAGAGATGGTAAAGGCTGTTGGCATAGATGTTATTGCTTCCGGCGGCGTTTCATGCATACAGGATATCAGGGACCTGAAAAACACGGGCGTTTCCGGTGTGATAGTAGGCAAGGCGCTTTACACCGGTGATGTCACTCTGAAGGAAGCTATTGAGGCTGCGAAATAAAACAGCGAAAGGTTAAAGGGAATCAGGCAGATAAGTAATTAATAGAACCAATTTTTGTGCAGTGAGGTGCGGTGATGCATACAAAAAGAATAATACCCTGTCTGGACGTCATGGACGGGAGAGTTGTAAAGGGAGTCAACTTTGTAAACTTCAGGGATGCCGGTGACCCTGTCGAAAATGCTTCATTTTACGACAAAGCCGGTGCCGATGAACTGACATTTCTCGATATCACTGCATCGGCAGATGCAAGAGGCATCATGATTGATGTCGTACGACGGGTTGCTGAGAATGTCTTCATACCGTTTACAGTCGGCGGAGGCATCAGGACCTGTGATGATATCAGGGAGATTTTGAAAGCCGGGGCAGACAAGGTTTCAGTGAATTCCGCCGCGCTTAAGAGACCGGAATTGATATCCGAGGCGGCAGACCGCTTTGGAAGCCAGTGCGTTGTAGTGGCCATAGATGCCAAAAGGCGCAGCGGTACAGACGGATGGGATGTATATCTCAACGGAGGACGGGTAAATACCGGCCTGGATGCGGTCGAGTGGGCTGTAAAGGCGGAAAAGCTCGGCGCAGGCGAGATACTTCTGACCAGTATGGACCGCGACGGCACCAAAAATGGTTATGATATCGAGCTGACAAGGGCTGTATCGGAAAGTGTCGGCATACCTGTCATTGCATCGGGCGGCGCAGGCACTGCGGAGCATTTTTATGATGTGCTCACACGTGGAAAGGCCGATGCGGTCCTGGCGGCATCTCTGTTTCACTTCAGAGAGCTGGAGATACGCACATTGAAAGAATATTTAAAAGGAAAAGGGATAGAAGTGAGGATGTAAAATGGCAAACATACCTGAAATGGTGAAATTCAACGCCGACGGACTTATACCTGCAGTGACGCAGGATATCAGGACCGACGAAGTACTGATGGTGGCCTATATGAACAGGGAAGCCATCGAAAAAACAATCGAAACCGGCCTTGTCCACTATTACAGCAGAAGCAGGCGCAGGCTCTGGCTAAAGGGAGAAAGCTCCGGGCATTATCAGAAAGTCAGGAGCATCAGCGTTGACTGCGATGCCGACACATTGCTGCTGAAAGTGGAGCAGACAGGAGCAGCCTGCCATACGGGTCATCATTCATGTTTTTTCACGAAATTTGACGCCGATGAACTGAGACCTGCAGCACCGGGCAGCACAGGCGGCGGAATAGTCGGTAGCAGAAACATGAATGGCGCCTGCACTGACGAAAACGGAGCAGGCGTACGTATGAATGGCAGAAGAAGCGGAACCGGCACCTGCTTTGACGAAGCGGAAACAGCTAATACCGTAAATGCTGGTAATGCGGTCTGCAACACCTGTGATGCGGATAAGGCTTTTGCCATATGTGCTGAAAATAAGCCTGATACTGTATGCGGCACGGATAAGAACGGCGGGCATGAACAGCAGTCAGCCGGGTATCAGCAGATACCGGACGGCTATGGACAGAAAGCAGGGCCCGAAGTTCTTGGGGCAGTATTCGGCACTATTCTTGACAGGCTTGATCATCCGAAGGAAGGTTCCTATACCAATTACTTATTCACTAAAGGTCTTGACAAGATATTGAAAAAAATAGGAGAAGAGGCCAGTGAAGTCGTAATTGCGGCAAAAAACGGATCAACTGCCGAAATACAGGCTGAAGTCGCAGATCTAATCTACCATATCATGGTTCTTCTGGCACAGCAGGGCATGACGCTGAATGATATATATATGGAACTGAAAAAGAGAGCTTAGCTGCGAAATAAGGTAATATTGCATAGAATAGCCATACAATTTAATGTAATGAGCTAAAAGCGGAACATTTTAGAAAAAACGCATATTTGATTATAAATTGGATATTATATTATATTATTAATATCAATTAGCACTCAATATAAGTGAGTGCTAATAAAATGTAAAAACAAAACAGGAGGTACACTTTATGAAAATAAAACCGTTGGGTGAAAGAGTCGTTATAAAGATGCTCGAAAGTGAGGAAACCACAAAAGGCGGCATCGTTCTTCCCGGCAGCGCGAAGGAAAAACCTCAGGTTGCTGAGATCGTAGCAGTCGGACCGGGCGGATTTGACGACAAGGGCAGAGAAATCAAGATGGAAGTTAAGGTTGGAGATAAAGTACTTATCAGCAAATATGCCGGAACTGAAGTAAAAATCGACGATGTGGAGTACACTATACTCAAACAGAGCGATATCCTGGCTATTGTTGATTAACAGTTGAAATACCGGTTTATAAATCAACACTAACAACAAGGAGGATATATTGTATGGCAAAAGAAATAAAGTTTGGAGAAGAAGCCAGGCGTGCTCTCGAGAGCGGTGTGAACCAGCTGGCTGACACAGTTAAAGTTACCCTTGGGCCTAAAGGAAGAAATGTAGTTCTCGATAAGAAATTCGGTTCCCCCCTGATCACCAACGACGGTGTTACTATAGCCAAAGAAATCGAACTCGAAGACAGGTTCGAGAACATGGGCGCTCAGCTTGTAAAGGAAGTCGCCACCAAGACAAATGATGTTGCCGGCGACGGTACAACTACAGCTACAGTACTTGCACAGGCTATTATCAGAGAAGGCCTGAAGAACGTTGCAGCAGGTGCTAACCCGATGATCCTCAAAAAGGGCATCGCAAAAGCAGTTGATACTGCAGTTGAAGCTATCAAGGCAAACAGCCGGAAGATCAAAGGCAAGGAAGATATAGCAAGAGTTGCATCAATTTCCGCCAATGATGATTACATTGGACAGCTTATTTCCGATGCAATGGAAAAAGTGACAAATGACGGTGTCATCACCGTTGAGGAATCAAAGACCATGGGCACAAATCTTGAGGTAGTCGAAGGCATGCAGTTTGACAGGGGCTACATCTCTGCTTACATGGTAACTGACACCGATAAGATGGAAGCTGTTCTTGATGATCCATATATCCTTATCACCGACAAGAAACTCAGCAACATACAGGATCTTCTGCCTATCCTCGAGCAGGTTGTCCAGGCAGGCAAGAAACTGCTTATAATCGCTGAGGACGTTGAAGGCGAAGCACTGACCACACTGATACTCAATAAACTCCGTGGTACATTCACCTGTGTTGCTGTTAAAGCTCCCGGCTTCGGCGACAGAAGGAAGGAAATGCTCAGAGACATTGCTATCCTGACCGGCGGACAGGTTATTTCTGACGAAGTCGGACTGGATCTGAAGGATACTCAGCTCTCACAGCTTGGCAGAGCAAGACAGGTCAAGGTTCAGAAAGAAAACACCATTATCGTTGACGGCGCAGGCAGCCAGGAAGAGATCAAAAAGAGGATCAGTTCCATCAAATCCCAGATCGAAGAAACAACTTCCGACTTTGACAGGGAGAAACTGCAGGAAAGACTTGCAAAACTGGCGGGCGGCGTAGCAGTCATCCAGGTAGGCGCAGCTACAGAAACAGAAATGAAGGAGAAGAAGCTCCGCATCGAGGACGCTCTGGCTGCAACAAAAGCTGCAGTAGAGGAAGGTATCGTAGCAGGCGGCGGTACTGCATATATCAATGCTGTCCCGAAGGTTGCCGCATTGCTTAAGGATGCCCATGGAGACGAAAAGACCGGTATCCAGATCATTCTCAAGGCTCTTGAAGAACCTGTCAGACAGATTGCTCACAACGCCGGCCTCGAAGGCTCTGTTATCGTCGACAAGATTAAGAACAGTGAAGTTGGTATCGGCTTCGATGTTCTTACTGAACAGTATGTTGACATGATCAGCAACGGTATCGTTGATCCTACCAAGGTTACAAGGTCGGCTCTGCAGAATGCTGCTTCAGTAGCATCCATGGTACTGACTACTGAGAGTGTTGTTGCAGACAAACCTGAGAAGGAACCCCCGATGCCCGCAGGTGCACCCGGCGGAATGGGCGGCATGTACTAATATCAGGGAAAGCGAAAGACCCGCGTTATGCGGGTCTTTTATTTTACGCTGACAGATGGTGCCGGTCCGCCTGTGTCTGAACACTGACTGAAGAACCGACTGCTTCTTAACCTGCCGGCAGTTGATAATTTCTGCACGGGAAGGTAAACTAAAGTAAAATACCAGTGAGGTGACATACATGCAGGATTCAAATATCGGTGACTCCAACAGGATCACACGTGAATACTTTGATTCGTTACTGATCGAAATGAGGCACATCGATTCTGTCATACCTTCAACAAAGCTGGAGCTCTATGGTGAAACCTTCTCGACACCTATCATGACAGCAGCATTATCGCATCTTGATAAATGCCGTCCGAACGGAACAGTCGAAATGGCAAAGGGAGCTTTGGCAGCAAATGCGGTAATGTGGACAGGTATGGGCGATGAGGCCGAACTTGAGGCAGCGACAGCTACAGGTGCCAGGGTTATAAAAATCATCAAGCCCCACGAAGACAACAAAGTTATTTATAAAAAAATCGAACATGCAGAAAAATGCGGCGCTTTTGCGGTAGGTATGGACATCGATCATGCGTTCAATGGGAAGGGACAGTACGACAACGTTATGGGGCTGCCAATGGCAGCTAAAACATTAGATGAAATAAAGAGCTTTGTAAAATCGACAAAACTTCCTTTTATCATAAAAGGCGTCCTGAGCGTGAAAGATGCTGTCAAATGCGTGGAAGCCGGAGTGAAGGGCATCGTGGTTTCGCATCATCATGGTATAATGGATTTTACAGTTCCTCCTCTTATGGTTTTGCCCAGGATCGCGAAAGCGGTCGGTAAATCGATACCCATTTTTGTTGATTGCTGTGTTTCCAGCGGAATTGATGCATTCAAGGCATTGGCTCTAGGCGCTTCAGCAGTTTCTGTAGGCCGTGCGCTGATGGGTCCGCTCTCAGAAGAAGGAGCAGAAGGCGTAAGGAAGAAAATCGAAGAGATGACACAGGAACTGGCAGGAATAATGGCGCGTACCTGCTCGGAGGATATCGCTCATATCGATCCGGATTTAATCTGGAGAAGATAAAATGTGCAGAATCATTATTACATCCAGAATGTATGGCAGCACTGTGTCTTATTCATTATGGCATTCAAAGCCGGGAATGAAAAACATCTTGGCTGATAATATGTTATAATATACTGTCTTTTATTTTAATGTAATCCAAGACAGTCCTATAAGGAGTACGGCCTTGTATACAGAGGAAACGATCAAAACGGAGACCGGAACAAAAAGCCAAATAGCAGAAAAAAGAAAAAACAGGATAGTCATGATTATCGCTGTGTTATCTGTTCTCATGATCATAGCAGCATTTTATAACGGACTTGTTGTACGGAGGTACAGTGTAACTACGGATAAGCTGAATTCCGGCCAAAGCATCAGGATAGTCCTTATTTCGGACCTGCACAGCAGTATTTATAGAGAAAACCAGAAAGACATCGTATCACTGATAAAAAAACAAAAACCCGACCTGATTGCGCTCGCAGGCGATATTGCCGATGACGAGAGGCCGATTGCCGGCACGGAAATGTTTCTTGCCAATATCCAGGGTATTGCTCCGGTTTATTATGTAACGGGCAATCATGAGTTCCTGTCTTATGATATTGAAACGATAAAAGATATAATAAGGCGATACGGTGTGACGATACTGGAACATGAGTATGAACGTACTGTGATTAATGGCGTCCCTCTGGTCATTTGCGGAGTGGAAGACCCGGAAATTGAACAGGTTGACGGCATCGAATTTGACTGGAAACGCGAAATGTACTCGGCATTCAGCAACCTGGAAAATGAACGGGGCTATAAGATATTACTGGCCCACAGGCCTGATTTTATCGGCATGTATAAGAAGTTCGGCTTTGATATAGTTTTATCAGGACACACCCATGGAGGCCAGGTAAGGATACCGCTGGTTCTGAATGGCTTGTATGCGCCAGGTCAGGGATGGTTTCCCAAATATGCCGGAGGTATTTATAGACACGGCAGCCTGGTACATGTCATAAGCCGGGGAGTTTCATATGATCCAAAGCTCCCGAGAATATTCAATCCTCCTGAGGTAACTGTTATAGATATCAACGGAGCGGATTGAAATTCGCCCGGGTGATTTGTTAAAGGGCAGGGCCCGCTGATAATTGCCGGAGTCAATTGATATTCGCTTAAACCAGATACGGAGCAATTTGATAACAGCCTGAACCGGCTGAAAATCGTCGGAATGAACCGAAAAAAGCTATTTTGATTTGTCAGCAGCCTGCAGCTGTGTTATTGTTAATAGTATACCAGTATGGTAAAATCTATATTGCCTTGTTATACGAATATGTTTATGATGATCAGGGAGGATTTTCAATGGATACTTTCATGGAAAAGCTGGTGGCACGAAAGAAAACTGCGGTGGATTACCTCATAACGTCGTGCATTGTAATTATCTCATTGATTCTTATATTCGTGGTCGTTTCGATACGGGTGCTGGCTCAGATGGGTTTAAGCATTATAATAGCTGCAGGCATAATATATCTTGCATACAGACTGATAACTTCAAGAAATGTTGAATATGAATATATTGTGACAAACGGCGATCTTGATATAGATAAAATAGTTTCAAAGAGAAAGAGAAAGAGGATATTCAGCGCAAACTGCAAGCAGTTCGATATAGTTTCACCTGTAAAGAGCAACAGTTTCAGCCAGTCTGTGCAGAGTATAAAAAACAGGATCGATGCATCGAGTTCTATAGATTCACCGGATGCATATTTTGTAACGCTCAATTATAACGGTGAAAAAACATTGGTTATATTTGAACCGGACGAAAGGATGCTCAACAATTTCAGGCTGTATATCCCCAGAAAAGTAATGAAGTAAAAAGCGTAGTAATGATTTAAACGGGGTGAGTCGATGCCTTTCGAAGCTGAGGCAATATTAAGGCTGCTGCTGGCTGCGGTACTGGGCGGTTCTATTGGCTATGAAAGGGAATATACCAACAGGCCGGCCGGATTCAGGACGCATATACTTGTCTGCACAGGAGCAGCTCTTGTAATGGTAACTTCAGAGTATCTGATACGAAAGTATACAACTGTCGCTGTAGATCCTGCAAGGCTTGGCGCGCAGGTCATAAGCGGAATTGGCTTTCTTGGAGCGGGTACTATCATACGTGACGGTTTCAATATCAGGGGACTGACAACGGCAGCAAGCCTGTGGATCGTATCATGCTTAGGCATAGCTGTGGGAAGCGGTTTTTACCTGGGAGCTACAGCTGCAACTATACTCGTATTCCTGGCCCTCATTACGCTGAAAAAAGCAGAAAGGCGTTTCTCGAAAAGAAACAGATACAGGATATTTATTATTGAGTCTGAAAACGTGAACGGGCAGTTGGGCAATGTCTGCGGCTTTCTTGAGGATCATGGGATAGATATTAAGAGCATTCAGCTGAACAAAAGCAAGGATAATGACCAGGTAATAAGACTTCTGGTCAAGCTGCCGGGAAATACGATAGATATGCAGATGCTCAGTGATCTGCAGTCTATCGGAGGCGTAAAAAAGGTTTATGAAGGGTAAGTGAAACCGGCTGACCGGATACTGACGACAAACTGAATACTTTATCAGCACAAAGCGGCATGGTCTAATCCATGCCGCTTTTGAATAAGAATAGGACATAAGTCTATCTATTGGTTGATAAAGGGGTGTCTCATTTGAGCGGACATAATGCATCTGTGATTAAAAAAAACACCAGTGAGTATGAATCCAATGGCCTGAGCCGAAGAGAAGCCGAGAAACGTCTTCTGGAATATGGCCCGAATTTACTGGCAGGCAAGAAAAAAATTTCGCCTGTCAGAATATTGCTAAGTCAGTTTACTGACATAATGGTGATAATCCTCATGGTCTCAACTGTTATATCAGCGTTCATGGGTGAAATCACCGAGGCCGCAACGATAATTGCAATAGTTATTCTTAATGCTGTCCTGGGATTTGTTCAGGAATACAGGACCGAGAAAACGATGGAAGCACTCAAAAGTCTTGCTGCTCCTGCTGCCAGGGTGCTGAGGGACGGCAGGCAGATCAGTATAGCGGCTGAGCAGATAGTGCCGGGCGATCTGATTTTGCTTGAGATGGGGGACAGAGTCCCAGCTGATGCTGTCCTGACAGAAAGTGTCAATCTGCAGGTCGATGAATCTTTGCTGACCGGTGAATCGGTACCAGTCGAAAAATATGCCGTGCCGGGTGCAGGTATTAAGCATGCTAAACGGAAAAACATGGTGTTTATGGGTACAAACGTGACATCAGGCAGGGCAAAGGCATATGTCACAGCTACCGGCATGGATACAGAAATGGGCGGCATAGCCGATATGATTCAAAATATCGAAGAAGAGCAGACACCACTTCAGAAAAGGCTGGAAAAGCTCGGTAAAATCATAGCTGCCGGCTGCCTCATCATATGTGCTGTCGTTTCCGCAGCAGGCATTTTGCGCGGCGAGGATGCATTCAACATGTTGCTTTCAGGCATCAGCCTTGCAGTTGCAGCGGTTCCGGAAGGCCTGCCTGCAATAGTAACTATTTCACTGGCCCTTGGTGTGCAGCGCATGCTTAAAAGGAACGCACTGATAAGAAAGCTTCCTGCCGTGGAGACGCTGGGGTGCGCCGGGGTTGTCTGCTCCGACAAGACCGGAACTCTGACCCAGAATAAAATGACAATACGGAACATCTATGCAGACGGCAGGCTTATAGAATTCAGAGACGATAAAAACTCCGGCAGGTTTCTCTGTAACGGGAAAAATATCGATCCCATAAGTGACAAGGGTTTGAGAACAGCCCTTGAAATAGGTGCTCTCTGCAACAATGCGCATGCTTTGAGCGATAAGAATACCGGACAGTCTGTATTCAAAAGCATTAAAAGCAGTCTGGGAGCCGGGACGGAAAAGCGTGAGTTTGCCGGAGATCCGACAGAAACGGCGCTGATGGCTGTTTCTGAAAAAGCAGGACTGACCGTTGAAATGCTTTATGAGGACTACAGGAGGGTCGATGAGATACCTTTTGATCCGGACAGAAAATGTATGTCAGTCGTATGCGTGAACCGAAAAGGTGAGACCTATGTCTTTACCAAGGGAGCTCCTGACATGCTGCTGAAAAAATGCACCAGGATTTACAGTGCAGGAAACACAGAGGCGCTTGACGGTGCAAAAAGGGCAAAAATACTCCGGATCAATGATTCTATGGCCGGCAATGCGCTGAGAGTTATAGCACTGGCATATAAAAAACTCGGCACTGACAGGTACCGGAAGGACGAATTGGAAAAAGATCTGATTTTCGCAGGACTGGCCGGTATGATCGACCCGCCCAGGCCTGAGGCCGCAGATGCTGTCCTCAAATGCAGGATGGCGGGGATAAAGCCTGTAATGATAACAGGAGACCACAAACTTACGGCTGTTGCGATAGCAAAAGAGCTTGACATCTACAGGCAGGGAGAGGAGGTCCTGACGGGCGAGGAACTGGATAAAATGGATGAAACATCGCTGGCTGAGGTGGCCGGCAATGTAAGCGTTTACGCAAGGGTATCGCCGAAACATAAACTGATGATAGTCAGAGCGCTCAGGAAGCTTGGAAACATTGTCGCAATGACCGGTGACGGTGTTAACGACGCTCCGGCTGTAAAAGAAGCGGATATTGGTGTTGCCATGGGACAAAGCGGTACCGATGTGACGAAGGAAGCTTCATCGATGGTACTGCTCGATGACAATTTCGCGACTATTGTGGCTGCCATAGAAGAAGGCAGAGTAATATACAACAATATAAGGAAATTCATCAGATATTTGCTGTCCTGCAATATAGGTGAAGTGCTGACCATGTTTATAGCCATGCTGGCAGGGCTTCCGGTGCCGTTGCTTCCCATACAGATACTGTGGATAAATCTTGTTACGGACGGCCTCCCGGCGGCAGCTCTCGGATTTGACCCGCCGGAGAAGGATGTCATGAAGCGCAGGCCCAGAGACCCTGATGAAAGTATTTTTTCCCATGGCCTTGCCGGTCTGATCATTTTCAGGGGAATCATGATCGGGCTGACTACACTGACTGTTTTCGTGACTCAGCTCTATTTTACGGCAGATATAGGGCTTGCCAGGACAGGAGCTTTCGTAACGCTGGTGCTGACTCAGCTTATCCATGTCTTTGAATGCAAATCAGAGACAAAAAGTATATTCCAGATACCGGTTTTTAACAACAGGTATCTTGTGATGGCTGTGATTTGCTCGTTAACGATGATACTGAGTGCCGTGTATGTGCCTGCGATGCAGAACGTATTCAAAACTGTGCCGCTCGGACTCAATGAATGGCTAATAGTAGGCGGCCTGTCATTCCTGATGCCGGTTCTTTCCAGTCTTTTTGCACCGCGCCGCAAATAGCTATGGGTATTGGAAGTTATGGCATTAACTGCAGGATTGGCGGCTGTGGTGACATAATGAGCGGCAATGGCGGCAGCCGCAGTTTAAACAGTTGCGGCTGCAAATTACCAATATGATCAGTATGGTGTTGTTAACGAGGGAGGTTTCCCGGCCCGCAGCGGTTTTGCCCGTTCAGCGGCAGTTGAGGGAAACGCTCCTCTTTTTTATGCAGTTTTTGTCTTAACCTTACTTATGCCAGTGCTTTGCAATGCCGGTTAGATGATGCTGTCCCATGCTGATTTTATAGTAAAGGAAGTTGTTGTTTTTGCCCTCCTGATAATTGGAATCCTGCGTTTCACGAAGAAAAATCTGCCTTGAAGTGATAACAAAAAAACTATATAATTAGTGAAGCCCGAAAAGTCTCAAACATGAGCTTTTTGGCTGCATGGGCTGTTGACATTTATTTTACAAATTGTTCATAATTTATTAAAATGTATCTTCCATAATTGTTATAGCGTAATGTGTCAAATGACATTCATTGCAGGAGGGAGAGAGATGATAGAGATACAGAATTTGACCAAAAGGTACGGTCAGATAAAGGCTGTGAACAATATTAGTTTCACCGTTGAGAAAGGTGAGATCCTGGGTTTTCTTGGCCCCAACGGTGCAGGCAAATCCACTACGATGAACATCATCACCGGATATATACCTTCCAGCGAAGGAACTGTAAAGGTAGACGGGTATGACATCATGGAATCGCCGAAAGAAGTCAAGAAGAGAGTCGGATATCTTCCTGAACTGCCGCCGGTCTATATGGACATGACGGTTATCGATTATCTTAATTTTGTAGCTGATCTTAAACAGGTCGATGTGAAACAAAAGAAGAACCAGATCAACGATATAATGGAACTTGTAAAAATCGGTGATCACCGCAACAGGCTTATCAGAAATCTTTCAAAGGGGTACAGGCAGAGAGTCGGGCTTGCACAGGCGCTTGTCGGAAGTCCGGATGTTCTGATACTCGACGAGCCCACCGTAGGTCTTGACCCCAAGCAGATAATTGAAATTCGAAAGCTGATAAAAGCTTTGGGCAAGGAACATACTATCATCCTCAGTTCCCATATCCTGCCCGAAGTCAGTGCCGTATGTGAAAGAGTCGTAATAATTAACAAAGGTGAAATCGCAGCAATAGACACGCCTGAAAATCTGTCCAAAGGCTTCGGATCCGCCTCAAAGCTGCTTGTCACAATCGCAGGCCCCAGAAGTTCAGTCGAAAATGCAATAAGAGAAATATACGGAGTCAAATACGTGGAAAGCACGTCCGAGAAGGACAAGGAGGCTTTCAGCTATGTAATTGAGTCTGATAAGGAAGTGGATATCAGAAAGCCCCTGTTCTTTGCGATGGCAAAACTCGGCTATCCTATAATCGAGCTCAAGGGTCTCAGCATGAGTCTTGAAGACATATTCCTGCAGATCGTGACAGAGGAAAAGGAGGTCAGTTGACATATGAAAGCGATATTCTGGAAAGAAGTCAAGTCATATTTTTACTCTCCCATGGCGTACATACTCATTGGATTGTTTATATTGCTGACGGCGATATTTTTTTATCCGTATCTGAAGTATGGCTATGGTGATTTTAACGATGTATTGTCCAACATGGGTTTTATACTGCTGGTCGTGATACCGATACTCACCATGAGGATCCTGGCTGAAGACCGCAAAAACGGTACGGAGGTCCTGCTGATCACCTCTCCGGCAAGCATAACATCAATAGTTGTCGGTAAATTCCTTGCAGTATATTTTGTATTCTTCATAATGACAGTGCTCACATTCGTATTCCCGATAGTGCAGCTGGCTTTCGGGGCAGAGTTTACAGCAAAGCTGGTAGGAGGTTATATAGGGTTCCTGCTCCTTGGAGCGACATACATTGCAGTCGGCGTATTTGCATCTTCACTGACTGAGAGCCAGGTAGTGGCTGTAATAATCAGCTATGCGTCACTTCTGATAATGTGGCTTGCTGACAGCCTGTCGACAATAGTTGGGGGCTTTGCTTCGAAGCTGCTCGGATGGTTCTCCATCCTTACCAGATATGATGATTTCAACAGAGGCATACTGGGCCTCAGCCCTGTAGTTTATTACCTGAGTTTTACCGCAGTATTTCTGTTCTTAACGATAAGAGTCATCGAAAAAAGACGCTGGAGTCAGGGGTGATATAAATGGCGAAGAATAACGGAGCAAAAAACCTTTTTAATAAAAGAAGCCTGAAATACGGCACCAATGCAGCTGTTATGACAGCAGCAGTTATCATTATAGCATTAGTTGTGAACCTCCTTGTTGATATGCTGGATCTGAAACTGGATCTGACGCCCAACAAGCTGTATTCGCTTTCTGAAACTACTGAAAACATATTAAGCGAGCTTGATAAGCCTGTTGAGATAATAGGTCTGTTTGACGACGGCACAGTATCATCAGACAGCAATTATAAGCAGATTACGGATCTGCTGGCACTGTATGAAAAGTATCCAAACATTACAGTCAAATATATTGACCCGGATAAGAATACCGGTATCATAAATCAGCTGGATCCGGATGATACAATGGATCTGGGTATGTCTGATTTTGTTGTAAAAAGCGTTGTCAACGGCAACGAAAAGAAGAAGAAACTCGATTATTATGACCTTTTTGAGTATGAGTACAACCAGTATACATTCAGCCAGAATATCAAGGGCTCCAATGCGGAAAACAGTTTTACAGGCGCAATCAAGTATGTAACGTCTGAATACACTCCTGTTATATATTTCACAGAAGGCCATGATGAAAATAATGTGGATAATGTTTACGGCAATCTGAGAAATTATCTTGAAAAAAACAATATTCTTGTAAAGAACATCAACCTTATGACTGTCGATGCGATACCGGAAGATGCGGAAATGCTGGTTGTCGCCTCGCCTAAGCAGGATTTCACTTATACGGAAAGGGATCTGCTGGATAATTATATATATAACGGAGGCAACGTAATTTTCCTGTTCGATTATCTTGCGAAAGATCCTTCATTCGATCAGTTGAACGGACTCCTCAGCAAGTACAACATTGCAATAAATTATGACAAGGTAAAGGAAACTGACGAGAGCAGGCATCTGTCAAAGGATCCGTATACTATATTTGTCGATGTATATTCAAACGACATAATGTCCAGCAACTTCAGCACAATTATGACCAATTCGAGAAGCATCAGCATACTGAAGAATAAGAAAGATTACATCACAACCACTTCACTTATAAGAACCAAAGACAGTGCCATAGGCGAAATGGTCGACAAATCAAGGGGCAGTGACAATAAGGGCCCGCTTGACATTGCAGTCGCAGTGGAATACAAGGGAGGCTCGGAGACAGGAAAAATTATTACGATAGGCAATTCATCCTTTATTAGCGACAGTGCCTACCAGTATTACGGAGATTACTATATTGCCAACATGAATTTCTTCCTGTCATGTGTGAACTGGATGGTCGATATAGAGGACGATATAATAGTTCCAACAAAGAACTATGATCAGAACATGTTCAGCATAACTGACCAGCAGTCCACCATCATGGGTATTGTACTCATAGTGGTATTCCCGCTGATTATATTTGGCACAGGACTGATGGTATACCTGAGGAGGCGTCATCTATGAAATTGTACCGGAATGCAATTATACTGCTGGTAGTAGCTGCGCTTCTTATCGGTGCATATTTTGTGGTTAAAAACGTTAAGGCCGGCCAGGCAGATGAAGATGAAGAAAGTAAATATGAAGACCTTACGGATTACACCTCTGATGAAATTGAGTCGCTTACGCTGGAAAACGATGAAGGTACTTTTGTAATTGAACGAAAGGATGACGATTGGATTTTATCGACTCCGACAGACTTTAAATATGACTCGTCATCCCTGAGCACCATCGTTGTCAATGCAGCATCAGTCGTGGCAGACAAAGTGGTGGAGGAAGATGCGCAGGATCTGTCAATATACGGCCTTGACGATCCGGCTGTTGCCAGGTTGAAGACCAAAGACGGTACAGTAATATCGATAGAGATCGGTGACAAGACACCTACAGGCGGCGGTTATTATGTGAAGCTGGAAGGATCCAGTAAGGTGTATGTTATCGGCAGCCTGACAGGTGAAAAGCTTCTGGCAGGCAAAAACAGCATGCGTTCTAAAGAGCTGTTTGATATAACGTCAGACAAGATAACGTCGCTTACCATGAACAGGAATGGCAGCAATGTATTTACCGCTGAAAAGGATGACAGCTCCAACTGGACCATAACGTCGCCCATCAGGGGAGACGCAAATACTTCGGCATTCAGTACCATGCTGGAGGCACTGGCCAATACCACTGTAAATGAATTTATCGATGATAAACCGGCTGATCTGTCACAGTACGGACTGGACAAACCGGCATATGAATTCGTGTTCAATGCGGAAGGCATCGGTGAGGTAACGCTGCAGATGGGCCAGGAAAAGAGCAAAGGCTCGTCCATATATGCCAAACTTGCCGGAAGCGACGAAGTCTTTACAGTAGATATATCGGATTATACTTTCCTTGACAAGCCGCTCAAGGAAATCGTGAACGTCTTTGCTTACATTGTCAATATCGATCAGGTGAAAAAGATCGAGCTGACGATGGACGGGAAAACCACCAATATGACGCTTGATGTATATAAGGATAAGGAAGGCAAACTGGACAGCGACAAGGACAAATTCTATGTGAACGGCATCGATGCCAGCGGCAGGGATGAAAATGATGACCAGCCGTTCAGAAAGTTCTACCAGGCCCTGATAGGGATAACTATCGATGAGATCGACCTGGAGGGCAAACCTGAAGGCAATGCTGATATCACTATAGATTACACGCTTTCAGACGGAACGATGAAAGTGGAGTTTATACCGAAGGACGAGAACTTCTACTATGTGGTCAGGAATGGTGAATATGCCGGCGTCCTGGTCAAGAGAAAGAACAAGACGGATATGGGCATAGATGGAATGAAGCAGGCATACGAATATATGATGGATTTCCTGTCAAAACAGAGTAAGTAGGAACGTTGCTGTTTATGATACGGCATAGCAAAATAAAGTAATTCATAGGGATATGCAGTAATTTGAAAAACAGCTCCGACATAGAATGAAAATAGTCTATTCTATGGATCGGAGTTGTTTTTTAATGTCAGATGAGACAAAGAACATTATCAGGGTTGCCAGTGTTTATGCTGCCAGCATAATAGGAGCAGGATTTGCTTCGGGGCAGGAGATAATGCAGTTTTTTTCGGCATATAAAACAGGAGGATTTTATGGCGTCCTGCTTGCAGGGGTCCTGTTCGGCGCTGTTGGCTGTATAGTTTTGTCCATAGTTTACAGCGGCCGCATAAAAAATTATGAGGAGTTCATTTTTCCTGTGTTCGGCTGGCAAATAGGCTGGGTGATAGAAATAGCAGTAACTCTTTACATATTCTGCATGTACAGTATCATGATAGCAGGTTCCGGCAATGTGCTGGCACAATGGCTGAAAATACCTGCCCAATATGCCGTTTTTATTATGGGTATTATCTGCATGTTTCTTATAATGACCAATATCAAGGGGATTTCTGTGCTCAGTTCTGTAGTCACCCCGGTGCTGCTGGCCGGCATTATATTGTCGGGACTGTATATAATCATTACGAAGCAATGTCCTGTGTCAGGTATAAGCGGCTATTTATCCCATATTACAGACAACTGGATTTTTTCTTCGATTTTGTATGTAAGTTACAACAGCATCCTTGCCATTATGGTGATGTGCAGCATGTTTCCTTACCTGAAAAACCGCAGGACAGCGGTAGGCGCCGGTATTCTGGGCGGTGCTGCACTGAGCCTTGCTGCTCTGGTTATAAACGCTGTGATTTTCCTGTTTCCTTCAGCTGCAGAAAAAGAAATACCGGTAATGGAAATACTGCAAAGCCTTAGCACCCCGGCAGGAAGTCTGTATGCAGTCCTTCTGTGGATCGCTATGCTCACTTCAGCCGTAACGTCAGGTTTTTGCTTTACGGACAGGATCTACAGCATGTTCAGGTTAAACAGAAAACTGATGGCCTTTTTGCTGTGCCTTGCGGCAGTACCGCTTTCGGCACTTGGATTCTCAAGGCTCATATCGGTCGTCTATCCGGCGTTTGGCTACCTTGGACTTTTTATGATCATCGTCATTCTGATATCCGGTGCACAGAAGTCCAGGAACAGACAGGCGTGAAGGCAGATATTCCGCAGTAAGGCATTTATGTACTTCCAGATCTCAGTTTGCATTATGAAATGATACAATATGGCAGGAAATAGTTTTGTATGATAAAATAATTAATGATATGCAAAGGATAAAGCTGAGGTGAACCTTTTGAGAGAAATGCCTGAGCACGGCAGGCCGGAGCCCGGAGGACGGGGGGCAGGCATCATTGCAACGTTCATGCTGATGTTGTGCGTTGCAGCTGTTGCCGTATACAGCTATTGCCGCAGCATTGGTATGACAGGCGGGCTGCAGGAAATGTTCCGGGAAATTGCTTCTTCATCCGAAGATACGGTAAAAGAAGCAGAAGTTCTGTACACCTTTGGCTTTGATGAGAGAGACAAGCCGGTTTTCGCCATTTACAAAGGAAATCTTGTTAAATGCAGTAAAAGCGGGATTTTTTTCCTCGACAGGACAGGAAGGATAGTACGTTCTGAAAACATCGAATTCAATGATCCCATAGTAAAGACAAACGGATCCCTCATACTGGTCGTTGATGCGGGCGCTACGGACATATGCGTCATGGATGATGAATCGGTCGTCTGGAAGGATAAGACAGATGCTGCCATTCTCAATGCTGACATCAGCAACGGCGGATATGTGACAGTCATCACTTCAGCAAAAAGAGACAATAATGCGGTAAGAGTTTACGAACCGCATGGCGTGGAGCTTTTCAGGAAAATAATAGCCACTGATTATGCGGTTTCGGCATGCATATCTCCTTCTGAAGAATATCTGGTTTTGTCGTCTATCAGTACAGGTGCTGTAGGGCCGTTTTCAAAATACAAATTTTACGATATGGAGGGAAATGAGCTGTCTGAACTGTCATTCAGCCAGAACGGAGAACTGCTGCCGCTGTTCTGGTATATAAACAATGACAGCATATTTGCTGCAGGAGACAGCGCTGCTGCTTCCATCGGGGTAAAAGGAAAAACCGTATGGGAGGAGCAGTTCAGAAACGTATTGGGAGCAGGGCCTGCAGGCAGCGGCCTGCTTGCGGTAGCAGCAGAGACGGATGAGGGCGCCATGCTGAATGTCTATACTGCCGATGGCCGGAAAAAGGCTTCGGTAAAACTGCAGAACGAGCCGGAAGGCCTTGATTCAATAAAAGGTGCCGTTTGTGTCTATACTGACGATACAGCATACTTTTTTGACGACAACGGCACCATTAAAGGGAAATATACCGCAGGAGAAAAAATATCGCAGGTTTGCCTGTATGATAAAAAGCATGCGGCGGTGATTACAGAAGGAGAAATCACCGTAGTGGGCATCAACTGACATGCCGGCGGCTGATTTGTATGCCGGTTTCAATCAATATGAAAGGCGGTAGTATTATGAACTGGATTGACTATGTTGTGCTCGGCATTATTGGTGCTTTTGCGGTTGCAGGGCTTTTCAGGGGTTTTATTATGTCGGCATACAGGCTTGTTTCATTTGTTGTAAGTACTTTTTTGTCGATAAGACTGGCACCGGTTCTGGCAGGTGTTTTACGGGGATCTGCTGTCTCGGATGCTGTCAGAGGCATGATAAACAGCAATCTGAAGGCGTGGAAAATGACAGCATTACAGTCCGGCAGCTTCCCGGATACTGAATTTAAAGGAGTGGAACGGGTTTTTGGCTTCATACCCATGCCGGAAATGCTCAAATCCCGCATACTCGGAAACCTGCCTTCCCCTGCGGAAATGACTGGTACCGGCGGATTGCTGGATTCGGCAGGGGATGAGCTGACAGGCATCATCATATCGATTATCAGCCTGATTGTCATTTATCTGGCACTGCGGCTGATACTTGCGGTCATAGGCCTGCTTCTGCGCGGGATAGCGGCACTTCCGCTGTTCAGACAGGTGAACAAGCTTGGAGGTTTTCTGCTGGGAGCGGCGCGGGGTGTTCTGACAGTTTACATATTGTTTGCAGTGTTGATGATCTTTAATTCCAGTATGGCTCTGGCGCCTGTTTTCGAAGCTATTGTATCATCGAAGATCGCATCAGATTTTTATGTACATAATTTTATTATTAAGTTTCTTCTTCCGTCTGTTCTGGCGTAGATTCAGCGCCGGATACACAGCGTAACCGATCTTATGGAACAGCAGCAGATCATAATTAACGAATTTTGTGACGGCGTTAATAAAAATGAATGCTTTTGACTTTTTTGTATTTATTTATAGACAATTTATTGAGAAACATAGTAAAATAGCCTTAACGAAAGCCGGGATAATGTATTCCGGCTATTTTAATAAAATCGGACATATTATCAAAACGCATTTTTTTCCGGTGCAATATTTTATTAGTTACGATATTTCAGAAAGGTGGGCAGTACCGATGAAGAGTGACATAGTTAAAAAAGGTGTTGAGAGGGCGCCGCACAGAGCGCTTTTCAAGGCAATGGGATATACAGACGAGGAAATAGAAAGACCACTCATAGGAGTTGCTAATTCAAAAAGCGAGATAGTACCGGGTCATATACACCTGGACAGGATCGCAGAAGCTGTCAAGGCCGGCATCAGGCAAGCCGGCGGTACGCCGGTCGAATTTGGATGTATCGGCATATGCGACGGGATCGCTATGGGGCATGCCGGAATGAGATATTCTCTGGCTTCAAGGGAGCTTATTGCCGATTCATGTGAATCGATGGCATTGGCTCACAGCTTTGACGGCATGGTCTTCATCCCGAACTGTGACAAGATAGTACCGGGTATGCTCATGGCTGCAGCCAGGATAAACGTACCGTCGGTCGTTGTCAGCGGAGGCCCGATGCTGTCACTGAAAAGAAAAGGAAAGCAGCTGGATCTTAACAGTGTATTTGAAGCGGTAGGTGCATACAAGGCAGGAACGATGAACGTGGAAGAAGTCGCCGAATATGAGGATCATGCTTGTCCCGGCTGCGGTTCATGTTCCGGCATGTTTACCGCCAACTCCATGAACTGCCTCACTGAGGTGCTTGGAATGGGCCTGCCGGGAAATGGCACGATACCCGCTGTATACGCCGAGAGGATCAGGCTTGCCAAGCAGGCAGGCATGAAAATAATGGAGCTTGTCAAAAATGATATAAAACCGTCAGACATACTGACAGAAGAGGCTTTCGAAAATGCGTTGACGGTTGATATGGCCCTCGGATGCTCGACCAACTCGGTGCTGCATCTGCCGGCTATAGCCCATGAGGTTGGTATCAGAATTGATCTTGACATTGTCAACAAAATAAGCGCACGGGTGCCGAATCTGTGCAGACTTGCTCCTGCAGGCCATCATCACGTTCAGGATCTTTACATGGCGGGCGGTGTCCAGGCGGTCATGAAGGAACTCTCGAAGAAAGATCTGCTCCATCTCGATCTGATTACTGTGACGGGGAAAACGATCAGAGAGAATATAAAGAATGCTGAAGTGACCGACAGAGATGTGATAAGAAGTATTGACAATCCATACAGCAATACCGGAGGCATTGCGGTTTTAAGAGGCAACATCGCGCCTGACGGTGCAGTAGTCAAACGCTCTGCAGTAGATGAAAATATGCTTGTTCACAAAGGCCCGGCAAGAGTATTCGACTCAGAAGAAGATGCTATCAGAGCCATTTATGGAGGAAGCATAAAACCGGGAGATGTGGTCGTTATCAGGTATGAGGGACCAAAAGGCGGCCCGGGCATGAGAGAATTGTTAAGTCCCACATCAGCTATTGCCGGGATGGGCCTTGACAGATCCGTTGCACTGATAACTGACGGAAGATTTTCCGGCGCATCCAGGGGAGCATCCATTGGGCATGTATCGCCTGAAGCAATGGAAGGCGGCATGATCGCTGCAGTCAGGGAAGGTGACATAATCAGCATTGATATCCCGGCAGGCAGACTGGATGCTGAGGTGCCGGACGAGGAACTTAAGCGCAGGATGGCTGAATGGAAAGCACCACAGCCAAGAGTAACCGGCGGTTATCTGGGCAGGTATGCAAGACTGGTAACATCAGCAAGCACCGGAGCAGTTCTGAAATAGGGGCCTGCCCGTGTCTTGCGCGAAGCGGGCGGTTACAGGGGCCTGTGGGAAGTAACGGCGGCTGACGGAAAGTAACGGCAGACGCCGGTTTGCCCTTTGAAAGGCGTATTTCTTCTGCCCTGATGAAGTACCGGCGGTAAAGAGAATAATGTAAATTTTTATTAGGAGGTTGTCATGAGACTGACAGGTGCTGAAATATTGACAGAGTGCCTGAAAGAGCAGGGTGTGGATACTGTTTTCGGTTTTCCCGGCGGCGCGGTTCTTAATATATATGATGCTTTATACAAAGCCCGCAATGAAATCAGGCATATACTGACATCACATGAACAGGGAGCATCCCATGCGGCGGACGGATATGCACGTGCAACAGGAAGAACCGGTGTATGTATTGCTACGTCCGGCCCTGGTGCCACGAATCTTGTTACCGGCATTGCAACGGCATATATGGACTCGGTCCCGATGGTAGCCATAACTGGTCAGGTGCCGACATCGCTTCTGGGAAAGGATTCTTTCCAGGAAGTCGATATCACTGGTATTACTATGCCGGTCACGAAGCACAATTATATTGTAAAGGATGTAAAAAAACTGGCAGGTACCGTCAGGGATGCATTCAGGATAGCTGCAGAAGGAAGGCCGGGGCCTGTACTGATAGATATCTGCAAGGATGTAACGGCTGCATATGCAGAATATGAGCCTGCTGAACCACTAAAGCCCAGATGCACAGTGGAAGGCCCGTCAGATGTTCAGCTCGATGAGGCGGCTGCTGCCATAAATAAGGCGCAAAGGCCCGTGATCCTTTCCGGCGGAGGCGTATCCATATCAGGAGCAGTTTCTGAAATGCTGGCGCTGGCTGAAAAGGCCATGATCCCTGTTACGACCACACTGATGGGACTCGGTTCATTTCCGGGCAACCATGAACTTTTTATGGGCCTCGTAGGCATGCATGGAACAAGGACATCAAACATGGCTGTTTCGGAAACCGACCTGTTCATTGCTGTCGGGGCAAGGTTCAGCGACAGGGTCATCAGCAATGTACAGCGGTTTGCCCCTCATGCCAGGATCATGCATATAGACATAGATCCTGCAGAAATCGGCAAAAATGTCACTGTGCATTATCCGCTTGTGGGAAATATAAGGGAAATACTGCAGGGACTGTGTGACAGGATCAGCCGTCGCGAAAAGACCGACTGGAACAGAAGAATTGAACAATGGAAAGAACAATATCCTTTGAAATATGAGATGAACGGCAGGCTGAGGCCCCAATATGTTATAGAAAGGCTTTATGACATCACCGGCGGTGATGCCATCATAACCACCGAAGTAGGGCAGAACCAGCTCTGGGCAGCCCAGTTTTATAAATACACAAGACCCAGACAGTTTATATCATCAGGCGGACTGGGAACAATGGGATATGGCCTTGGAGCGTGTATCGGAGCGCAAATAGGAAAACCGGATAAAAAAGTCATCAATATAGCCGGTGACGGCAGTTTCAGGATGAACTGCACCGAACTGTCCACGGCTGTAGAATATAAGCTGCCGGTCATCATAGCCATACTGAATAACCATGTACTTGGAATGGTCAGGCAGTGGCAGCAGTTATTCTATGACGGGCGATATTCTGCCACCACCATCGACAGAGGTACTGATTTTGCTGCCCTTGCAGAGGCTTTCGGCGCTGTCGGCATAAGGGTTACGAAACCGGAAGAAGTAGATGCTGCATTTGAAAAAGCACTCGCATCAGAAGACAGGCCGGTTGTGATAGATTTTGAGATAGACAGGGATGAAAAGGTATTTCCCATAGTTCCTCCGGGAGCGCCTATAAATGAACTGATAGAAGAATAACGGGTTCAGACATTTATCTGAATGACGGCAGGACATATGCTTACTCCCCCCTCGGCAAGGTATGTCCTGCCTTTTTAAACCTTCCGGTTATATTTTAAGCTGTCATATTCTGTACTTGCTGATGATATTTTTAAGTACCTTGTAAATGAAAAATGTCGCCGCGCAGACAATTATGCCCTTCACTATGTTGAATGGCACCGTGTATGCCAGAATATAGCCCAGTATCACATTTTTCGGCGGGTTTTTCATGTAAATGGGCAGTGTTATGAAATAATTCGCGAGGTTAGCCATCACGGTCATAGATATGATGCCTGCAATAAAGCCGGGTATCATTTTATTTTCACCTTTACGGGCTATCAGGGCGAGCGGCAGAACCAAACCTGCTCCGGCGAAAAAATTCGCTATCTCTCCTATGCCGCCGTGACTTGACATTGTAAAGAAATGCAGGATGTTCTTAATAAGTTCGATGGCAACTCCGGCAGCCGGTCCTGCGAGCAGTCCCCCGAATATCGCAGGTATATCGCTGAAATCCAGTTTCAGCTCTGCCGGGAAATAGACAAAAAGCGGGAAATCCAATGCCATCAGCACCCATGCCAGGGCCGACATTATCCCGATCACTACGATAAGACGTGTTTTTCTTGAAACCATAATAATTCCTCCCGAAACATTACCTAAGGCATAAAAATTAAAATCAATAAAAAAGTTCCCTGAAATATAATCCCAGGGAACTTAACTTTCAAAATTTTTACATAAATCTTCTCCCATCCAGACTATACTGTCGGCCCCGGAATCTCACCGGCTCTGCTACTGAGCTCGCGGGCTAGCGGATCGGTTTCCGCATTACCGCCGGTAGGGACTTTCACCCTGCCCCGAAGATTATATTCAATTAAATATCATGTTAGCACCATTTTCTTGTTCATGTCAATACTTAAGACGGTTATTTATGATTTTATTCCTTGACATATGGACTGATATATGTTAAAGTTGTTATTGCTCCGTTTTGGAGGTCTTTTTTTTGTGCTGTAAATTAACGGCGCTGATCGAAGCAGCGGCGTCCGGACAATAAACTGTGCACCCTGCGATACTGGCACAGGGCTGGAGGTGTTTATATGAGAGTCAAGATAATAATGGCATGTACGGATTGCAAACAGAGAAATTATCACACTATGAAGAACAAAAAGAACGATCCGGACAGGATCGAGCTGAAAAAGTACTGCAAATTCTGCCACAAGCACACAGTACACAAGGAAACGAAATAATGCGCGGAGGTGCACATAATGTCTGAAAGTAGACGCACATCCAGGCTGGCTAATTTCGGAAAGAAAATTGCCAGGTTTTTCAAGGATATAAAAGCTGAACTCAAGAAGGTCATCTGGCCTACAAAAGAGCAGCTCATCAAAAACACGATTTCCGTATTGGCGATCTGTTTATTGGTCGGTGCTGTCATATGGGTTTCCGATGCACTTATGGGCAAGCTGGTGGAGTGGACTCTGACAAGGTAATCAAGGAGGACATGGAGCCTGATGGTTGTAAATGATATGCCTGACGTAGCCAAATGGTATGTTGTACATACCTATTCCGGTTATGAAAACAAGGTAAAAGCCAATTTGGAAAAAATAGTTGAAAACAGGAATATGCAGGATTATATCTTTGATATAGTCGTTCCCATGGAAGAGCAGATCGAAATCAAGGACGGCAGGAAAAAAGCCACCTTGCGGAAGGTTTTTCCGGGATATGTGCTTGTAAAGATGATTATGACTGACGAGTCCTGGTATGTCGTAAGAAACACCAGAGGAGTCACCGGATTTGTCGGACCCGGATCAAAACCGGTACCGCTCACCGATGAGGAAGTCCGCACTATGGGTGTGGAAGAGTTTGCTCCTGTGCTCGACTATGAAGTAAATGACAGTGTCAGGGTCATCGACGGACCACTGGAGAACTTCATCGGTGTCGTCGAAGAAATAAACTTCGAGAAGAAGAAAGTAAGGGTGGCTGTTTCCATGTTCGGCAGGGAAACGCCGGTCGAATTGGAACTGACACAGATACAAAAGATATAATATATGTTTGATGATAGCAAGATGATCGAAAGATCTCTTTCTATATGATGCAACAGGTCGCGTTGCACCGGCTGCATGGACAAATGACAGCCGAGTGTATGTGATCCTTATAAGAATTGGGAGGTGGAATAAGCCATGGCAAAGAAAATTACAGGCTATGTAAAGCTACAGATTCCTGCGGGAAAGGCAACTCCGGCTCCACCGGTTGGACCAGCTTTAGGACAGCATGGTGTAAACATCATGGCATTTTGCAAGGAGTTTAATGAGAGAACAGCGAAAGATGCAGGCTTGGTAATTCCTGTAGTCATCACTGTCTATGCAGACAGATCGTTTTCCTTTATCACAAAGACTCCTCCGGCAGCAGTGCTTCTGAAGAGAGCATGCAAAATCGAAAGCGGTTCAGGAAAGCCTAACAAGGAAAAGGTAGCAAAGATTTCTATGGCGGAAGTAAGGAAGATCGCCGAGATGAAAATGCCTGACCTGAACGCTGCGAATATAGAATCAGCGACGAGAATGATAGCAGGTACAGCCAGAAGCATGGGTATTGTAGTTGAAGAGTGATATGGCATGGTTCGGCATTCAGCTTAGCTGAATCGGTGGTCCATGCAGCCTGGGACGGCAGTTCAGGAAGGTTGGATCGCCTGCCCGGGCAATGTGGGAGGGAACGCGAGTTTCCGAAAAAATTACCACTTGAAGGAGGATAATATGAAGAGAGGAAAGAAATATATCGAAAGTGCCAAGCTGGTCGATAAGGCTACTCTTTATGATCCGTCACAGGCACTGGATCTGGTAAAGAAGACGGCAAAGGCCAAGTTCGACGAGACTGTTGAAATACACATCAGGCTGGGCGTTGACTCAAGGCATGCGGACCAGCAGGTAAGAGGTGCGGTGGTACTTCCGCACGGTACAGGAAAGACTGTTAAAGTGCTTGTATTTGCTAAAGGCGATAAAGCCAAGGAAGCCGAACAGGCCGGTGCTGATTATGTTGGTGCTGAGGACCTGGTGGCAAAGATTCAGAATGAAAACTGGTTTGATTTTGATGTCGTAGTTGCAACACCTGATATGATGGGCGTCGTCGGAAGACTTGGTAAAATTCTCGGCCCCAAGGGCCTGATGCCGAACCCGAAAGCCGGCACAGTCACAATGGATGTTACCAGGGCTATCGCCGATATCAAAGCCGGTAAAATCGAATACAGGCTTGACAAGACAAACATTATCCACTGTCCTATAGGAAAAGCTTCATTTGAGTTAGACAAACTCAAAGATAATTTCCGGACTTTGATGGAAGCCATTATAAAAGCAAAACCGGCGGCTGCAAAAGGTCAGTACCTCAAGAGCATCGTTGTTTCATCCACGATGGGCCCCGGCATTAAAGTCAACCCGATGAAGGTTACGGAATAATGCAAAAATGCTTTACAAACAGCAAATATTATAGTAGTATATAAAATGTTGTTCCAGAACTGAATATGTCGCATACCGCAGACAGCAGGTGCATAAAGCGTAATCGGACAATGCCGGCCTGCCGAGGTTAGAGTTAATATACGGGGGGTACCCCGGTGCCTTAAAGGTGATTAGCCCTTGTGTGTCTGCAGTATGCGGACAGGCAAGGGCTTCAATTTATTTAAGGAGGTGGATGATTTGCCTAAGGAAAGCACCCTGAGCAAAAAACGGGAAATTATAAATGATTTAAGCAGCAAAATGAAAGAAGCTAAAGCAGTGGTCTTTGCTGATTACAGGGGACTGACCGTGGAACAGGACACGGAACTCAGAAGCGCATTGAGGAAAGCCGGTGTTGAATACAGAGTAGTTAAAAACACTCTGACCAGATTCGCGGCAAAGGAAAATGGGTTCGATGAACTGAGTGAATATCTGAACGGGCCTACATCAATGGCTTTTAGTGTCAGTGACCCGGTAGCTCCTGCAAAAATACTCAATGAATATGCAGGTAAGTTCGAAAAGCTCGAACTGAAAGTTGGTGTGGTAGAAGGCAAGGTAATCGATGTCAACGGCATCAAGGCACTGGCTGAACTGCCGCCAAAAGAAGTGCTCATCGCCAAGGTGCTCGGCGGCTTCAATGCTCCGATATCCGGCCTGGTCAATGTACTCAACGCCAATATCAGAGGATTGGTCGTGGCACTGAACGCAATCGCGGAACAAAAAGCAAATGCTTGATAGTTTAAAATTAAAATTTAAATCAAAAATTATGGAGGTATTTTAAAATGGCTAGTGATAAAGTTGTAAAGCTTATTGAAGATGTAAAGGCACTGACAGTTATCGAACTGTCCGAGCTCGTTAAAGCTCTGGAAGAAGAATTCGGCGTATCAGCAGCAGCTCCCGTAGCAGTTGCAGCAGCTCCTGCAGCAGGTGGAGCAGCAGCAGCTCCCGCAGCTGAGGAAAAGACAGAGTTCAATGTTATCCTCAAAGATGTCGGCGCTGAAAAGATCAAGGTTATCAAGGTAGTAAGAGAAGTAACGGGTCTCGGCCTGAAGGAAGCAAAGGATCTCGTTGACGGTGCACCGAAGACTGTCAAAGAGAACGTTTCCAAAGAAGATGCAGCTGCTATCGAAGCAAAATTCAAAGAAGTTGGTGCTACAGTAGAAATCAAATAATTAAGGAACATCAAAAGTGCTCCGGTTGCGATCGGAGCACTTTTTGCTTGCATACGGCATGAAAGAGCGAACCGGACAGTGCATGATATCAGCTGAAAGACAATAATTGATGGTATGTGGAAGTTTACATCTGGTTTACAGATTTACAGCATTATGAGCTTAAAGTTCGAAGTTAATAAATACGGAAGCGTGATGGCAAAAACCGAAGTAACACGGAAACACTGGCAGAAAATATAAAATTACAGCGCACAGATGCGTTGACAAGTTAAATACAGTATGTTAGAATTATAAACTGCGTTATAATCAGAAGTAATTATGTTTTGCCGAACACAGGCCGGAACCCCGGCTTGCAAGTAGATTATAGCATATGAGAATAAAATACACAAGAATTGTTAATAATTAATTAGTGGTTTTGGGCAATTTGACGAATGAAATCAGATAAATTACAAATGGTCATAGTAAATCGCATCATGATCATCGTTGAGGTTTCAGTCGAACCGCCCTGTGGAACAGCCCCAAAAGCTTTTAATAATACTACTAAAAGCTTTGATATACACCGGCATGTCGCAGGACATAGCCGATGGTCCGGTTGAGCTGCATGAATGCAAGCCTTTCATGTAAAGTTGTTCATTTTAAAACAAGTCATAACTATGAGGTGATTATTGATGGTACATCCCGTACAACTCGGTCGTAACACCAGAATGAGCTATTCCAGGATAGAAGAAGTTCTGGATATGCCCAATCTTATCGAGGTGCAGAAGAACTCTTACAAATGGTTTCTGGAAGAGGGTCTTCGTGAGGTGTTCAGGGACATTTCTCCCATACAGGATTATACCGGAAACCTGATTCTGGAATTTCCCGATTATAAACTGGAGGACGATAACCCGAAGTATTCCATTGAGGAGTGCAAGGAAAGAGATGCTACATATTCGGCACCGCTGAAGGTAAAAGTCCGTCTGATCAATAAAGAAACCGGTGAAGTCAAGGAGCAGGAAATATTCATGGGAGATTTCCCGCTGATGACAGACAACGGTACGTTTATTATAAATGGCGCTGAAAGAGTCATAGTAAGCCAGCTGGTCAGATCGCCCGGAATGTACTATGCAAAAAAAGTCGACAAGACCGGCAAGCATTTGTTTTCTGCTACAATAATACCAAACCGCGGCGCCTGGCTTGAATATGAGACAGATTCCAATGATGTCATGTACGTAAGGATCGACAGAACGAGAAAGCTGCCTATCACTGTACTGCTCCGTGCACTCGGATACGGCACTGATGTGCAGATAACAGAACTGCTCGGTGAAGACGAGAGGATACTGGCTACGATCCAGAAAGACAACGCGAAATCACAGGACGAAGGCCTGATTGAGATATATAAAAGACTCAGACCGGGTGAACCGCCGACGGTGGAAAGCGCTTCATCACTTCTGAACGGTCTGTTTTTCGATCCCAAGAGATATGACCTGGCTAAATTCGGCAGGTTCAAATTCAACAAGAAGCTTTCCCTTGCATCCAGGATTACCGGTTTCAGAACCGCTGAAAGGATCATCAGTCCGCTGACCGGTGAAATACTGGCAGAAGAGGATGAATTCATCGATGAAGAAAAGGCGGATGCAATACAGAATGCCGGCATTAATTCGGTATATCTGAACATCGAGGGCAGGCAGGTAAGGGTAATAGGCAATGGAACAGTAGATCTGCAGGCCTTTGTGGATTTTGACGTAAAAGAAGCCGGTATCCATGAGAAGGTAAGATATAAAGTATTGCAGCAGCTTATGGATGAGAATCCGGATAAGGAAGATCTGCGCAAGGCTGTTATTGAAAATGTAGATGCTCTCGTACCAAAACATATAACTGAAGAAGATATCATATCATCTATAAATTACCTGATACATCTGGGTTACGGTGTGGGAGATGAAGATGACATAGATCATCTGGGAAACAGGAGACTGCGTTGTGTAGGCGAGCTCCTGCAGAACCAGTTCAGAATAGGTCTGGCCAGAATGGAGAGAGTAGTCAGGGAAAGAATGACGATTCAGGATCTCGACATCGTAACGCCGCAGGCTCTTATTAATATAAGACCTGTAGCCGCTGCTATCAAGGAATTCTTTGGCAGCAGCCAGCTGTCGCAGTTCATGGATCAGACAAACCCTCTGGCAGAACTGACCCATAAGAGAAGGCTCAGTGCCCTGGGACCTGGAGGACTCAGCAGGGAAAGGGCAGGTTTCGAAGTTCGTGACGTTCACCATTCTCACTATGGACGCATGTGCCCGATAGAAACCCCTGAAGGCCCTAACATCGGTCTTATTGGTTCACTGAGTACGTATGCAAAGATCAATGAGTACGGATTCATTGAAGCGCCGTACAGAAAGATAGACAAGGCTACAGGCGTTGTCACCGATGAAATACATTACCTCACTGCGGATGAGGAAGACAAATATATTATTGCACAGGCAAATGAGCCCCTTGATGAGAACTCTCGTTTCAAGGAGAAAAAAGTACTTGCAAGACACAAGGATGATATACTCGAGGTTGAAAGAGAGAAAGTGGATTACATGGACGTATCTCCGAAACAGCTGGTTTCGGTTGCTACCGCCATGATCCCGTTCCTTGAAAATGATGACGCCAACCGTGCCCTGATGGGTTCGAACATGCAGCGTCAGGCTGTTCCGCTGATAAAGCCCGAGTCGCCTGTCATAGGAACAGGCATAGAGTATAAGGCTGCCAGGGATTCCGGCACAGTGGTGCTGGCACGCAACGCTGGTGTTGTTGAAAAGGTTGCGGCCAACGAAATAACTATCCGTACGAAGAGCGGCAAAAAGGACGTGTACAGGCTTCTGAAATATGTCAGGTCGAATCAGGGTACATGTATAAACCAGAGGCCTATAGTAAGGAAAGGCGATGTAGTTGAGAAAGGCGATGTCATAGCAGACGGACCTTCTACGGAAAATGGCGAGATTGCCCTGGGCAAGAACATACTTGTAGGGTTCATGACCTGGGAAGGCTACAACTACGAAGACGCTATCCTGATAAGCGAAAAGCTTGTCAAGGAAGATGTATTTACATCCATCCATATTGAAGAGTATGAAGCAGAGGCCAGGGACACGAAACTTGGACCTGAAGAGATCACGAGAGATATACCCAACGTAAGTGAAGATTCCCTCAAGGATCTTGACGAAAGAGGAATAATCAGAATAGGCGCTGAGGTAAGAGCAGGCGATATACTGGTCGGCAAGGTAACTCCAAAGGGCGAGACGGAGCTGACTGCAGAAGAAAGGCTTCTGAGAGCCATATTCGGTGAAAAGGCGAGAGAGGTAAGGGATACATCGCTGAGGGTGCCCCATGGAGAATCCGGTATTATAGTTGATGTCAAGGTCTTCACAAGAGAAAACGGAGATGAACTGCCGCCCGGAGTGAACCAGCTCGTCAGGTGCTATGTAGCACAGAAGAGAAAAATATCTGTCGGAGACAAAATGGCAGGAAGACACGGAAACAAGGGTGTTATTTCAAGGATTCTGCCTGAAGAGGATATGCCATATCTGCCTGACGGCACACCGCTTGAAATAGTGCTCAATCCTCTTGGCGTTCCGTCACGTATGAACATCGGACAGGTGCTTGAAGTACATCTTGGCTATGCTGCAAAGGCACTGGGCTGGAAGGTGGCTACACCTGTATTTGACGGAGCGACAGAGCAGGATATTGTCGATACATTGAAACTGGCAGGGCTTGCTGAGGATGGAAAGACTGTCCTGTATGACGGCAGGACGGGTCAGCCGTTTGAAAACAGAGTTACGGTGGGATACATGTACATGCTTAAACTGGCTCACCTGGTTGACGACAAGATACATGCCCGTTCAACAGGACCATATTCACTTGTTACACAGCAGCCTCTCGGAGGGAAAGCACAGTTCGGAGGCCAGAGATTCGGTGAAATGGAAGTGTGGGCTCTTGAAGCTTACGGTGCCGCGTATATGCTGCAGGAAATCCTCACTGTCAAATCCGATGACGTGGTTGGAAGAGTCAAGACTTATGAATCCATCGTCAAGGGCGAGAATGTACCGGAACCGGGCATACCTGAATCTTTCAAGGTCCTGATCAAGGAACTGCAGAGCCTTGCCCTGGATGTAAAGGTTTACTCAGAGGAACGTGAGGAAATCGCGCTCAAGGAATCTTCCGATGACGATCTTGAAGAACTCAATGTAAATATGGAAGGCCGCGAGGATGAAGTACCGGCCGGTGATTATGAGGACCTTGGAGATGATATTATGGAAGATGATATCGGTATTGATGATGATTTCGATGATATAGGAGATATTACAAATACTACCGATAATCTGGATGACTCGCTCGGAGACGACTTATTCTCTGAAGATGATGATTTTGCAGATAATCTGGACGATGAGGATTTTTAGGAGGGAGATTCAGACATGTTTGAAATGAATAATTTTGATGCTATAAGAATAGGTTTGGCTTCCCCGGAGAAAATCAGAGAGTGGTCAAGGGGCGAGGTAAAAAAGCCTGAAACGATTAACTACAGGACACTGAAACCGGAGAGGGACGGACTGTTCTGTGAAAGAATATTCGGACCTACGAAGGACTGGGAGTGCCATTGCGGAAAATATAAAAGGATAAGGTATAAAGGTATAGTTTGTGACAGATGCGGTGTCGAAGTTACCCGTTCCAAGGTGAGAAGGGAACGTATGGGTCATATCGAGCTGGCAGCTCCTGTCTCCCATATCTGGTACTTCAAGGGCATACCCAGCAGGATGGGTCTTATCCTCGATATGTCCCCGAGGGCACTGGAGAAGGTGCTGTATTTTGCAGCTTATGTGGTTATCGATCCGGGACAGACTCCGTTGTCAAAGAAACAGATACTTAATGAGAAAGAATACAGGGACAGTGTTGAGAAATTCGGCTACACGTTCAAGGCAGGAATGGGTGCCGAAGCCATAAAGGAACTTCTGATGGAAATAGACCTGGAAAAGCTTTCAAAGGAACTCAGGCAGGAGCTTGAGGAAGCGACAGGCCAGAAAAGAATAAGGACGATCAAACGTCTCGAAGTCGTGGAAGCCTTCAGGCTTTCCGGAAACAGACCGGAGTGGATGATACTGGACGTAATACCGGTCATACCGCCTGAACTCCGCCCGATGGTACAGCTGGACGGCGGAAGGTTTGCCACATCCGACCTGAATGACCTTTACAGGCGTGTCATTAACAGGAACAACCGTCTCAAGAGGCTGCTCGATCTGGGAGCACCGGATATTATCGTGAGAAATGAGAAGAGGATGCTCCAGGAAGCGGTGGACGCTCTGATAGATAACGGCAGGAGAGGACGTCCTGTCACAGGACCCGGCAACAGGCCTCTCAAATCACTTTCAGACATGCTCAAGGGAAAACAGGGACGGTTCCGCCAGAACCTGCTCGGAAAGCGTGTTGACTATTCCGGCCGTTCTGTTATCGTCGTAGGTCCGGAACTGAAAATATACCAGTGCGGTTTGCCGAAGGAAATGGCGCTGGAACTCTTCAAACCCTTTGTTATGAAAAAGCTCGTAAATGACGGGCTGGCACATAATATCAAGAGCGCCAAGAGAATGGTGGAAAGAGTAAGACCTGAAGTGTGGGACGTACTTGAGGAAGTAATCAAGGAACACCCTGTGCTGCTCAACCGTGCTCCTACGCTCCACAGGCTCGGTATTCAGGCATTCGAACCTGTGCTTGTTGAAGGAAGAGCTCTGAAACTGCATCCATTGGTATGTACGGCATACAATGCCGACTTCGACGGTGACCAGATGGCAGTGCACGTGCCGCTGTCAGCAGAAGCTCAGGCTGAAGCCAGGTTCCTGATGCTCTCCGCCAATAACCTGCTGGCTCCTAAAGACGGCAAGCCGATCACGGTACCTACCCAGGACATGGTACTGGGAAGCTACTATCTGACGATAGAACGTGAAGGCGAGACCGGTGAAGGCAAGATATTCAGTTCTTTTGATGAAGCAATCATGGCATATGACGAAGGTTATGTAGGCCTCCATGCAAGGGTAAAAGTAAGGATTACCAAAACCATCGACGGTCAGAAGAAGTCCAAAATCATCGATGCTACTGTGGGCAAACTGATATTTAATGAAGCGATACCACAGGATCTTGGTTTTGTTGACAGATCCGATCCGGATAAACAGTTTGATCTTGAGATAACTCAGATCGTAACCAAGAAGGAACTTGCAAAGATTATAGACAAATGCATCAAGGTACATGGCACTACAGAAACTGCCATTGTGCTTGACAAAATAAAGGCTCTGGGATACAAGTACTCGACAAAAGGTGCCATCACGGTCAGCGTATCGGATATGGTCATACCTGATGTTAAAAAGAAGTTCATCGAAGAAACTGAAGCAAAGATAGAAAACATCACAAAGATGTATAAGAGAGGTCTTATCTCAGAAGAGGAAAGATATACTTCAGTAATACAGGCATGGACCGATACAGGTGAGAATCTTACCAAAGCGCTGATGGATTCACTGGACCGTTTCAATCCGATATTCATGATGTCAGATTCGGGAGCCCGTGGAAGCATCAGCCAGATCAAGCAGTTGTCAGGTATGAGAGGCCTTATGGCAGATACGCAGGGTAAAACTCTTGAGATACCGATCAAAGCTAACTTCCGTGAAGGCCTGAATGTTCTGGAATACTTCATTTCATCCCACGGAGCCAGAAAAGGTCTTGCCGATACGGCCCTCAGAACGGCTGACTCAGGTTATCTGACCCGCCGTCTCGTCGATGTCAGCCAGGACGTAATAGTCAGGGAAGTTGACTGCGGTACCAGGAAAGGCATAGAGGTAGCGGAGATAAAGGATGGCAGCGAAGTTATAGAGCCTCTGTCTGAGAGGATCGTAGGCAGATATACATGTGAAGCGGTGGTTCATCCTGAGACCGGAGAAGTACTGGTGGAAGCTGACAGGATGATCACTGACAAGGATGCCGAAAAGATCGCCAAAGCAGGACTCAAGAAAGTAAAGATCAGATCGATCCTGACCTGCCATTCGGAATACGGCGTATGCGCGAAGTGCTATGGTGCTAACCTGGCAACAGGCGAGGAGGTCAACGTCGGTGAAGCTGTCGGTATCATAGCGGCTCAGTCGATAGGTGAACCTGGTACGCAGCTTACCATGAGAACGTTCCATACCGGCGGTGTTGCCGGAGATGACATCACCCAGGGTCTGCCGCGTGTCGAGGAACTGTTCGAAGCGAGAAAACCGAAGGGACTTGCTGTAATATCCGAAATCAAGGGTACAGTCAAGATAAATGATACGAAGAAGAAGAGAGAAGTCATCGTAACATCCGATGACGGTGAGGCGAAGACATATCAGATACCTTACGGCTCAAGGATCAAGGTGTCTGACGGAGATGTGATTGAAGCCGGCGATGAGATCACTGAAGGATCTGTAAATCCGCATGATATATTGAAGATAAAAGGCGTCAACGGAGTACAGCAGTACCTGCTCCAGGAAGTGCAAAGGGTTTACAGGCTGCAGGGTGTTGATATCAACGATAAGCACATTGAAGTCATTATCAGGCAGATGCTCAGAAAGGTCAAGGTTGAAGACGCAGGAGATACTAACATGCTGCCCGGTGGACTTGTCGATATGTTCGACTTCGAGGCAGAAAATGCCAGAGTCACTGCAGAAGGCCTCAGACCGGCAACCGGCAAACGTGCGCTCCTTGGTATAACAAAGGCTTCACTTGCCACGGAGTCATTCCTGTCTGCCGCATCCTTCCAGGAGACAACAAGGGTCCTGACGGAAGCCGCCATCAAGGGCAAGGTGGACCCGCTGGTAGGCCTGAAGGAAAACGTGATAATAGGAAAACTTATTCCTGCAGGTACCGGAATGAGCAGATACAAAGATATAAGCATAAGCACCGTAACGGAATAAAACAAACTGATACTGGTAAACGTCAGCATACGGGGGACATACTTTTACGGTGAAAAACACTGCGAAAGGCACGTCCCCTGCGGTGCTACGTTTGACTTGACAATACTTCGCGGCGGTGATAAAATGTTTCAGTGCGAAATTAGGGGAGTATTGTGCCCAATTGACTAATTTACCGGCGTTTGAACGCATTGATGACATACAAAGTCATAGAGGGGAAAGGTGCTCAGAAAGTGCTGGAAATGTTGAAAAACAGCAAAAAAGCTGTGGGGATCAAACAGACCATGAAAGCAGTTGAGAATGGTAATGCTGCGGTGGTTTTCATTGCCAGCGATGCCGACGAGAGAATCACCGGAAACCTGAAAGAGTTGTGCGTCGCCAATGGTATCCAGATAGTATATGCAGATACGATGAAACAGCTTGGTAAGGCAGTCGGTATTGATGTGGGCGCATCTGCTGCGTGTGTGTTAAGGTAAAGGGACACACAATGCAGCAGTAAGAGGTACGCACCTCTGCAGGAAGACCGGCTGTGCCGGATGAGGTATGTACCTTGTTGAACGGCAATAATAATTTCAAAGGCAGCAATAATTTTATATAAAATAATGGGACACTCCAAAGCGGGCAGATGGAGCTCAGCTGGATGAGAATTGTCCCGCAAAACTGCGAAGGGAGGTGTAATATTGCCAACATTTAATCAGATGGTCAGAAAAGGAAGGGAGAAGGTGCAGTACAAGTCATCGTCTCCGGCTCTGCTCAGAAGCTTCAACTCGCTTAAAAAACAGCCGGTTGAAACGAAGTCGCCTCAAAAGAGGGGCGTCTGCACCGTTGTCAGAACAACGACTCCTAAGAAGCCTAACTCAGCTTTGAGAAAGATCGCAAGGGTTCGTTTGACAAACGGTATTGAGGTCACTGCTTACATTCCCGGAATAGGTCATAATCTGCAGGAACACAGCGTTGTGCTTATCAGAGGCGGCAGGGTAAAGGATCTCCCTGGTGTCAGGTACCATATCATCAGAGGTACACTTGATACAGCCGGCGTTGCCAAGAGAATGCAGGGCCGCTCCAAGTACGGGGCCAAGAAGCCAAAAGCCGGCGCAGCCAAGTAATGACATACGGCGCCCGGCGGGCAGCAATTTTTAAATAGTGCCAAGTATGTTGAATAGATAAATTGATATAGATTTATATATTTACATGTACTGACGCACTGACGAGGACCTTCGGGTTCCGAGTACCTCGTGAATCATACGGGGAATTGTATGCCCCCTATTATTTCATAAAAGGAGGGAAGTAAAGTGCCAAGAAAAGGACATACGCCTAAAAGAGACGTTTTGCCTGATCCTATATATAATGACAAAATCGTCACGAAACTGATCAACAACATCATGCTCGACGGAAAAAAAGGTATCGCTCAGAAGATCTGTTACGGCGCATTTGACATTATAAAAGAGAAGACAGGCAAAGATCCGCTGGAAGTATTCGAGCAGGCAATGAACAATGTCATGCCTGTACTTGAAGTAAAAGCCAGAAGAGTGGGTGGTGCAACCTATCAGGTTCCTATGGAAGTCAGGCCGGAAAGGCGGCAGGCTTTGGGACTGAGATGGATAGTAAACTATGCCCGTGCCAGAGGCGAGAAGACAATGAGAGAAAGACTGGCAGCAGAAATTATGGACGCTGCAAATGGTATGGGCGGTGCTTTCAAGAAAAAGGAAGATACCCACAAGATGGCAGAAGCAAACAGGGCTTTCGCACATTACCGCTGGTAATGCATGCAGCCTGAAAACAGCAGCATAAAGAATGCTGCCAAAGCTAATACTCATGATAAAATTTGAACTTATCGAGGAGAAAGGAGGCAAACATGCCCAGGCAATTTAGTTTGGAAAATACCAGGAACATTGGTATTATGGCACATATAGATGCTGGTAAGACAACAACTACTGAGCGTATCCTGTTTTATACCGGTAAAGTGCATAAAATGGGAGAAACGCATGAAGGCGCTGCAACCATGGACTGGATGGAACAGGAGCAGGAAAGAGGTATTACGATAACATCTGCTGCGACCACTGCTCAGTGGAAAGGTACCAGGATTAATATTATTGACACGCCGGGGCACGTTGATTTCACGGTAGAGGTCGAGAGATCTCTGAGAGTTCTCGATGGTTCAGTTACAGTTTTTTGTGCAAAAGGCGGGGTTGAACCTCAGTCAGAGACTGTCTGGAGGCAGGCTGACAAATATCATGTTCCCCGTATTGCATATGTAAATAAAATGGATATTATGGGCGCGGACTTTTTCAACTGCGTCCAGATGATGAAGGACAGACTTAAAGCTAATGCTGTTCCGATTCAGTTACCTATCGGCAAAGAAGATAGCTTTAAAGGTATAGTCGACCTGGTGACAATGAAGGCCATATATTACCTTGATGACCTGGGAACGGTATTGGATGAGGAACCGATACCGGAAGATATGGTTGATATCGCTAATAAATATCGTAACATTTTACTTGAAGCTGTTGCTGAACAAGATGAGAACTTGATGAATAAATACCTGGAAGGGGAAGAACTCACCGAGGAAGAAATACGTGCTGGCATCAGAAAGGCAACCATTGCGGTTGAAATGATACCGGTAACATGCGGTTCATCCTACAAGAACAAGGGAGTACAGAAACTGCTCGACGCAATCGTCAGTTATCTGCCGTCTCCGCTGGATGTACCTCCGATCAAGGGTGTTGCTCCGGATCAGGAAACAGAAATTGAAAGGCCTGCAGATGACGATGGACCGTTCGCTGCACTGGCATTCAAGATCATGGCCGATCCCTTTGTCGGTAAACTGTGCTTTTTCAGAGTTTATTCAGGTAAACTGAATTCGGGGTCATATGTATATAACTCTACAAAGGGGAAGAGGGAAAGAATAGGAAGACTGCTGCAGATGCATGCAAATCACAGGGAGGAAATCGATACGGTTTATTCCGGTGATATAGCAGCTGCCGTTGGTCTGAAGGAAACCACCACCGGTGACACGCTCTGCAGTGAAAATGATCCGGTTATACTGGAATCAATGGAATTCCCGGAACCGGTCATCCACGTAGCTGTCGAACCAAAAACAAAGGCTGGACAGGAAAAGATGTCGGTGGCATTGGCAAAGCTTTCCGAGGAAGATCCTACATTTAAAGTCCATACTGACCCTGAAACAGGACAGACGATCATATCAGGCATGGGAGAGCTGCACCTTGAGATCATCGTTGACAGGCTGATGAGAGAGTTCAAGGTAGAAGCAAATGTGGGACAGCCACAGGTTGCATATAAGGAAACCATACGCAAGGCCGTCAAATCTGAAGGAAAGTTTGTAAGACAGTCAGGCGGAAGAGGCCAGTACGGTCATTGCGTAATCGAGATTGAACCTCAGGAGCCCGGCAGCGGGTATACATTCGTAAACAAGATCGTAGGCGGTGTTATTCCCAAAGAATATATACCTGCCATCGACGAAGGTATACAGGATGCAATGCAGAATGGTGTCCTCGGTGGATATCAGGTGCTCGATGTAAAAGTCACGCTTGTAGACGGATCATACCATGAGGTCGACTCATCTGAAATGGCATTCAAAATAGCAGGTTCAATGGCATTCAAGGAAGGCTGCAAAAAGGCGGATCCTGTACTGCTTGAACCTATTATGAGAGTGGATGTGGTCGTTCCCGAGACGTACATGGGAGATGTAATGGGTGATCTTAATTCACGAAGGGGAAGGATCGAAGGCATGGAGAACAGGGCAGGTGCACAGGTTATAACGGCCAAAGTACCGCTGGCAAACATGTTCGGATATGCTACAGAACTTCGTTCCAGGACCCAGGGAAGGGGCGTCTTCACAATGCAGTTCAGTCATTATGAGGAAGTTCCCAAGAGCATACAGGAATCGTTGCTCAGTAAATAATCAATGATGATATGGAAGCAATTCCAGGATCATCGCTCTGACTTAATGCGCCGCATGTCTTAATGCAGATTCTTGCGGCAGATTGCGGCGTATTGATATAATTTTAATAAAATCATTCAGTGTTCTACTGAACAAGGGAGGAGAATTGAAAAATGGGTAAGGCCAAATTTGAAAGAACAAAACCCCACGTTAACATTGGAACCATCGGTCACGTTGACCACGGCAAGACTACATTGACGGCAGCTATCACAAAGGTACTGGGACTTCAGGGCAAGGCACAGTTCACAGAATATGACCAGATCGACAAGGCTCCTGAAGAAAAAGCAAGAGGAATCACGATATCTACTGCTCATGTTGAATATGAGACTGATAAGAGACACTATGCACACGTTGACTGCCCCGGTCATGCTGACTATGTCAAGAACATGATCACCGGTGCTGCTCAGATGGACGGTGCAATCCTCGTTGTTTCCGCAGCAGACGGTCCGATGCCGCAGACCAGGGAGCACATACTCCTTGCTCGTCAGGTCGGCGTTCCTTATATCGTAGTATTCCTCAACAAATGCGATATGGTTGACGACGAAGAACTCATCGAGCTTGTTGAGATGGAAATCAGAGAACTGCTCAGCCAGTATGAATTCGACGGCGACAATATTCCGATAGTAAGAGGATCTGCTCTGAAAGCTCTCGAGAGCACATCCACCGATCCTAACGCTGATGAATACAAGCCGATACTCGAACTCATGAATGTAGTTGACAGTTACATTCCTGAACCGCAGAGACCGACGGACAAGCCGTTCGCTATGCCTGTTGAGGACGTATTCTCCATCACAGGCCGTGGTACCGTCGCAACTGGCAGAGTTGAAAGAGGTACTATCAAAGTTGGTGAAGAAGTTGAAATCGTTGGTCTTAGGGATGAACCTAAGAAAACTGTCGTTACCGGCGTAGAAATGTTCAGAAAGCTCCTTGACCAGGCTGTTGCCGGTGACAATATCGGATGCCTCCTCAGAGGTATTCAGAGAAATGAAGTTGAAAGAGGACAGGTTCTGGCTAAACCCGGTTCCATCCATCCTCATACTCATTTCAAAGGACAGGTTTATGTTCTGACCAAGGAAGAAGGCGGAAGACATACTCCTTTCTTCAATGGCTACAGACCTCAGTTCTACTTCAGAACCACCGACGTTACCGGTGTTGCTGAACTTCCTGAAGGCGTAGAAATGTGTATGCCTGGCGACCATGTTGAAATCACAGTTAAGCTGATCACTCCTGTCGCTATGGAAGAAGGACTCAGGTTCGCTATTCGTGAAGGCGGCAGAACTGTTGGTTCCGGTACTGTTACTGCAATTATCGAGTAATTGACAGTTTGTAAAGGCCTATAAAAGTGCGGTTTTTAAAACCGCACTTTTTTTATTGCCGGAGATGTACGGAATCAGTAGGGAATTAAGCTGGACAAAACTATGGAGCAGCAGAAGCAAAAAAACAGGCAGATAAAAAAGACAAAAAAATATCACGGTAAAGATAATTACCTGCTTTTACCGTCATCTTTCAATAAAAATGTCTACTTGTCTTGATATTGCGGTAATGCTAGTATTATTTATATAAAAAGGTGCGGAAAAAAGGGGTTTTATGTTCTCAGCAATAAGAAAAATCAATTCGGCAGCAAGAAGAATGAGGCCTGCTGTAATACGGGAGATAATTGTTATCGTGATCCTGCTGGTGATCTCGCTTATAATGAGTCTGCCGCAATACAGACAGGATAAGGAAGAGCTGAGGATATGGAATGAGAATCATAAAATCACTGAAAATGAAAATCAGCGTTGAACAGGGTGACCCAAAATGGAACTTTCTGAAGTAAAAGAACTGGCAGGGCTTGTAAAAGGCAATATATCGAAGGTACTGGTCGGCAGTGAGGAAACTGTCGATCTCGTCCTGATATCTCTGTTTTGCGGAGGGCATGTACTGATCGAGGATGTGCCCGGCGTGGGCAAGACCATGCTGGCCAAATGCCTTGCCAGATCCCTTGAGTGCGATTTCAAAAGGATACAGTTTACACCGGATCTTTTACCGTCGGATCTTACAGGCATAAATTACTTTGATCAGAAACGAAGTGAGTTCGTGTTCAGGCCGGGGCCTGTTTTCACCAATATTATCCTGGCTGATGAAATAAACAGGGCAACACCCCGCACACAATCAAGCCTTCTTGAATGCATGGAGGAAAAACAGGTCACCGTTGATGGTCAGACAAGGGAACTGCACAGGCCTTTCTTTGTAATAGCGACACAAAACCCGGTGGAGACGCGCGGTACGTTCCCTCTCCCGGAAGCCCAGCTTGACAGGTTTTTCATGCGTATCAGGATGGGATATCCCAATCCTGCTGAAGGAATGGAGATACTGAGGCGCTTCAGAGATGCTGACCCTCTTGGAGAGCTGCAGCCTGCATCATCTTCCGAAAGTATAATACAGGCCCAATACGCAATAATGAAGGTGAAGGTTTCGGATGACTGCGCAAAATACATAATCGACATTGCAGAAGCCACGAGGCATGATGACAGGATCGTACTTGGCATAAGTCCGAGGGGAAGCATAGCGCATATGAAGGCTGCACAGGCCAGGGCAGTATTCGAAGGCCGTGATTTCATAACGCCGGATGATATAAAATACACTGCTGTACCGGTTCTTGCCCATAGAATTATGATCAGGGGACATGCAATATCCAGCGGAAGTGAAGAGGCTGAAAATATTATACGTGATATACTGAACGAGGTCCATGTGCCTACGGAGGAAATCTGATGGATGTCATTGCGTTGCTGCTGATCCTGGCCTTTGCATTCTGGCTGCAGATACAGATTTTTTGCAGATTTGCGCTGGATAAACTGGAGTATAACTGCGAGTTCAGTGTTTCAGAAGCGCATGAAGGCGACACGATCAGTGTTGTTGAAACCGTCTATAATGGAAAACTGCTGCCGGTGCCATGGCTGAGGGCGGAAATACATACATCGAAGTGGCTTGACTATGCAGGTACCTGCTCAGTTATAGCCCAGGAAAACAGGCATGTTACGAGCAGCTTCATATTGAGGAGCTATCAGAAAACGACAAGGAAATGGAAGCTGAAATGCTTAAAGAGAGGCATTTTCAACACTGAGAATGTTACGCTGGTAAGCGGTGACTTGCTGAATTTCAGCACTGTCTCTGCTGCTGTGCCTGTAAATGCAAAACTCATCGTATATCCTGAGATCATCGATCTCGACAGGCTGTTCGTTCCTGCTAATCCTCTGCAGAGCGACAGGGTTGTCAACAGATGGCTCATCGACGATCCGTTCCTGGTGTCGGGTGCCAGGGAATATGCTCCGGGAGATCCGCTGAACAGGATTCATTGGCCTGCCAGTGCAAAAACAGGTAAGCTGATGGTCAGAAAAAACGAATATACTTCGCAGCAGAACCTGACGATATTCCTGAATATGCAGTCACAGATTTATGAGTATTTCGACACTATCAACAAAACAAAGGCGGAGCTGGGAATAAAGGTAGCGGCAACGCTGCTGGACGATGCTCTGAGAGACGGCATTCCCGTCAGGTTTGTAACCAACGGATGTACGCAGGCTGACGCCAAAGAGCCTATAATAACGGGAGAAGCTGCCGGCAGGGATCATATTGTATCAATTTTAAGGATCCTTGCGGGACTGATAATGAAAAACGTAAAAGATTTCAGTGCCGTCCTTGAGACAATGTCTGATGATATAACAGATTCAGATGTGGTAATAATAACTGCTTATCTTACGGAGCAGATATGCATCCAGGCCGACAGGATTGCGGCTGCAGGCAGCAAGGTTACCATTTTGCTGCTGGATACGATATATGAAAATGGTGCAAAGCCGCGTATAGCAGACCTCTATGTTCTCGCGGACAAAAACCTTGAAGAAGCGGAGAAGCTGTACGGCGGCCACTGACAGCACAGTGCAGTGAAATTTACAAGGGGTGAAAAAGATAGTAAACAACATGGACGAGAAAAAGCACAGATATAGGATATTATTGCTGCGTATGCTGTCGTCGGCGGCAATTTGCTCATATATTTACGCCGGTATCGCGACACTGCGTACCATGCTGTTTTCAGATGACGGATCGGATAAAGCTATCTTGTTTTATATACTTTGTGCATGCCTGGCTTTTATTTCCGGAAGTATTCTTTTTGACAACAGCAGGTTTGCCGCAAGGAAGCCATCGAAATCAAGGGCAGCGCAATTTGCGGCATATATGTTTGGTGACCGCAATATCGGAGGCACACTGGCAGCAGCTGCTGCATGGCTTATGATACTCATACCTGCCGCTGCAGCATTTTTGATCTGCAGGCAATACGGAACAGCACGGATATTGTTTGAAATTATTGTTGTTATTCCGGCTTACGTAGTTCCGCTGAGACATTCGAAAAAAGCGCCTGCTGAAATACTGAGCAATACCGGCCTGGGCGTCGGACTGTTTATTCTGACTGTATGCCTCGAACTTCCATATCTCTATAACAGGCTGAAATACCTGCGGCCGCGCCATTTTGGCGTGATGTACTTCCTGATCTTTGCATACATGATTGTAAATAATTACGAGAATATACAAAAAAATATTTATAATAAAAAGGTGGAAAAATCAATTCTTCCCAGGAATATAAGGCGTTTCAACACTACGATGGTATGTGTCATGTTTGCCTTGTTATTTCTGCTGTTTAACCTGAAAGCTGAAGTTTTGTGGCTGATAGATTTTGCCGGAAAAGTCATCGGCTTTGCAGTAAAAGGTTTGATATGGATCATAGGTAAAATAATACCGGATACAGAGCATATCGGCGGAGTTATTCCTGAAGGAACGACCGGGCCGCTGCCCGGGATGGAGGCCCAGCCTCCGTCACCGCTGCTGAACCTGGTTTTCAATACCGTGAAGTATTTCTTATTGCTGTACCTGGCATATAGGCTTATTATGCTCATTATATCAAAAATGCCGGCAATTGCCGCCAAACTGGCGGAATGGGCCCGAAGACTGTTTGGTATCCGGACTTCGGACGAGAACGTCCATGAGAGCGAATTTATAGATATAACAGAAACTATTATGCCTGAGAAGGTATCTGCAGAAAGGAAAAGAAAAGCAAAAAGACAAAGGTCGGTCAAAAAACTCAAAAAAATTGCGGATCCTGTTCAAAGGATAAGATACATGTATGGCCTTATCCTGGATATGCTGGCGATGCACGGCATAATGCCGGCGGTGTCGGATACTACCTCTGAAATAATCAGCAAAGCTGACTGTTCAGAGGCCGCAGGCCGGGGACTTGTTCCTTTCACGAAGATATATGATCAGGTCCGCTACGGAGAGATAAAACCGGATGATGAAATGCTTTCCAGGGCTGAGGAATGTTTCGAAGGGGTCTGCAGTACCTGGGAACGCAAAAAGTGACAGGCAATGTGAGCCCCCTTGTTTAGATTTACTTACATACCATATAAAACATTTGAAAAGGTATTATGTACACGATATAATAAAGTCTATTGCAAAACCAGATTCAGATTAGTAAGGGGATGGTCAAATGCCTGAATCGAAAAAGATGTCAAAGAAAAAGACGCTTCCGTTGCTGCCGCTCAGAGGGCTGACAGTATTTCCCTATATGATTCTGACCTTCGACGTTGGAAGGGAGAAATCAGTTAAAGCCCTGGATGAAGCGATGGTCAACGATCAGCTTATATTCCTTGTGGCTCAGAAGGATGCCCAAAATGACTCGCCGGATGTTGATGATATATATCGTGTAGGAACCATATCGAGGGTAAAACAGCTCCTCCGGCTTCCCGGGAATACGATAAGAGTCCTGGTTGAAGGTATCTGCAGGGCGGAAGTAAAGAAATATGTACAGACAGAGCCGTTTTTCATTGCAGAAACCGTCGAGAAAATAATCCCTGAGGACAAGAGCAGCAGTGTGGAACATGAGGCATTAAGGCGTAAGGTAGTAAGTACATTTGAAGAGTATGCCAGGCTTAACGGGAGGATTTCTCCTGAAACTGTTTCATCCATTGCAGCTATAGACGAAATAAGCCAGCTGTCTGATGTTATTGCTGCGAATCTGCAGATCAGGGTGGACCGCAAGCAGGAGATCCTGGACGAATTCAACCCGGAAAAACGGATGGAAAAACTGCTTGAGATGCTCATGAGCGAGATAGAGATACTTGAGGTGGAAAAGGATATAAGTGTTCGTGTGCGTAAGCAAATAGACAAAATGCAGCGCGAATACTACCTCAGGGAGCAGATAAAGGCAATCCAGACTGAGCTTGGAGATAAAGACGGCGTTGCAGCCGAAGTAGAAGAGTACAGAAAAAAACTTGAAACTGCGAATCTTCCCGAAGAAGCGCACAAAAAGGTACTCAAGGAACTGGACCGCCTTGCGAAGATGCCTTCCGGTTCTGCTGAGGGTTCCGTGATCAGGACGTACCTGGACTGGATATTTGATCTGCCGTGGAACAAAAAGACAGAAGAAACCATTGATCTCGGTCTTGCGGAAAAAATACTGAACGAGGATCACTATGGCCTTGAGAAGGTAAAAGAAAGAATTTTGGAATACCTGGCAGTACTGAAACTGACAAACCACCTGAAAGGTCCTATCCTTTGCCTTGTCGGACCTCCCGGCGTGGGCAAGACCTCAATAGCAAAATCCATTGCAAGAGCGCTCAACAGGAACTATGTCAGAATGTCGCTGGGCGGAGTAAGGGATGAGGCTGAGATCAGAGGCCACAGGCGTACCTATGTGGGTGCTATGCCTGGCAGGATAATAAGTTCTCTTAAACAGGCAGGATCCAGCAATCCTTTGATACTGCTCGACGAGATAGACAAGATGAGCAGCGATTTCAGAGGAGATCCGGCAGCTGCGATGCTGGAAGTGCTTGATGCTGAACAGAATTTTGCTTTCAGGGATCACTACCTTGAACTGCCTGTAGATCTGTCAGATGTGCTGTTCATCACTACGGCCAACACGCTTGACACGATACCGAGGCCGCTTCTTGACAGGATGGAAGTTATATCTATCTCAGGATATACTGAGGAGGAAAAGGTCCAGATCGCCCAAAGGTATCTGCTGGGCAAGCAGATGAAGGCCCACGGCCTGCAGAAGAAGAACCTTAAGGTAAATGAGGAAACCATCAGAAGCATCATCAACTATTACACGAGGGAAGCCGGCGTAAGAAACCTTGAAAGGGAAATTGCCAATATCTGCAGGAAAGCCGCCAGGGCGCTTGTTGCTGAAAACAGGAAATCCGTCACGATAACGCCGGCAAATATTGAAAAATACCTGGGAACCAAAAAGTTCCGCTATGACATGGCAAATGAAAAAGATGAGGTAGGTATTGCGACCGGCCTTGCATGGACACCTGTAGGCGGCGACACGCTGGCAGTCGAAGTTGCTGTCATGGACGGCAGCGGCAAGCTGGAGCTCACAGGCCAGCTCGGAGATGTTATGAAGGAGTCCGCCAGAGCAGCGGTAAGCTATATACGCTCGAGAGCAGAATCTTTGGGCATAGACAAAGATTTTTACAATAAGTATGATATCCACATCCATGTACCTGAAGGAGCTATACCAAAAGACGGTCCTTCGGCGGGCATAACTCTCGCCACGGCAATGGTATCTGCCCTGACCGGGAGAGCAGTTAAAAGGAATGTGGCAATGACCGGAGAGATCACACTGAGGGGCCGTGTGCTTCCGATCGGGGGACTGAAGGAGAAGGTCCTTGCAGCCCACAGGGCAGGCATAGACACCATCATTCTCCCGACAGAAAACAGGAGGGATATCGACGACATACCTGCCAATGTAAGGTCAGAGCTGAAGTTCATCCTTGCATCGGATATGGACACAGTCATGGGCAATGCCCTGACAGAAAAAAAGGCAGCGGAAGAGGCAAAGGATACAGGTAATGCAGGTGAACATGTGCTGCTGACAAAAGAGAGCCCGCTGATGAATGGACAGGAATCGACACAGCAGATGTGACAGATGCAATACGCAGGTCACAGTATATAAACGGCATAAAAAGGGTATATAAAGGGCGTTCCCGTTTTTGGGAGCGCCTTTTTCAGTTTTTCACGGATGTACTTTTGACTCACATGAGCCCGTCTTAATATTCACCAGCATACTCCGGCACGATCGGTGAATAAATCAATAGGTTGAAGAAGAAGGAATAATACATATAAATCGAACTAAATAAATTAAATATGGAAACTTTTCAGTAAATATGCTTATTATTGAACTTGTCATGAATAGTGGAACATAATACGCATGAAACCATAACGCAACAGCACCGTGTAAATGCAGGACCTTAACGGGATCAGACAAAACGGGGTAAATCCCGAAGTCATTATCAGTAGAAATCCCGAAGAACTTCCAGTGCGTTGGATTCTATTATTTTCTGGCCATATTCGTTCAGGTATCCTTCAATGAAATTCGCATTAGCGATTTTCGTACCGTATTCCGCCAGCATCAGTTCAAACATTTTCATATCCGATGACAGCAGTCCGCTTTTTGTAAGTGTCAGGTAATAGGTATCCCTGCACTTGTACAATGTGCTTTCACCACTGTAATGCATATCGAGTTTTTCGGCCAGACCAGAAATGTCTTCCATAGATTTGAATGAATATATCAGCAGGGGCGAAGAAACCCTGCGGCTTTTTTTCTTGACCCGCAGATCGCTTCTTTTCATCCTGTTCCTGATATATTTATGGATGGATTCAAACTCTCCGTCGTCATCGAGCTTTGTTATATTGATCACGATTCCGTTGTCTGAATCCGGAACCGGCTCTATAATCAGCTGTGAATCGGTAAGGCTGAATCCAAGCTGTTCTTCGGCCTGTTCCATCAGATCCCAGAAAAACTCCTGGGCTGCGGGTGTATTATAGTTCAGCGTATTCAGATCTACGTTTCTTTCTTCAAGATCATTATAGGTTATTGTGACTCTTATGATGTTTTCGCCTATTCTTTCGATCTTCATGGTATCTCCATATATCCGGCATCATGGTGCCGGTAGTGTTGATAATTCTAACTCTATTATACTTCACTGCCAGTGAAAAGAGAAGTGAATTATTTCGACCGCGGCTAGGATAAAAAGGCTGCACAACTTCAAGTCATGCAGCCTCTGCAGGTATTCGCCTTATGATGCCCGGCGGAACCGCCCGGTGAGGCTGCACGGCGGGCATTGCCGTCAGTCGGCTTTTATTTCAGTCCATATTCGGCTGTACTCCCTGTTGATTTCGTCGCCCGGGTATTCGAATATCTCGCAGTTGACAAGATCTTCCTTCAGCGGATATGCATTGCGGTCGGAAACCAGTTCGGGATCAAGCATTTTCATTACTTCTGTATTAGGGGTTGCATAGCCGATATAATCGACGTTGTTGTATGAGACTTCAGGATCACACATAAAGTTGATGAAAATCTCGGCTTCCTTCTGATGCTTACTGGTCTTGGGTATTACCATCGAATCGAACCAGTAGTTGGTGCCTTCCTTTGGCAGTGCATATGCCAGGTTCTCATTCTGTGACATGCAGTAATATGCATCGCCTGACCATACGACAGCCAAAGCCGCGCTTTCTCCGATCATCATATCCCTGACCTCATCGACGACATAAGCCAGTACGAGGGGTTTCTGCTTGAGAAGCATCTGTTTTGCCTCTTCAAGCTCACTGATATTGTGGGTATTCATTGAATATCCCAGCATTTTCAGTGCTACACCAATGCTGTCCCTTTCACTGTCAGGCATGAGGATCTGTTTTTTATATTTCTCATTCCAGAGAATTTCCCAGCTGTCGACCGGATCGTCAACCATCGTTTTGTTGTACAGTATCCCTACTGTTCCCCACATGTAGGGGACCGAGTATTTGTTTTCAGGATCGAAGGACAGGTTCTTGAATCGATCGTCGATATATTTGTAATTTGGAATATTATCCATATTAATCTCATTGAGAAGACCTTCGTCCAGCATCCTTGTTATCATATAATCTGACGGGATGGCGACATCATATGCAGATCCGCCGGTTTTTATCTTGACATACATGTCCTCATTTGTTGTAAAGTTTTCATAGTTTACTTTTATATTTGGATATGCTTCTTCAAAATCCTTTATAGTCGTCTCACCTATATATTCTCCCCAGTTAAACACGTTGATGGTGACCTTTTCGCCTGTACTTTCCGTGCCGCCGCCGGAAGTGCCGCAGCCTGTGATCATGATCGCCAGTACAAGCGCCATTGCCATAACAAAGATTTTTTTGACGGATTTCTGTTTCATCTCCATTACTCCTTTTTCTTTCTAAATTATATTATTGAATCAGTCTGTATTATTTAGTCAAAAATATCATGGTCAGCAATTCAGCACCGGTGAAATCCGCTGCGCCGGATCCGGAAATTATCCGGCCAACGGATTTGCTCCTGTGCCGCTAATCTTTTCGGTTTAAATCAGGCTGCCGATCTTAACAGCCTCATCTTTTTCATTCGCTGAGGAACGTTTGTTAATAATGAGCAGAAGCGTAAGAACCACTGCGAACAACAATGTTGAGAGTGCATTGATCTTCGGGTTGATGCCGCGCCTTGTCATCGAGTAGATTGTGATGGACAGCGTGGAAACTCCCGATCCTGTGGTGAAAAAGCTTATTATAAAATCGTCAAGAGACAATGTGAATGCAAGCAGGAATCCGGTCACCACTCCCGGCATGATCTCGGGAAGTATGACTTTGAAAAATGCTTTCAGCGGTGCCGCACCAAGATCCAGTGCTGCTTCATAAAGGTGCTTGTTCAGCTGTTTCAGCTTCGGAAGCACAGACAATATAACATAAGGTATATTGAACGTGATGTGGGCCAGCAGCAATGTCAGGAATCCCAGGTCGAGATTGATGAATATGAACAGGATCATGAGAGATACACCGGTGACTATATCAGGGTTGAGAACAGGAAGATACGTCACATTCATCACTATTGTTCTGAGCCTTTTATTCATTCCAAATATGCCGACTGCTGCCGCAGTCCCCGCCACAGTAGCTATCAGCGACGAAAGCAGTGCGACTATCAGAGTGTAATACAGCGACGTCATTATCTGCTTGTCATGAAAAAGCTGCATGTACCATTTGAGGGTAAAACCATCCCAGTTGGCTCGGGACTTTGAGTTGTTGAATGAAAATATTATCAGCGTCAGAACAGGCGCATAAAGGAACACGTATATCAAAATCAGGTATATCCTGCTTATTGTCTTTTTCATAAAAGCCCACCTCCTGTCTCTTCCTTGTCATACTTCGACATTATACCCATACTGATCAGTATGATAAGCATCATGATGATCGACAGGGCGGAACCGAAGTTCCAGTCGTATACCCTCATGAACTGGTCTTCAATCAGGTTGCCTATCAATGTGTACTGGCTGCCGCCCAGGAGCTTCGATATTATAAATGTGGTAACGGCAGGCATGAATACCATGGTTATACCTGATACGACTCCCGGAAGACTGAGAGGGAATATGACCTTCAGGAATACTGTCAGCGAATTCGATCCCAGGTCTTCTGCTGCTTCGATCAGACTTTTGTCAATCTTGCTCATGACAGAGAATATGGGCAGTACCATAAAAGGCAGAAAGTTGTAGACCATACCCAAAACTACTGCAAAATCGGTATAAAGAATGTTGACCTGCGGCAGACCGAACAATCCAAGGATGGAATTGATAACACCCTTTCGGTCAAGCAGCGTCATCCACGCATATGTCCTCAGCAGAAAATTCATCCACATGGGTATGACAAAAAGCATTACCAGTGTGCCTTTCCTGCTCAGTTCCCTGCTGGAAAGTATCATTGCCACCGGGTACCCCAGAATAAGGCATACGATGGTACTGACAACTGCCAGCAGTACAGATCTGCCCAATACCTTCAGGTAGGTCGGCTGCAATGCCTTTTCAAAGTGTTCCAGAGTGAATACCACCGAACCATCCGTAGTGGAAGTAAGACTGTAATACAGCACAAGGGCCAGCGGTACGACTATAAATATTATCATCCATACTATATATGGATACGATATCCATCCTTTTTTCATATCATCGGCACCTTTTTCATTATTTGTATATCAGAAGGCTGTATACTCAGCCCTACTTTGGCATCGGCCGGCACCATGGACGTGCTGTGGACTATCCAGGTGTAACCGTTTGTGTCCGCCACCTGCATCTCATAGTGAACGCCCCTGAAAATCACAGACTTTACTACTCCCTGGAGCAGGCTGTCATCGCCGTATACGAGCTTTATATCTTCAGGACGGACAACCACATCCACGTTTTCATTCGTCCCGAAACCCTTGTCTACGCAGTCGAATTCATGGCCTGCAAACCTGACGCGGTAATCACGCAGCATGACACCGTCTATGATATTGCTTTCACCTATAAAGTCCGCTACAAAAGCGTTTTTAGGTTCATTATATATATCCTCGGGCGTTCCTATCTGCTGGATCGTGCCCTTCTGCATCACGACGATGGTATCCGACATGGTCAGGGCCTCTTCCTGGTCGTGGGTCACATATATAAATGTAATACCCAGCTGCTGCTGCATTCTCTTAAGTTCCATCTGCATTTCCTTGCGAAGCTTGAGATCCAGTGCTCCCAATGGTTCGTCCAGCAGCAGGATGTCAGGTTCGTTGACCAGAGCCCGTGCGATAGCCACCCTTTGCTGCTGGCCTCCGCTGAGAGAATCGACCGAACGTTTTTCGAACCCTTCCAGGTTGACCATTTCCAGCATTCTGGCCACTTTTTCCTTTATAACTTTCTCATCAAGTTTTTTTATTCTGAGCCCGAAGGCAATATTTTCAAAAACATTCATATGAGGGAAAAGGGCATATTTCTGAAACACTGTGTTGACTTTTCTCTTATATGGCGGCACATCGGTGATATCGACACCTTCAAACAGCACCTTGCCGGAGGTCGGCGTCTCAAAACCGCCAATGAGGCGAAGAGTGGTTGTCTTGCCGCATCCGCTTGGACCAAGCAGTGTTATGAACTCATTCTGACGTATATACAGATTTATGCCCTTCAAAGCTTCTGTACCGTCATAATCTTTTACCAGATCGACTAATTCGATAATGTGGTTTGACATATGTCATGCTCCTCGTCGTGTTAATTATCAGGCCTGCCGCTCGTTTACGGCAGGATGCCTAAAAGCTTGGCGGAGTGGATACCCATAATACTTTTGCCTCAGACTTCCCGCCGTTTGATATATAATGGACGCAGTTCGGCTTGAAATAAAAGCTTTCGTCCTTTTTTACCCTGTACTTCCTGCCGGCAAGATGAACATACACGCTTCCGGACAGTACATAACCGAACTCTTCTCCTTCATGGGGATCATCAATCTCTGAGGATCCGCCCTGTGCCAGGCAGATCACAATCGGCTCCATGTGGTTTTTCTGTGAGTCAGGCACGATCCATCGTATCTCATGCTTTAATTCGCTGTTTTCTTTAATGAAAATATCCTCTTTCCTGAAAACAATCTTTTCATCGACACTCTCATTAAAAAAATCCTTAAGGTTTGAACCGAGGCACTGGAGTATATCAACAAGGGTCGCAATGGACGGAGACGTAAGATCCCTTTCTATCTGTGAAATAAAGCCCTTGGAAAGTTCACTCCTGTTTGCCAGTTCTTCCTGTGTCAAACCGTTCTTTATCCTCAGCATTTTGATCTTGTTGCCGATTTTCATTTTCTGATTCCTTTCATGATCCTGTAAGCCATGTTTTTAATATTAAACATTTTGTTTAGAATCACTAAACACAAAACAAGTTTATTATAATCACATAATTATATGATGTCAATAATTATTGAAAAAAAGAATCTGAACATATGAAAACGTAATAAGAAATTGATGGAATGCAGGCTGGCAGCCGCTTTTCATGCCAATAGCGCCGGACATGAAATATGTCAGCCTTTAACCGCAGCCTGACTTTGCACGAAAAGGACACCGCCAGGGGGGACAGGATATGCGGTGTGCCGTATGTATGAAGGGTTTCATGTCTGCTCAGATATCATCCTTCGTCAGTATTTTATGATGTTAGAATATCCATTATCCTGATGGCCTTGTCGAGATAGACCCTCCGTTTCATGTCAAGCACCGGCAGCATCAGTTTCAGAGTCCTGAAAACATCCTCCTGGTTTGGAGAATTCCTGTTCATGGCACCGACATGACGCTTCAGTTCCCTGTATGCGCTGCTGAAACGGATGCCCTCTTCAAAAGCATTACTGAATGATCCGCTCCTTGTCTGGGGTACGAAATCAGTTATTGTTGTAATTATATCACGCATAAGTGACAGCCTGTCGGCACAGACAACTGTATCCGGCTCATCAGCGGATGTTCTGTTTTTATTGTAAAGCTGCCTTACTTTTTGAAGTGTAACGAGACCATTGGTAATTTTGCCTATATTCAGTGAGCTTTCCATTTTATCACCATTTCCTGATACAATGTTTTAATCTGATATTCCAATTCGGAGTGGATTTTTCCGGGTAACGTACCGAAGCAAAACCAGCTCCGCATAATTATATTATGTCAAACCCACAGAAATGTTTCGTATAATTTCCATGGCTTAAAACAGGTTGTCCATATTTGGAATTTGATGTATACTTATACTATACCATACGTCCAATTATTTTTTCGGCGGTGGATTATGACAAGAATGATTGTCGCGGATGATGAGCTTCTGATAAGACAGGGGCTTGAGACCATATCATGGGCCGATTATGGCATTGAGCTTGCAGGGACAGCAGCCAACGGTATAGAGGCGCTGGAGCTTGTAAAGTCGGTCATGCCGTCAATCCTGCTTACAGATATAAGAATGCCGGGAATGGACGGACTTAAGCTTATCGATGCGGCCAGAAAGATCGTACCTGATTTAAGAAGTATACTGCTGACAGGATACCAGGATTTTGAATATGCACATACAGCAATAAAGCTGGGAGCTATCGAGTATATCCTCAAGCCTTCCGACCCGTCCGAAATCGTTGATGCTGTTCTGAAAGCAAAAAAGCAGATAGATGAAGAAAAGAAGCAGAGACTTGAAAGGGAAATGGCCCGCAGGCAAATCTGCAGTATGCAGAATATCCTTCGTAACGCCCTCCTGGTAGACAACCTCAGTTTCGCTTCGGCTTCAGGCCGGAACGACTTTGACAATGATGACATCGGCAATGAAATTGCCGGCCATGCCGGAAGTGACCGCGCAGACTGCGGCATAACCGGGGACTGCCAGGCAGAAAACCCGGAGCATATTTTGTGCAGGGTCAGGAATCCTGTTATCAGGAAAGCGCTTGAATATATCGAAAACAACTATATGGAAGATCTGACCCTTGCGAATGTATCCCGGCAAGTGTACGTTAATCACATTTACCTGGGCAGACTCATGAAGAAGGAAACAGGAGAAACCTTCCTTGAAATACTGACCCGTATAAGGCTCCGGAAGGCCTGTGAAATGCTCGGGGATCTGAATATGAAGACCTATGAGGTCGCAGAGAAGGTCGGCATTAAGGATTCAGGGTATTTCAGCCAGGTCTTCAAGAAATATTTTGGCATGACACCGTCAGAATACAGGGAAAAGATCATCAATGCAGGTGAGTCGTGATGCGGTTCAGGGATATGCCGATACGAAACAAGCTGGTATTGTCTTTTCTTGCACTTATAATCCTGCCTGTCATCACAATTGGTATTTTTTCATTTTACACATCGCAGGGCCTTCTTAAACAGAAAACAGAGCAGTATGCCAATGACATCCTGATGGAAACCGGTGAAAATGTGGATGTCAAGCTGAGAGAAATAGAAAGGGTCTCATTTCAGATCATTTCAAACATGACGATCCAGGATGCTTTGCGAAAGGCAAACATGGGAATAGAGGACGAATATGAAAGAATAAGCGTAGAAAAAGCAATAGACAACCAGCTTAAGGGATTTGTCCCGCTGGACCTGGATATCGCTGCAGTACAGGTGATTTCGCTTTCAGGCACCGAATATTATGTCAATCCCGGATCTGTAACCATAGGTATCAGCGAGCAGGAGCAAAGAGAGCTGGAAGAAGCGAAGGGAAGCGCGGTATGGTTCGGAACGAATTCCGATGCACAAACGATTAAATTGGGCAGAGCCATAAACAGCATCGTAAATCAGCAGCTTATTGGATACGAACTTATCATGATAAAAGAGAATTCGGTTTATGATATCTACAGCAGGACGGACCTGTTCAAAAGCGGGGACATATTCATTTCAGATACCGACGGGAAGATAATATCCCACAAGGAAAAGGAATTCCTGGATATGTCCATAGAGAATGCGGTTTCAGGCCTGACTAAAGAAAGCGTCAAAAACAGTTTCATTACTGCCAGTGTCAACGGCACAGCCAACTATGTTGCTACAAGAACGATAAACAGGGGACAATGGAGGATAACCGCCATAATACCAATAGAGCAGTATGAGGCAGATATAATCAGTCTGAAATACTGGATTGCCGGAATTTGTGCCATATGCTGCATTTTGGCGCTGCTGTTGTCACTGAGAATATCGGACAGCATTTCCAAACCGCTTCGTGACCTGTCCTCAATGATGAAAAGGGTAGGAAAAGGCGAATTTGATGTATCGATATCATCTGATTCAAAGGATGAGGTCGGCATCCTCAGCCAGCATTTCAACAAAATGGTCTCCCAGGTCCAGCGGCTGATCCAGGAAGTATACCAGGAACAGTACCTTAAACAAAAGGCTGAGCTCAAATCTCTGAGAGCCCAGATCAATCCCCATTTCCTTTACAATACTCTTGAATCCATCAATTGGATGGCCAGAATAAAAAACGTCCCTGAAATAGGAGACATGGTAAAAGCGCTCGGTGATCTGATGCGTGCCAGTATAAGCGGTGATGATTTTATAAATATCGACGATGAGATCGTGAACATATCAAATTACCTGAAAATCCAGAAGTTCAGATACGGCGACCGCTTTGAAGCACATATCGGCATCAGTCCCGGGATAGGGCAGGTAAAGATACCGAAGCTGATACTCCAGCCCATTGTGGAGAACTCCATTGTGCATGGCCTTGAAAACAAGGTCGAAAGCGGACACATCGAAATAACCGGAAGGCAGGAGGGCAGCAATGTGGTGATTATGATCCGCGACGATGGAGTCGGAATGGAACAGGAAAAGGTCGACATGCTTACAAGGCTGTTTTCCGAATGCCGCAGGCAGGGACTTGCAGATCCCGGGGCTCCCGGCCTGAAAGCAGGAAAAGGTGCCGGGGATGACATGCATACGCATATTGGGCTTATCAATGCGAACCGAAGGCTGAGGATCTACTACGGTGATGAATACGGACTTTCCATATCATCTTCGAAAGACAATGGGACCTGTGTCAGGATAATATTTCCCGCCAACTCATCAGTAACCGGTACAGTTCACAATAAAAGTTGATTTTTTAAAACATAATGTTTATATTATGGCATTTTATTCATTTTTTTATAGGATTACAATTTTATCAGAGTACTCTGGATATTTTTTTTAAGGAGGAATGTATTCGTATGAAAAGAATCTTGGCCTTAGTTCTTTGTGTATGCATTGCCTGTCCATTCCTGCTGACCGCATGCGGGAACCAGTCGGGTGATTCCGGCAAAACGGCAGACGGCAAAAAAGTTGAACTGCAGATTTCCTGCTGGGGTATTGAAACAGATCCAAACTCCAAGATCATAAAGGAAGCAGTCGATCTGTTCAATAAGAGGAATACTCTCAATGCTGTTGCGAAAGTTACATTCACCGAGCAGGAACAGTATAAGACGAAGATTGCTGCTGAAATGGCAGCCAATGAGGTACCCGATGTATTCAATACATGGGCTGCAGGTTTCCTCAAACCGTTTGTAAAGGCAGGCAAAGTCTACGATCTGACTGACAAACTTAATGCAGATACTGAGTGGAAGAACAGGTATGTACCCGGAGTATATTCTTCACTGGAATTCGACGGAAGAGTATATGCACTTCCTACTACCCAGACTGTCGCATGTCTCTTCTATAATAAAGACATATTTAAGAAGTACAATCTTTCAGAACCAAAGACTTATGACGATCTGAAGAATATCATAAAGGTACTCAATGAAAACGGCATTACTCCCTTTGCACTGGGCAACAAAGCTCCCTGGGTCGGTGCAATGTACAGTGAGCTTATAGCAAACAGAGTCGGCGGTACCGAGCCTTACAATAAGGTTTATGAAGGAACCGGCACATGGGAAGATCCTTCATTCATCGAAGCAGGAAAGATAATGCAGGAGCTGGTTGATATGAAGGCATTCCCTGAAGGCTTCAACGCTCTTGACAACGACCCTGCACAGGCAGATTTCAAAGCAGGCAAGTGCGGTATGCTGGTTATGGGAAGCTGGGCTATACAGCAGCTGTATGACGATATGAAAGACTCTCTCGGTGTCTGCAAATTCCCGGAGATCACAGGAGGCAAAGGAAATGCCGATACCTGGCTGGGACAGCCTGACCAGAGCTTTGCAATTTCGGCCAAGAGCAAGGCTGTAGATGCAGCAGCTGAGTTCATCAAGACCATATCCGATCCTGAAATCCAGAACAAACTGGTTGAGGCCGGAAACCTCGTTGCTACCAACGTTACACCTGATCCGGACAAAGTCAATCCTGTAGCAAGAGAAGTTGGAGAACTCCTGTCTGATATGAAGGAACTGTTCGTATTCTATGATGTAGGTCTCGGCGCCACCATTGGAAACGAATATAACAACACTATCCAGGCCATAACAGCTGGACAGTCGGTTGAAGAATCCTTCAAAGCACTCCAGAAGTTCACAGAACAGAACAGGGAAGAAGACTGATTACATGTTCTGATACTGGTTCTGACAAACCAATTCGGGGATCTGTGCGGCCGGGTCATTTCCCGGTCCGGCCGCCGGATCATAAAAACACTGTACTGCTGCGGTGCAGTACAATTTTTATGGAGTTAAAATTATAAAATGAAAATGGCCTGAATGAATGGTCATTTTATGTATAGGCATATATTTTTAAGTTAACACAAACAAGAGATTTACTTGTCTCATAAAAGGAGCAGAAAAAATGGTATCATTGACCAGAAACAAAAAAACCATCATACTGTTTCTTTTGCCGGCGCTTCTAATTTATATAGGTGTGGTGGCGGTACCTGTATTCAGTACGGTGTACGACAGTTTCTTCAAATGGAATCTTGTCGATGCGAAAAAATTCATAGGTTTCGATAATTTCATCCAGTTGTTTTCGAATGATAAAATATTCAGGACCAGCCTTAACAACACACTGCTGCTCATGGCTTTATCCATTGTAATACAGGTACCCCTGGCGATCCTGCTTGCTGTGGGGATATCTGGTGCGGCCAGGGGAAAGAGGTACTTCAAGACAGTCTATTTCATGCCGAATATATTGGCAAGTGTAGCTGTGGGTTTACTGTGGTCGTTTATATACAACCCTGAATTCGGTCTTATCAACAGGTTCCTTATAGCGATCGGCCTTGAAAACAGTACAGGACTTTGGCTTGCCGATCAAAAGACGGTGCTTCCGTCCATCATGGTTGTTATATGCTGGCAGTTTATCGGTTATCATATGATACTGTATCTGGCGGCTATAGAGAACATTCCGCCCAGTCTCATTGAGATGGCTACCATCGACGGTGCGGGGCCATGGCCCAGATTCACAAAAATAGTATTGCCTATAATAAAGCCCATCATAGGTATCGACACGGTTTTGATCGCCACCGGTTCTCTGCGTTATTTCGATCTCATATATGTAATGTCCAACGGTGGACCCAACCATACCAGTGAAGTTATGGCGCTTTACATGTATTATAAATCTTTCAGGGATATGCAATACGGATATGGCAGCGCTATTGCAGTAGTACTGCTTTGCATGTGCCTTCTGGTCACCGTAGTGCTGAACAGGCTGTTTAAAACAGAAGACATTGAGTATTACTGAAAACAGGACTGTTGCCAACAAACCCTTTTGAAAAGGAGAGTCTTTTGTAAATGGCCGGAAAACGCAAAAAGCTAAGATTACCTGACATTATTATAATTACAGTTCTTTCGATATTGTCATTGACATATTTGTATCCTTTGTTATGGCTTGTAATCAACTCACTGAAAACAGACGATGAGTTGTTCGCAAATCCCTGGTCCATCATTCCGTCCTTTCAGCTGTCAAACTATTCAACTGCATGGGTATCAGGGAAAGTAGGCGTCAGCTTTCTCAATTCAGTGATCGTATCTCTGATTTCAGTGGGAGTGACGATTATCATTGCATCGATGGCGGCATTTGCGCTCAAAAGGTTTAAGTGGAAATTATCAGGCCTGGTGCTGGGTCTGTTCCTTATAGGCATCATGATACCGATCCATTCGACGCTGATACCGCTTTTTATGGTGTTTAACAGGATCGATTTGCTGAACAGATATATTTCCCTTATATTGCCCTATGTTGCATTCGCACTGCCAACTTCAATATTCATTCTCAGCGGCTTTATGGCTTCGTTCCCAAAGGAAATTGAGGAAGCGGCGATCATGGATGGATGCAGCATGAAAGGTGTATTCTGGAAGATCATTTTCCCGCTGTCCAAATCTCCGATTGCAACAATTTCTATTTTCAACTTCGTGAATGCTTGGAATGAACTAATGTTTGCGCTGATTTTCATGTCAGATGAAAACAAAATGACGCTGCCTGTCAGCCTCACAAGGTTCAAGGGACAGTATTCGACGAACTGGACCATACAGCTGGCGGCTGTTGTGATCATGGTGATGCCGAGCCTTATCACCTATTTCTTCCTGAATGATAAGATCATTAAGAGCCTTACAGTAGGAGCCGTGAAAGGATAAACCAATCCCCGGTTGCAGGTAACCGGGGATTGTCAGAAAAATCATAAGAGTGTTTGCATTAACCATGAGAGAAGTTGTATTCAAATCGGGAAGTCTTTATTGAGCTTCTTGTGGATAAAGCTTCTCTTTTTTTCAGCATAGTCCGCAACTATTTGTCCTTTGCCCAAAAGCTTGTATTTATATATGACAAGCCCGTCCAGACCTACAGGACCCCTGGCATGCAGCTTACCTGTACTTATTCCTACTTCGGCTCCGAATCCATATCTGAATCCGTCACTGAACCTGGTGGAACAGTTCCAGAACACGTTGCCTGAGTCAACCAGTGAAAGGAAGCGGGAAGCCCTCTGCTCATCGCTGGTTACTATTGCGTCGGTATGTCCTGAGCCGTATTTGTTGATATGATCAATTGCTTCTTCAAGACTGTCCACGATTTTTACTGAAAGCTTGTAATCGAGATATTCTCTTCGCCAGTCATCGTCCGGGACCGGCTTGACATCTATAATTGCCGCGGTCCTGCTGCAGCCGAACAATTCCACATTCCTTTCATCCGCCGCTTTTTTGAAAAGGGGCAGGAAAGTACCAGCAATGTCCTTATGAACCAGAAGCGTTTCCATGGCATTGCATACGGCAACATACTGGGTCTTTGAATCTATGGCGACCCGCAGCGCCATATCCGGGTCCGCATATGCATCGATATAACAGTGGCATATACCGTCAGCATGTCCCATAACCGGTATGTTTGTATTGTCCATGATATATTTTACGAACTCATTGGAACCTCTTGGTATTATCAGGTCCACATATTTGTCCTGCCTGAGAAGTTCATTTATATCTGAGCGTGTCTCCAGAAGACTGCACCAGCCTTTTGGTATGCCTGCTTCTTCTGATGCCGAAATAATTATCCCTGCAAGCGCCCGGTTTGTCTCAAGGGCTTCTGAGCCGCCCTTCAGCAGTACTCCATTGCCGCTTTTCAGGCAGAGGGTTGATATCTGTACCAGTGCGTCCGGCCGGGACTCGAATATTATGCCAATTACCCCGATGGGACTTGTTACTTTGTATAATTCAAGGCCTTCATCCAACTGGGTCGAAAGAAGTGTTTTTCCTACCGGATCTTCAAGCCTGATCAGGCTGTGTATGCCGGATATGACATCACTGAGTTTGGATTCGTCGAATTTAAGCCTCTTCAGCAGCGGTGCCGGCAGGTTTTCAGCTTCGCTTCTTCTGAGATCCTTTTCATTTGCCCGGAATATTTCCTCTTTATGATTCTGCAGTTCCTGCGCTATCTTCATAAGGGCGTTGTTTTTGACGCCTGAAGGACAGGCTGCCAGCTCCCTGGAAGCTGATTTCACATTAAGGCAAATTTCTGAAATGCTCATAAAAACACCCCGAACTTAATGGTTTTTATTAGTATAACAGAAGCAGTGTGTGATGACAAGCGCGGCCGCACCATATGAGTGCGGCCGTGGAAAATTATACTGAAGAAGATGATATATTACAATGACGAATCTGGCCGATCTGGATGGGCTAGTAAATAACCCGGGATTTTTCGTCAGGAATGCCGCTTTTCCTGAAGAAGTATGAATTTATCACATCACGCCATTCGCAGGCATGTCCGGCCTGCTCCTTAAGTCTCTCAAGCACGCGCAGAAAGCAATCATGATCGATCAGACCCTCAAGACGCTTCCATCTGACAATAAGTTCTGCGGCTTTATCGGCGCCTTCGAAATGCGTGTCATAAATGTGCTGGATCAGGGTTTTGCCTGATTTCAGCCTGTACTTGTAACTGATATGGTGGAAAAACAGCAGCAGCTCCTCCGGGCATGTTTCAGGATGCTCATACATTGTTGAGTTGGGAGGGAAGTATTTGCCGGCAAAACCGGTACCGGTGGAAACGCTCCTGTCTATGCCGATTCCCTCGTGATCTGCCCTGTGATACGTGCCCCACGCTGAATACTCGTATCCGTCTACGTTCGGACCGTAATGATGTCCCGGATTGACCATCCAGCCGATACCCAGCGGTGCTGTATAGCTTTCATATATATGGTATGAATCCATAAGCATACCGGTTATGGTATCCACAACGGCAGCGTTTCTGCCGAAGGTCTGCATAACCCATTCCCGGGCAATATTTTCGGAGGACAGCCATGGATTCCATGCCAGTCTTCCGAAGCAGTATAGATTGGCCTGGGCCAGGTCATGTCCTGTCCAGTTCATATCGTCACCTATGTTGGAGACCGCTGCAATGCCTGTGAGCCTTCCTTTATCAGGGCTCGCCAGCAATTTCGCGACAGTGCTGCCTTTGCCGCGGCTGTATGTGTCAAAATCAAGTACGTCCCTCCACATCGGGGCAAGATAGCACAGGTGACGCTGCTGGCCTGTATATTCCTGGGTTATCTGAAACTCAAGCACATAATTGGATTTTTTCAGTCCGCCAAAAAGAGGGGATACGGGTTCCCTGACCTGGAAATCCATAGGTCCGTTCTTTATCTGGAGCAGTACATTGTCCGCGAAACAGCCGTCCAGCGGCATAAAATTATCATATGCGGCGTTGGCACGGTCTGTGACCCTGTCGCGCCAGTCCTGCCTGCAGTTGTATACGAAGCACCTCCAGATGACTACACCTCCGAATGGCCTGAGGGCCGCTGCAAGCATGTTTGCACCATCCGCGTGGTTTCGTCCGTAAGTGAAGGGACCGGGACGGAATTCGGAGTCCGCCTTTACGAGGAAACCTCCAAAATCTGGTATATAGCTGTATATCTCGGAGGTTTTTTCACTCCACCATGTCCTTACTCTGTCATCCAGGGGGTCGGCGGTATCAAGGCCGCCTAATTCAATGGGACTGGAGAAATTGATGCTGAGAAAAATCCTGATGCCGTATCTGCGGAATATGTCCGCCAGTTCCGTAACCCCGGGCAGCAGTTCTTTCGTTATCAGCCTGGTTTCACGGTCATGGACGTTGACGTTATTGAGGACTATGCCGTTTATGCCGACAGAGGCCATCAAGCGGGCATAATCTGTTATCCTTTTTTTATCTTTTCTAATATGTCCGTTCTCATAAAATATCGACTTTCCGGCATATCCTCTTTCTATGCTGCCGTCCATATTGTCCCACTGATTGAGCATGCGCAGGGATATTGCCGGATTTTCTGCTGTATGGAAATTTTCACAGAATGTGCCGCAAAGGATATGCCTGATCAGTGCAAATACTCCGTAAAGCGCGCCTGAAGCCGATTTTGCGGCTATTAAGGTAATACTGCCATTGTTTTCACTGACGCTGTGCCTGATAATATAGCCTTCGCTGCCGATTCTGCCGGATTCGCTGCTGCTGACTATGATCCGGGGATCCGGAGCTTTTTCTGATGAACCGGTCATGGCCGCACTTTCGCGGATAAGGTACAGGACTACAGTACCGTCGGATGACGGCTGTGAAATGATTCCGGGTGTTTTTCCGAATATGGCTCCAAGCGCTGTTCCCAGTTCATTGGCAGCGGTCCTGAAATCCTGGCTGCCGGAATCGATAAAGATGTTTTTAAAATACTTTGAATACCGCTTTATTGTATCAGTGCCTGACTTGCTGTATCCAAACCATGCATCATAACCATTGTTTATAGTTTCGTTTATCCCGTTCATTTTATCCCTTTCTTGCAGTTATGCATATTTTTATAGTAAAATAGTTAAAGAATTTATAATTTTGAAAACTTGGTGCTAAAATGCAGCAAAACGTTTATGAAAACATCATTCCCGATATATTATACTTTGTAAACAGGAAATGCAGACCTGGCTGGAGCATCATTGAATCAAGGATCGACTTTCACGATCTGACCTACGTCTACAGCGGAAGCTCCACCTATATCATCAACGGTACCGAATATAACCTCAGCAAGGGAGATTTCATCTATATACCTGCCGGTAATGTGCGTGCAGCATATACAAATTCGGATGATCCTATGCACTGCTTTGCCGTGAATTTCAGGATCTGCAGTCTTGATGGGGAATCCGGGCTTACGCTGCCCGTGGGTCCTGTATTCAAAACAGGCATTTGTACCGAATTTATGCGCCTGTACAGTGAACTGGATCATGTCTGGGTCGAAAAATCCTGCAATTACATAATGAGAGCCCGCGCACTGTTCATGCTCATAATCGACCGGATACTCAGCCGTGCTGCATCCGGAACGCCGATGCAGCAGGAAGATGAGCGGCTGGTAAGGGTCAAACAGTACATCCTCCGGAATTTCACGGAAAGGATAGAGATGGCCCGGCTGGCCCAGATTGCCGGCCTTAATCCCGTCTATCTCGGCTCTTTATTCAAGAAGACCAACGGCTGTACGATAAAGCAGTATATCACCCGGATCCGTATAAATAACGCCGAAAGCCTTTTGTCCACCGGCGGCTATACTGTCAGTGAGGCCGCGGCACGCAGCGGCTTTGATGATCTTTTTTACTTCAGCAAAGTATTCAGGGCATATAAAGGATATGCTCCTTCTGCTTTGCTCAGAGGCCGGTCCCATATTCAGTATCTGCCATAGTTCTGGATTGCATACATGACAGCCCGCATGCTGGTCAGAAGGCTTCCGTTGTTGATGGACCCTGCCGTGCTGAGATTCAGGCCCCGGCATTCCTTTGCCATCTCACAGTCACGTTTGACTTCCTTTATAATAGCATCAGTGTCGTTATTCATGAATGTAAACGGTGCCAGGCAGCCATCGATCCTTGTATGGGGCATATACCTGCGTATCTGATCAACAAGTACTTTCGGACCAAAATTGCAGCCTGTGAGATTCAGCCGGCCCAATATCGGAAGCAGGTGCCCCATGGCGGAATCTGAATGCTGGTAACGGTTATCTTCAGGGTTCGGACACCAGCGGTCGAATACTGCTTTCAGGATAGGATATCCGAACATTTCATACATTTCAGGTGTAAGCAGGCAGCAATTGTCATCCGCAAAACTAAAGCCACCGGGCCTGTTGGTTTCGTCATATCCCGCTTCTTCATCCATAATTGTTGCTATACCTGTAATTACTTTAAGTATCACGTCAGAAAATCTTTTTGCCAGGTCAGGTTCATCAATGATGAGAAAAATGAGATTCTCAGCACCGTAAATGGATGTAGCAAGCGTAACAGGACCTCTGACATGTCTCATGAGCGGCGGTTTCCTGCCATACTTTTCATAAATGCGCTTTTTCTCGCTCTCCCAGTTGGGTGGAAGTATGAATTCACGCAGATCAAGCTTTTCGACCCTGTCCAGCAGCTTTTCCAGTTCGAAGGGGGTGCTGACCGAGCCTTCGAGCCATTCAGCTACACCATTGTGCACATATTTTCCTTCGAATACTTCTCCTATCCTTTTTACGTAAGGGAACTCCTCATCCGGTTCCGGCAGTGTCTCGGGAAGCAGCCTGCGGCCTACGATTTTCTCAGCTTTGTCGTTGTACCGCTTGTTCAGCTCGATCCTTCTTTCCCGCGGTATGTAACCCCAGGGGTTTCCCTCTTCTCCGAGTTCAGCAAATACACATTCTTCACTCATCCTGATGCCCAAAGCCACCTGCGGGGCCCTTGGGCTGAAGCAGTTGTCCTCATGCGCCAGTTCATCATCTGCCCAGAATCTATCAAGATCGACATACATAGTTGCATCCCTCCTGCTAATATAATACTTGTTTACAAATATCTTAACAATGGAACAATGAGTGATGTTTTGTAAAAATAAAAGAAATTGTGAAGCAAATTTTTAATTAGACTCCGCGCAGGGCTTATGTATTGCCGTATTGACCGCAGCTGTCATGATACATCACTATTCCATTTTTAAGGATTGCTGTGTATAATAAAAGACATATATTATTAGTCTCATTGGGGAGAATGCAGATGTGTACTGAAAGAGAAAGATTAAAACAGGCAAAACGTATAGTTGTGAAAGTAGGTACATCAACTATTACATATGAAAACGGCAAGCTCAATTTAGCGCGGATGGACAAACTTGCCATGGTACTTTCAGACCTGCTCAACCAGGACAAAGAGGTAGTCCTGGTTACATCGGGTGCCATCAGTGTAGGTGTAGGAAAGCTGAAACTTAAGCAAAAGCCTTCCACCGTCAGGGAAAAGCAGGCAGCAGCTGCCGTGGGCCAGTGTGAGCTTATGCATATTTACAGCAAGCTGTTCTCCGAGTACAGCCACACTGTCGGGCAAATACTGCTGACACGTGATGTTGTGGAAGAAGAGCATACCAGGCAGAATGTCATAAACACTTTTGAGACACTGATAGAAAACGGAGTTGTGCCAATTGTCAATGAAAACGACTCAGTTTCGATTGATGAGATAGAATTTGGAGAAAAAAGAGTCTTTGGTGACAATGATACGCTTTCTGCTATCGTGGCGGTGCTGGTAAAAGCTGACCTGCTGATAATCCTTTCCGACATAGACGGTTTCTATGACGGCGATCCCCATAAGAAATCAGGCGTGCATAAGATATCTGTCGTACGCGGCATAACCCCCGAGATAGAGCAATGTGCAGGCGGTGCAGGTACAAGGAGAGGTACCGGGGGAATGATAACGAAACTGGCTGCGGCAAAGCTGGCGAACGGACACGGTATTGACATGGTCCTGGCAAACGGTGAAGATCCGGAAAATATACTGGAAATCATTGATGGAAAAGAAACGGGTACACTTTTTACAAATAAACAGCAGTAATATGCAGCAGTAAATAAAACTCAGGGATCAGATGATTCCCTGAGTTTTTCAGTTTCAGAGGATTTTGCTATTCCAGGTCGTCATATTGCAGGATATTCCCGTCTTCACCGTTTTGCAGGCTGCTGCCGCCAGGTAACGAATCATACAATAAGCTGCCATCCTGAAGTCCGCTGTTTTGCGTATCACTGTTCTGACTGCCGGAAGGCGGAAGCTGATCTGATATATTATCGGATGCATTGCCGGTTGTGTTATCAGTTATATCATCAGGTATTTTAGCTTCAGCCGGGGCGCCGTGCACATTGCAGTATTCACCTGCGGGCAGCTCATATATCACATCCTTTGGAGCCTTTTCATTCGGCTTTTGCGGCACATATGGCTTTTCACGCTGGATAAACACTTTTGATACAACTTTGTCGCCCGGGCAATAGGGGCCTGCCAGCAGATTTCTGCCCATTGTATCGTGACTTTCGGTACAGACCTTTGCTTCAACATGAACCGTGCAGACATCGTCATCGCGTGGCTCAGTGCCTTTTATGAAGTATTCGACCTTTGTAGCATTGCCCCTTGGATCATGTTTGCACAAATCAGTTGCTACTTTGCCGGAGTAGATGCATATTTCCTTTTTAACTATGCCGGCCGGCATTTCTTCAAAATCCTTCTTTGGCAGACTTTCATGCACCTTTTTCATAACCGCCGCAAAAATCTTATGGGCCTGGTATGCTTCCGACTGCTGGACCGGGATAGCTTCAGTGCTGTTGTCATAACCATACCAGACGGCACCAACATAATATGGAGTGTATCCCACGAACCATTTGTCGATATTGCTGGTCGTAGTACCCGTCTTGCCGGCAACAGGCATGCCTATCGTCTTTTCATTTACATTGGCATAAGCCGTACCGGAATGGGGATATGTCGATGTTCTTCCGCTTGTTACTTCCTTCAGCATATCGGTCATAATGAATGCCGTCTGCTCGCTGTATGCAATATGAAACTCCGGTGTCTTCCGGTTGACCAGCTCCTTGCCGCTGCTGTCCTTCACAAGGGTGAAGGTCGTTGGCTCGAAATACAGTCCCTCATGTGCGAAGGGCAGGTATGCTGCCGCCAGCTGCAGCGGGTTTATGCCTTCTTCCCATCCTCCGAGGGTCAGTGATATATATTTTTCATTCTCCTTGTTTATCCCGACCTTTTTAAGATATTCAACGGAATTGTCTGCTCCGAGGTAATCTCTCCACACAACTGCAGCAACGACGTTTACTGAATTTTTGATCGCGTTTCTGATGGTTGTCAGGCCGTCATACTTATTGTCATAGTTGGTAGGGTATGCTTTTTCGGAATTTTTGCCCGTGAGCATATAAACAGGCTTATCATCGATAACCGTAGCAGCGGTTATAAGCTTCATGTCTATTGCCGGAGCGTATGTTGTAATAGGCTTCGCAGTAGAGCCCGGCTGTCTTTTCATAAGTGATGAGGATGCCCTGCTGAGAGTGTTGTTGGCTTCTTTTTTGCCATATCCTCCGTACAATGCCTTAACCTGTCCGTTCTGAACATCAAGTATGGCCATTGCTGCCTGCGGGTGTTCCATCTGTCTTTTAGCGGTTTTATTATCTGTAGGGAAATATGTGTCGTCAGTGAAGACAGAATCCATGTCTGCCTGGATATCAGGATCCATTGTAGTGTAAATTTCAAGCCCGCCGCCGTATATCATGTAGTTTGCCATGGTTGAAGATATGTTCAGTTCTTCCATAAGGGCGTTGCGAACATCAACTATGACCTGGTCAACAAAGTAACTTTGGACATTTGATACACTTCGGGATTCAGACTTGGGAACAAACCCCAGATCAGCATTGATGGCCTCATCATACTCTTTCTGGGTTATCTTCCCCAATTCGAGCATTTTCCCCAATATGACTTCCTGACGTTCCTTGGCATTCTTGCGCCCGTTTTCAGTAAACGGGTTGTATTTTGCCGGATTTTTTGTGATGCCGGCCAGCAGAGCGCACTGAGCCAGGTTCAGTTCACTGACCGGCTTGCCGAAATATTTCTTGGATGCCGACTGGACTCCGGTACAGCTGTTGCCCCAATAGCCAAGATTCATATAAAGTTCTAGTATCTGCCATTTTTCCAGCTTGCGCTCAAGAAGTATCGCGGCATAGGCCTCCTGTACCTTCCTCTCTATGGAGCGCCTGGTGTCACCGGTGATATTCTTGACCACCTGCTGTGTTATCGTACTGCCGCCTCTTGTTGCCTCGCTGCTGCCTGTGATTATGCTTTTGACAAATCCTATACCTGCGTTTATGACACCCTGCAAATCAACGCCTGAATGCTGATAGAAACGTTCGTCTTCTATCGATATGATGGCGTCTTTCAGATACTTGGGCACTTCTTTGTCAGTAACAGGCTCACAGTCCATGTTGTCCTTGCCGGTCAGTTTCTGGATTACATTGCCTTTTGCATCGTAAATAATAGTAGTCTTGCTTGATGCTTTGGCAATAAGTTCCTCATCTGTGATGGGCGTAGCGGTCTTTATGTACCCGTAAACGGCTCCGGCGGCCAGTCCGCCCAGGGCAAATCCTATTGCCAGGATAATAACAACAAAGCAAATCAAAAAGGTAATTACATACTTCTTTATAGATGAAGGTTTATTTTTCTTTTTCTGCTTCTTTGCCGCGCTGCCGGCGGCAAATTTCTTTTCAGACTTCATTTTTGTATCCTCCCTGTCAGCAGACAAAATGCCTGCTGCAATGCTTACAATTTAGACTGTCTTGATGAATCGGCGGTTCCGGTCATGAAAATGCTAATACATTATAGCACATTTCCGGAATGACTGTAAAACCTGAGCGGGGACGGCTGTATTGCTGCATATGTCTGAAAGGAAATAAAGTATGCCGTGCTTATTATCATGTAAGTATGATATGGTGCGTATTACGACATGAATAAAAAATCAGACCGATACTGTAACCAAAAAACTGCCCTCTGCATATTATAATGCAACGGAGGTGTTGGCATGCTCAGAGGCAGTAAACTATACCGCAGATGGTGGTATATAAAAAAGCGGAATATCAGAAAGCTCCGCATGCTGCTGCGTTTAGCACTCACTGCGTTGATCATGTGCATCGTCTTGCTGGTCACACAAATAAATATATTAGAACTTCTGGGACTATAGAACAAAAATCGTATTCAGTGCTGTTTATTCTTTTCAGTACTGTTTTCCGAAATATTGCCCTTTTTGTGATTTTTCCCTGACTGGTCTTCCGTTTTCTCTTCCTGGGAATTGACCAGCATTTCGCACTTGCCCTGGAAAACCGCGCCTTCATCGGTCACAAAACTGTTTACCTTTATATCACCGTAAAGTTTTGCAGTCGATAATACTTTCAGCAGTCCTGTGGCTGTGATGTTTCCTTCCACCCTGCCTGCCAGATAAACATTGCATGCATCAAGGTTTCCCTGGACTGTGGCACTGCTGCCGATATACACGTCACCTGTGACCCTTATATCACCTGTAACTTTTCCGTCCACCCTCAAAGTGCCGTCAGACACGATGTTGCCTGTTAATACAGTAGTGCTGCCGATCAGTGTGTCAATACCTTCGCGGAAACCGGAACTTTTTTTCAACATGGGTTATCTCTCCTTATATATAGTAAATAACAACCAACAACCGGATAATATTGGCAATACCCGGATCTGCCCGGCAGCGGCCGGTCTGTTCCGCACACAGATGTCTTATGCCGGATAGCGGCGGTTGTTCTCCGGCTGACACCATTTTCTGACCGCATATCGGTCAGTCCTCAAGGTACTCAAGAGGATTGACGGTGGAGCCATAAATATGGATCTCAAAATGCAGATGCGGCCCGGTGCTGCGGCCTGTACTGCCGACCCTGGCGATAACATCGCCTTTTTCAACTGTCTGCCCGGGCTTTACAAGTAACTTTGAAACATGACCATAAAGAGTAACTATTCCGCGGCCATGATCTATCTTGACAGTAAGCCCTGTGGCATATGTCCTTTCGGCCATTATCACCTTGCCGCCTGCCGCGGCTTTTATGGACGTGCCTCTGTCTGCTGCTATATCAAGCCCGGTATGGAACTTTCTCCTTCCGTTTATAGGATCGGTCCTGTATCCGTACTCGTCGGTGATCCTGCCTCTTACAGGCCACAATGTGGGTATTGTCTCCATGAAAGCGCTGATTTTTGCTTCTGCGGTTTCAAGATCCGCATTTAGAAGCCTGGATCTGCTGTACAGTTCACTCAGATTGTCCAGTGATTTTTTTAGCTGGTACAGGTCACTGGCAAAGTCAGCCTCATTCCGTACGCCTGAACGGCTGACTGTCTTGCTGCGCTCTTCCAGGTATTCGTCGGTTATCTTGTTGAATTTATCAGTGAATTCTTCGATCTTGTCGTTGACGTTCTCCCTGAATGCTGCACTTTCTTCCTTCAGCTTGTTTATCTCTTCAGTCTTTGATTCAATGAGTTTGCCCTGTTCCGTTGTGGTGACGTAAAGCTCATTTATATCACGCTTCAGAGCCTCATTCTCTTTTTTCATATTAGATATGTAAATACTGCCGAAGACAAAAACTGCAGCCAGCATAATGAAAAATGCAGCAAGTTTTATGTAAAAAGCATTGAATCTCAGTACTTTTACATTACCGGATGAATGAGGAATCAGTACAACAGACAGATATTTTTTTTGTGAGCTTTTGGCCTTCCCTTTTTTCATGTCCAACAGTCCTGTATAAACGATAAACCGAATAATTTTTATCTTTTGTACAGTATATGGGCCAGAAAAAAGGCTTTATTATTATTCTTCAGAATTTATTCTTCAAAAATCTGGAAAACCCTTTTTTCCCAAATGAATTTAACAATTTTTATTTATAACTTATATTTCATTAAATGTCAAATCATAAAATGGAAAAAGGAATAAATAAGAAGGATTTTGTAAGATTTTAGCGAAATATATATCTAAATGCGCATTTTTTGATCTAAAGATTGCGGGGATGAGGCGGATAATGAAAATAAGGCGGAAAATGATCCTGACTTTTACAGTCACGATCCTCATATGCAGCATAGCCGTTCTGACAGTGACATTCGGGGGCTACAATCTTGTGGTTTCCGGCATCGCTGCAAGTGCGGACAGCAACAATTCCCGCATCGTCAGTGTACGTGAGATAAACGATTTGATCAGCAGGCAGCATCAGCTTCTGGCAGGAGCCGTTATAAACAAAGATGCAGAAGCCGTCAGTGAGGTCACCGCAGAGATCAGCAAGGTAAAACAGGCGGCGGAAAAACTCGCAGAGATTTCGGAAGATAAGGAAAAGAGTGAGCTTGAAAAACTCAGGAAACTGTCAGAACAGTATGAACAGATATGCACATCGGATATCGCCGGGGGGATAGCCCGGGCGGATACATCGAAATACAGAAGCCTGTCGGCGGCATTCTCGGAAAAATATGATTCCCTTATCGAAAAAGAATTTTTAATAAAAGATGATATTGCCAAACGTTCGGAGAAATCGGCAAAGAATCTGAAAGCAATATCGGCCGGCCTGAAAAAATCATCCGGGGAACAGCTGGTTTTGCTAAATGATATCCTGACGACTGCAGAAAAGCTGCTGGAGCAGTATAAAGCTGCGGCAGATGCCAACGCCGTCCTTCTTGAGGACAAGGCAGCCCAGCAGAAACAGATAAGCGGGCTTGAGGCAGAAACGGCAGCACTGAAGAAGGAAATCAGCAACTTAAAAGCTAAACTGGAAGAGCTGAAATCGCAGTCCGACGGCAGCGACGGAAAACCAGGGACGAATCAGAAAACGGACGGGGACAAGCCGGCAAATACATCAGGCGGGCCTGCGGGAAATACCGCGGCCTATGCACTGTCAGACGGCGGAAAGTACGGGACACAGTCAGGATTGGCAGACAAAGGCCTGACCGATCCAGAATATGCCGTTTACGACCAGGATCTTGGAGGAAATTTGCGTACATACCTGGAGAATGCCGTAACCAATGAGTCAGAAATCGAAAATATGGCCTATAAACTGGTGGTGTCTGATTATATCGGCATATTGGAGAACCTTTCACGAATAGATACGGCAATTATATATACTTCGGATGCATATGGAAGCATACGGTCAGGACAGGCAGAATATGAAGCGGAATTCAGCAGCGCTGCAGCCGGTGCCCGGGAAGTACTAAAGACCCTTGAAACTAAGCTTGGTTCAGATACCGCTCCGCTTGCAGCCGATGCAGTCGCACTGTGTGATGAGTTTATTTCGGCTGCGGACCAGATGCTGGCTGCAAAACAGCAGCTCGAAAACACGGGCCTTGAGGAAAGTTTCAGTAAGGCGTCTGAACTTCATGAACAGCAGAAGGCTGTATTGAGTTCACTGGAGCTTTCATACAGGAAGTACCTGGCAGATGATATTGAAAGGTCCAGAAAACTGAAGAGTGATCTTCTGCTCGCAACAGCAGGCATTGCGTTCCTGTCACTGCTTATAGGCATTTTTGCGGCACTGTGGCTGTCAAAGAACATACTGGATCCCATACGCAGCCTGGCAAGAGTTCTTGGTAAAGCCGAAAAGGGCGATCTTACAGACAGAATCACCGATAAACGCCAGGACGAACTGGGTGAACTTGGTGACAAGGTCAATGCTGTACTTAACGGACAGCAGAAGATAATAGAGCAGGTCAGAACGACAACGGGAAATATCGGTATGCTCAGAAAGAGCCTTGCTGACTTGTTTTCTCACAACAAAGAAAGCGCAGCCAAGGTGTCTGACAGTATTAAGAATATCATGGGAAATATAATGGCAGGAGTCGGGCATCAGAACGCAGCCGCCGCGGCTGATAATGAAGGAGCATCCGGGGCCGCCGCGCTGTCAGCGGATAAAGCAGTAAAGGACGGCATTAAAGCGGTGGAGATTGCCGTGAACGGAGAAAGATCCGTGAAGGAAGCTGAAGAAGTTATACACAATGTCACGGATACGGTAAAACAGATAGCAGAATCCATCAATGAACTTGAGGATTCATCCGGCAAAATAGGGGACATCACGAATACGATAACAGAAATAGCCTCAAAGACAAACCTGCTGGCGCTGAATGCTGCCATTGAAGCAGCAAGGGCCGGACACCAGGGAAAAGGCTTCACCGTGGTGGCCGAGGAGATAAGAAAGCTGTCCGAGGGCAGCAATAAGGCGGCTCACGAGATAAAGAAACTCATAGATGAGATACAGGAACGGATCAGGTATGCCGTTGAGCGTATAGAAGACGGTGTTAACAGTGTTGATATCAGCGTTACAAAAATCAATAACGCAAAAGAAAACATACTTGAGATAACAGGTACCGTCAGGCAGATAGTGGAGACTTTAAAGGAAACGGCAAAGGCCATTTCTTCAGAACAGAGCGATAATGCAGAGCTTGCGGAAACGATAGGTACTTTCGAACAGGCGGCAAGCAGGACTGTTGAATCAGGCAGGGCAATTGATGCCGACCTTGAACTTCATCAGAAAACCATAAAGGAAATGGAAGAGACAACGGCAAAGCTCGACGAAGTCACCGAAGCGCTCAACAGCCTGCTGGAGAAGTTCAGCATATAGCAGGGCGGAAGAAACAGACGTCCGCCCATTTTATGCGGTTTGCCTGTCATGCTCAGAGCATATCTCACGGCTCGCTGCAGTATTTCCTGAGCCGAATTGCAATAATCGGTTGGTAAATGAATATACATGGTGAAATATGGAACAATAATAATAAGGCATACTGATTCTATCTGAGTTTTTGCTGCCCCTGTCTGCGGGGCTGTTTTTTTATGCCTGATATATAATCGGCGGTATAATAGGGAGGAGCAAAGAACGAAACTGCAAAAAGCAGGATTGAAAAAGACGGAATAGTATGAATTAATTCAAAAATCATTGTACAGTGTGATATTATATTGAATCATGTGAGTTTGTGATGAAGCATATGCGTTGTTATATTATTATTTAAACATACTGGAAACAATCGGAAATGTTCGTGGTGATCAAATGTCAAAGAAAGAATTAAGCATGGAGACAGCAGTTGTTGAAAAAAACAGGCACTATATTATGGATATAACCGGCATGACCCATGAAGGCCAGGGTGTCGGCAGGATCGAAGGATTTGCCGTTTTTGTGGATGGTGCGCTGGAGGGCGAGCAGGCGGAGGTCAGGATAATAAAAGTAAACAAGACTTACGCTGTCGGCAAACTGATATCGGTGCTCAAACCATCACCAAACAGGGTTGAGCCGTTCTGTAGTGCTTTCAGGCGCTGCGGAGGCTGCATGCTGCAGCATATGAGCTATAAAGCCCAGCTTGCATTTAAGACTCAGCTGGTAAAAGACAACCTCGAAAGGATAGGCGGAATTTCCGGGGTAATTGTGCATGAAACAATAGGTATGGAGAAGCCGTTCAATTACAGGAACAAAGCGCAGTATCCGGTATCAAAAGCCAACGGCAGGATAATTACGGGGTTCTATGCTGCCAGGTCTCATGATGTAGTCGAGTCTGAGCATTGCGGCATCCAGGATAAGACGAGTGAGAAAGTACGCCGCATTGTTGCCTGTTTTATTGAAGAAAAGGGTATAACGGTATATGACGAGAAGACCGGGAAAGGCCTGGTCCGCCATATAATGACCCGTGTGGGATTCAATACCGGCGAGGTAATGGTGGTACTGGTCATCAATGGCGAAAGCCTGCCATATGCAGATGAGCTTGTCCGTCGGCTGACCGGCGGGAAATGTGAAGGGGATAAAGGCCGCGCAGATAGTGGCTGCGCAAAGGCTTCCGGCAGCAGGAACGGTGATTGTAATGTTGGTATGTCCGGTGACGGTTTACACGGGAACGGTATAAATGACAACAACATGTATGACAGCGGTATACCGGGCATCAGAAGTATTTATCTTAATATAAATACGGAGAATACCAATGTTATACTGGGTGAGCGGAATGTCCTGCTTTACGGCAGTGAGACCATCACCGATACTATCGGCAAATATAAGTTCAATATATCTCCTCATTCATTTTACCAGGTCAATCCTGTGCAGACAGATGTATTGTATCGCAAAGCGCTGGAGTATGCCGGGCTGACCGGTACCGAAACCGTTTTTGACCTGTACTGCGGCATCGGGACCATATCGCTGTTCCTGTCAGAAAAGGCGGCAAAGGTGATCGGTGTGGAAGTGGTTGAAGCGGCAGTGGAGGACGCCCGCAGAAATGCTAAGATCAACGGTGTAACCAATGCCGAGTTTTATGTGGGTGAAGCGGAAAAGGTAGTACCTGAGCTGTACAAAAGAGGCCTGCGCGCCGGTGTGGTGGTGCTTGACCCACCCCGCAAGGGCTGCGATGAATCATTGCTGCAGCTGCTGACCGACATGCAGCCTTCCAGGATCGTGTATGTCTCCTGCAATCCGTCAACCCTTGCCCGCGATCTGAAGTTCCTGGCCGGCCACGGCTTTACCGTGGAAGAGGCTCAGCCGGTGGACATGTTTCCTATGACGGCGCACGTTGAGACGGTAGTATTGATAACAAAGAAAAATGATTGAGTGCGCTGAAAACCCTTATAAATCAATGTTTTTAGCACACATGGGCACAAAACCCATTGAGCGAAAAACATGAAAATATCGCTTCGCGGAAACAAGTCAATAAAGACACTTTTTGATAGTCAAGTGGTCGGGTTAGATGTCAGTGCTCGGTGAGTGGTCGGGTTAGATGTCAGCCTTCGTGAGTGGACGATTTAGATGTTTTTTCGGAATTTTTTGAGGTTGTGTGGTCAGGTTGGATGGAATGGCATAAAAAAGCTGAAAATAGGCTAATCATCATTGTCGCAATGTGTTATAATGTTAATTAACCTTGTTACTAATATAGAATAGATCTCAAATGTTTGTGATGTGTAGATTATGAATACGTTTGAAAAAGCAAGGGCATTTATGTACCGCAATGCAAGGCCACTTGATTTTGCAAAATGGCATATTATTTATATAATGGGAGGAAGTTTGTTATGAAAAAAGTTAGCTTAATCTTTGCGTTTGTTTTAATTTTCGCATTGTCTATTCCTCAAGTTGCTTTTGCAAACATGGCAGCCCCTAAGGAAGCTGATATTGGTTCATCAATAACATTTGAGAAAAATGATGCAGTTTCAGTATTGTCAGAAGTATTAGATATTACAGTTGACGGTTCAGAAGCAGATATTGTTGCGACTTATAAAATGAAGAATACAACTGATGAAAGCATTTCCACACAATCTATGTTTCTTTCTCCAAATATTAAAAATAGTGGTGTGAAGGTAGTAGTCAATGGCAAAGACACATCTTTCACAGCAGAAACTTATGCTTTAAATTACGATACAAAAATAAAAACGAATGATTGGCAGTATGTTGTGCTTACAGATGACGGGAAAGCAAGTCGTAACGAGGAGCAGGCAGTTGACGCCATAACCTTTGAAATGGATTTTGCACCAAATGAGGAATATGATGTAATAGTTTCTTATCGTTACCGTTTGGGAGGGTATCCCGATTATGACTTCGATGTAAAGAGAGGGGAAATTGAATACTACCTTGCACCCGCAGCTATGTGGAAAGATTTTTCAAACCTAACCATAAACCTATATCTTGATAAGGATATGCCGGTTGTCACAAGCAGTAACCTTAAATTTGAAAAAGTGGCTACACGTACCTATCAATATATTTCAGATAAACTTCCCAAAGACAATTTAAAGATTGTCATTGACGAAAACTGGTGGCAAAATATTATCAGCAGTTTAAGAAGCCCGTATTTACCCATGACACTTATGATGTTTTCGCCATTTATTTTAATAGCTCTGGCAGTTGGTATCTTTACAGTTTGGCGCTTGCGTAAAAAGATAAAACATAAAAGCTAAAAACAGAGATTATGAACATAATATGTAGTAAGTAAAGTCCCAATTTGTAAATGAACATGTAATTAAGGAGTTTTTGCCGTGGCTGATGAGAATAAAAGAATACATTTCATACCACCACTGCCTCCAAAGCGAGAAAAACGCGTAGGCATTTACTGCCGCGTGAGTACAAACAGTGTTGATCAGTTGAAAAGCCTTACCGCCCAAGTATCAGCGCTAACAAGATTAGTTGCAGCTAATCCAAAATGGCTATTAGTTGATGTATATATTGACATTGCTTCAAGCAAGACGGGTTCTTCCCGTAAAGAATTTACCCGTATGCTAAAGGATTGCAAGTCACGTGATATAGAAATTATCCTAACCAAGAGCATCAGCAGATTTGGCCGAGACACAGTAGAGATTCTTGATGCATTGAACCAGCTAAGGGTGCTCGGCGTTCGGGTCATATTTGAGCAAGAAGTACTTGATACAGCCGATACAGATAATGACCTTATGATCTCAATAATAGAGTCAATTGCTCAGGCAGAAAACGAATCGCGCAGTGAAAATATTAAGTGGGGCATCAAGCAACGTGCCGCTCAAGGAACTTCAAAGCTATACAATAGAAAATGCTATGGTTATAACAATGATAAAGATGGCAATCTGGCTATAAATGAGGCAGAGGCAAAAAATGTCTGCTTGATATTTAACCTCTACCTTCAGGGTAAAAGTGTTTTAGGTATCGTGAGAGAGCTGGAACGACTGGGGATCAAGTCCCCTACCGGAAAGACGACTTGGACTAAGAGAACAATTGACGTAATGCTCAGCAATGAAAAATATACGGGTACCGTTCGGTTACTGGATAACGGAAAACACGATTCATATTATCGGGCAGAGAATAACAATCCTGTGATAATATCTAAGGAAACATTCCAAGCGGTGCAGATTGAAAAACAGCACCGAAGCAATGTTACAGAGGGCGAAAAAGGAAGCAAGCGAAAAAGTAAAAAATACAGTTCAAAGCAGTAAAAAAGCAAAATAGCCTAATCGAAATCAATATCGTGAGAGGTCAGGATGGATGTTAAAGCACTTTAAACACAGCATATCTACTGTGTTTATGGGAAAGTGCGAAATAGCCTAAAAACTTCACGTGGAGACGGTAGTATTGATAACAAGGGTAAAAGATTAAGCGAGCTGAAAACCCTTATATATCAACGCTTTCAGCACACATGGTTACAAAACCCATTGAGCGAAAAACATGAAAATATCGCTTCGCGGGAACAAGTCCATTAGGGCGGTATTTGATAGTCAAGTGGTCAGGTTAGATGTCAGTGCTCCGCGAGTGGTCAGGTTGGATGTTTTTTCGGATATTCTTGAGGTTGTGTGGTCAGGTTGGATGTTGTCAAAAAAATGCTGTTTGCTGTTTAGTGAAGCGAAAATTTAAATTCGAACGGAGGGGTTGCATGGTAAATGAAAAAGATGCCATTGAGATAATTTTATATGCTGAAGAAAATGAGATTGCCATTTGGTTAGATGGCGGCTGGGGAGTTGATGCTCTCTTAGGTGAGGAAACAAGGGGCCACAACGATATTGATTTGTTTGTGGAAAAAAGCAATAGCAAAAAATTTCTTGAAATAATAAAAGAAAAGGGCTTTGCTGAAGTTATCGAAGCATATACCACTACAGATCACACGGTTTGGAAGGACGCTAAAGGCAGGATAATCGATCTTCATATATTTGAATTCGACGAACAGGGATACCTTGTTTTT
>ENA-OWPA01000066-OWPA01000066.1-bioreactor-metagenome-genome-assembly--contig:-NODE-66-length-194877-cov-11.785893_pt1 | contig 194877 bp, 165 predicted proteins | sample MGYA00238139_ERZ651803 | MGnify/ENA primary metagenome ERZ651803 (study PRJEB26909, sample SAMN07631231) | bioreactor metagenome | isolation source: Switchgrass digestor | place: USA: Dartmouth...
CTCAGCCGGCAGCAATTCCGGTAATCTGTGGACAAAAGATATCGGTTGATTTTGGACAAAGAAAAGCGGTAATAACACTATACCTCTTCTTTCTCTGAATGTTATTACTTATAATTTTAATATTTTTAATTGTCACAAAGCACATAAAAATAACTTAATTATTATCTCATATATTGTACTAAATAGTTAGACTGCTATATATTGACATATACCATATTATGGAATATACTATATTTTACATATACAATTTTTAAGCTCACTAACACTTATGAGAAAATATGCATAAAAAAAGGACCGAGCCCTGTATCCTGATACTCAGGTTATGAATGATATTTATGAAATCTATTCAAATGGTGATATCCAGTTCACATATCCTAATGAATTATTTATAGACACATTTGAAAAATTCCTGGCAGGTGAAATAGAGCTAGACAGCTTTATAAAAGAAGCTGACAGAAGACTTGATACATACCTGAAAGAATAATAGCGATTTTGCACATTTCAGCTATACGGAACCCCTTTCACGTGTTAGCAGTGTAAGGGGTTCCGTTATTTTAGTTAGTGACAAGTTCTGATTTTCGATATATGTACAGTACACCCTCAATGTAGCGGTTATAGAACCATCCAATTATTATTAATTATTTTAAATATATTTCGTACATTACTTTCATTAAATCGCTTTCAGCCGGAACCATCCTGGTATTATCTTCATTCAGACATAACATACCTGGTTCTTCTTCTGTAAAAGGCCGCCATTCAACCATGGGGCTGCCGTCTGCTTTTGTACCATTCGGGTTGCCATTCTTAACGAAGTTGGTCCAGTAATTACACATAACATGTGCCAGATCATAATGCTTGCCATTAAAGGGCCTGGTGCTTTTAGCGAGGGTTTCAAACATAAACCACAGTTCTGAGGAATGGAATGCTCCTGCATTATCCCCTGGTATTGTAGTCGGTGCAAAATAATACAAATAAGTGGGATTAGCGGTTCGTTTTTGCATCAGCTGTGTCTTACAGAATAGCACATTTGCTAGTGTCCTGATATTAAAAGCATCTGAGCGGTACAGCTCCTGCATTTTTTCCACTGTGTCAGCATTTGCAGCCTGAAGTATTCTTTCTGCTTCCTGAGGGTATCGCATGCGGACAAACTTTTCAAAATCATCTAGGCTGTTCGGAATACCAAATTGCTCCCCGCTGGTCTGCCCAAGCATATAAGGTATATCCTTGTGCTTTCCATGGAGAACAGCTTCGGAAGGATCTTCAGTGAGGTAATAGCCATCAATCCAAGGCTGGAAGCAAACATAGCCATGCTTTTCCCTGAAGCCAACATAATGGTTGAACAGTTCTTTTGCATCCATTGCTCTTGCCTCTGCCAGGGATTTAATACCTGCAAAATTGAAAAATTCCTCTCCTAACTGCTCTGCTTCCTGTTTGTTCTTCAAAGGAAGAAAGGCCTTAGTACGAAGACCGCCGCCGCTTTGCATGATTGCCTTATTGAAAAGCCCGTCAGTTAGAGGCGATACTATATGGTTCAGTACACAGCCGGCACCTGCCGACTGGCCTCCGATAGTAACGTTGTTCGGATCACCACCGAAGGCAGCAATATTTTTTTTGACCCATTGTAAAGCGGCTATTTGATCCAGAAGGCCAAAGTTAGTACTGGGACCATTGGGGTTTTCAGCAGACAATTCTTTATGTGCCAACAGGCCGAAAATATTGACACGATAGTTCAAAGTTACAACAACTATACCCCTTCGTGCCATTCTTTCCCCATCAAATTCCATTTCTGAAGAATATCCGCACTGAAAGCCGCCACCAAATATCCAAACCAAAACCGGAAGTTTTTCATCAGGGCGCTTGGCTGGAGTCCAGACATTCAGATATAAGCAGTCCTCGCTCATGGGGATATCAGGATCAACATGCCATTCCTTGGCATAAAAATCATTTGGATCTCCGCCCGGTACATCCTGCATAGGAATCGGACCAAAATCCTTACATTCTCTTACACCCTCCCAGGAATCCGGAGGAAGAGGCGGACGAAATCTTAATTCTCCTACCGGTGCCTTAGCATAAGGTATTCCTTTAAATGCAGTAATCCGCGGGTCAGCTGCTGCTATACCCCGCACATAACCATACTCAGTTAAGGCTTCTCTAAGCATATCTCATACCTTCTCCCCTAAAATTTTTATTGATTGTAATTTTAATTTTTATCACTTTAATTATAGTAATATTATACCAAATCGCTGGCGATATTGCTAGCCAAGTTGGGTATTTTATATTAATAGCAAATTGCATGGAAAGTAATTCTTGTAGTAATTATTTATGCAAAATAAAAATACTTATCTATGTTATATAAACATAAATAAGCATTATATCTTGCATACTTATATTCATAATGTTGTGTCAAGCTTTTATAGCCTTTGCTCTCCTATAATCCTTTGCAGCTCCAATATTTCAACCTTGGTAAGTCTTTGATTTTTCAGATATTCGGTAAGAAAATTGATCAACGAACCGTTATATAGCTTGTCCAGCAAAGCCTTGGTCTCAATCGCCTGAACAGTTCGCTTTGATATTGCAGCTCTGCATATAAAACCGGGTTCTTCACGCTTTATTGCTCCTTTTTGAATAAGGCGGTTGATAACCGTATAAGTTGTATTCTTCTCCCAGCCGACATATTCCTTAATAATTTTGGAGATATCCTTTGCGGCCAATGCCTTATTTGACCACAATAATTCCATAATATTAAGTTCGCCTTCATGCAGACGAATATCCGGTAATGCTGACATTTCCCTGTACCCCACTTTACAATAATTAATATCTTATTTTAATCATTATTTTAAATAGTTAAATTAAATTCATTAAATCATGATTAGTTAGTATATTTTATAATAAGGATATATTAGTTATAAAATATGTATAAGCAAGGCTGCAAAGCTATTCTATATTAAATCAAATAGTTGATTACAGTTAAATCAAACGAAAATGGTATACATTATACAGGTGTAGAATATCTTATTATGCAATACAGGGATGAACTACAACAGTAGACAAAGTGTATCACCTTTATACTATAACAATAGAATCAAAATGTCAACTATTTTTTAATATTTCTTTAAAATTTTATTTATAAATGCATTACTATTTCAGATAAAATATTAGATTCATTAAAATGATTTATACAAAATTGTTACAGACAAAATATTGCGTAATAAGGTACATATTTAACCTGATTCCTGAAATCGAAATTTCTTGAAGAAATCTTGATTGCATACTGAAAACTACTCTTCTGCTTCAGGACACTTATATTCTTTGATCTGGTATTTTCACTGTCAAATATTTCAATTGGAATTATTCCGTCTTCTTTCAAACAGATAAAATCCACCCTTGCCATTGCATCAGACTCCCAGAAGGCAAAGCTGTAATTTTTCGCTGTAAGGCTTGTTGCCACATAATTTTCCAGTATTGCCTTTACCTTTGGCTTATCAAGTGTTTGGCCGAATTTCCTTTTCATTTGTGTTTGGCATAGTCCGCAATCGGAATAATAAAGCTTAAAGCTGCTGTTTTTCTCAAGCTTTTGCCATTCATCGGATTTTGGAAACTCCGGATTTTGAAGCTGCTCGCTGTCGATACGGCTGCATTTTATAACAAATCTGTTATCACACAGATTTTGTATGGCTTCCTTATACATTGAATGTGTGGTCCCTTTTCTTATCAAACGATATTGAAATTTTTTGTTTTCCTTTGCGAGCTGTGATGTAAGGGAATCGTATACCTGAAGCATTTTTAAGGCTTCACTATCAGATTTGTTTCTGCTTATATAATCACGATACAGACCGATAAGAAAGCTGTGAGTCTCCTGGACATTTACAAGGGTAGACATATTTAAGTACTCATTTATGGCCTGAGGCATTCCTCCGGTCTGCAGATAAAGCTTATTTAACTCCAAAAGCTCTTTATGCACGATATCAGGTATTTTTTTATTTGAGTTATAATGATTTATGATAGCTTCTATGTACCAGTCATTACCGATTGCAATAAGAAATTCATCAAAGCCTAAAGGATAAACTGGCAGTTCACGAATAGCATCCGGTTTATGAGGAAGCTGCTTGCTTGAGATCAAGATAATATATCTGAATAAATCCGATATATCACAGGAGCTGATCATATCCAAAACATTATCACAGTTTCCTATCTCATCAAGAATTAATATTCTGGAGCTTGCCGGAAGCGAAGTATCAAGATGCAGATAGGCAACAAGGCTGTCCCTGAATAAAGCGGGATTTTTGCAGTCTATCAGCTTTATAAATTCCTTGTCGTGCTCAAGGTTTATATAGCTGATAAATTCAAAAAAGGCCTTGGCAAAATCATATGCCAGATATGTTTTACCCACGCCTTTTAACCCGGTAAGCAGAATTGGTGTATTATTGTCTTCTGTTTTCCATCTGATCAGATCTTCTATTATATTCCTTTTCAAACCAGATTACCTCTTATATCTTAGTTTTTCAAGTAAATCAGAAAAATACTGCGGTAGAGGAGCGCTAAACTCAACATATTCCCTGCTGGTCGGATGAATAAAACCAAGTACTCCTGCATGAAGGGCCTGGCCTTGAAGCCTGAATGGGTCCTTTGCAGGACCATATACGGTATCTCCCAGCAAAGGGTGGTTTATACTGGACATATGGACACGTATCTGATGGGTGCGGCCGGTTTCAAGGGAGCATTCAATATAGGAATATTTAGAAGCAAGGTTTTCCAAAACCTTATAATGTGTGACCGCCGGTTTACCGTTCTTATGATTTATGGCCATCCTTTTACGTTCCTTCGGATCTCTTCCTATTGGAGCATTTACAGTGCCGCCTTCAGTAGAAAATGTATTATATACAATAGCCTGATATCGTCTTGTAATGGAATGAACCTTTAGCTGTTCTGCGATAAACTGATGGGCCTTATCATTCTTGCAGGCAACCAGCAGGCCGGTGGTATCCCTGTCGATTCGGTGCACGATGCCGGGGCGCAATTGGCCATTGATGCCTGACAGTTCTCCCCTGCAATGATGCAGCAAAGCATTTACCAGGGTACCACAAGGGTGTCCTGCCGCCGGATGCACAACAAGCCCCTTTTGCTTATTTATAACAATTATGTCCTTATCCTCATAGATAATATCAAGCGGAATGTCTTCAGGTTCTACTTGGATTTCCCTGGGTGCAGGGATAGTGACGGTAATTATATCGCCTGTTTTTACTTTATAGCTTACTTTGGTGGCTTTATTGTTTACCAGGGCATCACCTGATTCAATCAGCTTTTGTATAAAGTTGCGGGATATATCGGATTGTATCTGGGACAGGTATTTGTCAATTCTGATTCCGTTGCTTACTTCATCAACTGTAAATTCAAGTTTTTTTTCAGTCCCTGCTGAGCTAATTTCATCCGCAGCTATGTTCCGGATTTCAGCCAGTTCAAGATCCTCATCAAAATCCCCGTCATAATCATCAATATCCTCATCAAGGATATATTCGCTAAGGCCGAATTGCTTATTATCGTCATCCATGCTTCTCATCCTAATCCTGTTTTTAGTGTCCATTACATCAATTTGCTTTATAAATTAGCTTCATTGCTTTGCATTATCATCAACTAGTTTCATTGATTTGCAGTTTGTTATTGATATCATATCAATCGATATCATCTTTATATTTATCATATATAATTTCATCTGTGTCTTCTTCATTTGATAATTCAACATTTATTTTGGTATCATTTAATTTGATATCGTTTAATTCGGCATCATTTAATCCTTTGTCACTTATATTATCTGTATTTTTTTCGTTATCAGATATGGACTTAGTCTCTATTTTTTTGCCTTCCGGTACTGAAGCCTTCCCTTTGCCAAAAAGCCCATATATAAAAAGCAGATCCTCATCCTTGTAATAAAATACTGTAAGAATAAACAAAGCAATGCATGAAACTACCAGATAACTGTCAGCAAAATTGAACAAGGGGAAATTGATTAGTTCAAAATAAATAAAATCAATTACATATCCAAGAAAAATCCTGTCAATCAGGTTTCCGACTGCGCCCGCAGCAATTAACACTATTATGATATTTAAGGCAAGATATTTCTTCTGCCTGGGTATTTTAAAGTAGAAAATTATTATAAGCAATAATATCAGGATGGTAAATATGCTGAGAAAAAGAGTTTTGTCAGTCAGTATTCCCCATACGGCTCCTGTGTTGGTATGATATTGCAGCTTTAATACCTTGGGTATCAGAACAACATCCCTGTTAATCAAATCGGTTTTTACCCAGTATTTAGACAGCTGATCCAAAAAAACTAATACTGTAAATATGATTAAATCTCTTATTCGTGCTTTCATTGTTAAAACCCGTGCCTTTCCTGGCGTTTTAGTGTATTATAAATCAGTTTTCCCATTATTCCAGTACCGTATTTATAGCCTCTATTATTTCTTCTCTGCTAACCGTATTGTCAATGAGTGATGAACCTATACCATCAAGAAGTATAAAGCGTATCCTGTCACTGTCCATCTTCTTGTCCAGCTTTGTAACCTCATAAATACCTTCGGCGCTTAATCCGGTAACTTTGCAGGGCTGATTGAAAAGCTTTATAGTCTCCAGTATATCATCGTATTCCTTATAGCTTAATCTGCCTCTTTTCATGGAAATATAAGCTGCTGCAGCCATACCGATGCAGACGCATTCACCGTGAAGAAGCTTAAAATTCATTAGCTTTTCAATAGAATGACCTATTGTATGGCCGAAATTCAGCAAAGCACGCTCACCCTTCTCCTTAGGGTCCTGCTCAACTACTGCTTTCTTAATCAGACAGCTTCTATAGATCATATCCTGGAGGGTGTCATGCTCTTTGTTTTTAATTTTTGCATGGTTTTCCTTCAGCCAGTAGTAAAGGGAGGCATCTTTAATAAGGCCGTGCTTGATTATCTCACCCATACCGGAGAAAAATTCAGCATCCGGCAGGGTTTTAAGCGTGGATAAATTCATATATACCAGTGAGGGCATATGAAATGCTCCTACCATATTCTTATATGCCTTGAAATCTACTCCTGTCTTGCCTCCTATACTGGAATCTACCATTGATAGCAGGCTTGTTGGCGCCTGGATAAAGCGGATTCCCCTCAAATAGGTAGCCGCCACAAAACCGGCCAAATCACCCACTACACCGCCTCCAAGGGCAATTATAACATCATTCCTGTCAAAGCCGGCCAATATCAGCTGTTCATAGCAATTGTAAACCGTATCAAGGTTTTTGCTGGCTTCACCGGCAGGAAAGGTATAGGAATGCACAGATTTTGCAAGGGGTTCCAACCGGCTGATCAGTTCCTTCTTATAGTAGCTGCCGGCATTGCTGTCTGTGATAACCATAAATCTTCTTCCTGACATATTAAGCCCAGCCAGTAAACCGGGCAATCTGCCGTAATCCGGCTCAAATACTATATCATAAGCGGGTTTGCCATCATAATTTACACTTAGTACATTATCCATAAAAAATGCATAACCGCATCTAATCAAACGGACGAGGTTATGCCATCCTCCTTACTGTAATATACTATGATTTGTATAATAAAATTTTAACCGAATATCTGCCTTTCTTAGTCTGGTATGATGTACCGCAATAGATAAATCTGCCAAAGCCCCGAACCGATACTATGTCATTTTCATTTAAAACGAAGCTTCCCGACTGAATCAACCGGCCGCCGACAAATACCTTGCCACCTTCTATAAGGCCTTTAAGACTGCTTCTGGATTTTCCGAGGGCTAATGCCAGGATACTGTCCAGCCTTATAGAGGATACGGTGCCGGTGATTTCCTTAAATTCAGGTCTGTAATCAAAATCGCTCAGCTCAATCGGGCTGCAATATACACTTGTATGCCTTACCTGTCTCAAATTATCAATCAGGTAATTGCTTATCTGACTGTGCACAAAGGCGAAACCTATATTATCCTTAACCAGAATATCCCCTACCCTGCTGCGTTCAATTCCCAGGCCCAGTATTGAGCCCAGAAAATCACGATGGCTCAGGGGAGAGCTGAATTTTTGATTTACAGAGCTTATTTTCAGGCATCTGATTGGAAAATCAATGTCAGCAATATCCTTTATACTGTCATCACCACAAAAGCAGATAATTTTTCTTTCAGCATCAGCAAAGCCGCCATAGGAAAAATGCGTAATGACAGGAAGCTCTCTTTTAAGGCTTAAAAACAGATTTTGCTCATGTAAATTCAAAAAATCAGAAAAAACGCATATTCCTTTATTAAATGCCACATTGGATAGCTCTATCAGGCGCTTCTTAAGTAGCTTTTCTTCCTTGTCCGTATTAATCATGGTTAAAACTGTGAATTGAATGTGGGCGGCTCGAAACCGTTGGCTATAAGGTCATTATAGTCACCTGAAATATCTACTGTGTCAGGTGAAATTATAAAGATACAGTTGGATATACGGTGCAGCTTTCCGTTGGTGGCATAAACAGAGCCTGATACAAAATCCATGGTGCGTTGTGCCAGCTTGTCATCAAAGCCCTCAAGATTGATAACAACAGCTCGGCCGGACAACAGCATATCGCAGATGTCCTGTGAATCTTCAAATGCTGTAGGCTTAATAATGCAAACCTCCAGCCCTTTTGAGGTTGTCTTGATAGGTACAACCTTACCGGATGAGCTTCTTTCCATTCTTGTCATCCTTTCTTTCTTCATGTCACTGCTGACAGAAGACTGCACAGCGGGCTGGCTGAGCTGAGAGCTGTCATATTTTGAATAGGCTGAATCATTTTTACTCTGGCGTTTGCTGCGCTTGCTTTCCGCAAAATCATCCTCTTCCGGAAAATCATCATAATCCTCTGTATCTTCGGTAAGCCTCATAGAATTTAAGACCTTCTTGAAAAAATTAGCCATTCACCATATCTCCTATCTATTATAAACTTTAATATAAGCTCCATTCATAGCATAGACACCTGACATGTAAGTCTGTTTCAGGTTAAGCTGTATTCGCGTTCTCCAAATATTCCGGTTCCTATTCGAACCATCGTAGCTCCTTCTTCTATTGCTACTTCGAAGTCGCCTGTCATGCCCATTGAAAGGATATCAAACTTGTCCAATATTTTATCCCAATTGGATGCATTATCTTCCAATATACTTTTATTATAAATATTATCAATGTTTTTTGATTTTATGTCAACATATAATTGACGCATTTTTTTGAAATAGTCCCTGTTTTTTTCGGGATTTTCAACATAAGGAGCTATTGTCATCAGGCCCCTTATCCGAATATGTTCAAATGAGGCGATATTTAATATTAAAGGCAGAAGCTCGTCGGCAGATACACCGAATTTGGTCTTTTCCTGGGCTATATTAACCTCAATCAATATATCGGCAATAATATTCTTTTTGGCAGCTTCCTTTTCTATCTGCTGTGCCAGTCTGACGGAATCAACCGAATGAATCAGGGTAACCTTGTCTATGATATATTTAACCTTATTCCTTTGGAGATGGCCAATCATATGCCAGTTAACCTTTTCTTCAAAGCCGGCATTCAGAGCATCATATTTGGCAACCAGCTCCTGGACCTTGTTCTCGCCAAAATTGCGTATACCCAGATTATAGGCTTCCATAAGCATCTCATTAGGCTTTGTCTTGCTGACTGCTATCAGGGTAACCTCATCTCTGCTTCTACCTGCCCTGATGCAAGCCTCTGCAATTCTTTGTTCTATTGCTTCAAGATTATCCTTCATCATATCGATCACGCCTTTCCAATTATTTTTAAACTAGCTATAAGTGCATGCATCAATATATAATTGCATTGTCTACAGCTGTCGAACCATCCAGGGCAATATGATCATACACAGACACGCCTTTTGGTGTGTTTTCCTTGATTATATAATAATCATCGTTCTGATATAATACCTCTATCCGTCTGAATACTGCATAACCCTGGTTGACATTATATACGCCGGTTAATTTGCCTGTTTCAGCAAGGATATATACATCAGAACCAAGCGGAGACTGGATCATCGTGCCGGGAGGGAACAAATCCTTGTCTATGTAAGCCACATTTTCGTCCTGATAATATATATCAGTCGGTACATGGCTGTATATAATATCTCCCTTTTCCGAAATTGTTTTTTTCGTCAGGCCCATTTCCTTACTGTCGGAGCCCAGTGCAAAATAGCTAAGCGGAACCAGGTAAAATTCCTTTTCTACCACGGCTGAAACAGGTATTTTCAGACCATATACCGAATCAAAATCAAGCTCTATATCAATAAAGCGTTCCTCAAGATAATTTGACATATATTTATTCAGCTTCAGGCAGGCAAAAAAAGCATCACCCTTAGGCTGCAGTAGCTCCAGATCGGCAGTCATTTTAAAATTATCATTAAGCACCGTAAATTTAACTCTTTCCTTTCCCACAAGCTTTTCAAATTGCAGCTTTGTCAGGGAAAGGATAATACTCCAGCTTTCCGATGTAATAAGCTTATATACCGGGCTGTTCTGCTCTATAGTTTTTGCATTTCGTAATTTGATACGCTTATAATTTTCCTGATTGAAATGTTCCAGGGTAACAGACTCAGGTGTAAGGCTTTCGTATGAATCCATATAGTAGGTGACAACTCCGCTTTCATCGCAATAGGATATATCTGCATTGGCCAATATGCTGTTGCCTTGGTTTATAATAGTCTCATTTATAATATCTAGTATGGTGTTTTGAATATTTTCTTTAAATCTGTACACTGTATGAAAGCTGTTGCTTGTAAATGTTTTTTGGAAGGTTTTTATACTATGTTTGATTTTGTCGTAATTTTTCCCGGATAAGCTTATCGGGATATCGTTTATTGCAACAATGTTTTCCAGCTGGCCGCTTTCATTTACCGAATAAATAGCGGAATTTTTGGCTACTCGCGCACCTTCCTTCTGATGATATGTTATATAGCCTGCTTTATCGGAATATACAAGCTTTTCATTACGAAGAATAATTCCGGTGACATGATTATCAATTGCCGTAGTACCCCGGTGAACCTCATAAATGGACAGCTTGTCCTTGGTTAAATAAATATATATGTAAATCGTTATATATAAAAACAGGATTAAAAACACTACAATTCCGATATTGATGGTTCTTCGCTTTTTAAATTTTACAACCCTGCCGCTGTCGCTCAAGCTTACACCTCCCGCCATGCCGTATCATGTTATATTCCACTTATGATATTATACTGATTTTATGGTAAAATTAAAACCCTTTTTTAATGCAAATAAAGTCAAAAGCCAAAATTCTAGCGTTTTGTCCGTAAGCTTTTTTAGTCTTAAATATTTTGAAGCTGGAAAATGTATAAAGCAAGCAAAATTGGTTATTCTATTAAAAGAGAAAAATCTCGTAAATATAAGAAACAAGAGCCTTTTTAAATATTTTGCGCAAAAGGAGGTTTGTCATGAAAACACTGGATTATATAGCACTTATACTAGTAGTAATTGGTGCGATCAACTGGGGCCTAATCGGATTTTTTAATTTCGATCTTGTGAAAGCAATATTCGGTAATATGACCCTTGTATCCAGAATTATATATGCTCTTGTTGGTGTATCTGGATTATATGCACTGAGCTTCTTTGGCAGATTAAGAAATGAATGATGTGCAATGTCAATTAAGCATTGAAAAAGACAAAAATCAAAGAGGCAATAATAATAGGAGCGTTGAAATTTAACGCTCCTTTATATTCACAGGTTTATATGAATGCATAGCATTTTATAATGATACTATTACAAATTTTTTCACACTATCCGGTAATTTATCATAATCCATGGAAATGCTAAGGACAAAATCAACCTTAAAAGCTTCAGAAATTTTCTCAAGCTTTGAAATAATCTGTTCAAAATTGTTCTCATCTACAAAGGCATTTTTGAGGAAACTGTCAAGATAGATAGTTTGTAAATCATGATCACCAGAAATTATTCCACAGACAAAACCGATAAACTCATTATGATTTTCAATGAAGTATTCACGAACATTAATTAATCTTATTTTATTGCTGAGCTCATACATATGCTTATTACTCTTGTCAAGATAAACAATGCTTCCCTTTGCGGTAGAAACTTCGGTGTTTGCCTTATCGATAAGGATCTTTGTCTTGCCCTTACCCTTCTCACCTGAAATAATAGATATCATTGAAATCTCCTCCTTTTGGTGGGCGCGATGCGGTGCCATATTTTTGTATATAATGCCTTATTAGCCATTACTTATAATTCAATTATAGTACAAATGTTACATAAAAACAACTACTAAAATCATTATTACAGGAAAAGATTATTAAATTATCTGGTGGTGGTAAGGGTAAGCAAATAAGACATTTGCGTATATAGGGTATTGATATCCCTGGCATCAAGTATTATGGCAATATATTCGCTGCCTTTATCATCTCTGCAAAGCAAAATCATGCAGCTTCCGGATTTTTTTGTTGTACCTGATATGCCGCCTATTACTTCTATACCATCCGGCAGCTCTATCTCGCCGGTTAAATACCGGTTGGTTGATTTAAAGCTTTTTTTCTTAATATTGCCACTGCTGTCAAGATATTCGGCTTCGTATTCGGCTTTATTTATGATTGAGCGAAATGTATCATATTTCAACAGCTTATTGAATATCAGATAGATGTCATAGGCTGTAATATACTGCATATCATCATGCAGGCCATGCGGATTTGCAAATCTGGAGGCAGTCGCGCCTGTCTGAAGAGCTTTTTTATTCATCAGATTAACAAATTCTTCTTCGGTTCCTGCAATATGCTCTGCGATTGCCACAGCAGCGTCATTGCCGGAAAACACCAGAAGGCAATTCAGCAAAGTTTCAAGGCTGACGTTGTCACCCTCCTTAAATCCGCATACTCTGGCCCGGCTTTCAGCAATTTTGACTGCATTCCTGCTAATGCTGACAGTATCGGTCAATTCACCGTCTTCAATGACAATAAGCGAGGTAAGGAGTTTTACCAGACTGGCCGGATACATACTCTTATAGGCATTGCTTGCATATATAGTTTCATTGTCACTTATGTCAACAAGCAATACGGCACCCGCATCAAGATTACTGTCGTTGCCGGAATTTTGCTCTTGTGTAACTACCACTATATCCTTGGCATAGAAATCAACTTCAGTAATATTGTGCCCTATTGCTTTTTTCATATTGTCATCTTCTGTGAAGGCAAGAAAAGTGTCGGAGTTTTTTTTGCATCCTGTAAAATAAGCAGACACCATCAAAATCACAAGCAACAATGCCTTTTTCATAGGTATACCATCTCCAGCCTAATATTTATATTCAGGTTTTAAACAGTTCCCTCCAGTCAAGATCTCCCCTGTCCAGAGCCTTTATAAGCAACTCTGCTGTTGCAAGATTGGTTGCAAGTGGTATATTATGTGTATCGCATAATCTGAATATATTATTGACATCCGGCTCATGGGATTTTGGAGTAAGAGGATCTCTCAGGAAAATAACCAAATCTATCTGGTTATGCTCTATCTGTGCTCCCAGTTGCTGCTCCCCTCCAAGGTGTCCAGCCAGAAATTTATGCACGTTGAGGTTTGTAACCTCTTCAATCAGGCGTCCGGTTGTACCGGTTGCATATAAAGTATGCTTGTTTAAAATACCCCGATATGCTATGCAGAAATTTTGCATAAGCTTTTTCTTTGCATCATGAGCAATCATTGCTATATTCATGGATAACTCCCTTCTTACTATCAACGAAATTCATCCGGATTTCTTGCTTTTTCTATAAGAATACCCTAAGGATTTTATTCTAAGCATCTTATAGAAATATTTATATTTAAATATTATTGATTTATCATAATTAATTAATTTCTTGAATAATTGCCTCTGACCTTTGGAGGCGGCTGTATCCTTATATTAAGAATCAGGCCTATTGCTATCATTGAGCTTATCATTGAGCTTAAACCGTAGCTCATAAATGGAAGCGGTATACCTGTATTGGGCAGTAGCGATGAAGCTACTCCAATATTGATGAAAACCTGGAACATAAACATAGAAGCTATTCCGACAGCAATCAGCATTCCAAGATAATCAGGCGCCCTTTTGGCTGTTGCAAGGCAGATATATATTATAACCGCATAAATAAATAATATAAAGCAGCTGCCTATAAAGCCGAATTCTTCACCTGCAACTGAAAAAATAAAATCACTTTCAGAGATAGGTACATATTTATAATTACGGATATCGGTATTATCAGTAAAGGCCTTTCCATATAACTGTCCGGAACCAATAGCTGTAACTGAATTATCCTGCTGGAACATCGTTTCCGGATGCTCCTCAGGGTGCAGGATGGACATGATCCTGTTACGCTGATATGGCTCCAAAAGTATCTGGTAATCCTGCTGGACATACCATAACAGGCCAAGAAATGCAGGGATTCCGATAAATAATACCGGCAGTATTATCTTCCAGCTCAGTCCAGCTGCAAAGATAATGGCGCAAAAGATAAACATTATAAGCAGGCTGGTCGAAAGGTTTGGCTGTTCCAAAATGAAATAAACCGGTATGCCTATCAAAACCAGTGACAGCAGTATAACAAAGAAATTATTAATTTTGTGCCTGAATTTGGTAAACAGCATGGAAAAAAACAATATCAATAATACCTTGGACAACTCCGAGGGCTGAAACTGAATACCGGCAATTTCAACCCAGCGCTTGGCATAATTAAGGGTTTTTCCATTTACCTTAACGAGTATAAGCAACAGGAGGTTGAACAAATACATCAAAATATAGAAGGCACATATAAAATGATAATCAAACAGGGAGACTACCACAGCCACTACCAGACCACCTATTAGTCCAATCAGATGTCTTAAGAAGAGATTGCCATCCTCCGGAGTCTGCACCTGCCTGATTAAATATGCCCCTGTCAAGCCAAGCAGCAAGACAGCAACAACAAGTGTTATGCTGTACTTTTTATATTGATATTGCTTTAATATATTAAACATCCGGTCTACATCCTTTTACCTTTTTGAAGCCTTTAAGTCCTTGATTGGTATATTGGCAAACAACGCAGGAACCGTACCGTTATTGCTTTCAGATTCCGTCTGTGTAATCTTGATGTCCAGGCCGTCCAGGTCAATTTCAATATATTTAGAGATAACGGCGATAATGTCATTCTTTATCTGTTCCATTATCTCAGGAGAGCACCCTGCACGATCAGACACCAATACCAGCTTCAATCTGTCCTTTGCAATGCTGCTGGTTCCTTTTTTCCTAAAGAAATCGGAAAAGCCCATAATGTACCTCCTTAGTTTTTCTTATGTTTTCCAAATAGCCTACTGAATATGCTGCGTTTTTCATCCAAATCCATAAATGGCACATCTTCGCCCATAATTCGCTGGCAGATATTCATAAAGGCTCTTCCGGCAAGTGAATCAGAACCTACCAAAGGCTCACCCTGATTGGTGGATATAACAATATTCTCGTCATCAGGTACTATACCAATCAAGTCTATTGCTAGAATTTCACAAACATCATCACTTGACATCATATCTCCGCGCCTTACCATATCCATGCGAATCCTGTTTACAATCAGGTGTACCTGCTTCATTTCATTTGCTTCAAGAAGCCCGATTATCCTGTCAGCATCTCTTACCGCACTGACTTCAGGTGTGGTAACAACCAAGGCTCTGTCAGCTCCGGCTATGGCATTCTTGAAGCCCTGCTCTATTCCGGCGGGACAGTCAAGTATTATGTAATCAAATTCATCACGGAGCTCGTCCGCCAGCTTTTTCATTTGTTCGGGTGTTACCGCATTTTTGTCTCTTGTTTGCGCCGAAGGCAAAAGGTAAAGGTTGGGGTAACGCTTGTCCTTTATCAGAGCATTACGAATTCTGCAGGCTCCCTCAATAACATCGACGAGATTGTAAACTATACGGTTTTCCAAACCCATTACAACATCCAGATTTCTTAAGCCTATATCGGTATCAATCAGTACTACTTTCTTGCCCAGCATGGCCAGGCCGGTACCAACATTTGCGGTAGTCGTTGTTTTACCAACGCCACCCTTTCCGGATGTAACAACTATAACTTCTCCCATATTCAATCCTCCAAGCAATACTAGAAAATTAGCTCCCACCAGAACGGGAGATCTTCTTCCGTTTTAAAATCTAAAAATACTTATAATTAATGAAAATATACGCTTATGTCAAGTATTACTAAATAGAATATAACATATATTTAACATTTTGAAAATCCCTGATTATAATCTGATATCCTGCAAAATATTTTTTGTCAGGGGCTCGATATAAATATTGCCGTCCTCAAGAAATGCAATCTTTGCTTCCTTTACCTCGTCCTTAACAGGCTTGTCCGGTGCCCTGGCTATAACGTCCGCTATCCTGATTTGGGTGGGCTCCATATTAAGGGCTACAACAAAGGAATTTGTATTGCCACAGGCTCCGGCATATGCTGTTCCCTTCAGGGAGCCAAGAACAATTATATTGCCCTTTGATACTACTCTTGCGCCATGGTTTACGTCTCCAATTATAACTACACTGGTTTCAAATTCCAGAGAGGTCCCTGAACGCAATATTCCCTTATAAAACTGGCCAGTATTGCTGGACAGTTCCATAAGCTTCTGCTCAAGGGGCTTTTGGAAGCGTTTTTCCACCTCCGGATCATTTTCAATTACACATAAGATGTGCATGTCGGTATTCTCATGTATTATATCCAGAATCTGTCGCTGTTCATCTGTTGTCAGCTTACGGCCTTCAAAGCTTATTGCCATTTTTGCATTTTCAAAGAATTTGCTGGATTCCTGGAATTTCTGCTTTATCTGCTGCTTTAATTTGTCAAATTCCATATCCGGATTTAATACAACGACAATACCGTATTTATTTCCTTTTATAATGACGGAATTATTCATATAAACCTCCATTCCTCCTGTCATCAAAGAGCAGGCCTGACCAGCCCTATCGCTAATTCATGCCGTTTTTACACAGACAGACTCATTGCCTGTTTGGCCTATTCAAGAATACCACCGGTGTGCACATCTTCAACCCTTATATTTCCCTCAATCAGGCTCTTGGCATCCTGAAGGCCGAAGTAAAGTGAATATATATCTTTAGCGAGTTCAGCCGCGTTATGGGAAGTATAGCCATTCGGTATAACTGCCACTACAGCTATCTCAGGTTTTTCATAAGGAGCAAATGATACGAATAAAGCATTGTTGGGATGTACCTTGCTTATCTGTGATGTACCTGTTTTTCCGGCCACGGTTACAGGAAAATCCTTAAATATTTTGTATACGGAACCACCATTGGGATTGTTGACAACATCCTTCATACCCTGCAGGACGCTTTCCCAGCTTGAGTCCGAAAAGCCGGTCAGATCATGTATTATGCTGGCCTGATTATCCATGATTACCCTACCCTCACTGTCAACAATCTTGTCCAGTATGGTAAGACTGAAGCATTTACCGCGATTGGCCAGAGTTGTTACATAGCGGGCCAGCTGGGCGGGTGTATAGTCGTTGGAGCCTTGACCTATTGCAGATCTTACAGCATCTATATTTGAAATCTGAGGCAAGGCTTCATCAAGCTCTATGCCGGATGGCTCATTAAGGCCAAAAAGCGTGGCATATTTCTGAATTTTTGATAAGCCAAGATTGGAATCATATTCACCGCTGCTTGTGGTACCAAGCCGCCATCCCATCTCATAGAAGAAATAGTTACAGGATACCTTCAGTGCATCGGTCAAATTAACAGAACCGTGTGAGCCAGGATAAATATGGCATTTTGGAGCAAGTGTCAGTTTTTCAAATTCTCCAAGATCCCTGATTCTCTCGTAAGGAGTTACCACACCCTCCTCCAGGGCTGCAAAGGCTGTCACCATCTTAAAGGTTGAGCCGGGGGCTGTCCTCTGCATAATAGGCCGGTTACGCAAGGGGAGGGATTTGTCATTGCTCAGCTTGGTATAGTATTGGTAGTCAATTTTATTGGCAAATAAATTATTGTCATAGCTTGGATATGTCACAAGTGCCAATACCTCGCCTGTATTTACATCAGTAATAACCAGGGAACCGCTGCAGGGCTCCAGGGCAAGCATTGCAGGTGTTATATCAAGCGATTTTATCTTGTCAGTCAGGAAGGCATAGGCTGATTTGCCATTCTGCAAGCTATTTATTTCACTGCTATTATATTCTAACACACCTTGATCAAATAATAAAAGACAAATTTCTGTACCTGACAGCTTGTATGAAAAAATCAGCTTGCGGTATATTTTTTTCTGGAAGCTGTCGTCTGTTTTTAACAGCTCTTCGACATAATCCAGTAACTTCTGATAAATTTCATCAGCAATATAAAAATCGGAGCCTACCCCCAGCTTGGACAGATCTATCCAGTTGTTTGCAATTGCATGCTGCAAAAAACGGCTTAGGCTGATTGTATCATTCTGATAGCCCTTGTAGACGCTGTCATCTGACGGTATACTGCTTTTCAGTAAGACCTCCCGTTTTACCAGAACATCATAATAGTAGTCCAGGAACTCATCCATATCTCCGGCTTGTTTGTTGGTGATTTTGCTGTCTTTTGCAAGAAGCTCCCTGTATTTTGAGAAAACCCTGTCCCTTTCCTCAAGATATTTACCGTATACCTTCTGCTCAAGCTCGCTGGCATCCGGATCATCAAAGGCTTTTATATTTATTACATTGTTATTTATAAGTGCATAATAAACCTCATAAATAGGTATCTTTATATCTGCTGCACTTTCTCCCTTACTGCCGTAATCCATGGTTGGAACAATGTTTTTCAGCAGTATCTGTGCTATTTTGCGTTCAAGTATCAGATAGGCATTACGCTGCAGGTCACTGTCGATTGTGAGATATATATCATTACCGGCTACAGGATCCTTTCGGTTTGTAACCATGACCACCTTGCCTGCATTATTGACAACAACATTTTCACTACCCTTGATTCCGGCAAGCTCTCTTTCAAATTCCTTTTCTACTCCGGTTTTGCCTACATAATCTGTGGAATTATAATCCAGCCCTTCTAGCTCCGCCCTTTCAAGCTCCTCTGAGCTGATCAGGCCTGTATAACCGATAATATGGGCCATGTATAAGGCATCATGATATACCCGCTGTGTCTGCTGTTCCACCTTTACTCCGGGCAGATCCGCCCTGTTTTCTTCAACTGCCGCTACAGTCATATCGCTTACATTGGAGGCAATTGTTATTTGCTTGTATTTGGGGTAATTAATAAACAGAGCATAACGGACACTCATTATTTTCAGAGTATCCTCCACAGAATAGGAATCATCGATATCAAACATACGGGTATAGTTGTCTCCGGTACCCTTACGGAGAAATTCATAGGTATCCTGAGCCAGAGTCCTTTTCTGGCTGTCGGTCAGTTCGGTTTCACCCAGAATAAGATAGGAATAGGCGCTTTTCATATATGCCTTCATCTGCTCCTGGGACAGTTTGCTTTTGTCGTCAAGTATATAGACATACACATTCTTCAGAAAGCGGGTCAGTGCCGACCCCTCTACAGTGAATTCCAATTCACCGTTATCATTTTGCCTGATATAAAATTCGGTATCAAGTTCATCATTATTTCTTTCAATTATTTTAACCAGCTTATGGATGATTTCATTTCTATGCCTGTTGTTTTCTATTTGTGTGCTGTCATCCATCACAATGGTATAGGATAATACATTGGAGGCAAGCAGCTTGCCATTACGGTCATATATATTGCCTCTGGTGCTTTTTATCTCTCTAGGCTTATTATATTTTGTTTCATTTTTAATAGCTGTCTCAGGCCCGTTTACAATTTGCAGTATAAATAATCTGTTTATAATAATTGCAAACAGGGCTGTAAAGATTAATGCTATAGGGAAAAGTCTAGACTTTAGCAAGTTTTTAATATAATCCAGTATTATGTCAAGCAAGGCACTACCCCCTCCTATACCTGATCTTCATTTTTTCGGTTTAGGCGATGATTAATCATATGTAGAAGCTTGTACAGCAAAACTGAAGCGGCAACCGTATAAATAACCTCAGGTATAATAAACCTTCTCAGATAGTAGGCAAAATTAAGCCTGCCCCTAAGCAGGAATTCAATAATATAATAAATAAACTTATATATAAAATTACTGATTGCTACAATTATAAGAGGCAGGGTGTAATCGTCGTATGAATAAAAGCGATGGGTATATCCGATAAAATATCCGATTAGCATGTAAAGCAAGGCATGAACACCTATTATTGAATAGGTTATATATTCGCCCGACTGTGAATACTGGCCGATAACAAAGCTGCCGTACATCAGATCCACCAGCAGGCCGGAAAAAAAGCCAATTAAAAGCCCAGCCATGCGTCCTCGCATGTAAGCTGAAGAAACTATCAGTATAAGAAGAAGATTTGGCATTATATCAGCCAGTGCAAAATATCTGAAGCAAGAGGTTTGAATAACAAAGCAAATAATGATTTCCAAAAAATATACAATTAGCCGTTTCACTTATAATACCTACTTTTTTCTTAATCTATCAAGGGTTCCTTCAACTCGGTAATAATAAGGACCTCCTCTAATCTTCCAAAGTCAACAACAGGCTTCAGGTAAGCAGTCTTAGTCATTTTGCTGGCATCAATCTTAACCTCTGTGATATAGCCGATGGAAATTCCTTCAAAGAAATAGTCGCTGATATGGGATGTTACTACTTCAGCCCCTTCCTTTACATCAGTGGCTATATCAATATGCTCAACCCGGATTTTTCCCTCATCCATCAGCTGCAGATCGCCTTTGACTATACAAAGATCAGAGGTGTCCAGTATCATACCGCTGACACTGCTGTTATCATCTATAATTGATCTGACTATTGAATAATTATAGTGAGCCTCTATTATAATACCTGCAAGACCATTGCCCGCCAAAACATTCATATTTTTGGCCAGACCGTCTCTGGTTCCTTTGTCTATTGTAAATACATTGTACCAGTTGTCTGAATCCTTGCTTATTACATGTGCCGCCACCTTTGGATAATCAAGATATTTCTGGTCAAGCTTGTAAAGCTTTCTAAGCTCATCAAGTTCTCTCTTATCCTGCAGCAGAAGCTTGTTCTCATAAGACAGGACATTAACCTGTTCCTTGAGTCTTTTATTTTCCTCCAGCAGCTCATTTATTTTTTTAAAATTATCCAGCTTGTCGGATATAAACATACCGACAATATTAATTCCCCGCTGCATTGGAGTAATTGCCGAACCCACCGCTTCCTTCACAGGCTTGAGCTTTTCACCAAAACGCAATGAAATAATTATAAGCAGGGCACATATAAAAACGCAAAACATGAGAACATGCTTTGGATTTATATTAATTTTTGTTCTTCGTTTCATAATACTCTCCATACTGCATTATTCGTTATCAGAGCCGAAACGCCCCTGATAATGTTAAATCAGGGTTCTGGTCCGCAATGAATTTGCAAGTGAGGCCAGCTTAGCTTCCTCCATGATTCTGCCAAGTCCTTTGACCACGGTATTGGCCGGGTCAGAACAAATATTAATCCTCAAATCGGTTTCCTTGTGCAAAAGCTCATCAAGAGCCAGGATCTGTGCCGATCCTCCTGTTATATACACTCCGCTGTCGATGATATCCGAAGTAATCTCCGGAGGAGTTCTCTCCAGGATTATTTTGGTTGCATCAACTATTGAGTAAAGATGCTCGGATATAGCTTCATATACATCAGCGGCATCAATCTCCATTTCCGAAGGAAGACCTGTTACGACATCTCGGCCGAAGATTTTAACACTGCCCCTGACTGTGGGCATGGCTCCGGCCAGCTTTTTTTTGATGTATTCCGCCGTCTTGTCGCCAATATAAAGATTATACTTGCGCTTTACCATATTTTTGATGGCTTCATCAAATTTATTGCCACCTACAGGAATAAGCTTGCTGAGTACAATTCCACCCAGAGAAAGGATTGACAACTCTGTTGTATCCGCTCCTATATCCACTATCATTACTCCGTGGGCGGTTGTGACATTCAGTCCTGCTCCAACCGCATCGGCAATTGGCTTTTCTACTATTTTTATACGGCCAATCTTTAAGCCTGAGCTGGCTATCAGGTCATAGAAGGCCCGGCGCTCAACCTCGGTAATATCAGTAGGTGTGGCCACAATAAAATCGGCGGCGCCGGGACGCTTACTTGTGCTAAGTCGCTTCATGAAAAAGTTCAGCAGATCGGTCATATCAGCAACATCTGCGATTACACCGTTTCGCACGGGGTAAGAAACCTTGATGTTTGCCGGTGCTTTTTCATACATATCAAATGCATCATTGCCGCCGGCTATTATCTTTTTATTGTCGGATATGGCTATAATATTGCGTTCATCCAGTACAACGCCATGTCCCTTACGGTATATCTTAATCGTGCTTGTCCCAAAATCTATTCCATAAACCCTAGATGTCATACTGATATAACCTCCCAAAATTTGTCTCAACTATTAGATAATACCTTGTTCTTTTAAGCTGACATATCTATTATCGCCAATTATTATATGATCCATAAGCGTTATACCAATTAAATTACCGGCATCCACCAGGCGCTTTGTTACCCTGATATCCTCTGCGCTAGGGGTAGGGTCTCCGCTGGGATGGTTATGGATCAGGATTATGTTGACAGCTTCATATTTGAGAGCATGTACGTAAACTTCTCTTGTAGGCATAATAGAGGCATTGACCGTACCCTCGGAGATAATCATGTCCTTAATAATTCTGTTTTTGGAGTCCAGCATTACCAGCATAACCTGCTCGTTGGTAAGATGCCTCATATCCTGCATGTAATAACCAGCTACACTTTCAGGTGTAAGCAGCTTGATGCTCTCACGGCGCATTTCCTTTGACATGCGCTTGGTCAGCTCTGTAAGACAAAGCAGCTCAATTGCTTTTACCCGTCCTACTCCCCTAATGCTCATCAGATCCTTCATAGTAAGATAATTAAGTCCCAGTAGACCGGGGCAGGTAGTGGAATAATTCAAAATATTCACAGCCAGATCAATAACTCTCTGGTCCTTCGTGCCTGTCCTTAAAATTACAGCCAAAAGCTCGGCATCGGATAAGGCGGCAGCCCCATATTTTTCGCATTTTTCATATGGTCGTTCGGACATGGGTAATTCCTTAACGGTAAGATAATTGCTTTTCATTCTTTTCCCTCCTGTTTTCCTCTCTCCAGGAAATCAGGGGCAAAGCCCGTATAGAAATCCGTCTGAATTCCTATACGATTATATATGTAATTCTATAGCTTTCGATATATGATGATCGAAGCGATGGCACCGATTACACTTCCCATTGTAATCTTTAGCTTAAAGCCGAAATTGATTATCAGGGCACCGAGATCTAGTGTAACTACACTTGCAGTATCACTGTCTCCTATCGAAAAATAGATCCCCTTATCCAGCCATTCAAGAAATTTAATACCCCGGGTCAAATATCCCAAAAAGCTTCCTGCTACTATTCCCAACAGAAGCAAAAGAAAAAGTGCCCAATGATTTTTTCCTATGGTTCTGGATGATCTGGCCACGCCGATCAGTGCCTCCTTCCGATTTGCGCTTATCGGACGACTTATCGCTATATTTGCGGTAAACAGCCGATAATGAAATTCATAATCAAATTTAATTGTATCATAACTGTCCTGTTTTGTATATGAAAAACTTTGAACTAAAGCTTTATTATTCCATTCTCATAAAGCTTCTGAAGCGACATCATTATTCCGAATTTTGCATGATGCCAGGTAAGCCCTCCCTGGAAAAATACTGTGAAAGGAGGCCTAATAGGAGCGTCGGCCGACAGCTCTATAGATGAACCCTGTACAAAGGCTCCTGCCGCCATTATAACATCACAGTCATAACCAGGCATATCCCAGGGTTCTGGGGTAACATGGCTGTCAACAGGGGCTGCTGCCTGTATACCCTTGCAAAATGCTATTACAGCCTCCGCCGAATTAAGTGTTACAGCCTGTATGATATCATGTCTTTCTTCAGCTCCGTTAGGCAATACGGCAAAGCCCAGGCTTTCATATATGTTGGCGGCAAATATGGCACCCTTTAAGGCAGCGGCTACTACCTGGGGTGATAAAAACAAACCCTGAAAAAGAGAAGGCAGTACTCCCAGGCTTGCACCAACTTCCTTGCCCAGTCCAGGGGCTGTGAGCCGATAAGCGGCATTTTCAACATATTCGGCTCGGCCGACGATATAACCGCCGATGGGGGCAAGACCCCCTCCGGGATTTTTTATCAGTGAACCGACACATAAATCTGCTCCTACTTCTGTAGGCTCAATTGTATCGACAAATTCTCCGTAGCAGTTGTCAACCATACATATTATATCGGGCTTTATGCTTTTGATAAAGCGGATCAATTCTCCTATTTGCTTTACAGATAAGCTTGGGCGGCTGGCATATCCTTTGGAGCGCTGTATGGTAGCAAGCCTGGTGTTATCATTGATTGCCGCTTTGATGCCATCCCAGTCAAAGCTGCCGTCAGGCAATAGCTCCACCTGGCGGTAGCTGATGCCGTATTCGGCCAGGGAGCCCTTACGAGGCTTTATTCCAATAACTCCTTCAAGAGTATCATAAGGCTTTCCCACAGGTGATAAAATCTCATCATGCGGGCGCAGATTGCCGGCCAGAGCAACCGTCAAAGCATGGGTACCGCTAATAAGCTGGGGTCTTACCAGGGCATCCTCAGCCCTGAAAAGATCCGCATAGACCCTCTCTAGCGTATCCCTGCCCATATCATTGTAGCCGTAGCCTGTAGTGGCGGCAAAATGTACATCGCTTAAACGGTTGTCCTGCATGGCCTTAAGGATTTTCAGCTGATTGAATTCTGCCACCTTATCAATTGATACAAAGCGCTGTGAAAGCTTGTCCTCTATTTCGGAGCAATAGGCTATCACCTTGTCACTAAGGCCCAGCTCCCCATATATTTTATTTAATTCGGATTTATCCAAAATAATTTCCTCCTGTAATATAATGTAAAAAATAAGTTACCTTGTCAATATTAACAATAAAGAACGCAGGATAAGCTGCATAAGTTAGTCCGGCGTATGAGTCCCCGCATGAGCATATCATTCTATATGATAAATTTTGAATTTAAAATATCTGTCATATATGCCAGGATTTCTTCCTCTGAAGAAAAATCATCCTTATTTATCCATATAACGTCCCTTTCATGCTTGAACCAGGTAAGCTGCCTTTTGGCAAAATGCCTGGTATCCCTTTTGAGGATTTCGATTGCCTCCTCCAGGCTGTATTCACCGTTAAGATAAGCAATAAGCTCCTTGTATCCCAGACCCTGCATGCTTACAAGGTCTCTGCTGAAGCCGGCTTCCATCAGAGCCTTTACTTCATTTATGAGCCCCTCCTTAATCATCTGATCGACTCTTTTGTTAATACTGTCATAGAGGGCGGCTCTGTCCCTGTTCAGGACAAAATAGCAAAAGTTATATGGTGATGCTTTTGCCTTTTGATCCCTGTTGTGCTCGGAAATTTTTTTACCGGTTTGCTTTATATATTCCAAAGCCCTTATTACACGCTTGAGGTTATTGGGATGGATGACCGCTGCGCTTTCAGGATCCTTTTCCCTGAGTAAATTGTGGAGATACTCATTACCCTTCTGCCTGGCAAGCTCTGAAAGGTAATCTCTGTAGGAGCTGTCGCTGTCACTTTCATCAAAATCAATGTCGTACAGAACCGCCTGAATATAAAAGGCTGTTCCTCCTACCAGAAGAGGAATTTTGCCCTTGGCATAAATCTGCTCCATATAAAACCTTGCCATTTGCTTGAATTTGACCACATTGAATTCCTCATCCGGCTCCAGCTCATCTATAAGATAATGGGCAACCCCTTTCATTTCCTCCGGCTTAATCTTGGCTGTTCCGATATTCATGCCCTTATATACCTGCATGGAATCTGCCGAAATTATTTCAGCGTTTATCCTTTTTGCCAGTGATATTGAAAGGGAACTTTTACCTACTGCTGTAGGACCTGTGAGTATTATCAACGGTTTCTTGTCCATAATCTACCTCTTAATTATCTGGCTCTTAATTAATCAATCCTGGCTTTTTTGCAAAAGTATCCGTCTTATCTAAATTATCCGCTTGAATTTTTTCTCCAGCTCATACTGGCTAATTGATACTATTACCGGCCTTCCATGAGGGCAATTATAGGGATTTTCAAGGGTAAGGAGTTCCTTAATTAATGAGAGCGCCTCATCATATGTCATGGCATGGTTGGCTTTTACTGCCGCCTTGCAGGATATTGATGCGATTTTTTCAAGTATGGATGCGCTGCTTCCTATATTGCCAATGGCTTCTTCGGCCAGCTCATCTATAAATTCCAAAAGCAGGGCCTTTTCCGACAGGCTGTATAGATCGGCAGGCACCGCCCTTATGGAATATTCGTTGCCGCCGAAATGCTCAAATTCATATCCCAGTTCCTTAAGAACATCCTCATGTTTTTTTATAACCTCCTGCTCCTTTAGGGTAAGAGTCAGTACAAGGGGAGGCATAAGCTGCTGGGAATGGAAGGCTTTATTTTTTGCAGCAGCCATAAGCCTTTCATATAGAACCTTTTCATGGGCTGCATGCTGGTCGATAATATAGAGCTCCTTTTTGTATTCAACCAACCAATAGGTGTTAAAAAGCTGGCCAATAATCTTATGCTCCTCCATAGCCTTGTCGGATAAAAATGGAGCATGAACCTCGGCAGACACAGAGTCAAACAGAGTCATCTGTTCATTAACCGGCCTTTTGCTGCCAAAGGCAGCCTCTACAGCTTCAGTATTCCATGTGGCTGCCGCAGCTTTAGAGCTTTCTGTACCTGTATTTGAGTTTTCTGATACAGCCGCAGTCTTTGAAAATTCTGTAACAGCCGGTGCTTCTTTAGTATCTGCATCAGCCGCTGTCTTTGAACTGTCTGAAACTGCCGCCTCTATATTTTTTGCAGCCTTGTTTTCGGTCGGATAAGCCGCATTGTTCGCTTGATTATTGTGGGACTTTAGTATCCCGGGAATTTCTATATCAGCCTGTATTAAAGGCCGGGTTGCAGTTATATAGTCTGCATTTTTGTCAGACAGCTTTTTATACAAGATCTGGCCTTTGCTGTATTCATTTTCAGTATGCTTAAGTACCTGCTCCTTCATGTGCAGCCTTCTGTTTGTCTCAAAGGGCTCGGGAATGCCAACAGCTTGCAAATCAGCAGACCTGTCTGCTTTGTCGGCTCCAGGCTCAGACAGACTTACCCTTGGAATCAGTTCATTACCGGTCAGAGCATTACGGATAAGATTATGCAGCAGCTGATAGATTTCTTCGCCGTTTCTGAGTCTAAGCTCCATCTTTTGCGGATGAACATTGACGTCTATAAGAGAAGGCTCGAGCTCTAAATAAATTGATGTAAAGGGATATTTATGCTGCATAAGGAAGGGCTTGTATGCATCTTCTATGGCCTTGGTAATTATATGGTTTTTAACATATCTTCCATTTATAAAATAGTTTTCATAAGCTCTGTTGCTGCGGTTTATGCCAGGCTTACCGATATAGCCGTTTATTTTTACCTTGTCGCCTTCATGCCTTAAGGCCAGCAGCTGGCTGGCAATGTCTCTGCCGAAAATGCTGTAAAGTATATCCTTAGTGTTATTATTGCCGGAGGATTGAAGCTTAATCTGGTTATTGACAATATACTTAAATGATACCTCAGGATGGGCCACCATGAGCTTTTCCATAAGATCCCCAATATATCCTGCCTCGGTGGTGGCTGATTTAAGAAACTTTCTGCGGGCCGGTGTATTGAAAAACAGATTGCGAACAATTATGGTTGTTCCTGCAGGACAGCCTATTTCCTCAATACTTTTTTCTATGCCGCCCTCTATTATATAGCGGTAGCCGTTCAGCGCTGACGGAGTCTTGGTAATCAGCTCAACCTGGGCTACTGCGGCTATGCTGGAAAGGGCCTCACCCCTGAAGCCCAGGCTTTTTATGCAAAGCAGGTCCTCCGCTGTGTATATCTTGCTGGTGGCGTGACGCATAAAAGCCAGCGGGATATCATCTTTATCTATACCGGTGCCGTTGTCGGTGACTCGGATAAAGCTTAAACCCCCATCCTTTATTTCAACAGTTATTGCTGTAGCTTTTGCATCCATCGCATTTTCCACCAGCTCCTTGACAACCGCGCTTGGCCGCTCCACCACCTCGCCGGCTGCTATCTGGTTTATTGTATTTTCATCAAGCAGATGAATAGATGACATAATAATCTAATCCTCCGTAAATTCCTCTCCTAAAACCTGTCCTTTATCTTCTTTTGAATTTGATAAAGCTTGTTTATTGCATCAATTGGGGTTAGTCTCTCTATGTCCATGTCCCTCAGCTCAGCTATAATATCCTCAAAACCGGTCAGTTCAAACAGGGACAGCTGCTTTGCCTGGAGCTTTTGCTTGCTTTCTTTTGCCTTGACGGCCTCCTGTTGTGGCTCCAGTTCCAGCTTCTCCCGGACATATTTATGGCTGCTTGCATCAGCTTCGGCTGCTTCAGCCTCAGCAAGTTTTTTGGTCTTGAGGGCTAAATCATTGCCGGAAAGCTGCACTGCAATTTCAGCAGCCCGCTTTAAGACCGAGGCCGGCACTCCTGCCAGCTTGGCCACCTGAATGCCGTAGCTTTTATCAGCCCCTCCCTTTACAATTTTACGCAGGAAAACAATATCATCACCCTGCTCCTTAACAGCTATACAGTAGTTGTTTACCCCGTCCAGTCTGCCTTCCAGCTCTGTAAGCTCATGATAATGGGTGGCAAATAAGGTCTTTGCACCCAACAGTTGGGGATTGCTGATATGCTCTATAACCGCCCAGGCAATGCTTAAGCCGTCAAAGGTTGAGGTTCCTCTTCCTATTTCATCCAGTATTAGGAGGCTGTTTTTCGTAGCATTGCGCAAAATATTGGCCACCTCTGTCATTTCCACCATAAAGGTACTCTGTCCGCTGGCCAAATCATCACTGGCTCCCACCCTGGTAAATATCCTGTCCACAACGCTGATATTTGCACTGTCTGCCGGAACAAAGCTTCCTATCTGGGCCATCAGCACTATCAGGGCGGTCTGCCTCATATAGGTGGATTTACCGGCCATATTGGGTCCGGTTATTATGGCCAGTCGGTTGGCTTTATTGTCAAGATGAGTATCATTGGCTACAAACATATCGTGGGGGATCATCCGTTCTACTACGGGATGACGGCCGTTTTTAATACTGATAACGCCACTGGTGTTCATGTTAGGCCTTGTATAGTTGTTCTGCTCGGCCACCAGAGCCAAGGTTGTGAAAACATCAATTTTGGCAATAGCCTTGGCGGTCTGCTGTATCCGTTTAACCTCCATGGCAATCCTGTCTCTCACCTCACAGAAGAGATCATACTCAAGAGAAAAGAGCTTGTCCTCCGCTCCCAGTATGATATCCTCCAGTTCCTTCAGTCTGGGTGTGGTGTAACGCTCTGCATTTGCCAGAGTCTGCTTGCGAATCCAGTCGGATGGAACCAAATTTTTATATGAATTGGTAACCTCAAAATAATAGCCGAATACCCTGTTGAACTTAACACGAAGATTCTTAATTCCGGTGGCTTCCCGCTCCTTTGCTTCCAGCTCCATGAGCCAGTCCTTTCCTTCGGTTTTAGCCTTCCTTAGACGGTCAACCTCTTCATTGTAGCCTTCTTTAATTATACCGCCCTCCTTGACATTAAGAGGAGGATCTTCATTAATGGCAGAGTTTATAAGCTGGCATATATCATCAAGGGTATCAAGCTCTTCATAGATTTCCTTCAGCAGACCGCTGTTAAATTCCTTCATTAAAAATTTAATATGAGGAAGCATGGAAAGGGAGCTGCTAAAGGCAATCAAATCCCTGGGATTGGCGCTTTTATAGCTGATTTTGCTCAGCAGGCGCTCAAGATCATATATTGAATTAAGATATTCCCTGATCTCCTCACGGGTTATCATATTTTCCTTAAACTGACCGACTGCGTCCAGTCTTTGATTAATCATGTCCAGATCAATCAGCGGCTGTTCTATATAGCTGCGAAGCAGTCTTGCTCCCATGGCGGTTCTGGTTTTATCCAGTACCCAAAGAAGCGAGCCCTTCTTACTTTTTTCCCTGATTGTCTGTGTCAGCTCAAGATTGCGGATTGTTGAACTGTCCAGGAGCATGTATTTGTCATAGGTATAGGGGGTAAGCTTGACTATATGGGACAGTGAATTCTTCTGGGTTTCGTTAAGATACTGCATAACGCAGCCGGCGGCTATGGTGCCGATGGTATAATCCTTAAGCCCCAGCCCGTCCAGTGAGCTTACATTAAAATGCTCCTTCAGGGCCCGTATGCACAAATCATCATCAAAATACCAGGGCTCTAAGGGAGATAAAGTCAACCCGCTTATATTTTTTATTGCATCGATATTAACTCCGGAAACAAAAAAAGAATCATTGCATATGATTTCAGATGGTGACCATTTGTATATTTCATCCATCAGCTTCCGTTCAGAGTCAACCTCTGTTACATAGTAATCGCCGGTGGATACGTCAACTATGGAAATCCCGAATGCATTTGCTGTATGTATAATGGCCATCAGATAATTGTTTCTGCTTTCATCAAGAGCCTGGGTGTTAATTGTACCGGGGGTAACTATACGAATAACTTCTCTTTTTACTATACCTTTGGCCGTCTTGGGGTCCTCAACCTGCTCACATATAGCGACCCGGTAGCCCCGGCTTACCAGCTTGCTTAAATAATTGTCGACAGCATGATAAGGAACGCCGCACATGGGGGCCCTGACTTCCTGACCCACATTTTTTCCTGTTAAAACTATTTCCAGCTCTTTGGAGCATATTTCGGCATCTTCATAGAACATTTCATAAAAGTCACCAAGTCTGTAAAAAAGAATGCAGTCCTTGTATTGGGCTTTAATCTGCATGTATTGCTGCATCAGTGGGGTTAACTGTTCCATTGAGCCCTTCCTTTCATTCGTGTTTATACTTTATTTCTTTTATCTTATTTTTATTAACACATTTATATTTATTATTAAAAATGCCTGTAGTGCTATTGATATCTGCATAATTATATCACGCATAAAGAAATGAATGCAAATATTTTAAGCCTGTTCGGCAATGATATCATCTGCAAGATTATCTCCATCCGCTGCCGCTGTCGCCAGCCTGTCACAACGCTCGTTCATGGGGTGACCGTTGTGGCCACGTACCCATTCGAATCTGACCTTATGAGGCTCCATGGCCTTCAGCAGCCTCTTCCAGAGATCAATGTTTTTAACCGGCTCCTTTGAGCTGGTCCTCCAGCCTCTTTTTATCCATCCCTCGAGCCAATTTTCATTAAAGGCCTTGACAAGATACTGGGAGTCGGAATAAATCAAAACATTGCAGGGCTTTGTAAGAGCCTCCAGACCTACTATTGCGGCCATAAGCTCCATCCGGTTGTTGGTGGTTTTCTTAAATCCTGCGCTGTATTCTCTTTCATGAACATTGCCCTTTGAATCAACATATACAATTATGGTTCCATAACCTCCCGGTCCGTCCGGGTTGCCCCTTGCGCTGCCGTCGGTATAAATGGTAACATCCATCATGCATATTCCTCCGCAATCTATTTTAATATGCTCCATTCGCCATCTCTTAAAAATTCCTCCGCAGCCAGCTCCGCATCAGCAATAATATCTTCCGGGAAATTCATCATATCAAGCAGCCTGATTGCATTTTTGGATACCGCTCTGCCTTGATAAAGCTTATAGTCAAAAATAATTTCTTTTCCTGAGATCCTTTCCTGGAAATGATAATTGGAGAATTCATTTTCCAGGATATGAGTAAGCTCAATATCATGGGTGGCTGCAAATACAAGTGTATTCCCTTTTGCCAGATAAGACAATATTCTTGAGGAAGCAGCTATTCTTTCAAGGGTATTGGTGCCCCTTAATACCTCATCTATACAGCAAAGCATTGGGATATCGTCATTTATACGGCTAATTATCCTCCTGAGGGATTTGATTTCTACTATATAATAGCTTTCATTGCCCAGGAGGTTGTCCTTGAGGGCCATGGAGGTGAAAATCATAAGGTAGCTTGCATTATAGCTTCTGCTTACCGAAGTAAAAATGGTTTGTGCCAGGATCGCATTAATTGCCAGGGTTTTTATAAAGGTTGATTTACCGGAAGCATTGGAGCCTGTTATCAGTACGGAGCGGTTTTCGCTTATTGAGTTTGCTACAGCCTGCTCAATTAGTGGATGATATAAGTCGCAAACCTTAATAAATGGTTTTTCTGATTTTTCCAGTTCAGGCTCGCAGTAAAGAGGCAGCATCTGCCTGAAGGAGGCGGCTGCTATCATGCTGTCCAAAAATCCGATACCTTCATACATCCTGTTAAGCACATGCCGGTTGTTTTTAAAGAAGTCAAGCATATTATTATATTTTATAAGATCTATATGAAATATCATTCTTACATAATCAAGTATCATGTCAATAATACTGCCGCTGGGTTTGCTGGATGCTAGTATTGCTGAGCCACGCCTGAATTTCTTAAAGCGGTCATGATCCTGCTTTAGACCGATGATATATTTTTTCAGTTCGGGAATATCCTGCCCGCATATGCTTTTTATGCTGTCGAGAAGTCTTATAATATATGAAATAATTATCAGATAATTTTCGATCAATGGTTTTATCTTATAATAGCGGTAAATATTGTGTACCACTGCAGCTGTGGTTAATATGCCACCCAGGGAAGGCATAACAAAAATCAAACATACGGATATAAGCAATGAAAGATTCATTAAATAATGTGCAAGATTGCTTCCGCTTTTCTGCTCCCCGAGCCTGTTTATATATTCATATATCGATATCCGGCTTGCCCGACCGATATTATATAGACAGGTCTGAAGCTTCAGGCGTTCTTCCTCATGCTCTGAGAAATATTTGATAAGCCGGTTGCGTTCGGCCAGCTCCTCAGAATCAAAGCAGGGCTTGCGCAACAGAGCATACAGGTACTCTTCCCCAATCGAGCACTGGGTATTGTTCATAAGGGCATAAATCTCATCCATGTTCAGGTCATTCCATGTTACTTCGTCAATATCATGGAACTCATCCTTTATTGAATTATAATAGGACAGCATATATTCCATTTTTTCGGAGTTATATTCTCTTTCAGGTATTTGTCCCCATTGCTCCTGTAGGTTGAAAATTAAGTTTCTTTTATTATTTCTTTGCTCAATTGCGCTCCATATAACAATAATCAGAATCGCTGCCAGTATATATAATAAAACTATCAATTTGCCTGTCTCCCGTTCGTCAAATGATTATTTCGCTATCCAAATATCTGGACTTTTACGGTTATTATAGAGTTTTAGCCAAGGCATGTCAATGAAGAATTCGGTAATTGGCTGATGAATCAAAGCAAGGCAACAGGATAAACAATAAGATAGGACAAAATAATAAGAGCTGCGATTAGCAACTCAAACGCTAATTCAACAGCTCTCATTTTGTCGATTTTTATGATTAGTAATAGTTTAATCGTTAATGTATCTTACATATGCTACAGGATTTCTGTATCTCATATTGGAAATCTTGATGCCGTCTCTTCTGTTGCTGGCATGTATTATTTTACCGTTGCCGATATAAATGGCAACATGGTTGATATAGCTTGAGCTTCCGTAAAATACCAGATCACCCGGCTTAAGTTCAGATGCGGAGATTCTCTTGCCTCCTCTGGCCTGATCTCTTGAGGTACGGCCTAATTTATAACCGAATTTTTCATATACTCTAAGAACAAAGCCTGAGCAGTCAACACCGGATTTAAGGCTTGTACCGCCCCATACATATCTGCCACCCAGGTATTCCTTGGCAAAATTAACAAGGTTAATACGCTTCTGGCTTACACCGGAGCCATACTGGATTTCATTAATTGATAAGGCATAAGGAAGCTTAAAGTCCAGCTCAACATACTGCCTTGCCACATATCCGAAGGAACCTTCCGAACCTTCCGCGTCGTCACTGTCCAGAGCAACCTTAACCCAGATATTATATTCAGTCTCATCAGTCGTTACTATGCAGTCGTTCAAATCCAGAATCAGCAGCTCTTCACCCTTTGCTATCTGGTCGATTATTGGTGAACTGGTTGAAGGGCCTTTTCTTACATTCAGACCGTTAGTCATTGATATAGCAACATAAGAACCGCTTTCCTTCGCTCTTTCGGTGGCCAAATCGCCTGTTATAAGATATTCACTTTTAACATAGCCGGTTACAGACTCGCCTGATGCTGTTGCCGCAGAGACATGCGTCCAGCCGTCCGAACGCTCCTCCAATATATTGCAGCAAGCGTTTTTTGGGAGCTTTCCGACGATCTTATAATTCTCTCCCGGACCGGATCTTATTAGCAAATTAGTTTCTACATTAGCAAGACCGATATTTTTAAAACCCGGAATCGGGACATTGCAAATATATCCGCTTTTATCATATGTAAAACCAGCTATTCCATCTTCAAAGGCTTTAGTTGTCTTGGGATTCGCTGTGACTATTACCAATCCTGCTACACAAACCAAAGAAAGCTTTAACAGTTTCCTGTTCATATAGTGTGTCCTCCAAATGTTTTGATCATCACGCTTCAAACAGGTCCATCCCATATGTAATCAGAATGCAAATTCTAAAGCAATGAAATATTAAAATATATTACATAATTATTAAATATATTACGAGTTCATTATAACAAGTAATAATAAATTTGTCAACTATGTGTCAATTAATTGTTAGCCGAATTAATTGCCTAAAGATTATGCCTTAGTTTATACCGGTCATGTTCTGTACTATTGCAGCATATTATCCAAATAATAAAAAGAAATAAATTATACATATATACTTTTTAAATAAAAAAACACCGACCTTCTGCCAGATAAGCCAGACAGCAAAAATTTGCCAGAAAGCCGGTGATGTATTATTTTTGTAATAATTTTTTCTAATTACATATATTATTGCATGTATAAAGAAGGCAGAAAAATAACCTAATTTTAATTGTCCTGTTTCAGAAATTACTTTAAATCGGCAATTGCGAAACCATTAAACTGGCGACATGCTCTTTATACAACAGAAAGGTTTTACTTAGAAAAGCCGATTTGCCAAACATACAAAAATAATGATACTTTAGCCGTTGTACAAAATTCATACAATTGTTTAGTTTCGCAATTGCCCAATAAAAATAATTATATTATATAATGAGAAGGATTATGCAGTATAAAATCTTATTCAAAACCGGCACCTTTCATTGCGGAAAGGGCGTGTTCTGTATAACGTTTAAAGAAACCCCTTCTTTTTTCAGGCAGTTTTATACCCTTTTTGGCTCGCTTTGCTAGGACTGCGGCCACTTCGGCCGGAGAACACGGCCGGCCGCATATACCGGTAATTTCTATGGTACGGGCTTCAACATCATAGGAAATAATATCCCCATCTTCCACAAAAGCGATAGGACCACCGCAGGCGGCTTCAGGAGAAACATGACCGATTGCAGCTCCTCTTGTAGCACCGGAAAATCTGCCGTCAGTTATGAGAGCAACCTTGCCGTTAAGATTTGGATCACAGGAAATAGCCTCCGTAGTCATCAACATCTCCGGCATGCCGCAGCCTCTCGGCCCTTCATAACGGATAATCATAATATCCCCGGGTTTAATCCTTTTTTCAATTACAGCCTTGCATGCATCTTCTTCACTGTCAAATACCCTTGCCGGACCAACCGCCTTCCATTGCTCTTTCACACAAGCGGAATATTTAATAACACAGCCTTCCGGAGCCAGGTTTCCTTTCAAGACAGCAACGCTTCCTGTTTCCTTTGCCTTTTTTGGCGGAATAATAACATCTTCCCTTTTTAGTCCGTAATTATGCAGATAACCCAAATTACGCTCAAACCAATTGCTTTTTTGCAGATCCTCCAGATTTTCACCAAGAGTCTTTCCCGTAACTGTCATAACATCCAGATGCAAATAATCCTTAAGCAAAAGCTGTATCATGGGAACGCCTCCTGCAAACCAGAAAGATTCCGTCAAATGCTTACCACTTGGATTAATATTTGCCAGATGCGGTACCTTATGGTTCACTTCATCAAACAATTCCACATCCAGCTCATATCCCAATTCCCTTGCGATGCTGGGAAGATGTAACATGGCGTTGGTGGAGCCTCCGATGGCACTGTGTACAACAATAGCATTATAAAAGGCTTCCTTTGTCATAATCTTATCCGGAGTCAAATTTCTCTTATACAGTTCCATTACCGCACGCCCTGCCGCCCTGGCATAGCGCTGAATATCCATCATGGTAGCAGGGGCCAGTGCGCTTCCGGGAAGTGCCATACCCAAGGCCTCCGCCATACACTGCATGGTACTGGCCGTGCCAAGGAAGGTGCAAGCGCCGCAGGAAGGGCAGCCAGTCAATTTGTAATCGGTAATTTCCTGCTGTGTAATATTTTCATTTCTTTTTTGTCTTAGAGAAATGTCACCCGCTAAAAGGCTGGTCGTCATATTCGGACCGGGCCGCATGCTTCCGCCCGGTATGAAAATTGCCGGAATATTCAGGCGGGCTGCCGCTTTCAAATGAGCCGGAACTGATTTGTCGCAACTGGAAGAAAAGATAATACCATCCCATGGTATCGCACTTGCATGAACTTCTATCATATCTGTAATTGCTTCACGGGATGCCAAAACATAATTCATGCCATTATGTCCCTGGGCACAGCCGTCACAGACATCCGTAACATGGTAATGCGCCGGAAATCCGCCCTTTTCATATACGCCATAGGCTGCCTGTGTAGTAAGCTGGTTTAAATGAACACTTCCGGGATGGGAATCTCCATATACATCCTCAATCAAAATCTGTGGCTTTGAAATATCTGTTATATCCCAGCCGCTGCCCAGTTCCAGCGCGTCAAATTGCGGCCACAAAAGACGTTCTTTTTTGCTCTTCTGTTCCATTTAATCATCCCTCATCTCTTGTCTTGCTGTCATACTGCAGCCAAAAACTCTTTAATCGACTCGGCAATTCCAGTTGCATCCAGATGATAGTAAGCAAGCAGCTCTCTGTAATCACCACTGGTTTTTGCATATTCCTCCGGTACTCCAAGTCTCTTTACGACTACATTTTTCATATCGGCTACCGCATCTGTAACAAGCGAACCCAGCCCGTTATTTATGTAATGCTCTTCCACCGTTATTATTTTTCCTGTTTCTTTAGCCGTCTTACGCACAAGTTCTATATCCAGCGGCTTTATTGTGGGCATTCCAATATGCTGTACACTTATTCCCTCTTTTGCCAAAGCATCTGCCGCCTTTATTGCATCCCGAGTTGTGGAACCGGTGGAGATAAGAGTAACATCCGTGCCATCCCGAAGGAGTTGGCCCTTTCCTATTACAAAAGGGCGTCTTTCAAATAAAATCGGAATTTTCGGATTTCCGATGCGCATATACACCGGGCCTTGATATTCAATCATTGCTTTTGTTGCTTCTTCTATTTCAAGAGGATCCTGTGGCGCCAAAATTACCATTCCCGGGATCAGACTCATTAGCCCAAAATCATCCAGCGATTGGTGGGTGCTTCCTAAATCAGAATAGGTTAAGCCACAGTTTCTGCCGACTATTTTTACATTTTGCCGCATATAACCGATGTCATTGCGAACCATTTCATAAGGCCTTGCTGTTACAAAGGGAGCAATGGCGCAAAAAACCGGTATTTTGCCTGTAGTTGCCATACCTGCAGCCATTCCAACAATACCTTGCTCCATAATTCCACATTCAAAGTAACGATGGGGATATTTTTTTGCGAAATCGGCGAAGCCGGAGCTAACTCCGCTGTCTGCAGAAAAAACTACGATTCTCTCATTTTCCGCCGCCAGTTGTGTGACTGCTTTTCCAAATGCTTTTCTAGGGTCAACATAATCGCCAATCATTTTTTGAATCCCTTCTCTTTCATCTTTCGACAATACCAAAATTTTTATTCCCACCCATATAACTTCAACTTATTTCGAATTTGATTCCAATTGCTTTTCCAAGTCTTCAATACAGCTATCCAATTCCTGTTCAGCCTGACACAGAAGCTCCTCAGACGCGTTCCAGAAATGGTATGCCACATTATTCTCGGCAAATGACATACCCTTGGATTTTACAGTCCTGCATAAAAGCAGATTAGGCTTACCTTTCTCAAAAGGCAAGGCATCCAATGCATCCAGTATTTCTTCCATGTTATTTCCGTCGATTGTCCTGACCGCCCAGCCGAAATCCATAAATTTTTTATCAATCGGTTCCATATTCATTACTTCGCGTACATCTCCACTTATTTGCAATTGATTATTATCTACGAAAACAGTCAGGTTATCCAGTTTATATTTGGCGGCAGCGGCCGCAGCTTCCCAATTGGAACCCTCAGGGAGCTCTCCGTCACCTGTTATGCAATAGACAGAATAAGCTTTTCCATCCATTTTTGCAGACATCGCTATTCCGGCGGCAATTGACATTCCATGTCCTAAGGAGCCTGTATTTGCCTCAATTCCAGGCAGCTTATGCATGTCGGGATGTCCAGGAATGACAGAACCCAGTTTTCCGTAAGTGTCCAGGATTGCTTTGTCAAAGAAGCCTCTTTCAGCCAAAACCGCATATTGGGCCAGACATTTGTGACCGGCGGAGAGCAGAAAGCGGTCTCTGTCTTCCATTCCGGGATTTTGCGGATCTACATGCATTTTTTCAAAATATAGGGCGGTAATAATATCAATAGCTGATAAAGCTCCTCCCACATGTCCATGTCCTCCGGCACGTATCATACGCAACACATTTTTTCTGCATTTTGCCGCCAGTATTTGCAATTTAATAACTTTATCCTTGTTTGCCATTCCTGATCTCCCTATCATATTCATAAATGCGTGCCAGCTTAGCTGCGGAACGGCTGTTCGGATCATATGTCAGGCTCAGGTATTCTTTCACCAGGCATTTTGCCAGTTCAATGCCGGTGACTTGCGCACCCAGTGTAATCATATTGGCATTGTTGCTTAATACCGCTCTTTGAGCCTGATAAATATCCGTTACCAGTGCTGCATAAACTCCCGGTACTTTATTTGCGCTAATACATACTCCGATGCCGGTCCCGCAGATAAGAACTCCTCTGTCATATTCCTTTCGGGCAACAGCTTCACCTACCCGGATAGCCACATTGGCATAGATTGGGTCATCACTTCCGAAATCATGGACCTCATGTCCCAAGCTTTCTATAAACGGAATTAATTGTTCCTTCAGTTCTTTCGCATTCGGATCGCAACCTACTGCAATTTTCATTAGTACTCCTTCTTTCTATCTGCCATTTTATCCATCATTTCATATGCAACCTGAGCATAAGGAGTGGAAATGTCTAAAGTTTGCAAGGATCAAGAAGCCAGTCTGCCTGTTCTTTCAAACAAGCCAGGATTTTGTCATGAACTTCCTTCTTGCATGGAAGCAGCGGTTTTCTCGGCAGCCCTGCCGTATATCCCATCATATTCATGACTTCCTTGACTCCTGCAACGCCATAGCCGCCACCGGTATTTTTCGAAAGCAGGCTGAGACGGTTATAATATTCCATCGTTTCTTCAATTCCGTTTTGCTCATAGATTTCGTACAATTTTGCGCAGGTATTTGGGAAATAATTTGCGCTTGAGATAATTCCTCCCTTTCCTCCATAACGAAGGCAGGTGATAATATTGCCCAGGGAACCTGAAAATACTTCAAAATCGTCTCTTCCTCCAACAGCCTTCATATAATCTTCCATCATATCCTGTGAAGTATCCTTGATACCTGCAATATTCGGATGCTTCGCAAGATGCTGTAAGGCCTGGGGAGAAATGCAGACTTCATTGGCAAATTTCGGTGCGCAATAGATGAGAAGAGGGTAAGAACTGAAATCTGCGATGGTCTGATAATAATCAATTAATGCTTCATCCGTCATTGCATTTCTAAAATATCCCGGCGTCAAAACTGAGATATAGTCAATTGCAATTTTGCTTTCTTCAAGCCTGCGGATAAATTTCAGCGTCTGATAAAGAGACTCCCTTCCCACACCGGCAATAAATATTTTATCTTCCGCCCTGGCTTCGGAAGCCGTCCTAATTACATCAAAGGCCTCATCGTCGCTTAAACTTCTGAATTCTCCATTGCTACCCAGGGCCATATAGCCGCTTACTCGGCTTTTATTCCATTTATTATAATTTTCCCTTAGCCAGTCAAGGCGCAGCTTGCCGTCCTCATCAAAGGGAGTAATGGCCGGAATTATAATTCCTTTCAGCTCTTTCATATTTCTTATCCTCCTGATAATATCTAGCCAAAGCCACATTTCCGAGAATCGGGCAGTCATCCACTTGCTTTAAGACATATTCCGGATGCAACTTTGTCTTTAAACGAAGATATATAGGTGTAATCATACCTCCGGTTACTTTTATCACTTTATCCAGCTCCTGAACCTTTGCCGCTTTTTCAATTGTTCCATAGATTACTTCCTGAATAGCCACAAGTATTGATACCAGCATCTGCCCTCTGCTGGTAGCCAAAGTCAGGCCATTCCAGGAAGCGGTTTTTTTGATAAGACTTTGCCGGTCTCCCGTTAAATATGGGGTAAAAGTAACTTCGTTTTGTCTGCTTTCAAGATATTTTTCTATTTCTTCTTCTTCATAACGGTAGAACTCATCCAGAGTTAATTCTCGGCAGAATTGTTCATAAAACCACCGGATACCAAATCCACCGCAGGTGGTGGAATAAATTTGCCATAATCCCGGAAGCGCAGCATTTCTCAAATAATATGAAGGATTTACTGCTGCTTTATCCGTTAAAATCGATACCATTTCGGAGGAACCTGCGATATTCATGATTTGTCCGGCCTTTTTGTTTCCTGCGCCCATCTGCGCTGCAGCTACGTCATTAGTTCCTACAGATACCGGGATTCCTTCCTTTATACCTAACAGCTCGGCTATTTCCTTACGAAGCGTCCCGTAAACAGTTCCCGGATAACAAATATCCGGAAAAAGCCTTCTTTCCAAGCCTAATTCCTTTAGCAAAAGCTCCGACCAGCCGCTCTGTCTTGTGGTTTCATATAAGCCCAGCATAGAAGCATTGACAAAGTCCACCATCCATAAACCGGTGAATTTTTTGTGTATCAGTGTGGTCAGATGTCCTACATAAAAGCTTTTATCCAAAATTTCAGGCTGATTTTGCAAAAACCAGAGGAGAGTCATGGCCGAGCATCCACCCGCAAAGGGATAGATGCCCGATATTTTCATATATGCGTCATTACCAATAATCTGATCTATATCTTCGCTTTGCTTGCGGCTTCTTCGATCCAGGTGCGTGATAATATTCGGGTAAACCAAATTTCCATCTATATCCATGAATACAAGGGAGGGTGAAAAAGTGTCATAGCACACTAACTCCACCTGATCAAGAAGCTCCTTATCCAGTCCTTTTACCGCTCTGATAAGGGCAGACATCAGATCAGATTCCCGCAGCTCATATTTCTCTCCAGGTAAAATTAAATAACGGTATTCCGCTTTATTCCAGCATTTTACCCGAAGCTCCTCATCTACAACGGCTGTCTTGATCGCTGAGGTTCCGAAATCAATCGAGAGGTAATACATCCACCTTCATCTCCTCTGCAATCTCAAAAGGCCCGCTGACCGGATGGATACCTCTGTGTTTTCCAAAATAATCTTCGTCAAATACGATATCAGAACCGTCAGGATTTTCAAATCTTTGTTCAGGTTCAAATGCTTCCCCTAACACTTCTGTCGATATGGTAGCATTTCTTGAAGGAGGCATATAACTATATAAGTTGGTTTTCAAGAAAAGGCCGTCCTTATCTTCTATCAATTCAAGCTCGATATGGTGACTGTCATCCTTGTAGAAATCCTTTTCGCCATCGCAGGGCTGTGCCCCGTTGAAGTAGACATTTCCTCCGGTATAGATCGGAAGCTTATCATAATACTTGTCCCTTTCTTCACGGATTTTATAATTATCCTCAAAGAATCTGGCAAAATAAGTCTCTGCGTCAGGATAACCGTCATAAGGCTTGGTGCCTGTTATGTAATTCATCTGATTTAGGGAATCCAACTTTCTTTCCTTTGCATAATCAATCAGCAATTGTCTTACCGGCCGCTGAACAAAGATGTTGTTATAAAATCTGGCGTCTCCATGCAGGATAGTCATAAATCCCGCTATTTCCGTTCTGTGCGGAACATGATAAGGCGTATAACGTGGTGAAGGGAATTTCTTTGTACCATTGTCCACTCCGCTTCCGACGCCCACAAAGGAGCCTGCAATTAAATTGTGCACCAAAGCGAAGCCCTGGGTACAAAAACGTCCAGCCACATCGGACAAGAAGATATTATTGTCCACCAGAGTCGGGCCATGGGATACTTCAATAAATAGATCTTCCCCAACAGATAGATTATCCGATAAAACAGTCCCATCCGGCGGAGTATTGGCATAAAAGAGATTTTGGGTCACACGGGTTCCCTGGGCTTGCCAGTCAAGCCATAAGCCACGGGTACAATGGTGAATCCGATTCCTTCTGATGATAACGTCGATGGCTGCATGGAACTTGATTCCGGCGATTTCCGCCCCTGCAAGATCCTGCTTGTAATTAATATGATGAATATCATTGTCTTCTATGATGGAAAATACGCATCCCAGATGGCCTACAATACCGGCCTGTCCGCAATCATGGATATTGCAACGCCTTACAATATGGGAACCGATTCTTTCCTTTGTCCATCCTTCCCTCTGGGCTTGGCAGATTGCATCCCTTTCCGTCTGTGTCCCGGTCTTGGTACGTTTTAATAACCATTTATTGTCATTGTTGGGCTGCAGATATTTTCCCAGTGATATTCCACAGCATTTGGAATGAGAAATTTCACAATCCTCGATAATCCAGCCTTTTGACCAGTGAGGCCCTACCATACCTTCCTGATACGCCGTCGGAGGTGCCCATTGTGTAGCCGCCTTTGTAATTACAAAGCCGGAAAGGGTAATATATCCGATACCTTCTTTGGACGGATAGAAGCAGTTCCTTCTTACATTTATTTCAACATTTTCAACATTGGGATCATATTCATGGAAATTTGCATATATTAAGGTGTCATTACCTTCCTGCGTGCAGTACCATTTGTATATGGAGCCTGCCGGATCCCACGAGCTCAAATTTACCTTTGGGTTCAATACTTCCTCCAGGGAATCTGTTTCATACAAGGACTTGTCATTGAGATAAACTTCTCCGGTATGAAGTTTCTTTCGGGCATCATACCAGTCGCCAAAAATCTCAACAGTATATGGATTATATGAACCGAAAATACCATTTGGAATTTTCGCCACCCAGACGCTTCCCTTATACCGAGTCCAGTTCCGTACCCGTTCCGCACCTGAAATTATTGCGCCATGCTTTACTTCCGACCGGTAAATAATCCTTTCTTCTGGTGTTCCTCCAAATGCAGGATCCACATATTCCCTGTAAATACCGGGCGCTACAATAACCTCATCTCCCGGACGCGCTATACGTGCCGCGGCAGCGATGGAATTGAGCGGATACTCCTTGCTTCCATCCCCGCCCCGTGATTTGCAATTTACATATATTTTCATAACGCTCTCCTTTTCCACTTACTATATATCCTGGTCTTTTTCTTTAAGCATCTGCCAGTGGATTCCGTCTTCGGAATACAAAAGTCCAAAGCTTGTATGGTTGTTTTTGTCCTCTCCCATAAGAATCATCATCCAATTATCCGCTTCTCTCCAGACAAAAGGCGCTCCGTATCTTACGGCAATCCAACTCTGTGCCTCGATATCAATCTTCCCTTTTCTTTCCCAATGTATAAGATCCGAAGAAACCGCATATGCAAGATGTTGTTTCTTCAATCCTTCGCTGTAAATCATGATCCATTCGTCCTGCTTTCTGAAAACTGTGACGTTTTCCACTCCGTCAGGTGCTTCTTTGCTTGGACCGATCAGGGGATGATCAACTGTTGTAATGGTCCATTTTTTAAGTTCAGGATCATCCGTATAGGCATGTCCCAGCAAATTTGTCCATCTTTCGTAATTTTTACAGTCGGTACCTACAAAATAGCAATGCAGTCTGCTCCCATCCACCACAAAGGTAGGATCTATAACACGTTTTGCCTGATTCCATGGCAGATATCTTGCTTCTTCAAGAAAGAAAACCGGTTCCGACCAATTTACCAAATCTTCCGATACGCTGTAGCAAAGCATTGTAGGCGTCTCAGGATAGGATTGGTAAGGAAGTATATACTTGCCGTTCCATCGAATCAGATCTCCAGGAGAAGCAAATCCCTTGGCAGATATATCCCGGTCATTTTCAAAATGAACAAAATCTTTAGTAAAAGTATGGGCAATAGCCCAGTTTTCCGGTTTAGACCAGTCATTATTGGAATAGCGGGAATAGAATAAATGATATCCATCATCGCTTTTGTATACCGAAGGATCACGCAAATTATCGGATCTTATCCATACGGGATTTCTAAGCTGCAAAAAATTCACAATTGCTTCCTCCTTATTCTGTCATGCCTAACTTGTTCAAACATATCAGGGCACTTAATAAAACTATCTTCAGATATTGCAAAAATGTGACCTTAAGGATTATGACTTACCTCACACACCGCCTTAACATGTTTTAATTTTTATTTGCTTCCACATTAGTATTCGAAACATGCCCGCAGCAATGTATTATGGTAAGTCATAATCCCGGCTAACTTATGCAATTGTCACATTTTTAGCCTGAGCCGCTTTGATCACTGCATTATTTCATATAACGATCATAAGCAGCCTGATATACCTCAAGTACCTTATCAATTCCCATGTCCTTAATTGTTTCTACAAACACATCAAACTTGTCGAGAGATTCTTTGCCCATGATGAACTTATTAATCATTTCATCCTTATAGGTTTGAATTTCCATATAGATGTTGTTAATGACATCTCTTTCTTCTTCAGTAAATGAGAGAGCAGGTATTGTCGGACGGATATATTTTTCCATTCCATTTCTGTAATCTATATACTCTTTATTGTAATCAAGTAATGCATCCTCATATCTGATATCCTGCTGATAAGCCCATTCTCTGTGTCCATAAACATTCAGCATTGAAAGAATGGATCTTCCCTGAGTATCTTTGGCAATTACATCGGTATATCTGGGTTCGCCGTCAACCATGGTATAGGTTAAACCTTCAATACCGAAGTTGTTAAGAAGGCTGCCTTCCTCGCTGTAGAAATAGTCAAACATCTGCACTATCTCTTTGATATATTTTGAGTCGGCACTGATTGCCGTGTAACCTCTGATTGGCTGCATCTGGCTTGTAGTCATCTGTGTTCCATCCGGTCCCATTGGCGGCGGAACTACTACAAAATGAGCATCCTTTGAACCACCGGAAGCCTGAATTGCAGTTCCTAAAGAATAAGCACGTGCTGTTGTATCCTGGCATGCTCCTGAAACTTCATTGGTAAAGCGTGACAGCCATACATTAGTATCATTGGTTGCATACTCAGGATCAATCAAACCTTCCATGTATAATTTGTTAATATATGTAAGTGCTTCTTTGCAACGAGGATCTGTGTACGCATATTTTATTTTTCCATCCTCAATAAAGAACTGCTCGTTAGCTTCAAAGCCACTGATGCCATATGCTTCCATAAATGCAAGCACACCGGCTGTAGTATTTCTTGTGGTATAAGGAATTTCATCAGCTACTCCGTTACCGTTCGGATCGCGTTCTTTGAAAGCTTTCAATACATTGTACCAGTCATCCAGGGTTACTGGTTTCTCAAGGCCCAGTTTATCCAACCAGTCGGATCTTATCATCCATACCTTGAAGGCTCTTACAGCGCCGATAAATGGAAGGAAATAAATCTTTCCATCGGAAGCTCTTAAATCTCTGATATACTCCGGATGTTCATCCAGGATTTTCTTAAAATTTGGAGCATATTGTTCAATGTAGTCATCAAGTGGTGCAAATACTCCTTGCTCTGCTACTTTCATCATATCTTCACGATAATTGCTGACTATTACGTCCGGTAGATTACCTGAAGCAACTATAACATTAAATTTCTCACGGAACTGATCTTGCGTGTTCGGTCCTGCTATGAAATCAAAGTTGACGCCTGTTCTCTTGGTAATTTCCTGGATTATAGGCAAATCGGGACTGATTGCCTGATCGGCTGAATCCTGCAGGAACAATGAAATCGTTACATTCTTTGTAGTGTTCGTTGTGCTTTCAGTCGTTGTTTCGGTCCCTGTATTTTGTGTAGTACTTTTGCTACATCCGACAAGCGTTGACATTACAAAGGCTACAGTTAGTATCAATGCAATAACTTTTTTCATAAATAACTACATCCTCCTTTTTTTTTAATTTTTAGCTGTTCCTTTAGGTTTCTTTATTTCTTTATAAATGTCATTAATCCCCCCCTTTAAATGATTCTGACATGCTCAACCTTTCACAGAGCCAACCATAATTCCCTTAACAAAATATTTCTGGATAAATGGATATACCAACATAATAGGAAGTGTGGCAACTATGATTGTTGCATATTTAACAGATTCACTGATTTGGTCGGAACCTTTTACAAGGTCTATGGCCAAATCTGTGGTCTGACTCTGAATAACAATATCCCTTAAAATGATTTGTATAGGGATCAGGGATCTGTCACGCAGATACAACATAGCAGGAAAATAACTATTCCACTGGGCTACTGCATAAAACAGACCCACAGTTACCACTCCCGGCATGGCAAGTGGAAGAATAATTTTAAACAATATCCTCATTTGACTGCAGCCATCCAATGCGGCCGACTCTTCCAGCTCATAAGGTATCTGTTGGAAGAAATTTTTCAAAAGTATTACATTAAATGAAGACATTGCGGACGGTAATAAGATTGACCATATTGTGTTATACATATGCAATTTAGTTACCACCAGGAAAGTGGGCACTATTCCGGCACTAAACAACATGGCCACTACTACTACCTTTGACATAAATTTCTGTCCCGGAAAAGGCTGCCTCGAAAGCGGATATGCTGCTAATGCAGATAGCAGCATGCTTATAATTGTGCCGGCAATTGTATAGAAAAATGTGTTAAAATATGCTCTGCCCAGCATAGGATAGGACAATATTCTTTTATATGCCGATAAGGTAAATCCCATCGGAATAATTCCTACCTTCCCTTTGGCAAGGAACTCATAATTGCTTACAGAAGCTGCCAGTACATACAATACCGGGTATAAACATATGACCATAACTAGGAACAGAAAGGTATAATTAAAGCATTGAAAAATAATCCTACCTTTACTTACTTTCATATTTCCTCCTTACCAGAGACTTGTCTCCGTATATTTTTTTGAAAGTTTATTGGCCAATATAACCAGCAACAGACCTATTATGGACTGGAAGAAGCCTACCGCTGAACCAAAGCTGTATTCACTATTAAGGATACCTCTTCGATATACATATGTTCCTATAACATCAGCTGTGGAATAGATACTTGGATTGTACATAAGTATGATGGTGTCATAGCCTACATCCAGAACTCTTCCTACTTTCATTAAAAACATCAGCACAATCGTTGAAGAAATTCCGGGAAGGGTTACATACCATAACTGTTTCCATCTGCCTGCACCATCAATTTTTGCCGCCTCATAAAGCTCCGAATTAATTCCCGTCAATGCCGCCAGATAAATAATTGCAGTATAACCAGCTGTCTGCCAGATAGTCATTAATGTATAAATTATCCAAAAATAACGCGGTTCTGTCAGGAAATTTATTCTTTCCATTCCTAAATGTTCCCGAATATTGTTTATCAGGCCAGTGCTTGGTGACAAAAATGTTACAATCATACTTACAACTACTACGCTGGAAATAAAATTTGGAAGATACGTAACCGTTTGTACCAGTTTTTTATATCTTTTTCTTCCAATTTCATTCAACAGCAAAGCCAAAATTATAGGAGCCACAAATCCAATGGTCAGCTGAAGGAAATTGATAGCCAGCGTATTTCGGATCAGTCTTAGGAAAAATTTCGACTTAATAAATTGTAGATAATAATCAAACCCTACAAATTTACTATTAAATATTCCTTTACCCGGTTGATACTTAATAATGGAAATAATAAAGGCGTATATCAGGGGTATGTATCTAAAAATTACGTAGTATGCCAGTACCGGAATGAACATTATATAATACGGCATATATCTTCTTATTTTTAGTTTCTTTTTTTTCTCCGCTTTATTTGTCAATTTCATTTTTTTTCCGGCTTTTTTCATATTTCTCAAAGTCACCTCATATCAAATTTTTCTTTTTTTTTCTTATTCACTTTTCACTCATTTTTCTCTGATTGCTCTTTTATTGTGCTCATTTTGCTTTTTAATTGAGCTCTTTCTTATGGGCTTAAATTAACATAGAGACAGCCTGACGTAAATCTTTCGTTTTTTAGGTTCCATGAAAAAATTTTTGATCCAATGTGTCAATTTTTTAGATTTTGTGCCGGATATATTTTTATGGTATAAAAATGCTATAATTTAACAAATTTTAGTCCCTATCTGCCATAATGTTGATAAAATATTAAAGGAGCTGCCATAACCACCGATTTTATAAGCGGTGGTCATGCTGCTCCATTACTCTTACCTAAATTACATAGCTTTCATCTTTTATTCTTTTACTTTATTTTTCTGTATTGCCCCGGTGATATTCCAACATATTTTTTAAAGACTTTGCTAAAGTTGTTGGCGCTGTTATAGCCAACTTTTTCAGCAATTTGAGCAATATTAAGTGAAGTCTCATCCAGAAGTTTTTTAGCTTTCTCAATCCTGAATTCATTTACATAATCCACAAAATTTTTGCCTGATATCTCCTTAAAAATGAAGCTTAAATATGAGGTTGACAAATTAACAACTTCGGCAACCGTATCCAATGAGATATCCTTGCTGTAGTTTTCATCCAAATAATGCCGGATTTTATCCAGGATATGACTCTGCTGACTAAGTTTATTTTCAGTAACATATTTAGTAATCATTTCAAATACATAAGAGATATACTTTACTTTTTCTTCCAGGCCGTTCTTGCTTTCTATCTTTGAATAGATATCCTCATTCTTTCCAAAAATCATTTCGGTGGTCAGGCGCATTTCAAATATGGCCCTAACCGCAGTTCCTGCCAGTGCATTGAACAGATGCTCCACATGTTCGGGAGAAATTTTGTTTTCTTCCAGGTTATCCCTGAATATACTCTTTAAAATAGTTAAAACAGCATCCCATTTGCCTGATTTTACCACAGTAATCAATTGAGTTTCTTTTTCTAATGGATAATGAAGCAAAGCATCCGAAATGTTGCTGACTTCATCAATATAAATAACGGTGTTCTCACCTTTTACAGTCTTATACTTTAGTGCTTCCAGGGCATCAATAAAGGAAAGATAGCAATTATATATACCCTCATAACTCTGACCCACCCCTATGGTATATGGTTCATCCAAATTTTCTTCCAGATATGTCTGAATGTTCGTTAAATAATCATTAATTCCACTTAATTCATAGAAAGATTTTTCAGCGTTTAATACAGATACGACAGTATGATCATTTTTCTCAATAAAATAACATTTGCACCGTTCCCCTAATGAATGATTTGCAATTTTTCTCATTTCGTCCACATGCTCTTTACATGACTTTTTATATATTTTAAACTTTGAAGCTTTCTCTTCACCGATTTCATATACTATAACCTGATAATATGGGAACGGAAATTCTATTCCTATTTCAGCTCCAGAAGCCAAAAAATTATCCCTGTTGGTCTGTCCGTTAATAATATCATCCAAATATTTATCCTGAAGCATAGGTTTGTTTTTTTCAAAATTGTCCTGTAAGGAACGGTTTTCGTTATAAATATAGTCAATAATTCCGTTAATTAAGGTAAATTCGTTTTTCTTTTGCCCAAGCTGAACGGATTTCCCGCCGCCTATTATATTGATATAATTCATTATCTTGTTCATGGGCTGATAAAGTTTCGCAATTATGTAATAAGTAAGAACTACCGAAATAATGAAACTTATAACGGATATCAGTAGGGTAACATCCCTGATCTGATTTACGCTTTTAGTGATATACTCAGTGGGTATTACGGAAATATACTTCCAGTCTAATTCAGTTGATTTTACATACTGTATCGTATAAGGTTTTCCTTTTATGGACAATTCTATAGTTTCCTTAGCTTTGTCCATATTTTCAGCTCGGCTTTTTACGGCCGGGAAGATTAATTCCATATCCTCAAAATCAGCATAAGACTTCTCATTGGTGTATATCACATTACAATTTCCGTCAATGATATAATTAAATACAATTTTCTCTTTATTAGAATTAGCCATTTCTTTTTTAAACAGTGTTTCATTAAGACTGACAACAAGCATCCCTTTGGGCTCCTTATTTATAAAAGGTAAGGATTCCGTGAGGACCAAAACGGGAGTATCATAGGAACCTTGATGAATATTATACTTTCCCAGAATTCTAAATCCTCCGTGGCTAAATATTTCATCCCAGTTCAAATCCTCCACATACTTACATACTTCCGAAAGGAATAGGGATCTCTGATACTTTCCTCCTGTCCCCAGAACAAAATTCGCCTTTTTTTGATAAAACCAAATATCCGATATGTAATCATTGTTGGATTTCACCGAACTTAAATAAGAAATAGAATCCTTAATCAGTTCGGTCTCCCAATAGCTTTGCTGCAAGGTCATATAAAGTACTTTATTCAGATTACGGGATAATGCCATCTGCATCATATCGGACTGCATGGAAGCAATTTCCGCATCAATACTTTTTTGCGCCTGTTCCAAAATCAGCATATTGTTGACCTCTACTTCCTTTATCATCATACGCGAGGATTTTTGATATGAAAAAAAGGAAACCAGTCCGAGAGAACCTAAAGTCAACAATATAATATATAGGAAAATTTTGACGAATACACCATTCATCCGGAATATTTTTATACTCTGTAAAAAATACTTCATTTTCCCACCCCATCTATATGTATATCTGTTTGATCAATTTACGCTATACAAATAGTATAACTATATATATTTATTATAATATAAAATATCGTATTTTCACAATTTTGTAAACTTCTCTGAAGAAATTTTGTTGTACTTTGTCAAATAAAATCCAATATATAAAAATAGCTGACAGGCTTCTTTTTGTACATATTTAAGAGCTTAATTCATGAGATATACATTTTAAATTAAATGAACACCGGCCTTCTGCCAGACAAGCCAAAGGGCAAAAATTTGCCAGAAAGCCGGTGATGTATTATTTTTGTAATATTTTTTCTAATTTCATATATTATTGCATGTATATTGAAGGCAGAAAAATAAAAGCTGCCATATTACGCCGTTTACGTAATTTGGGCAACTTTTAATTACAATTATATGATGATGCAAATTAAGCCACCATTGCTGTCATTGATAATCTTTTGCATTGTCTCCTGCAGCTTCATCTGGCTCTCATCCGTCAGCTTACTCATTTTGCTTGCTATGCCGTCCTCAATAAGCTGCCTAACTGTTTTTCCGAATATGTTGGTTTCCCAGATGCCGTCAGGATTTTCCAAGGCATTGTTGTTAATGTAATTAATCAGATCCTTAGCCTGCTCCTCAGTTCCGACTATCGGAGCTACCTCTGTAACAATATCAGCCTTAATCATATGTATTGAAGGGCCACTGGCTTTAATTTTAACTCCATACTTGCTGCCATGCTTCATTATTTCAGGTTCATAGATGCGTATTTCCTCCTTCTGAGGCGATACAATACCGTAGCCTTTGGTGCGGACCTGATTTGCAGCATAAGATACCCTCTCAAACTCGGCCTTCTTGGCGGCAAGCTCCCTAAGGGTTGATATCAGCTGATATTCGTCACTGATCGGTACTCCTATCATGTCACTTAGGATTTGATAGTAATAGACGTCATCAAAATCAACAGTAACGCTTACGGTGCCGTCCTGCATATTCACATTGTCAATCTTGAATCTCTTTACATACTTGCTGTCGGTGTTGAAGTTCTGAATTTTTGCGTCCTTAATCTCTGAAATGTTTGAGAATACGCTTCTGACGCTTTCAATCAGATCCTGCTTGAGCCAGTGATCGGCAGGAAGTGTTTCAACCCATTTAGGCAGATAAAAATCCAGCTGGGTTACAGGAAATACAGACAGGATATTTTCCATTATTCTGGTAATGTCATCCCTTTTGAGCTGTTCGGCATTTACAGGCATAACTGGTACATCGTAATATTGGGACATATCCTCTGCCAGCTTGATGGTCTCGGTGGAATAAGGCTTAATAGTGTTCAGCAATACTATGAAGGGCTTGCCAAGCTGCTTAAGCTCAGTGATAGTTTTTTCCTCCGGAGCCATATAGCTGAGTCTTGGCAGTTCTCCGAAGCTTCCGTCGGTAGTTACGACTATGCCAATGGTCGAATGATCATTGATAACCTTTTTTGTCCCGATTTCTGCAGCCTGGGTGAAGGGAATTTCTTCTTCAAACCAGGGGGTTTTCACCATTCTTTCATGCCCATCCTCAATATGTCCTGTAGCCCCGTCTACCATATAGCCAACACAGTCTATCAGCCGTATTTTTACCTTGCTGTTTTCACCAATCGTAATTTCAGCAGCCTCCTTGGGTATGAATTTCGGTTCGGTCGTCATAATAGTGCGACCGGCCGCAGCCTGCGGCAATTCGTCGATTGCCCTTTCTCTGCTATGGACATCCTCAATATTTGGTATTACCAAAAGATCCATAAATCTTTTGATAAAGGTTGACTTGCCTGTTCTGACCGGCCCAACCACGCCTATGTATATTTCACCGCCTGTCCTAGCCTGAATATCATTATAAACATCAAACTGCCCTAGCATAATGCCAAACCTCCTTATGGTTATAGTTAAAGATATGCAGGGCAGCTTCATTCTATGATATTTTTAATACAAGTTGATTGCATTTGTCCTTATGATTTTGGGACCAAGCAGCAGCACAAGAATTATCCCCTAATATATTCTGCTTAACAGCTCTGTTACATAAGATATTATATATCATGAACAAAAGGTGATAGCAGATGGAAAACGTATCCAGGCATAAGCGTATTGCAAGGGTACTTGTGCTGCTCTTCATTTTTGCATTGCTCTCTGCTTCTATTATTACAGATGTTATTGATATCTATCAGGTTATGTCGGTACAAAGGGGAGTCTGTGTACCAATAATAATGTACCATCATGTAAAAAATACCGGCCTGGGCAAGGATGTAATAAGTCCATATGAATTTGAAAGCGATTTGATTTACCTGACCGAAAATAATTATAATACAATAACCATGACGGATTTGATAAATTATGTCTATTACGACGTGGAGCTGCCTGAAAATCCCATAATCCTGACCTTTGATGACGGCTTATATAATACCTATAAAAATGTCTTTCCTTTATTGAAAAAATATAATATAAAAATAGTTATGTCCATAATAGGAAAGAGTGTTGACGATTTTTCCAGGGTAAATGATAAAAATGTCAGTTATGCCCATGTATCCTGGGACGAAATTAAGGAAATGGTTGATTCGGGCCTGGTAGAAATTCAAAATCACAGCTATAATCTGCATAAAATCAGCAATGGCCGTTATGGCTGTTATCAGAAAAAAAATGAATCCTTTATTTTATACGAGGAGTTTCTTTCCAGGGACCTTCTTACCCTACAGGAAAAGGTTAAGGAGGTTATTAATTTCGAACCCAATACCTTTACATATCCTTACGGAAGATATAACGAAAATACGGATGCCATCGTAAGAAAGCTGGGCTTTAAGGCAACCTTGTCCGTCAAATTTGGTGTGAATCTGATAACAAAGGATCCTGAGAAGCTGTATGATTTGAAAAGAATCTGCAGGTCCCACAACCAAAGCATAGAAAAAATGATTAAGGAAGGCATGGAAACTCTTAAGTATATAAAGGAATAAGAGGCCTTTGCCCTTATGCTCATTTTACCGTAACAGTAAGCGTAACATCAGCCAGGGCAGGATTTAGGTCACGTTTCTTTGACATGTTAAAAATCGGACGATTATTTTTACCGATATGTACCCTGTGCATGGCTGTGCATCTGGTGTCAAAGCCGGCAAGAACAAGCTCACCGTGATACATTATCATAAGATCGCCGTCATTATCGATGAAGAAGGAATTATGTCCCGGGCCGTATATACCGTCTGTGAAATAATAGGACAATACAGGAGTTGTAGACTTTTTCCATGCAGATGCATCCAGATAGTTGCTGCCTTTGGGGATCTCCAGCAGGCCCACCGCATAGGTGTAACCGCATGCAGCTCCGCCGGAATATGTAATATATACCTTATCATCGGTAACAAGAGCGTATGGACCTTCATTATTAATGGTACCCTGTATATTCTCCCAACCATATAAGGGTCTGCTAAGCAATACCGGCTCACTGGTAAGTCTGGCCGGATTATTTTCATCGATAGATGCAATATAAAGCATTGAGCCGGTATCGAGGGGAGTCCCTATGCCTTTACGGTAAGACCAGACAACATAAGAAGCACCATCCGCCTTAAAATAAGTCATATCAAGACTGATGCCGTCAGGAGCTAAGGCACTGCCGTCCTGGCGTCTTACAGGCACAGGGCATTCCCAGTCCTCAGCTCTCATGATATCACCGCCTTTTTTAAGCTTCATAATATGGCACTGTGGTCCCCACTGTTTGCCGCTGACTGCAAACAGAATATAAAGCTCACCGCCTATTATATGAAACTCAGGAGCCCAGAAGGTCTGGATAAGGTTTCTTTCCTCATTGGTATCCAGAATAATGCTTTCCTTATATCCCGGATTAAACAGCTCCATTATCGTATTGCCTTCGCGTACATAAATACCGATATCATTGACATTATCATTGGTTGCCAGATAATAATATTTGCCGTTCCAGGGCAATATTACAGGATCTGCATAGCCTTTTGCCAGGGGAAAAGGATAATGCTTTTGCCTGATGTGCCCCTTTACCTTATAAATGCCGGACTTTGAAAAATCTATGCCGGATAAGTCCCAGTCAACCTCCTTGAGGGCAGTTGAACCATCGGAATACCTGGCTGTTGCCTTTATGGCTTTTAGCTCTTCTTGCGAGCTTATACAAACATTTTTGGGCAGCTCAATCCCGGTATTGTATACCGGAATCCAATATTCATATACAGCCTTGCCGCAGCCATCCTCCAGCTCCAGGATATTGCCGGGATTGATATCAGCCAGTTTCGTGGCAGGCAGCTTTTTATCATAAGGCTCCGATTCGGCCGGCGCGGAGACGCTGTCTGTATCAGACGGGTCTTTTAATGTATTGATATAATATCTGCCACTTTTATCCCGCCAACGTATTTCATATATATTTTTGTTTTTATTGATTTCGCAGATGGCCTCTTCTATATATAAATCCTCATGAAGCTTTATCAGGCCACAGTACTTAAAGCTAATTAAATCACCAGAGGTCCATAGCATGATATGGCCTTTGCTTTCAGGATCTTCACCTCCGTCTTTGTCAATTCTGACTGCAATTATGCCAAAGGAACCATCATTCATGCGGAAAAGACAGGGATTTTTCAGTCCCTTTTCCATAATCACATTTCTCTCATCTATTGTAGCTGTTGCGAACAAAATTCCATAATTATTGTTCAAGGGAATAAAATCAGAATCTCCTTCAGAATAAGCCAGATGGATACTGTTAGCCAAAGATTCGGTATAATCCTTCTGTGGCTTGCGTGTATAAATTAGAATTCGGCTTTTATCCGTATAGTTCATAGTCTTTTCCTCCTAATAGATCAAAATTAGATCAAAATATTATTCTGACATTCATTCTGGCTTATTTCAGCCTGATCCAAAATTCCAAGTAATAGCTTCCCGCTAATATTTTATTTTCCTCCGACAGATAACTGCTCCAGCCCATATCACCGCCAATTCCGCTGTGGGCTGCATCAATATGGAGATAGCTTTCCTTCCTTCTGATTAACTCGTGCTCATGCCCTGCTTTTTTATAATCAGATATGCTGTTATGGTGAACATCAAAATGAAATTTCGATTCGGAGGATATAACAATAGCTTTACCTAAATTACTCGATAAGGAAAGCCAGAGACAGTCCTCATGTCCGCCGTTTTCGGAAGGCGGATTATAGGGAAAGTGCTCCATTTCAACAGTACTATGATGTACAGCCAGTATGGCCGAGCCTTTTCTGTCCCTGTAATTTTCATGGGGGCCGCGGCCAAAGTATTTCAGGTTTTCAAAGTCCTCAGGGATAATTAATTCCACCCCTATCCTTGGTAAATCTGGTAAAGCAGAATCAAGTACAAAGCGGAAGGAGACAGATAAATTACCATCAGGCCGAATGATATATAAGGCATTTACACTGTTGATGCATGGATAATCGGAAAAACGTACGCTTCTTACCGTTTCAACAAGCATATCGGCTCCTGCGGGTCTAACTGTTATGCTTTCCAGTTTGGCAGAAGTCCTGCTCTCATCAAAGGCCTTCCAGAGGGGGAATCTGCCCCAGCCATCGTGAGCATCAATTCCTGAATAGGGTCTGGTAAAGCATTCCCTGGGGCCGCTTATCAAATATTCTGTGCCGTCCTTGATTAAGGAGCATATTAGTCCGCTGCTTTTGTCAAATGCAACTGAGAAGTCATAATTCTTGGTTTTAATTACAATCCTGTCACTTTGGTATTCAAGCTCCCATAAGCAATCCTGATAATCTGCATTTGAAGCTTTTTCATTAAAATTATATTCGTAATCATCATCTGCTTTATCAGAATCTTTGACATTTTTTCTTATACTTGTTTCAGTACTTAGCATACCTGACATACCTGATAAGCCGGAAATGGCCAGACCTCTCCCACCGTCAAGTGAAAACTGGAAACAGGCCAGCTCATATCCTTCCGGTGCAAAGCGGTTTGACCTGGCATATCTGACGGATATGTCCAGCAGGTATTTTTTATCCGGCTTTTTATCAAATGGTATATCGAGACTTACTCTTGCTTCTTCCCCGGCTTTTATTAGGGGTATTTTCAATTCATCTGTTTTAATAGGATAGCCGTTTTCTCTGACGGTATATATTAACTTATAATGGCTTGAATCCAATACCAGATTTCTGTTTTTTATCAAAAGATGGCCCGGGCCGGGATCCAACACCCAGGCGCTGTTATATTTTAGCTCTTCGATTATAAGAGGGCAATAATAATGCTTAACCTCTAAGGCGACAGGCTTGGGAGTCAAATCCGGCATAATTATGCCGTTATTTGTCATAAAGCCGGGATGAACCTCATCCACATAGCTTTCATTAAAATCGCCGCCATAAGCATAATACTCTTCCATACCGTCAGTTTTATTAATCAAAGCCTTATCCATCCAGTCCCAGATATAACCGCCCTGGAAACGCTTATATTTTTCAACCAGCTCATAAAACTTGCTCATGCCGCCGCCACTGTTACGAATCTGATAGAGATATTCAGCCAGTACAATAGGCCGGTTATCCTCCGGATCAGTAAGCATTTGCATAATCTCATGGACCGGTGCATACATATTGGCTCTGATATCAGATATATTTTTGCCGGGATTGCCTGCTTCATATTGGCAAATCCTGTCGGGGTCGTATTCCTTTATCCAGCCTGCCATGGCTGCGTGATTAGCGCCCACTCCGCTCTCATTGCCCAAGGACCAGGAATAAATGGAGGGATGGTTTTTATGGGTCAGCACCATCCGGATGGCTCTTTCCAGGAAATTGCTAGCCCAGGCGGGATTATGGGACAAGGCACCGCTGACAGCATGGGTTTCCAGATTACATTCACAAACCAGTAAAAGCCCCCACTCATCACATAAATCATACCAGTCGGGATCATCCGGGTAATGGCAGGTTCTGACAGAGTTGATATTAAGCCTTTTCATCAGCTTTATTTCTTCAATCATTTGCATCCGGGAAAGGCTTCTGCCGGTTAATGCCGAGTGTTCATGACGATTGACTCCTCTTACTATAAGCCGCTTACCGTTAAAGTATATAATGCCGTTTTCAATTTTTATCTGTCTAAATCCTATTCTGCTGCTCTCAAAATCAATCTCATCGCCTTCAGGTGACAACAAGGTCAGGGTTGCCGTATAAAGATAGGGCTCCTCGGGACTCCAAAGCCTGATGTTATCAATACTTAGCCGGAGTCTTGCCGTATTGGCGGTAGGTGTTTCATAGCTCCTGTACTCAGCGTGTGCCTTAATGGCTGAAATGTCGGAAGCCAGCAGCCTGCCATCAGAATCATAAAGATTTAGCCTTACCCTGTATTTTGCATAACCGTCGAATCTGTTAATGGTTACATCAGCGCTAACTTCTCCTGATTTTAAATTCAGATCAGGTCTGGCAACAATCTTCCAGTCTACTATCCTTTGCTTGGGCTTGGCATATAGATATACGGAACGGAAAATCCCTGACAGGGACCAGTAATCCTGATCCTCCAGGTACGAGCCGGATGCGTACCTCATTACCAGCAGGGCTATGTTGTTTTCTCCTGCATTAAGATATTTGCCGATATTAAATTCAGCCGGAAGCTTGCTGTCCTCGGAATAACCCACAGCTTTGCCGTTAATCCATAAATAAAAGGCTGCTTCGACCCCTTTAAAGCTTATAAATATATCTCTTTTAAGCCAGTCATTATTCAAAATAAAGCTTCTGTAATAGCAGCCGGTAGGATTATCATCAGGAATAAATGGTGGATTGGGAGCAGCCGTTTCATCAGCATAGGGATGTATGACATGGCTACCGGCCTTGTGCAGGCTCCAAGGATAGCTGACATTGGTGTAGATTGGCTCTGAAAAACCCTGCAACTCCCAGTTACCGGGCACTATAATATCATGCCAGTCGGAATGATCATAACCATCCTGCCAGAAAGGCTCAACCCTTTCCGGTGATGGGTAGAGATTAAATTTCCAGACACCATCCAGACAGATACACCAGCGGGATTTTGTCCTGTTGCAGCTTAATGCCTGTGCTTCGTTCTCGTATGCACCCCAGGGGGAATGGGAAAGCTCCCTGTTAATGGCTGTAACGTTAATGTTTTCAAAATCATTACTGTTATGAAAGCTCTGATAAAAATTCATAAACCGACACCCTCTCCTTTATTCCTCCAAAATCCAGGCCTTGGCGGAAAAGTCGCAGTCTATTTTGCCATATTCTCGGATAATTTTTCGTCCTTTAAGGAAGTCAGTATCTATGTCATGTGAATTTTCAAACCTGTGGGCGATAACCATCAGTCTGTTTCCAAGCCTTCTGATAACAAGCTGTTCGCCGGCAGGCCTGTTGTAGCTGGCGGTTTTATTTTCATATTTTATGGTTACACCGTCCCTGATAATCTCTGCAGCATCTTTATAGAAGGCTATTCCTTCATCTATTAATTTCCATTGGTCGTCAGAAAGATCATATATATCCCCGCTAAGGCACATACGGCCAAAGAAGGTATTAATAATTGAATAATATATTCTGTTGTCATCGTCCCTGGCTCTCATTACAGCCCATATCTGGCTTTGGGAAGGCTTGATAACCCTTTGGACATTAGCCGCAATTATAGGAATCGCCTTCGTTTCATGGGCATCGGAGAAGCTTGCCTGGGATACCAGCTCCATAAAGGACGGCTCCAGCCTGTGACCGCCGCTTGAGCAGTTTTCAATGACAATATCAGGTATTTCCTTCTTTATAAGACGGAAGAAATCCTTGCTTGCCTCAACCCTTTGCCTTAATCCCTCACCCAGGCTTTCCGCTCCGTCACAGCCAATACCTATGGTGTCATTGTAGTCTACCTTAATATATCCAAAGCCACATTCCTTAAGAGTTTGGATTACGGCCTTGTATAAATAATCCTTAACCCAAGGGTCGGACATATCCCAGAATCGCTTGTCTCCAACGGTCAGTACCACTCCGTCCTTTTTAAGCAGATGCTCGGTATTGTTCCAATGCCTTGACTGTCTGCCGACGGATTCAAATTCGAACCATATACCGGGGATCATGCCGCACTCCCGAATATAATCAGCCGCTTTTTTTAATCCACCGGGAAACTTGTCATAATTTACATCCCAGTCTCCTATGCTGGCCCACCAGCCATCATTTTTGCCGTACCAGCCGGAGTCAATTACCAGGTATTTAATCCCCTTGCCCTTTAATTTATCACAAATTTTCTTAATATTTGCCAGGCTGGGATTGCCCCAGGTGGTGCAATATTCGTTAAATACTATACCCATATCCTGATCTATTGGTGAAATATCAGGCCTTTGAGCCTTAACCAGCTTGTCGCAGACCTCATAGAGGGAGCTCCCCTCCGCTATAACAGCCTTTGGAGTGGTGAATTCCTCACCGCATTTTACATGCTTGAACCAATGGCCGAAATCCCTGTCCGCCAGGCCCCCAACGAGAGTTAAGCTGTCGTTCTCCTTGCAAATAATTTCTATTTGCCAGGAGGAAGGTGTATATAGCTGGACTGCTATAAAATGCCCGTTTTCGCTGTCCTCCAGGGCTATAAAGGGGAAATATTTACGGACAGGCATGGAGCCAAGATTGCCAAATTTTTCAACCCGCATACCTACTCTGTTCCATGATGGCTCAAGGTTAAGATCAAAAATTGTCTCGGTCCGAAGCTTCCCTTCAGCGCTCCAGAAGGACTGCAGCCTATGTATCTTATCTGCCTTAATGCCTCTTATGGCAAAGGAGGATACCATCTCCAGGGTTGCAGTTTCGCTTGCATTATTCTTAAAGCTGGTGCTGACCTCAAGCACATTGCTTCTTTTTATCCTATTTAGGGTCACAAGATGGCCCTTCTGATTTTCATATACTATTTTATTATCATTCTCAGATATTTTTGTCAGATTTCTTGTAGACTCGCTTCCGCACAGGGTCAGGCCGTTTGAAAACCAGCCGTTGTGGGCATCCTCTCTCAGCTTAAGCTCAACATAATATTCCATAAGCCTTGTCCTCCTGAATAATTTCATATTGATATATATGATATGATATATATATAATATGATTTTTCTGAATTAAACTCCTTTGTAAACAAGCACTTGGTCTTAACTATATATTACTAGGAATAAATTTGTTAATCAATCTGATTATTTTACATGGAATATGAATATATTGAACTGGTCTAGTGTATTAGCCATTAATTTTTCCGTATCTGTTGAATGCTTTGATACTTATACTTATTTTTTAATCATGATTATATAGTGGCTCTTTATAACATTTTCTATGGAACAATATGCCGCAGGCCGCATAACTAACGCCATAAGCAGGCTTTTAGAAAATATGAGCCGGCTGATGATAAGCCGGTTCAAAATTATAATCCTTATAATATTTAAGAATTTCTTCAGATAGCAAGATTTAAGGCCTCGAATAAAGATTTCGGAACTGATTGGGTGAACAGCCCTCATATTCCCGGAACAGGGCTCCAAAATAGCTGTTGTCGCTAAAGCCCGTCTCAAGCGCAATGCTTTTAATGCTTTTGTCCGGATTGTTTATCAGAATTTCCTTGGCAAGATTGATTCTGTAACGGATAAGATATGCTACCGGGGTAAGATTAAATTCCCTCTTAAAAATTCTGCACAGATAGGAGGTCGAAACACCTGCAATTTCGGCCATATCCTTAAGGCTGATATCCGTATTATAGTTTTCCTTGATATAATCAAGTACCCTTTCAAGCTTTCCTGAAACACTTTGCTGACTGTAGCTGTCTTCTGCGTTCATCTGCCTGCAGATGTTAACCAGCATACTGTACAATATGGCGGAGGCCTCAGGCATATGGCTGCTGCCTTTTTGAGATAAAGTATTAAAAAGCCTGTTATACCTTATCAGGCTTTCATCAAGATTAATTATTGAAAATACTTCATATTGCCGCAGATTCATGGCTTCAAGCAAATCATCCGCTCCGGCTCCTGAAAAAACAATCCAAAGTGTGGTCCAGGGCTCTTTCAGCGGATAATACCTATGGGCTGTGTTTGGAGCAAAATAAAATGCCTTTCCTTTATCGATAACAAATTCACGATTTCCTGCGCAAAATTTGCCTAAGCCGTCTGTACAGAAGGCAAGCTGATGGTAAGGCAGGCCTTCTTCCCTGTTAATGTATTTCTGGTATTCGTCACAACCAATACCTATAATGTACAAGGGCAGCTTTTTGTCCTTTTCAAGAAGCATGGGAAAAATACATTCACTTTTCATACTATCACCGATTATGTATTGAAATCCGTTCTAAAATAATAATAGAGTTATTATTCTTTTTATAAATGTTCGAATTAGTTCGATGTTTTTATATCATATCAAAAGAATATTGTTCGTAACCATAATAGCATACATAAAATAGTAACTAAACGCATTCGAAATTAACGCATGCATATAAAAACGTCCCCAACAAGTACGCCATAAGCTCAGGCTTGTTGGGGTCTATTTATAGGATTGGAATAAGAATTAATTTATTGTCAGATATGCTCCAAGCTTTTTATCTGTCTGCATAATATGCTTGGACAGCCAGTCAATTAGCTCATCCAACAGTTCCTTATAAAACTCTATTGTATTGTCAACACTGAATATGTTCAGCTCTTCAAGCTTTTTTCTAAGACCGTTATGCTGGGCTACATGAACATCCATTTCAGGATATGAATGTTCAGTCATAAGAGCCTCTTCATATTTAAAATGCTCCGCCACATAATTGTCAAGCTTGGTAACCAGATCCAGCAAATGTGAAAATTCCGTATCCTTTTCGCTTATGTATACGACGAGGTCATTGATGATATCAATCAGTTCCTTATGCTGCTCATCTATGCCGGCATGGTTTACAGAAAAATTATCGTTCCATTTTATCATGACCTTGCTCCTCTCTTTGGTTTATTGTTGTTTTTATTTATATCTTAGTATACTAAAATTATAGTATAGTATATTGCTTAAAATGTAAATATAAATTTATACAAGAGTACAGGTCATAAAGAAAATTTTCATCCTGCTTCTTCTTTCTTAATAGCATAAGTAGAAATCATCTTTTTTTCTCAGGTTAATAAATATGTCAGTCATGCCGTTCGTCAAAGTTGTCATAGGTTTCACAAAATCTTGCTGAAAAAGAAGGCTCCTCTCCTGCGGCATAAAGATGGGATATATCCCCGAATGCGCTCATTCTGAAATAGGCAATGCCCTTTCTGCGTTCCTCCGTCACAAGAGTTGTTACCGAAGTGGGTGCAGCACAAAAGCCATGCCAGAGTACTACCGGTGAAATCCCCAACAAATGGCTCAAGATAACACATTCAACACCAAAATGGCAGAAAAATACTATGGTGTCTCTGTTGGGGCTAACGGCCCGATACAGATTGCCCTCGCGTTCATAACCATGCTTCTTCAGAATTTCGTCAACACCGGCATATACCCTTAAGGCCTCGTCTATAACATTACCCTTATTCATAAGGGGTACGGTATGCCAGAGATTTTTGTCATAATACTCTTCAATTCGGGTCCAATCCTGCGGTAGCAGATCCCAGGGAATACGTTCCCTGCCCAGTTTTTCATCATAAACGGGGGCATGGAATTCCCTGAGCCAGGGAAGAACCTCCGCACTGCGGTTGATTTTCTTCAGGGTAACACTTGCAGTATCACGGGCTCTCCCAAGGGGTGAAACATAGAATTCCTTTATATCCATTGCAGCTATTCTTGTAGCGAGGAGTTGTGCTTCTCTCCATCCCTTTTCAGTAAGTGAATCTTTTTCATAATCCGGATCTGCGTGACGTATTATCAGTAACTTCATTTCATCTGCTCCTTTGCTTTCATATTATATATTCTTATATAGTCGTGATTTTATCGTATTGGTTAATCTATTAAAAATTTTTATAAGTCGAAAAGTTTCGTATTATATACAAATTCTGTTTTCAGCTTTTTTGAGTATCCTAAACAAGGCCTTATGTTTACATTATATAAGTGAAATCAAAAAAGTAAAGCAAAATCATCAAGAGGTAATTTTACCGGCTTAAGAGGTTAAAAAAACAGGTGAAAGTGTTACCGCTACTTTCACCTGTAAGGCCGGCTGTTAGGCTATATAGCTGTTAATGCTTTTTCACTTCAAAAAGCAAATAAACTATGCCTACAGTCATATGGCAGCTAATTATTGATTTGGCAGTTAATTATTGAACAGATCAGGCAAAATATCGTAAATGTACTGGTTAACCCAGTTCCAGGCATGTGTACCGCCCTCACATACGATGAAATAGAAATTACCCTTCTTCAAATCAGATGAATAGATGAATACATCATCAAATTTTTTCATTTCCTCCACCTGAGGATTCAGATTGGGATATGCTATATCAAGATCGCCGGTTGCACAGAAGAGATAATAATCATGTGGCTTATATCCGGAATTTCTTGCTATATCCGCGAGATACTGTGCTGTTTCCTTCGGATAGTCTCCTCCCCCCTTAAGCCCTTTAATCCAGCAGTCTCCGCTTAAGGGTATGAAATACTTGATGTAATCCAGGCAATATATGAAGGTATACCAGGTTGTTACCGAACCCATGGAGAAACCGCCGAATGCCCTGTGCTCCCTGCTGGCTTTTATGGCTTCCTTATCAGCTGATTCAAGATATGTATTATATTTTGTTTCTACCAGAGGTATAATGGTATTCAGCAGCTCCTCAGGGAAATACTTAACATCGTTCTTTCCGCCATAGAAGGTAGGGGTTACTACAATAAGCGGTTCAATATCACCCTTTTCAATCATATTGTCTATGATTTTTTTCAGTTCCTTGTTCTCTCCAGGACCGCCGAAAAGCAGGTTCTCATTTTCTCCGCCACCATGCATCAGGTATAATACATTGTATTTCCTGTCTTTGTCTGCAGGATCATAGCCGTATGGAAGATAAACATTCAGCCTTTTTAGATCTTTGCCGCCATCCAGATTATCTGCATAATACTCAATTCGTTCTATACTGCCGGGTTTGCTGCATAATTGCCTGTATTCACCCGGTACCGGCCTGAACTGTTTTTCATTTGCGGCTTCATCTGTTAATTCAAGCCTGCTGATAACTTCCTTAATCTTCCTGTATTCACTATCTATTTGTTCTTGAGTCAAATTTTTATCAGCAAGAACCGCCTCTGCGTTCTTTATTGCTTCTGCCAGCAAATCGGGATTTTTATATCTTTCTGTTTTCAGCTTTTTACTTGTATTTATCAAAGCTAAAAGATCATAAAGATTGAGACCACTTACTGCCCCGTCAGCCTTGCCGGTCAGTACCAGCTCGCCAAATTTGCTTACATCAATCCAAGCACTGCCGGTGGAATCAAAAACATTAAGAGTAGCAACCCTGTTGGCTCCCCTGGCATCATTAATTTGCAGTTCCAGGCCAATCACCTTGCCATTTTCAGGCTTTGAACGGAAGGCAATTCTGGCTTCAATAATATAGCCATCCTCAGTCTTGCTGCTGCAAGTATAGAAGCGTTCTGCCTCACCTATATCCACCGACTGCCTGTTTTCAAAATTGACACGGAAATGCAAATCATCTACATCATAATCCCGTACCTTATCATTATTTTCATCCATAAAAATTTCCAGTGAATCCTGATTTGGCGGATTATCTGACAGAGCAGATAATTCATTGTCCTTCACTATTGCCAGAATATACAGGGCATTGTCATCCCAGAGAGCCTTGAAGCTGGCTGTAGTATCAGTGTTGCCGGATATGTACCTGGGGCTAACAGTCGGTGCAGTATTCCATATTTCATCTATCTTGCCATCGATAACTGGAGTTCCGAAAACTGCAACCATTCTGCCGTTCTGATCTAAACCATACTTATCAAAATTAGCTTCATTAACCATATTGTTCTCCCTCACAATTATTGTATTTTTATTGTCAAACCGGAGGTTTTTCTTCGGTTTGACTTATAAATTCAACCTTGCAATATCGTTTTAGCATTTATATAATAATTCTATCGTATTTACCTGCAGATTTCAACCAAAACTTATAAAACGAACAAGCTAAAGCTGCAAATCCTAACAAACAGAAGCTGTAAGACTATTTCTGGCTAAATTTGTAATTCCATACATATAAAGATACATCCCCAAATACAGCCGGTCAGGCAGTATATGAAGATGTACTGTATAATTTTTATGGGATTTCAAATATATATTCCTTAGCTTCAAACTCCATTGTCCCGCCCATTTTTTGATAAACGGTATCGGCTATATAGCGGAAACCGATTTTATCCAGAATACGTCCGGAATATATATTTTCCTTTGCATGGCATGAACACAGCTTTTTCTGCTTTAGTTCCTCCACTGCAAATTTTACCATCCTGGCAGCTGCTTCGCTGGTATAGCCCTGGTTCCAGCAGGATTTCATAATATTATATCCGATGTTGAACATTCCTTTGCTTTGATTATAGTATAAGCCGCCACTGCCTATCAGCTTTTGATCCGATTTCCTGACAAAGCCCCAGTCATAGACATCATCTGAATCAATATTTTTTTCTACAATCTTAAGCCATTCCTTCGTATTCTCCACACTTTGATGAACATTCCAAATCATGTACTTAGCCACATCAGGGTCTGAAGTCCAATTATTATATATTTCCTCAGCATCTGATAAATACAATGGCCTGAGTATTAGTCTTTCTGTTTCCAACACAGGTGTTCTCATAATTTGCGGCACTCCTTTCTGTTATCAGGTATTTTTTAGCTGTTTTGATTTCAAAAGGATTATTTGGATAATATGTTAGTCTTATTTTATGCTTTAGTGTGAAAGCATATTGTGAATGAGTTATATTTTTGTAATTATAATACAGTGCCAGGATATGTCAATAAGAAATTTAAATAAAAACCGGAGAAGCTTTTCCCCGGTTTCATGTATATTTCAGATTATGTCTGACATTGGTTTAGAACTAAAATTTTGACAGTTATATTTGTCTGAGCAATTCTTCCCTGGCATAGGATATTGCCTTGGCTACGCTGCCCTCCTCAAATGGTACCGAAAGGTTAGCAAGCTTTAGGAGGTTCAGATAATTAGTGCTGCCGCCGGCCTTGCAAAGCGCCAGATAATCCTTCCAGGCTTGTTCTTTATTCTCTGCATATCGTTTTTTAAGTTCCATAGCTCCCATAGTGGTCAATGTATAATTAATATAGTAGAAGGGGTACAGGAAAATATGCAGCTTGTGATACCAGAAACCGCCTCTTTCCATAAACTCGTCATCCTCGTAGCAGCGCCATGGCATATACTTTTGCTCCAGCTTATGCCATTCATAGGTACACTCCTTCGGAGTCAGCTCAGGGTGCTCATACATAATATGCTGGAATTCATCTACTGCCACACCAAATGGAACAAAGGTCAATGCCTCCTGCAGATGGGCAAATCTGAATTTATCAGCATCCTTGCCGAAGAATTGCTCGGCATAAGGATAGGCAAACTGTTCCATGGCCATTGAATGGATTTCTGCAATATCTGTACTTACTGAATAGTATTGCAGGGTATTCTGCTCTCTCATAGCCATAAAGCCGGCAAAAGCATGGCCTAACTCATGGGTAAGTACCTGAATGTCATAAATAGTGTGGTTAAAGCATGAGAAGACATAGGGGGCCTTAAAGTCAGGCAATTCAGTCATATAACCTGTTGATGCCTTGTTGGGCTTATTTTTTAAATCCATCAGCTGATGTTCTATCATAAAGTCGATAAATTCGCCAGTTTCCGGACTCATATCATGATACATTTTTCTGGCTTCATTCACCAGATAATCCTCGTCACCGGCAGGTTCTGCATTACCGTCAGGAAAGATAAATTTCTCATCATAAACCATTATTTTATCTACACCGATACGCTTTGCCTGGGCTTCATAGAGCTTTTCACACAGAGGAACCAGTTCCCTTCTAACCTGTTCACGGAAGGCAGCAACCTCCTTTTGCCCATAGTCGCTGCGGCCCTGCTGCAGATAACCAAGGGGAATAAAATTCTCATAGCCCAAAGCCTGTCCCATTTTATTACGGATATCCACCAGCTGGGCAAATATATCTTCCATTACCTCTTCATTGGATCGATAAAAATCAGACCATGCCTTAAAGGCTGCTTTTCTTATCTGTCTGTCGGGATGCTCAAAATATTTCTGAACACCATACAGGTTAAGAGTCTGCCCCATAAACGGAATCTGGGCTGTGGCCATCAGCTTCTGATAGCGCATGGTGAGCTTAGCCTCCTGTTGAAGGTATGGGACAAGCTCTTCCTTGAATTTGTCCACTTCACGCTTTTCTTTTACAAGAAATTCAGGTCCATATTCGGCTTTAATTTCATCGGTAAATTTGCAGGCAAGCAAGGCCTTGCTTACCTCTGTCATGGCTACGGAAGCAGCTGCAAGCCTTTCATCGTTATACTCCACTTCCTTCTCGTAAAATTCGTCTGTAGTATCAAGTGTGTTTCTGATATAAGCTATAGTTGTCATTGTCGCCAATGAACTGTATAATTTATCTCTTTTTTCAATTACTGATTTTATATCACTGAAAGAGCCGGCCTTTTGAATTTCCTCCACCATTAATTTACACTCTTTTTCCAGTTGATCAAAATCAGGCCTTACGTATTGTAGTTTTGAAAATGTAAAATCCGCCATATTTTTACCTCGTTTCCATTATAATTATTGTTTATTTTAGCATTATTTAAATTAATTGATAAGCTTTTAGATAAATTTTCATATACAAGATAATAAAATACTACTCATCACAGGCTGCATCGGTCCATGTGAATTAGTATTATTAGCTTTGCTTTCGGATATAATTTTTTGAGTATTTTGCCGCTAGCAGAATTGCTTCTGCCATGCTAATTTCACTGGCAATACCTTTGCCTGCTATATCCATGGCAGTTCCATGATCGACAGATGTTCTTAAGATTGGCATACCTCCGGTAATGGCTATAGTCCGTTCAAAATCCAGTGTTTTGGTGGCAATATGGCCCTGATCGTGATATAGAGATAATACGCTGTTAAATCGTCCCTGTAAGGCCAGATAAAATACCGAATCAGCCCCAATGGGACCAACCACATCATAGCCTTCAGCCCTCAGTTCCCGGACAGCAGGAGCAATGTGCAAAAGCTCCTCATTTCCAAATAAGCCATGCTCGCCGCTGTGGGGATTAAGTCCGGCTATGGCCATGGTGCCCTCTGTCACCCCCAGTTGCTTAAGAACCTCATTACATCTTTTTACATAATCAATAATCCTTTCCTTTGTTACAAGATCACAAGCCTGGCGCAACGATACATGCCTGCTGAGGAAAAATACCCGTAATCCGCGAACCTCAAACATCGTTATAGGGTCCTTTGTTCCCGTCAGGGCTCCAAAGATCTCTGTATGACCGATATAATTAATACCGGCTGCCTTCAGGGATTCCTTATTGATCGGTGCTGTAGCAACTGCCGCCACCTCGCCCATATTTGCCAGCTGAATGCTTTTTTCGATATATTCAAAGGCTGCCTGTCCGCACATAGCGCTGACCTGGCCAATGACAAACTCCTGCATCCTTACATTATCAAGATCAATCAGATTAAGATTATCGGGAGTATAAGAACCCTCCTCTGGCCTTTGGATAAGCTTCAGCTGTAACTTGGCTTCGGTAAATCTGATGGCATCTTCGATTATCTTCCTGTCGCCAATTACAACACAACGTGCCGCCTTCGACAGCTCGGGCCTTTGCAGGGCCTTTACGACAATCTCCGGACCTATACCAGCCGGATCCCCAATAGGTATTGCTATAATTGGTTTCATTGAATATTCCCTTCATCCTATAAAAGTTATACTAATACTATTATGACAAACTATCATTTTTATATCGTAAACCTATAATAATATAACGGGCATTTATACATATACAACCTTTACATCTCCAAAGCCAATACTGCCGTGAAGGGTAACCTCAACCACATCAGCTTCATTATAAGCTGTTCTGTCAGTAATTGAAAGATTGCCGAAGAAATTATGGGTGCTGTCTATAATTGTCCAGTTACCCGGTAAATACAATACAATATCTCCAAATCTGACATTTACATAGATATCGGCCTTTCCTGATGGGCAAACAGCCTTGTCAAAATATACCCTTACATCACCAAAGGATGTTTTAACTACAGCCTTTTTAAAATTGACGGAATTTACATATTTTATGCAGTCACCAAATGTTGTTGAGCAATATATGGTCTTGCTGTCTGTGGTTTCTATATTTTTATTACCAAAGACATTGTTATTAAGAAAGAAGAACGACCAGGTCCTTGGACGCTTAAATATCAGTGAAAAACCGATACTGAGAAGCAAAGCCGTAAGCAAAGCAGGCCATGGAGTAAAATCGGTAATAGCCAGCTGTTCGTCAAAAACAATCAATATAATAGCCAAGGGAAAGAAAATGCTGAAAAAGTTAACATAAATAATGCCTTTAATAATAAAATAAGCCATTATTGCTGTTGTAAAAATACCAAACAAATTAAGCCCGCTAATAAAACCAAATTGGGTCAGCATAAACAGAACTGCAGCAAAAATAAATATTATACCCCAGAATAATTCCTTCCTTTTCATTTTATCAACCTCTTTTCCTCTAATCTAAGCCTTAAAGCCTTATAATAGTTTCTTGATACATAAACCTGTTTATGAGTATTCATAAACTGGACCAGGCTGGATGATGTAATATTGCGTGAGATGGAATATATGTGATTAATATTTAATATTGTAGATTTGGATACTCTCATGAAATATCGGGGAAGAATTTCCTCAAGCTCATACAGGTGATATGTAGTATTATATACATCGTCAGTAGTATGGGCACAAATACAGTTATCCGATGTTTCAAAGAAAAGAATATCATTCATTGGCAAATAATATTCCACATTTCCCTTGTACAAAACCGGATACTTTACTTCCCTGGCGGCATCAGCCACAATATCATAGAGTCGTTTGATATTGTCATCCAGTCTGCTGCATCTTATAATCACTTCATCCTCACGCAAATTACCGTCAATCTCTATCCTTACCTTCATATCCTCATCTCCATGCTTTCATTATATAGGTAAAGCTAAAAAAGTAAATATCAAAAAGCCAAGAGGTAAAAAATAAGGGTCAAGAGGTAAATATCAAAGCTGTAAACAGCTTGATATAATTCTTATGAGTAAAGAACGGGCTGTCTGCTTTAGATCAGAAAAAAAGAATTGCAGGATAAAGTAATGAGATTAAATAATAAAGTATTAGAAAAATAATATAAAAAAGTAAATAATTTAATTATAAAATTATATATCATACAAAAAATAAATTGAAATGGAGTTGGATTCAGAGAACACTACCCAGCTATATGTACTAAGAATCAAATTGAAAAAGGATTTCACAGCAGAAGATAGTATTAGCTTCTACTATATTCTGCCATGAAATCCACCATGCCTTAATCCCATTCAAGGCTTTTATATTCTTTCCTTCTGTCGCGGTTCAGCAAATCATTAAGGGCATCAATTGCTGTTTTTCCTTCAAAAAGAACAAGATTTATCTGCTCTACGATAGGCATTTCCACATTATATTTGCGAGCCAGGGCAAGTGCCGCCTTTGCGGTATTAATACCCTCAACAACCTGTCCTACCTCTCTGATTGCCTCTTCCATACTCTTACCCTGACCTATCAGATGACCGGCAGTCCAGTTACGGCTGTGCCTGCTGGTACAGGTTACAAATAAATCACCGAAGCCTGACAAACCTGCAAAGGTTTCTATCCTGCCTCCCATCGCCATTCCCAATCGTGAGATTTCCGCCATTCCTCTGGTCATTAGAGCAGCCTTTGTATTGTCTCCGAATTTTAACCCGTCTACTATTCCTGCCGCCAGTGCAATAACATTCTTCAACGAGCCACCCAGCTCAATGCCTGTTATATCAGGGCTGGTATATACACGAAAGACATCGGTCATAAATATATCCTGTATATAATGAGCAGTCTCACTGCTTTTAGCTCCTACTACAACTGTAGTAGGCACTCCTCTGCTAACCTCCTCGGCATGGCTTGGTCCTGAAAGTACAGCTATATCTGCCTGAGGGATTTCCTCACTAATTATCTCCGATAAGGTCATAAGAGTTCCGTCCTCAATACCCTTTGAAACATTTACTATAATCTGACCTTCCCTGATATATGGTCTGGCCTCTCTTGATGTGGCTCTAATATAGGGCGAGGCAACCGCCATTACCAGCAAATCCTTATCCTTGCAGGCGTCCTCCAGGTCAAGAGTGATCATTACATCATCAGGCATCTGGGCTCCGGGCAGATTTTTTAAGCTTTTACGGTTCTCATTCAGGGCCTTTGCCTCAGCCTCCAGCTTGGTCCAGATGGTTACTGTATGTCCCTTCCCTGCCAGCAAAATGGCAAGAGCACAACCCCAGGTTCCTGCTCCCAAAATACTTATCTTACTCATAAGCATCTCCTTAAATTATATATTTGAGACATTTGCTTAATACTGAAAAAACCATATGATGTACAGCCTCATATGTGGAGTGTTTTTAAATTCGGTTATTATATAAAAATAAATCAAATTTTGATATATTATTTATTATTATCAGTATTATCTGTAGTATTGTCAATTTTAACTCTTTGACCGAGCTTGTTCTCGGTTCCTTCAATAATTCTTTTGATATTAGATCGATGCCTGATAAAGGCCAGGAGCATAAATACCAGTGAAACAAGCAGCATATGTATATCTCCCGGATGCCTGATCAGGATCCAGACCGGAAATAAGGTTGCTATAAACAGTGAACCGAGCGAGACATACTTTGTCACTGCAACAATTAGAATAAAAAATGGCAAACCAACAGGAACAATCCAGGGATCAAAGGCTATAAGGACACCGCTGGTTGCAGCTATACCCTTACCGCCCTTGAATTTTAACCATACAGGGAAATTATGTCCCAGTACTACTCCAAGACCTGTATATACGGAAAGTAAATCTATATTGTCTGCATCTCTGAAAATAAGGTATTTTACAAGGAGCATGGGAATAACGGCTTTGAGCAAATCTCCCAAAAGGGTCAAAGCACCGGCTTTGGCGCCCAGTGTTCTCAGCGCATTGGTCATACCAACATTTCCGCTGCCATATTTGCGGATGTCAACCTTATACAGCTTACCAATAAAATACCCTGTTGAAAAACAGCCGAAGATATATCCAAAAACTAAAGCGAATAAAATCTTAAGAAGCATTCTATGAATTCTCCCTTCGCTCCCTGATTATAAACTTGAGTGATGTGCCTACAAAGCCGAAGGCTTCACGGATTTTATTTTCAATATATCTGGTATAGGAAAAATGCATAAGCTCCTTATCATTTACGAAAAGCACAAAGGTTGGCGGCTTGACTCCCACCTGTGTCATATAATAAATCCTAAGCCTTTTGCCCTTATCGGAAGGCGGCTGCTGCAGGGTTACAGCCTCCATCAAAATCTCATTCAAGACACCTGTTTGAATACGCAGATTTTGATTTTGGATTACAATCTCTATAAGCTCAAACAGTCGATGAAGCCTTTGACCTGTCTGGGCAGAGATAAATAAAATCTCGGCGTATGGTATGAAGGACAGAATTTCCCTGATATCGGAGGTGTATTTTTTTACGGTATTATTATCCTTTTCAATCAAATCCCATTTGTTAACTGCGATAATAATACCCTTGCCTCTTTCGTGCGCTATTCCGGCAATCTTGGCATCCTGTTCGGTTATTCCTTCCTTGGCATCAATTAGGAGCACCACAACATCGGAACGTTCGATAGCCGCAACAGTACGAACTATGGAATAACGTTCGATATCCTCCTTAATCTTGCTTTTCCTTCTGAGACCGGCTGTATCAATCAGTATATATTCCTTTCCGTTACGACGGATAGGTGTATCTATTGCATCCCTGGTTGTACCTGCTATATCAGATACTATAACTCTCTTTTCCCCCACAAGCTTATTAACCAGTGAAGATTTACCTACATTGGGCTTACCGACAATAGCAATCCTGGGCCGATCGTCTGTTACCTCATCGCTGGCGGTTTTCTTGAAATACTTGGTAACCTCATCCAAAAGCTCGCCAAAGCCCAGCTTGCCGGCTGCCGATATTGGAATGGGATCACCGATACCAAGATTATAAAATTCATAAACATCAGGCATCAGCTTCTCAAAATTGTCCACCTTATTTACAGCCAGTACAATAGGCTTGCCTGAGCGTCTTAACATATCTGCAACCTTGGAATCGGAATCCACAAGCCCCTGTCTGACATCCACCAGAAAAATAATTACATCGGATGTGTCAATTGCAATTTGGGCCTGTTCTCTCATGTGGGACAGCATTACATCCTTGCTGTCAGGTTCTATGCCACCTGTGTCTATAACGGTAAACTGTGTATTTAGCCAAGTAACATCGGCATATATGCGGTCTCTGGTTACACCGGGATAATCCTTGACAATTGAAATACGTTCGCCGACCAGGGCGTTGAATAAGGTTGATTTCCCCACATTTGGTCTGCCAACTATGGCTACTATCGGTTTACTCATCTTATACCTCTTTCTGCCTGTATTCTATCTATCAATATCTGCTTTTATAGCAGTCCTGTTAGCATAAAATAGCATTTATTAATGACTTTCCATCTGATTGTACAATACGCACTTTTGTTTGTAAAGCCCCTTCAAGCTCAGATACAGTCATATCATCCAGCAGGATATCCTCACCACTGCGAAGCATCACCTCAGGAATAAGCAAAGCCTCTCCAAGTTCCTTCCCCTTAAGCTGTTCCACAAGGTCCTTGCCTGTGATAAGACCGGCAACAGTAATTTGAGGACCAAAATAATTATTAATAATAGTATAAACTCTGACTTTGATATTAGGAAATTTTCTGTTGAGCTTCTCAATCAGGCCCAAAATAACAGGCGCTGCAAGAACACCTGTAGCCAAAGATAAGCTTTTTTGCCTGTCATCTCCTTCAATCTCATCATATGCCTCATCAAATTCATTCTGCATAGATCTCACCAGGCCCACACCATTTTCTATCTGGGGATAGCCCTCATAGCATTCTTCATCTGGAATCTCAATTCCTGCTTTAAGATACCACTCATCGCTGGCATAAACCAGGCGTGTCCCATAGTGCTCCAAAAAAATACTCTGCCAGCGGTGAATTTGTGAAAGAACCTGAATTGATTCCTCCCTGGTAAACGGCTCAAGCTTGGCAAGGCCATCCCTGAACCTGGTAAGGCCGACGGGAACTACCGAAACGCTTACAAGCTCAGGAATAAAAGCTGCTAAATCATGCAGGGTCCTATCAAGCTCTTCACCATCATTGTAGCCCTTGCAAAGAACTATCTGGCCGTTCATCTGTATACCTGCATCCTTAAGCCTCTTCATTTTGGACAAAGCTGCTCCGGCAAAACGGTTGTTAAGCATTTTGCAGCGAAGCTCCTCATTTGTGGTATGAATTGAAATATTTATCGGTGAAAGCCTGTAAAAAATAATTCTGTCAAGCTCTTCATCACTGATATTGGTCAGAGTAATATAATTGCCCTGCAAGAATGAAAGCCTGGCATCATCGTCCTTAAAATACAGGGTTTCTCTCATACCCGGAGGCATCTGATCTATAAAGCAAAAGATGCATTTATTCCTGCAGGAGCGGTATTCGTCCATTAAACCCTCTTCAAAAATGATACCGAGATCCTCATCATAATCCTTTTCGATATCCAGCTCCCATTCCTCACCATCCGGTTTCCTGATAACAACGGTAAGGTATTCGTCCTTGATCAAATAATGATAATCAAGAACATCCTTAATTTCCTTTCCATTTATTGAAATCAGCTCATCACCTGGAGCCAGCTCCAGCTCCTTGGCAATGCTGCCTGCTTCTATATCCTTAATAATGTGCGCTTTTTTCTTCATAGCATTCATCAATACCTTTTATAGTTAATTTTATATCTTTTAAAGCTTATTTATATAAGTGTCTGCTTATCCTGTTTCAAATAATCAAAAAACATTCATATAATTCTGTATTAATTATTTCACAGCGGGCTGATTGGGTTAATCTGCTATATCTGTAATTGTTAAAAATGCGGCGAGACTGCCTCTTTTGCCCTGTGTTTTCCTGTGGGAAAACAATATATCACTGTTGCAAGAGGTGCATACTCCCGAAATATGAATATTAGAAGCCAATAAGCCTGCTTTTTGCAACACTAATCTGTTAGCCTTCCATAAATCACATAAATATCTGCCATTATCCTTCTGAGTAAGGATTGTATCCTTCTCTTCCGGAAAAGCATTTATGAATTCATCTACTGTGCTGCCGGCTATCTCATAGCATTCCCTGCAGATGGATGGGCCTATTACGGCAATTATATCCTCAGGATTACTGCCAAAGGCCTTGCTCATCTCTTCTACCGTTTTTTTCCCAATCATGGCTACCGTACCCCTCCAGCCCGAATGAGAGAGGCCAATCGCCCTTTTTACCGGATCAACAAAATACAAAGGAACACAATCTGCATATTTGGTTACCAGGGTAACATTTGCTTTATTGGTTATCAGACCGTCTATCTCATCATAATCTCTTGGGATTATCAGCCCTTTTCCCCGATCCGACTCATCCACCAGTCTGATATTGGTTTTGTGCACCTGCTTTGACAATACAACACTATTAACATCAAAGCCGATACTTTTGGCAATGCGTCTGAAATTTTCCTCAACATTGGCAGGGTCATCGTAAGCGTCCATCACTTTTCTGTCAAAATTCAAAGTAGCAAATTGGCCTTTGCTTACACCACCCAGCCTGGTGGAAAATCCGTGCTTAATAAAGGGAAGCGCAGATAAGGCAGTAAATGTAAAAAAGGGAACCTCCATATTCAAATCAATCCGGGCTTCCCGGTTGTTTATAAATTTCATATAATCAAGCCTTTCAGGGATATCATTATCCGGTTTTGCAAATATTATATGCCTTCTATATAATAATATATGAAGCCATTGTATTAATATAAAATCAAAGATTAAATATTATGCTATATTCCGCCAAAGGCGTTTTTTATCAGAGTAATTTCATTATCCAGAATAAGGACCACATCAAAGCGGCAGGGAGTATCCTGAGTGATTTTCCTCATCAGCATATAAAATTGGGCGGTTTTGCTTATCCGCCTGATTTTTCTTTCGTTAATCGCTTCTGCAGGATGTCCCTTACTTGTTCCGGAGCGATATTTCACCTCTATAAAGCACAGATAGTTTCCGTCCCAGCCAATCAGATCTATTTCTCCCATCCTGCAGCGAAAGTTTCTTTCAGCAATATTGTAGCCTTTTTTTGTCAGGTGGCGGGCAGCCAGCTCCTCATAGGAAGCTCCAACTCTCCTATTGTTCATGAACCTTAACCTTTTGCCTTATCCGATCCATTTTATCCACAAAAACCAGAATTTCGGCAACAACATCATAAAGCTGGGGAGGTATCATTTCGCCAATTTCAAGCTTAGACAGGGAAAGTGCCAGCTGCTCATCCTTATGGATGGGGATATCTGTTTCCCTGGCCTTTTGAATAATCCTTTCAGCAACAAAGCCCTTACCGGATGCTATCACCTTAGGGGCGGCATCCGCCGGATCATAGGAGAGGGCTACTGCCGTTTTATTCTTATCAGATTCATCTTTTTTGCTTTTAGCCTCATCAGATTTATCTTTATCCATATTGAGCTTATCATGCTTGTGCTCCATATAACCTCCACCTTGCTTATATTTTTGAACCCCGACAAATGACAGGCTACGGATTGAAAATGAGTCAAATTCGTTTTCAGCTTCAAGAAAAAAAGCCAGCGATACTATAAAGGAATTTATAATATGGCTTTGAATATACGCATTACATAAACTGCCAATCAAAATATATCCGGACCTTAAATTATGTATTCTGTTCATTGCATATACACCTGTCTCTCGAAAATACTTGTCCGGTATATATATCGGTAATTTAGGTATTATATTCAAGAAGCAATAACGGACAGGCAGATCTTTATCTGTCTTATCGTACAAATTTTATGTAATGCCTTTTAATAGATTCTTTATGTACCTTATTAATAAAAGATTTCGTTCAGATAAAATTAGTTACAAAGCTTTTTCTATGTATAGGCGACAGGCCTAACTTTTTGATTGCTTCAATATGTCTGGCGGAACCATAACCCATGTTGCTGGCAAATTCGTATCCGGGAAATACTTTGTCGTAAGCCATCATCAGTCGGTCTCTGGTGACCTTGGCAACGATGCTGGCGGCAGCTATTGAGATGCTTTTTGAATCTCCCTTTATAATGGGTACCTGCTTAATATCAATCCCGGGAATGGTTACTGCATCGGTTAAAATTATATCAGGCTTTACAGTCAGATTGCCGATAGCCTTTCGCATGGCTTCATAGGTAGCCTGTAAAATATTCATTTCATCAATCTGATTTGGCGGCACACTGCCTATTCCGAAGGAGATGGCCGATCTAATAATTTCATCATACAGCTCCTCACGTTTTTTGGGTGACAGCTGCTTTGAATCATTGATATATAAAATATTGCAGTCCTTGGGCAGGATAATTGCGCAGGCTATTACAGGCCCGGCAAGAGGGCCGCGTCCCACCTCATCTATTCCGCAGATATATTGGTAGTCGGAGTATTCTCTCTCATACTGCTTCATGCTCTCCAGCCGGGCGCATTCCTCCATGTAGGCGTCCAGCTTTGCTTTATATTGCCGGCAGATGGTAATTACACCGCTTCTGTCATCATCGGCATATTTCTCAAGCAGGGTTGGAATTTCAGAAATGTCCGCCTTCATGAATTCAAGCTTTATTTGAGCCACCTTTTTTTGGCTATTTTCTTCAGTATTTTTATTCATCTTGTTAATCTCCGTTTCCTGATTATGTTATTTTACTATTTATATTTTATATATAAAGAAATATTATATTAAGCTCATATTTATCAGGCTGTTTCCCGGGTAAAAACAGTTACAAAGGATCAAATCAGTTTCATTGGAACAAACCTGTTCCAATGGAATATACCTGTTCAATGAAACAGTTCCTTTAGAAGATACCTGCTTCAAAGGAAGATAATTGTTAAACAATTATCTTCCTTTGAAAACATTTTCTAGGAACAAGCTTGTTCCTGTGGATATTCCAGGGTAATATTGCCAAGCCTTGCGTTTCTGAAATCATCCAGGAGCAAGAATGCCGCCTTTTGAGTATCGGCTGCTCCACCCTTTTGCAGACAGGCTCTTTTAATTGCAATCTCTTCTAGTATTTTGCCGGCTTCCTTAAGGTCCAGCTCAGCCGGAGGTTGATTGATATTATATCTGTCAACCAAAGCCTGAGGATAGCTTTTGTTCAGTATAAGAATCAGTTCCAAGGCCAGATTTGTTGTATCAAGGATATTATCATTAATTGAGCCGACAAGGGCCAGATGCAGGCCAACCGTCTGATCCTCAAACTTAGGCCAGAGAATTCCGGGGGTATCAAGCAGCTCCGTATATTTGTTGAGCCTGATCCATTGCTTACCCTTTGTGACACCCGGCTTGTTGCCTGTTTTGGCTGTGGCCCGGCCTACAAAGCTGTTTATAAAAGTGGATTTGCCAACATTGGGTATACCAACTATAATAGCACGCACAGGCCGGTACAGTATGCCCTTCTTTCGGTCACGTTCCCGTTTTTCCTCACAAGCCTTGTTTACAATATCCTGTACCTGCCTTATTCCTGTCCCTTCCCTGGAATTGACCAGGGCTACATAATAACCCTTAGATTCAAAATGTTCCTTCCAAAGGCTATTTACATGGGTATCTGCCATATCAGCCTTGTTTAGAAGGATTACTCTGGATTTATTTTTTGCAAGCTGATCTATGTCAGGATTTTTGCTTGAGTAGGGTATGCGGGCATCAAGAAGCTCAATAACAACATCAATGAGCTTCATATCCTCCTGCATTATTTTCTTGGCTTTGGCCATATGGCCGGGGTACCATTGATACTGCATGCATATTCTCCGTTCTGTCTGTATTTTACTTTGTCTCCTTGTCCATCTTCAGATTTAGCTTATTTACAAAGTTAAAGGGTTTTAAGCGTATAAATGCTTTCCCGATAATCTCTTCCCTGCGAATCATTCCGACACTGGCAAATCTGCTGTCCTCACTGTTGTTTCTGTTATCTCCCAGCACAAAGTACTCATTTTCCTCCAAAGTCAAAGGCTCATTGGCCAGACCATAATTTTTCATATCCTCAACATTGACAATATCATCTATCGGCTCTCCGTTTATATATATTATGCCGCTTTTTATCTGTATGGTTTCACCTGGCAGGGCAATTATCCGTTTAACATTGTAATAGCTGTGTTCTCTGCCTGTTTGCTTGAATACTATAACATCAAAGCGCTTCGGCTCTGAAAATCGATAAGATAATTTATTGATTATAATAGGATCCCCGTCAAACAGGGTATTTTCCATCGATATTCCCGGCATCTCGGTTTTTTCAAGGGCATAATATATTATAAAATAAGCTAGAAAAATTACAGCTGCAATCTGAGCCGCCCATATGAATATCTCTATTAAAATCCTCTTGACCAAAGGTCGTTTGCTTTCCTTGTCAAAATCAAATTCCATAGCATGCTTATCCTTCCGATTCACGTTTTATGTATTTGCCTGCAGGCATATTCCCTTTATATTTTACCTGATGTAGCTAATGCCTTTACTATGATGTTAGCTATGATTGTGATCTTTGCTAATGATTGTGTTCTTTATTATGATTGTACACATTATTACGATTTAATGCCATAGTGCTTTATAATTCAATTATAAATGCTGTACTTTTCAATAAGGTGAAAAAAGGGACAATTACAACATATGTATTGTCCCTTAGGTATACTATCTGATTGTCTCCTTAACCTTAGCCTTCTTACCAACTCTATCACGCAAATAGAATAGCTTGGCACGTCTTACCTTACCTTTTCTTACGACAACTATCTTGTCGATGCTGGGACTGTGCAATGGCCAGGTTCTTTCTACTCCAATACCGTTTGATGTTTTTCTTACGGTAAAGGATTCTCTAGCTCCACCATGCTGCTTCTTTATTACAGTACCTTCGAATACCTGCAACCTTTCACGGTTACCTTCCTTAACCTTGGCATATACCTGAATGGTGTCGCCAACTGAGAAATCTGTTATATCAGACTTCATTTGTTCTGCTTCAATACTCTTAATAATATCGTTCATTTTATGACCTCCTAATCATTTAAGATGTTCTTGACACGATTTGGCTATATTGCCATGCGTCAGAGGACCATCCCATCTCACAATAAAATACTTTAACATAAAAAAATGTATTATGCAAGCCTAAAATAAGATATATTTATGATATATTTATAAATATTAATTATATTATTTATCCCTCTTATATGTTTCACATTTATATAAAGCTTATATAGTTAAATCCATCAGAGCCTTACACAATTTTATGGATTAAGTCCGTCAGGTTTTAGTATCTATTATTCTGTAGCTGACTGACTCTGATATATGTGCTTTTTGAGGAATTCGTTTTCAGTCTCGCTAAGCTGGGCTTTTTTTAGCAGATCGGGGCGTCTTTCATAGGTCCTGATGATGGATTGCTCCCTTCTCCAGGCCTCTATATTGGCATGGTGACCTGATAATAGTACCTCAGGCACTCTCATACCCATAAATATCTCAGGTCTGGTATACTGGGGATATTCCAGAAGGTTGTCCCTTAAGGATTCATATTCCGAGGATATGTCATTATTGAGTACACCGGGAATGAGTCTGGCAATAGCATCTATCATCACCATTGCAGGCAGCTCGCCACCTGTAAGTATATAGTCACCTATTGATACATTATCGGTTACAATCAGCTCCAGGACCCTTTCATCGATTCCTTCATAATGGCCGCATAAAATGATCAGATCATCCAGGCGGGCAAACTCCTCAGCCATACTCTGGTTAAACACCCTGCCCTGCGGAGTCGCATATATAAGCCTGGGCTTGCACTCGGCCATGCCTTCAGTCCTGGATTGCTTTATCTGTTTTACAAGATACTCATAGGCCTTGTATACCGGTTCTGCCTTTATTACCATCCCGGCTCCTCCGCCATAAGGATAGTCATCCACGCGTTTGTGCTTATCTTCACTGAAATCTCTTATATTGACGGTGTTAATACTGATAAGTCCCTTATCTATTGCCCTTCCGATAATGCTGGTACTTAAGCCCTGCATTATCATATCCGGAAAAAGCGTCAGTACATGAAAATTCATAATAAAAATGTACTCCTTACTATTTCTTTAAAGCAATCCCTTCATCAAATGCACGATTACCTTTTTATTTTCTACATCTATATTAAGAATGCATTCATCGATAGCCGGCAGCAAAACTTCCTTGCCGTTATCCATTTTGACAACATATACGTCATTTGCCGCATTGGTCATGACTTCTGTAAGTATGCCCAGTCTTTCTCCAGTATCGGTAAATACCTCACAATTTATCAAATCATATATGAAGTATTCACCCTCCTCCAGCTTTATAGCATTTTCTCTTGTTACCAGCAAATCCATATTGCGATATTTTTGGACATCATTAATATTGTCTATTCCTTTAAATTTTAATATAACCATCTGCTTAAAGAATTTAACCCCCTCAATATCAAGAGGGATTAATTCCTTGCCGGTATCAAGAATAACCTGCTGCAGCTGCCTGAAGCGCTGAGGATCCTCTGTGGTAGGGTATACCTTGACTTCACCCTTGACTCCGTGTGTAGATGTAATAACGCCAACTCTTAAATAATTATCCATTTTCCTTACCTGCTTGTGTAATTCTCAAACTGTAGTTGCCAAATTTTTATTATTGTTAATTATTTGCTGTATAGCTACTTTCCTGCAAAAAGAAGCTGTTCTACTATGTTTTGTACATGAACATAACAGACAGCTTCCCGATTTTGCATAGGAAAATCTGCAGGCAATTACTGCAGAATCTCAACAATAACTTTTTTATCATCCTTTGTTGCGGCAGCCTTTACTACAGTACGGATGGATTTGGCTATACGGCCCTGTTTGCCGATAACCTTACCCATATCATCTGCAGCAACCTTCAATTCCACAACAATAGCTTTATCAGTTTCCTTTTCGGTAACAACTACCTCATCGGGATGATCAACCAGTGACTTAGCGATTACTTCGACTAATTCCCTCATTCCCTACCTCCATCGTCAGCGGTAAGCCATAAAGGCTTACCGACATTGCATTGCTTATTTTATGATACCGGCAATCTTAAAGATTTTACTTACCGTATCGGTAGGCTGCGCACCATTTGCCAGCCACTTCTTGGCAGCTTCTTCATTAATCTTGAAAACGCTTGGATTCTGACGAGGATCATAGGTACCGATTTCATCGATAAATCTTCCATCACGTGGTGCTCTTGCATCAGCTACAACAATTCTATAGAAAGGAGACTTCTTCTGTCCCATTCTCTTTAATCTGATCTTTACCATCTTCTTCACCTCCTTAAGTAACTGCTATATATGCAAATTGCGCATACTGCATCTTGAATCAATATGCCGCATGACGCATGCATTGCTGACTGTTAGAAGCCAAAGGGGATACGGAATTTGCCGCGTTTTCCACCCTTGCCCATCATACCGGAAAATTGCTTCATCATTTTCCTTACCTGATCAAACTGCTTAACCAGGGCATTAACCTCACTGATATCCACACCTGCTCCGGCTGCAATCCTTCTTTTCCTGGATGGATTAAGTATATCCGGATTGGCTCTTTCCTCTTTGGTCATAGAATAAATTATAGCCTCTGTCCTGGAAAGCGCCTTCTGATCCAAATCAGCATCCTTCAAATCCTTCAGATGCTTTCCCATGCCGGGAATCATACTGAGTATATCGCTTAGGCTTCCCATCTTTTTAACCTGATTCATCTGTTCCAGGAAATCATTAAAATCAAACTCGGCCTTTTTAAGCTTTCTTTCCAGCTCCTTGGCCTTTTTCTCATCAAATTCAGCCTGGGCTTTATCAATTAAGGTAAGTATGTCACCCATGCCCAGGATACGGGAAGCCATTCTGTCAGGATAGAATTGCTCAAGATCAGTGAGCTTTTCGCCCATTCCTGCAAATATAATTGGGCGGCCTGTTACTGCTCTGATTGAAAGTGCCGCACCACCCCTGGTATCACCATCAAGCTTAGTAAGAATTACTCCATCTATTAATAGCTTTTCATTAAAGCTTTCAGCAACATTAACAGCATCCTGGCCTGTCATCGCATCCACCACAAGAATTGTCTGGTGTACATCTATATTGGCCTTAATTTCCTGCAGCTCCTGCATTAAGTCCTCATCAATATGAAGACGTCCGGCTGTATCAATTATTACCACATTATAGCCGTTTTTTGCAGCGTGCTCCATGGCAGCCTTGGCGATGTTTACGGGCTTATGCTTATCACCCATTGAAAAGACATTTACACCCACCTTGCTGCCATTTATCTGCAGCTGTTCTATCGCTGCAGGCCTGTAAATATCGCATGCAACCAGAAGCGGCATGCGTCCCTTTGACTTAAGTCTGGAGGCAAGCTTTGCCGCAGCAGTGGTTTTACCTGCACCCTGCAGACCGCAAAGCATAATTACTGTTATTTCATTTGCAGGCTTAAGCTGGAGCTCTGTTGCCGTCTCACCCAGCAGCTTGATCATTTCCTCATGAACTATCTTAACAACCATCTGACCTGGGGTCAGGCTGTTAAGCACATCCTGGCCTACAGCCCTTTCCTGTATGGCGCTGATAAAATTTTTTACCACCTTAAAGTTTACGTCAGCCTCCAGTAAGGCAATCTTAACTTCCCTTAATGCAGTTTTGACATCTGCCTCTGAAAGCCTTCCCTTACCTCTGAGGCTTTTGAAGATATTCTGCAATTTATCTGATAAATTTTCGAAAGCTGCCATATAATTATAACTCCTTTAAAATATCATCAGCCAGGTTTTGAATTAATTCCAAATCCTTTGTGTCTGTATGGTTCATTTCTTTTTTGTCGCTGATATCGGATAAAATAGCCTTGATTTTTTCGACCTTATCTTTAATACTGTTGAACTTCCTGATAAGAGCCAGCTTATCCTCGTACTCCTTAAGCTGTATGGCACAACGTTTTACAATATCATGTACTCCCTGTCTGGACAGGCCCCGCTCCTGAGCTATCTCACCAAGTGAAAGATCATTAAGAACATAGTCTTCAAATATCTGCTTCTTATGCTCGCTTAACAGTTCACCGTAAAAATCATATAATATTGATAACTGGACAATTTCATCCAGCTTATCAAGCATAGAATTGCTTTGCATAACAACCTCCAAAACAAGCTTTAGGAGCGAGTTCGTAAACGCCTGATAACAGGATAAGCCTGAAAGTATTATAAATAGCTTTTGTGTTATTCAATTATTGCTATTGAGTTATTTGCTATAATATGCTGAATATATTAACAAAATACCTGTAAAGAAAATTTCTTTACAGGTGCTAGTATATCCGATATATCTTTGTTTGTCAAGCTTTTATATTGACAATGATATATGATATTCTATAGTTCTACAATTTTGTTTGCTATATTGCTGCAGAACTTCCTGTCATGCTCTACAAAAAGCAAGGTTGGCTGATGCTCCAGTATCAAATCTTCTATCTGCATCCTTGATATTATATCAATATAGTTTAGGGGTTCGTCCCAAACATGCAGATGGGCTTTCTCACACAGGCTTTTGGCAATCAGGACCTTTTTCTTCTGGCCTGCGCTAAAGCAGGACATATCCTTGTCAAATTGCTCCCTTGAAAAATCAAGCTTTCTTAATATTGCTTTAAATAGGCTCAGATCAATTCCATTAGCATAGGCAAAGTCATCCAAATCTCCCGACAAATGTGATGTCCCCTGGGGCAGATAGGATATTTTCAGCTGTGTAGCCGGTCTGAAAACGCCTTCATATGAAATAGCTTCACCGCATATCAGCTTAAGCAGGCTTGATTTTCCTGAGCCGTTTTTTCCCATAAGCGCAATTCTGTCGCCTTTATTGACAGTAAAGCTAATATCCCTGCAAATTTGTTTATCACCATAATATATTGAAAGCTTTTCCAGCTCAATAAATTTATTTTTATGAAAATCCAGCTGAGTCAGCTTAAGCTTTTCAGAGCTTTCGATATTTTTCAGGAGCTTGGATTTTTCTTCAATTGCAGCCTCCTGCCTTGCTTCTATGCTTTTGGAACGTTTCATCATTTTTGCAGCCTTATGGCCGATATAGCCTCTTTCTCCATGACCATTGCCATACTTCTCCCTTTCAGTCTTGAAGGACCAGTCTTTGGTTCGTCTTGCAGCATCCTTAAGGCGAAGAATATCTTTTTTTAACTTTTCATTCTGAGCAAGCTCATAATTATCCTGCCGCCTTTTATTTTCCCACCAGCTTGAGAAATTTCCCTTCTGGATTTCAATATTTGTCTTGTTTATTGACAGCACATGGTCAATGCAATTATCAAGAAAGGCTCTGTCATGGGATACCAGTATAAAGCCCTTTTTGCTGTTAAGATAATCACTGACCAGCTTTCTTCCATGCATATCAAGATGATTGGTGGGCTCGTCAATCAGAAGAAAACTGTTTTCCTTAAGAAACAATACCGCAAGCAGAACCTTTGTCTGTTCACCAAAAGATAACGTACTAAATGGCCGGTAAAGCACATCATCATCCACCTCCAACAAAGAGAGCTCACGGATTAGTCTCCATTGCTCCAGCTCCGGATATATATTATATATAATATCAATAGTCAAGCTTTCATCTGTATTGCCTTCAGCATCAAAATATGGTTTTGCTGCACCATCCTGCATAGCATCATACTTTGCCTCTGAAGCATTATGTTCGTTTGCTTTGTTAGCATTTATCCGGAAGGGAAAATACTCAAAATTAACGCTTGACGTTATTTTCCCACTATATTCATACTCTCCCAGCAAAAGCTTTAAAAATGTAGTCTTTCCCCTGCCGTTTCTGCCAACAAAGCCCAATTTCCAGTCAGTATCTATCTGAAAGCTTACGTTTTCAAAAATATTGTCATAACTGCCTTCATATGAAAAGGTAAGATTGCTTACGTTAATCAAAGACATATTATTCTTCCTCCCTGAAAGACTCGAATCTGTTACTAATTTTATTAGCTTGCTGCTATTTTTTATAGCTTATATTCATCAAAATATGGCAGGAAATTACATTTAAAAATAAGTGAATTTTTTTGAGTAATTCTACGAATTCCCCGAAATAAAAAATAAGCTGCAAGAAAGTATATCTTACAGCTTACAGACATGATTAAAGCAGCTCTATCAATCCACCAGGAATGATAGTCTGAGCTGGGATTATACTTTCTTGCTTAAGCATAACTAAACACGCGTAAATACAGCTTTGTAAATACGCTGATTGTAAGTTATGCTATTATTGAATTTAATTAGCAAGAAAGAATAATCATCCTTACAACTCCTTTGTTTGCTTTGATATTATTTTGCTTTAATTTACTTTATATTAACACATTGAAATTAAATATTCAATTGCAATAATTTATTATAACTATTCTTTCCATAATGATATGTTCTAACATGGCCATGGTACGGGATTGTGCCCAGCATGGGCGCAAAATAAAGGGATAGGCTTTAACCTATCCCTGAAAATTAACGTAGCTTTTTAATTAAACCGGGTATGCCTTATTTTCCTTGTCTGCAGCGTTAACATCAACGCCTGTCTGCTGTGCCTGACGATATTTGAAGAATTCAAGCGCTACCTGAGGGAACAGGGCGTAGGTCAGAACGTCCTCGTCCTGTTGCTTCCATTCGGCTATTTCGCTCTCAATCTTCTTAAGCTCAGGTTTAAGGTTATCAGCCGGACGGCAGGTAATAGGCTTCGTATCACCAATAACCTTCTTCTGAACCTCCTTGTTGAAGGGCTTAACTGTCTGACCATATTCACCTAACAACAAGGCCTTGGTTTCCTTGGTTACCATCTTGTAACGCTCGCCGGAAATTACATTGAGTACCGCCTGGGTACCAACTATCTGGCTTGAAGGAGTAACCAGCGGAGGTTCACCGAAGTCCTTACGAACACGAGGAACTTCTTCGAGCACCTCATAGAACTTATCCTCCTGATGGGCTTCCTTCAACTGCGATACAAGGTTGGATAGCATACCGCCAGGTACCTGGTACAAGAGGGTCTTGATGTCAACACCCAAAACCTTAGGATTTAACAGGCCTGTTTCAAGTGCCTTGTCACGGATTGGACGGAAATACTCAGCAATCTGTGACAGAAGATTCTGATCAAGACCTGTATCATATGGAGTTCCCTTGAAGGTTTCAACCATAACCTCAGTTGCAGGCTGGCTTGTACCCAAAGCAAAAGGTGAAATTGCTGTATCTATAATATCACAGCCGGCTTCTACAGCCTTCAAGTATGTCATGCTGGCAACACCGCTGGTGTAATGTGTATGGAGATCAATCGGTATTTTAACTGCAGCCTTTAAGGCTGTAACCAGCTTGGTGGCCTCATAAGGCACCAGAAGACCTGCCATATCCTTGATACATATGGAGGATGCACCCATCTCCTCGATTTTCTTGGCAAGGCTAACATAATAATCTATGGTGTATGCATCACCAAGGGTATATGATATAGCAACCTGTGCATGGCCGTTCTCCTTGTTGGTGGCCCTTACCGCACATTCAAGGTTGCGAAGATCATTGAGCGCATCAAATATACGGATAATATCTATACCGTTTGCTATTGATTTTTGAACAAAATATTCTACCACATCATCAGCATAATGACGGTATCCAAGGATGTTTTGTCCCCTGAACAGCATCTGCAGCTTTGTGTTTTTAAAGCCTTTTCTTATCTTACGAAGCCTTTCCCATGGATCTTCCTTTAAGAAACGCAGGGAAGCATCAAAGGTTGCACCGCCCCAGCACTCAACAGCATGATAACCAACTTTATCCATTGTCTCAAGAATAGGAAGCATTTCTTCAGTTGACATTCTTGTGGCAATCAGGGACTGGTGGGCATCACGTAATATTGTCTCGGTTATTTTAACCGGTTTTTTTACTTGGTCTGCCATTCTTCTACCTCCTGAATTATCAAATAAGCAATTGTTATTTACCAAATATGGCAAGGAATACTCCGGCTACCACCGCAGTACCGATAACACCGGCAACATTCGGACCCATAGCATGCATCAATAAGTAATTTGTAGGATCAGTTTCGGCACCTACCTTCTGAGATACACGGGCTGCCATAGGAACCGCAGATACACCGGCTGAACCGATTAACGGATTGATCTTGCCGCCGGATAATTTACACATGAGCTTTCCTAACAGGACGCCTGATGCCGTACCGAATGCGAATGCTACAAGGCCAAGTCCCAGGATCTTTAAGGTATCCAGAGTAAGGAATACTTCGGCGCTTGTAGTAGCTCCAACAGAAGTACCAAGCAATATAACTACTGTATACATCATGGTGTTGGATGCAGTTTCGCTTAAATGATCAACTACAGCACATTCTCTGAAAAGGTTGCCCAGCATAAGCATACCAATCAGAGGAGCCATATCGGGCAGCAAGAGAACAACAACTATTGTAACTATAATAGGGAACAGGATCTTCTCCAGCTTTGATACCGGTCTTAACTGCTCCATTTTGACGGCACGCTCTTTTTTAGTCGTCAATAATTTCATTATAGGTGGCTGTATGATAGGAACAAGCGACATATAAGAATATGCTGATACAGCTATCGGCCCTAAGAGATGAGGTGCAAGTCTGGTTGCCAGATAAATTGATGTAGGACCGTCTGCACCACCGATAATACCTATGGAAGCTGCTTCTCCACCATTAAAGCCTAATAAAACAGCAATGAAGTATGCTGCATATATTCCAAATTGGGCTGCTGCTCCCAACAAAAGACTTATCGGATTGGCAATCAAGGGGCCGAAATCGGTTAAGGCACCAACACCCAGGAATATGATGGACGGCCATATACCATGCTCATCACCCAGGTAGAAATAATGCAATAACCCTGCAGGTGTCTGCAAACTGCCATCCGGATTGTAAACGGCAGGCGCCATAATACCTGGAAACAAATTTACCAGCAGCATACCAAAGGATATAGGTATCAGCAATAATGGTTCATAACCTTTTCTTATTGCAAGATAAAGAAAAAAACATGCTACTAATATCATTATTAAATTCTTATAGGTCAGCATTGAAAATGCTGAATTCTCGATAAGTCTGGATAATGCATCTAAAAAGTAAGACATTTGTCGACTCCTCCCATTTTTCTGGGGTAAATTGCTGTAATCTTAATAAGATAATGCAAAACCCGATTAATTTAATGTGGCAAGCAAGGTTCCGGCTTCAACTGACTGTCCTGGAGTAACATTGATGCTGGCAACTGTACCATCGGAAGGAGCTACTATTTCGTTCTCCATCTTCATTGCCTCAAGAATAAGGATAACATCACCTTTCTTAACCTTATCACCAATATTGGCTTTAATTGATATGATTTTACCCGGCATAGGCGAATTAACCTTAATATTGCCGGCAGCACCAACAGATGCGGGAGCGGCTTTAGGCTCTGCTTTAGGAACCGGAGCAGCCTTCGGTGCTGGAGCCGGAGCAGGAGCAACCTGTGCTGCAGGAGCCTGAGCGGCAGGAGCGCTTACAGTGCCTTCTTCTACTGTTACATTATATACATTACCATTAACTGTTATTGTGTAAGTCTTCATTATTGAATCCTCCTTGTTATTTGTCATCAAGAATATTGTATATATTTAAGCATTAAGCCGGTTTCTTCTGCCTACTCTTTTTATGGATCTTACCACCAGACCATCTGCTGGTGCTTCGGTACCCATCGAGGCATGTATTGCTGCTGTTATTACTGCTACAAGCTCATAATCATCAACAAGCTCTTCCTCTTCTGCTTCCTGCGATACAATCTGAGCCTGCTCGGCTTCAATTGCTCCACTGACGGAAGCGTCTGTATTTTTACTGAACTTGCTCTGAAGAACCGGTATAAATTTAAAAATCGATATTATCAATATTAGTAATATTAATACTCCAAAAACCACACTCATGCCGACCAGCGTATTCAGGGCGGCGTATTTAATCTCCTCGCTCATATTTCTATCCGCATTGCCGGCCAGTACCACTGCCTGATTTAGTGTCTTGTTTAATAATATATTCATAAGCTCACCTCATTCTATACCGTACCGTGCTTCTTGTACGGCTTAGACTCTCTTTTGGTAAACAGCATTTCGAATGAATAAATGGCGTGCTTGCGGACAGTTTCAGGCTCTATGATACTGTCGACATAGCCACGCTTAGCAGCAGCTTCTGCACTGGATTGCAATGCTGCATATTCGGCGGCTTTTTCCTTCCTTACACTTTCAGCTTCCTTTTCATACATAATCTGTGCTGCCAAATCGGGATCCATCATGCCAATCTGGGCCTGAGGAAGGGCAAATACCAAATCTGCGCCTATATGCTTGGAATTCATAGTAACATATGCTGTACCATATGCCTTGCCGACTATAATGTTAACCTTGGGAACCGTTGCCTCGCTGAAGGCATATGTCAATTTGGATGCGGCGATAGCAATGCCCTTTTCTTCTTCAACCGTTGCCTTATATCCGTTTACATTGGTCAAAGTAAGAATGGGGATATTAAAGGCATCACAGAAGTTTACAAAGCTCTCGGCCTTATAGCAGCCGGCTGTTGTAAGTGTACCGTCAAAACGCTCTACTACCTTGCCGGACTCATCGGTTACCTCTGTTCGGTTTGCTATTGCACCGACAGTCATGCCGTTCAGGCGGATAAAGCCGGTAACCATTTCCTTTGCATAATCTGCTTTAATTTCAAAGAAGTAATTATTATCTGATAAATCTATCAAAGCTTTTTTGGAATCTGCTATTTCTGAACTGAAATTGGGAAGCAACCTGTTAAGATCATCTGAACATTCATCATAGGAAGAATCCTCTTCATTATTGGAAGGTAGAATGGTTAACAGATCGCGTATTTTGTTCAGAACATCTGCTTCAGAATCGCCCACATAATCTACCAGGCCGGATTTAGACTGATAGGCGGCTTTAGCTGTATCGTTCTTTTCTTTATAATTGCCAGCCAAAGCATTGGGGGAATTTATGAATAATCTTGCCTGCTTTCCTTCCATAAAGCAGAAGTCGCTTAAAGCGGCAAGCTGTGCAAGTCCACCACCGCAATTACCGAATACGGCTGTGATTTGAGGTATAACACCGGATGCTAATGCTGCTTTTTTATATATTTCACCAAAAGCATTCAGTGCATCAGTGGCTTCCTGCAATCTTAAGCCTGTTGAATCCAAGAGTCCAATTACCGGTGCGCCAACCTTCAGCGCAAGATCATACAAATGTGTGATTTTCTTTGCATGCATCTCTCCTACTGAACCACCTAAGGAAGATGCATCCTGGCTGTATATATATACCAGATTACCATTAATTAAGCCATAACCGGTAATTACACCGTCAGCAGGCGCTTCTGTCTGCTGTAGATTAAAGTCGGTACTTCTTTTTGTAACCAGAGCACCAACTTCTACAAAACTATTGTCATCAAGTAAAGAAGTAATTCTCTCTCTTGCTGACAGTTGTGCTGTACTGCTCATTTTCAGCCCTCCATTTTTTCTATAGTTAATAATAAAACCATTCTCTGCCGATTTTAATTTTATTATATCTTTTTTTAAAAGGCAAGCTTAAAAGTGAATAAATATGTTATTTTTTTAACATATATATATGTTAAATTATACAATTTCTTTGGCAAAATACTTTTTTTCTGGCATTTTCGCAGAAAAATTCAGTGTAGTTTTCACAAAAAAATAAAAGAAAATTCACGAAAATGAATATACATTTTTAGTTGTTTCAAGTAATATTTATATACTTTTTCTTACCAAATGCATGCTTATATGTCTTCTTTATACTCATAATCTATAACCTTTAATATTTTTCCAAGCTCAAAACCCTTTCGGCACAAAGAAGCAATCAGCTTTTGCTTTTTCCTGTCGTCAAGCCTGTCTGCCGATGAAGTTTTTTTCGCCAGCTCCTTTTTTATGGCCTCCAGCTCATAATCAACAGCTTCATCCTCACTATACTCCTGGTACAAAAGCTTATCTGCGGTTTCAGGAGCTATGCCCTTCTGCAGCAGTACGGATTTTATTGCAAGCCTGCTTTTTTTCTGCTTATTGGCAGAAATATAAGTCCTGGCATATCTTTCATCATTAATATATCCATATGATTTAAGATAATCCATAACCCTTAAAATAATATCATCTGAAAATCCGGCCTGTGTAAGCCTGTACCTGAGCTCAGTCTCTGTTTTGTCAGAACGTTCAAGTACCATCAGGGCTTTAGCTTTGGCCTGCGGATAAACAATTTCATCAATTATTTTCCTGTAGAGGCCATCATCAACTGTTTGTCCTTCCGTCAGCGTGTAATTCTCCAGATCTTTTATGCTTAAGGAAAAGGCATATTTGCCATCAATATACACCCTAATCTTTTTTGACTTATCAGCCTGCAATTCTGTAACAATCATAATCATTATCCTTTCAGTAAAGTATTGCCGGTTTTAATCACTTAAAATATGCTTATGTGGAAAATATAATATAAATAAAGTTATTAATACCAATAATTTTAATAGAATTATAAATTAGAAATAAAAGAAAGCCTGCAGCTTTATAAAGCGGGTATTTTAGAGTTACAAATAAATAATGAGTAAATATATACGCATAGAGCTTCAAATAATAAATTCCCTGTTATATGCCGCTTTGCATTTGCATACAACAAGGAATTTTTAATTCATTCCAAAGTCTGACTATTATAATTATTTGCAGCCGGAAGCATAAAATGCTGTCTTACCTTATCCTCAATTTCAGCAAATACCTCGGGATTATCTATAAGGTACTGCTTGGCATTCTCCCTGCCCTGACCTATCTTTACATCATTATATGCATACCATGCACCGCTCTTGACTACTATTCCACAATCGGCCGCCAGGTCAAGAACATCACCTTCCCTTGAAATGCCCTTGCCAAACATTATGTCAAACTCCGCCTCCTTAAACGGCGGTGCGATCTTGTTCTTGACAACCTTTATTCTTGTACGGCTGCCTACCACATCTCCGCCCTGCTTAATAGACTCAACCCTCCTGACATCAAGCCTTATTGAGGCATAGAACTTTAATGCACGTCCGCCTGTGGTGGTTTCAGGATTTCCAAACATAACCCCAACCTTTTCACGCAGCTGATTGATAAATACTACGATGCAGTTGGACTTGCTTATTGCCGCAGTAAGCTTGCGCAGAGCCTGAGACATAAGCCTCGCCTGTAGTCCGACATGGGAGTCTCCCATCTCTCCGTCTATTTCAGCCTTCGGCACCAAAGCGGCAACGGAGTCTACAACAATAATATCTACAGCTCCGGATCTGACCATAGTCTCCGTAATTTCCAGAGCCTGCTCTCCATTGTCAGGCTGTGATATATATAAATTGTCGATATCAACACCTATGTTCTTGGCATATACAGGGTCCAGGGCATGCTCGGCATCAATAAAGCCTGCGATACCGCCTCTTTTTTGCACCTCGGCAACCATATGAAGGGCTACAGTAGTTTTACCGCTGGATTCCGGGCCATATATCTCCATAATTCTGCCTTTTGGCACTCCGCCAAGTCCCAATGCAATATCAAGACTTATAGAACCTGTAGGAACCGTCTCGATGTTCATATGAGAATTTGTATCCCCCAGCTTCATGACCGAACCCTTGCCATATTGCTTTTCAATCTGCGCTATGGCAGATTCCAACGCTCTTAATTTGTCATCCTTCGCCATAATCAAATAACCTCCCATTTCGAACTAACGTTCTTGTATTCATAATATCTCATTTATGCAAGAAAGTCAATAAAAATATAAATGGCCTTCCCTGAAGGCAAAAATTTTCATCAAAAGTCCAACACAAGTACCCTGTCAGGGATTATTGCTTATTATTTTTGTTTTTTATCTATCTGCTCTTTTTGGCTTCAGCCTTTGTTTGTGGCTTATTTTCCGGGTTTGTTATACAAAACATTTCAGGGAATACAGAGAACTGCAATAAAGAATACATTAGCTTATCAAGATTATCCGCCGGGTATTTGCTGTTCATGAATAACAGAATATGAAGATATTAGTATTATAGCAATATCCTCATATTCTGTAAACAACTTCTGATATTGTAAAAATAACGAAATTTTTTATTTATTTTATTAATTATAACGAGTCAATGAAGCAAATTATAAACAAAGCAAATAGCTTATGAAGATTTCATCTGATTAATCTAAAATACCGGCATATCTATCATAATCAGCGTTTAATTTTATATAGAACTGTGCCGTTAAAATTATATATAGCTTTATAGATTTGCTTCATTACATATTTGATTTAAAGAACATAATCGCTGTTATCAATTATCAATAGAGCTTGTTGGGCATGCAAATTTTCGGATTGTAGCCATGGTCAACCAGCGCCTGGTATATCTCCTGTTTGTGTTCATGGCCGAAGGTTTCCATGGTTATGGTCAACTCAACCGCCGAATTGCGGTTTATGCTGACAAACTGGTTATGGTCAAGCCTTATAACATTGCCCTGCTTCTTGGCAATAACTGAAGCTACATTTACCAGCTCGCCGGGTCTGTCGGGCAAAAGCACCGATACGGTAAATACTCTGCCTCTTTGGATAAGTCCATGCTGAACGACACTGGCTACTGTAATGATATCCATGTTGCCGCCACTTAAAATGGCAACTACCTTTTTATCCTTGCATTTTAAATGCTTAAGGGCTGCAACCGTAAGCAAACCTGAATTTTCAACCACCATCTTATGGTTTTCTATAATATCCAGGAAATTTACGATTAGCTCATGATCCTCCACAGTTATTATTTCATCACAGTATTTTTGTATGTAAGGGAAAATAACATCACCAGGAGTTTTTACCGCTGTACCGTCCGCAATAGTCTCAACCTCCGGCAATGTGACAATATGACCGGCCTTTAATGACTCCTTCATACAGGCTGCGCCTGCAGGCTCCACACCGATAACCTTAATATTAGGATTTAGCATTTTTGCCAGCGTTGCCACTCCTGCCAGAAGACCACCCCCACCTACCGGAACAAGGATTATATCCACTGTGGGCAGGTTCTTGAAGATCTCCATAGCAATAGTTCCCTGTCCTGTAGCCACAACCTCATCATTAAAGGGATGAATGAAGGTATAGCCGTTTTCCTCCGCCAGCTTTAACGCATACTGATATGCTTCATCATATACATTCCCGTACAGAATTACCTCTGCACCATAGCTCTTGGTTCTGTTTACCTTAATAAGAGGTGTTGTAGAGGGCATAACAATTATTGCCCTGGCATTGTAGAGCTTTGCTGCATAAGCAACTCCCTGGGCATGGTTTCCGGCAGATGCTGTAATAAGACCACGTTCCCTTTCTTCATGAGTCAGAGTGCTGATTTTGTAATATGCGCCACGTACCTTATATGCACCTGTGAACTGCATATTCTCCGGCTTAAAATAAACCTTGTTGCCGGTTTGCTCACTAAAGTAGTCACTGTATGCCAGATCCGTACGAAGTATTACTTTTTTGACGATCTCGGCAGCCTCCTCAAATTTATCAAGGGTCATCATTTCATATCCTTCTTTCTACGTGTATAGCACGTTGTATATTTTTCTTTCTTGTATATTAAATATACTTTTGCCCATATGTATTTGAAGGCCTGTTTTATTTAGCAGGACACAGCTCATAATTTCCTGCTGGCAATAAAAATTAAGGCCTTGAAAGCTTTTTATTCATTTTTCTCAAAAAGAGCATTTACAAAATCATCTGCATCAAATTTCTGTATATCATCAAGCTTTTCGCCAATACAGATAAACTTGACAGGTATCCCAAGCTCCGCCTGTATAGCTATTGCTATTCCCCCCTTGGCTGTGCCGTCCAGCTTGGTAAGAATAATGCCTGTAATATCTGCCACTTCGTTAAATTCTTTTGCCTGGGCCAATGCATTTTGCCCGGTCGTACAGTCCAAAACCAAAAGGGTCTCCCTGTATGCTTCGGGATATTCCCTTTCAATAACACGGTCAATTTTTCTTAGCTCCTCCATAAGATTCTTCTTGTTATGGAGTCTGCCGGCCGTATCGCAAAGGAGAATATCCGCCTGCCTTGCCTTAGCGGCTGTGATTGCATCATATACCACAGCAGCTGGGTCCGCACCCTCTTTTTGGGCTATCATATCCACACCGGCTCTGTGAACCCATTCGGAAAGCTGCTCTATTGCCGCAGCCCTGAAGGTATCTGCTGCAGCCACCAAAACCTTCTTTCCCTGGTTCTTTAAATAGGCTGCAAGCTTTCCTACAGATGTTGTCTTTCCTACTCCATTGACACCGATGAGCAATACTACGGATTTTTGGTTTTCAAAATCAAAGGCTTCCTCCTTAAGCTGCATCTGCTCCTTCAGGCTGTTTATCAGAAGCTGTCTGCACTGGGCCGGATCCTTTATTTTGTTTTCCTTAACCTTTTTGCGAAGATCCTCAATTACAGCCGTAGTAGTGTTTATGCCCAGATCAGCCATAATCAGTATTTCTTCCAGTTCTTCATAAAATTCGTCGTCAATACTGGAAAAACCGCTGAAAATTGCATCTATTCCGTGGGCTATACTGCTTCGGGTTTTAGCAAGTCCCTGTACCAGTCTCCCGAAAAAACCTTTTTTCTTTTCTTCCATAATTTCCTCCACACCATATATTAATTAATATTAATACAAATTTATAAAAATACAAGATCTAATTTATATTTTTTAAGACTTTAAATGATAATCTTACTTCCGTCAAACGAGCCTGCAATCATTGTCTATTTATCCAGCTCATCTTCAATGAGGCTGACAGATACCAGGGTTGATACACCCTTTTCCTGCATAGTTATTCCATAGAGTACATCGGCCGCCGCCATGGTACCCCTTCTGTGGGTAATTATAATAAACTGTGTATCCTTTGACAGCTTGTGAAGATAATTGGCAAAGCGTTTGACATTGGAATCATCAAGGGCAGCCTCTATCTCATCCAGCAGGCAAAATGGCGACGGTTTAAGATTTTGAATGGCAAAGAGCAGGGAAATGGCGGTTAATGCCTTTTCACCACCCGACAGCTGAATTATATTCTGGAGCTTTTTGCCGGGAGGCTGGGCATTAATTCGGATTCCGGCTTCCAGTATGTCCTCACTGTCTGTAAGCTCAAGGCTTGCCTTTCCACCACCAAACAGCTCTTTAAAAACTATGTCAAATTGCTCATTTATAGCCTGAAATCTTTCTGCAAACTGGATTCTCATTTCATTATCCAAATCATTGATAATCTCCATAAGAGCAGCCTCCGATTTAATCAAATCCTCCTTCTGGTTCTTAAGAAATTCGTAACGCTCCAGAAGCTTTTTGTAATCCTCAATGGCATTTACATTAACATCTCCCAACTCCTTTATCTTCTGTCTGAGCTCGGTAATCTGCTTCTTTGCCTGTGTCAGGCTTACTTCTGCCTTTGCAGGATATTTTGCAGCCTCGGAGTATGTAAGCTCATATTCCTCCCACATATAATTAACCAGGCTATCGGACTGCTCCGCCAGCTTTTCCCTCTGGCTGCTTAAGCGGTAGCTTTCCTTGTCCAGCTCATTAATAAGCTTTGACAGCTCCTCACGCTTGTCAAAAAGGCTTTTATATTTATTATTAATTTGCTCCTTTTCGGAGGTCTGACTGATTATTTTTTGTTCCAGCAGGGCAATTTCCCTGTGGTATGCTTTTATAGCTTCCTTTGTTAAACGGATAGCCTCTTCCTTTTCCTCCTTTAGGGATAAAGCTCGTTTAGCATCCTCCTTCAGGGAAACCTCCTCATCATATAAACGTTCAAGATCCCGTTTAATCCTGCTTATATTTTCCAGCTCAAATTGTTTGCTTTGCTCCAGGTTTGACAGCTCCATCTTCAGCCGGCCCACCTCATCGGATGCAGCCTGCTCCGACTTGCGTTCCTGCTCCAGCTTGCCAGACAGCTCCTCTATCAGCCGCTCCTTTTCCTTGATAAGCTGCAGGTTTCCTTCAAGCTCTTCATTAAGCTTATTCAGATTCTTCTTTAGCTCAACAGATTGAAGCTCGATTTCGCGCAGCTCCCTGATATATTCATTGCTTATAGCCTCTGCCTGATCCCTTCTTGACAGTTCTTGCTCAAGGCTCATTTTTGCCGTATTCTGTTTCAGATAAGTTTCCTGCAGCTGCTGCCTGAGATTTTCAAGGTCGTTTCTCAGCTTTGATTTATATTCCTTATTTTCTTCCTTCAGCCTATGCAATTCAGTGGTTTTGTTCTTCAGTCTGTTTACCTTTTCTTCACATTCCTCTATCTCACGGCGCCTTCCCAAAAGATTGCTGGAATTTTTATAGCTTCCTCCGGAAATAGCTCCACCCGGTGTCAGAAGCTCTCCTTCAAGTGTTACTATTCTTAAGGTAAAATTATATTTTCTTGCCAGAGATGTTGCATTGTCTATATGATCAACAACGATGATTCTTCCCAGCAGATATTCGATTAATGCGGCAAACTGCGCATCTGCCTCCACCAGGTGTGATGCAGGTCCGATTACCCCTTTTTCTTTAAAGATTTTTTCGTCAATATGGATCTGTCCCGGAGTTATATTGGTTAATGGCAAAAAGGTAGCCCGGCCGAATCTGTTTTGCTTCAGGTAAGATATTAGCTTTTTTGCGGTTGCCTCATTGTCGGTAACAATATTTTGGATAGATGAGCCCAGTGCGGTCTCAATTGCTGTTTCATAAGCCTTGTTTACCTTGATGATATCGGCAACAACTCCTATAATACCAGGCATGCTATTTTTTAGCTCCATTACCTTTTTGATGCTGTTGCCATATCCCTCATACCTCTCCGTGAGATTCACCAGGGCTTCCAGGCGGGATCTTTCGCTCAGGTACTCAGCCTGAACTGTATTGTACTCCTGGCTGATACTGTCTATCTCGGCCTGGGTGCCGGCTACCATCTCATCCAGCCGCTTGCTTTCTTCTGTTTGCTTAAGCAGAAGCTTTTCTATATCGTCAAGCTCTTTTTGCAGTATCAGTATTGCGTCATCAAAATTGCATGCCTCGCTTTTGATATTCAACAGCTTTTGGTTCAGCTCCGCTTTCCTTATATTGTTTTGCTCCAGCATTGTTTCATAGCGTTGCATGTTGCTTTTAATGCCGGAATTAGTGTTAAGCAGCTCAAATATGCTGTTGTTGCATTCCTCAATTTCTTTTGTATACTTTGCAATATTGCTCCTGATTTTGCCAAGCGCATCAATAGCGCCGGTTAAAGAATCGTCAACTCTTGCAATCTTGTCATCTATTGCAGCCATTTCATTGGCATGCATATCCAGCTGCAATCTTTTTTCTTCTATTTCCTTTGAGTTTACGGCTAGCCTGTTACGGACATACTCATCATTCTGGAGAATGGAGCTTATCTGCTCCTGCAAAAGCTTTATCTCGCCTTCTGCCTTTTCAGTATCCAGCCTTAGCTGGTTTAAGCTGTTTTTATTGGCTTCAATGAACCGTTCTATTTCTTCCAGCTGCGCTTCCAGCTGCTGATATTCCTCCCTTGTATTGCCATATTCCGCATTGTGCCTTTCCAAATCGGCAGTGGCAATCCTAATTTTTTCGTCCAGCTCCGCAACTCCCGTCTGCAGCCTGTCATATTCCATTAAGAACTGGCTTATCTCAAGCCCTTTCAGCTCTTCCTTCAGCTTTAAATAAACCTTCGCGACAGCCGATTGCTTTTCCAAAGGAGCCAGCTGGTTTTCAATTTCTCTTATGATATCGGTTACACGAGATAAATTTAATCTTTCCTCCTCCAGATTTTTTTCAGCTTCACTTTTTCTCCGTTTATATTTTACAATACCTGCCGCCTCATCAAAGAGCTCACGGCGGTCCTCCGGCTTGGAGCTTAGTATTTTGTCGATCTGTCCCTGACCAATTATTGAATAGCCTTCTTTTCCGATTCCGGTATCAAGGAAAAGCTCATTTATATCCTTAAGGCGGCAAGGAGAGCCGTTAATAAGGTATTCGCTTTCACCGGAGCGGTATACCCGCCTGGTTACCGTCACTTCCTCATAATCTATAGGCAGCTTGTGGTCAGAATTATCCATGGTTAAGGATACATAGGCATAGCTAAGTGGTTTTCTGGTCTGGGTACCGGAGAATATAACATCCTCCATTTTTGAACCTCTGAGCTGCTTGGCGCTTTGCTCGCCCAAAACCCAGCGCACAGCATCCGCGACATTGCTTTTGCCGCTTCCATTAGGACCCACAATCCCTGTAATTCCGTCATGAAATTGCAGAGTTATTTTATTTGCAAATGACTTAAAGCCATGCACTTCAATACTTTTCAGATACATTTAAAGTCTCCCATCTTCTCATATAGTAAGCTTTAAAGGTCATATTATCTTTTTTTCATTTTCTGCAGAGCCTGATATGCCGCCTCCTGCTCTGCGGCCTTTTTTGTTTTGCCACTTCCCACGCCTAATTCATTATTGCCTATGCAGACGGCTATGGTAAAGGTCTTATTATGATCAGGTCCCTCCTCTGATATCAGCTTATAGCGAAGCTTCTGCTTGCTGCTGTCGTTTTGCACTATTTCCTGCAAGATAGTTTTGCTATCGAAAAAGAGCTCCTTATGGTTCAGATCAGCCAGTATATAGCTTCTGATAAACTCTTTTGCATTAGTAAAACCACCGTCCAGATAAATAGCGCCAATAAGGGCTTCCAGCACATCGGAAAGGATGGAGTCGCGCTCCCTGCCACCTGTTATATCCTCTCCCTTACCAAGAAGCAGGTACTGCCCCAGCTGAAGCTGCCTTGCGCAGAACGAGAGATTTTGCTCACATACAATACTGGCACGAAGCTTAGTCAGATCCCCTTCATTGAGATTGGCATATTCCTGATAAACATATTCACTGGTTACCAGCTCCAGGACCGCATCTCCCAAAAATTCAAGCCGTTCGTTATTTTTTGATTTATCTAGCTTCATTTCGTTTGCATAGGAGCTGTGGGTCAATGCATTAAAAAGCAAATCAGGATTTGAAAAATGATAATTGATTTTTTCTTCCAATGATAATAACTTATCATCAGTTTTTTTGTCTGTTTTCATAATAATATACCATGCCTTTCTATATACAGCGGTTTATGTAACAATAGATCAGGATGCCATAATTAAGGTGATCCGACAAACAACCGGCAGGAGTATATTGGGCTAAATCAATATAACTGGAGGCTTAATTCCTAACAGACAATACAGGCATTATATGAAAAGCCCTTAGTAAGGTGGACCTTATCATAAGGGCTTTCATGCTTTAATAAATATATAGCATTATAATCGTACCTGCGGGTCTTGTACAAAAACCACCCATTAAGAACTACCAGATTACCCGGAAGCAAAATATACGCTTATTAGGAGTTAAGAGCTTTTTTGATCTGTTCTACCGCATCTCCTACAGTAACAATATTTTCAGCATCTTCATTGGCAATCTCGATATCGAATTCCTCTTCAATACCCATAATGATTTGGAAAATATCAAGTGAGTCAGCACCAAGATCATCAACAAATGTAGTATCCATTGTGATTTCATCTTCTCCAACGTTAAGTACTTCACTTATAATTTTTTGCAATTTTTCAAATTCCATAATATTCACCCTTCTTTATATAGTTTTTTCATTGTTCTGATAAAGATTATTCTGGATTTTTTCATTTATTTTTTGCTCAGTGAATGTTACACACTGAATAATGGAATTCTTAACTTCCACACTTTTGGAATTCCCATGGGTTTTAACAACCAATCCCTTCAATCCTAACAGTGGTGCCCCACCATATTTTGAGGAATCAAAATCCTTAAGCGTTTCCTTTAAAGCACTCTTACAAAGCAAGGCACCTATCTTGGCCTTAAATGAGCTCATCAGGCCGCCTTTAATCTTGGATATCAGCGCAGAACCCAGCCCTTCATACAGCTTTAAAATTACATTCCCTACAAATGCCTCGCAAACCAGCACGTCGGCTTCTCCATAAGGGATATCCCTGGCCTCTATACTGCCAACAAAGTTTATACCCGTACAGCTTTTCAGCAGGGGAAAGGTTTCCTTTACCAGCTGATTTCCTTTTTCTTCTTCTGCTCCTATATTTACAATAGCAACACGCGGATTTTTGATTCCTACCACATTTTCCATATATATGGATCCCATTTGGGCAAATTGCACCAGATGGGAAGGTCTTGCATCAACATTTGCACCACAGTCCACCAACAAGGATACCCCCTTCAAGGTAGGTATCAGAGGGGCTAACGGAGGTCTTTCCACACCATTAATGCGACCTACTATAAGCTGGCCGCCTGCCAGTACAGCACCTGTACTTCCGGCAGATACAAAAGCATCGGCTTCACCCCTTTTTACCATGTTCAGAGCCACTACTATGGATGAATCCTTTTTTCTTCTGATGGCCATAACCGGTGCTTCATTATTGCTAATTACCTCCGGGGCATGAACAACCGTTATACAGTTCTTGTCATAATTATACTCGGCAAGAATTCCGGCTATGACTTTTTCATCGCCTGTTAATACAACCTTTATATCATTTCTTTCCTGGATTGCCAGCAGGGCTCCTTTAATTATTTCGGAAGGAGCATTATCTCCTCCCATTGCATCAACTGCAACAGTAATCATAATCGGTAAAATCCTCCATGCTTTCAGGCTTACGTAGGTAGCAACTATAAATATATAGAACAATATACAAGATATCAATATAAAAATCAACCATATTTTTTCTGTCCAATAATTCAGGAAATGACAGATTAGTTATTAAATAAATCCGACCAAGCTTACACATTTATATACAAGACAGGATCTGCCCAGCTGCGGACAAAAGGAACTGTTGAATTATCAAAAGACAATAGCCGAAATTTACATCAATAGCTGATGAAAATACACTATAGTCCGTTTTGAATTATACAACAGTTCCCTGAAATCATACTTTTCTGTAAAAGAAGGGTTTAAATCCGGCATATCCCATCTGAGCTGCCTGAATTATTTGCTCGGTACTTCCGACAAACAATAGCCCATCTTTTTTTAATGCACTATGAAATTTGGAATAGACCCTGTTCTTTGCTTCATCTGTGAAGTAAATCAAAACATTCCGACATACAATCAAATCACAATTGTCCGGATACTTATCTTTCAACAGATCATGCTGTCTGAAGCTAACACATTCCTTTACTGCTGAAGTTATCTGATATGTTTTATCGTTCAGCTTATTAAAATACTTATCGATAAATTCCTGTGGAAGCTCCTTAAGGCTTTTGACATTATATATTCCTAATTCAGCCTTCTGCAGCACATTTTTGTCTATATCCGTAGCAATTATCCTTATTCTGTTCAAAGGAAGAAACTTAGACAAAAGCATTACCAATGAATATGGTTCATCACCTGTAGAGCAGGCTGCACTCCAGATTTTTAAATTCTTGCCAAAGCGATCCAAAAGATACGGAATAATCTCTCTCTCAAGAAGATGCCACTGCTCCGGATTACGATAAAATTCAGAGACATTGATGGTAATATAATTCACAAACTCATCCAGCATGCTCTTGTTGTGCTTCAATAAAAATGCATAATCCGCATATGAAGTAATCCCATTTTTTGTAATCAAAGCTTCGATACGTCGCTTCATCTGTCGTTCCTTGTAGGAATTAAGATCAATTCCGGTTAAACTGAATACGGCTTCCTTGAAGCTTTCATAACTGCCTAGCACAGCTAATCTCCCTTATCATCTGTATATTTTGCTTTAGCTATTCATTAGTAGCTTCGCTTTCCTCAGCCTTTTCCTCCCGGACCGGTTCAGGAGCTGCCATAGCCTTTATGCTTAAGCTGATCTTCTTCTCTTCTTTGTTAAATTCAACTACCTTTGCTGTAATTTCCTGATCAATTTTCAGGACATCACTAGGTTTATCAACATGCTCCTTTGAAATTTGGGAAACATGCAGTAGGGCATCTATTCCGGGCTCAAGCTCGATAAATGCACCAAAATCGGTCATACGGGCAACCTTACCTGTTACGATATTGCCAACAGCATATTTGGCTTCGGCATTGTTCCAGGGATTTGTTTCCTCAAATTTCATGCTGAGAGCAATTTTTTCGCCCTGTATATCCTTAATAAAGGTTTTTACCTTATCTCCTACCTTGAACAGCTTCTTCGGATTTTCAACCCTGCCCCATGACATTTCGGAAATATGCAGCAGGCCGTCTGCTCCACCCAGATCGATAAATACACCAAAATCTGTAATATTCTTAACAGTGCCCTCAATAGTCATGCCAACCTGGATCTTCTCCATCAGTTCCTTTTTCATGGCTTCCTTTCTGGCAACTATTAGCTGTTTGCGGTCACCGATAATCCTTCTCTTTTTAGGATTGAACTCTGTGATTACAAATTCAATTGTTTCACCCTGATATTTTCCAAGATCCCTTTCATAAGTATCTGAAACCAGACTTGCAGGAATAAATACCTTTGCTTCGTCTATAAGAACACTGAGTCCGCCATTAAGTACAGCCGCAACCTTGCCGGATAAAACCTCATGGTTTTTATAAGCCTCCTCCAGCTTTTTGTTGCTTTTTTCCGCGGCAAGCCTCTTATAGGTTAAAGCAACCTGACCCTCTCCGTCATTTGCCTTTAAAACCTTTGCCTGAATAACATCGCCAACCTTTACCATGGTCCTTAAATCGGCATTAGGTGTATTGGTAAACTCATTTCTGGTGATGACACCCTCCGACTTATAACCTATATCCAAGATGACTTCATCTTCTTTTACAAGCAAAACAGTTCCTTCCACAACGTCACCGTTGTTTATTTCAATCACCTTTTCTTCTTCTAATAATTGCTCAAAGCTTTTTTCGCTCATTGCGGTATAGACCTCCTTGATAATATTGTTTGGGGTCGAAGCCCCTGCAGTAATACCTACATTATGATAAGATTTAATTTTCATTAAATCCAAGTCATCGACTGTTTGTATATAGTAAGTATTTTCACATTCATTTTTGCAGATTTCATATAGCTTTCTTGTATTGGAGCTATCCTTTCCACCTATAACAATCATTGCATCAGACTGTCTTGCCAGTTCATATGCTTCCAATTGTCTTTCTTCTGTGGCCTTGCAAATTGTATTTAAAACAAATATATCATAACCCTTTTTTGCTATAATTTCAACTAATTCTTGAAATTTCTTGTAATTATATGTCGTCTGTGCAACTATGCAAAGCCTGGTATTTTCAGGCAGATCCAACTTACGGGCATCCTCTTCATTCTCGATAATGGTACAGCCGCCGTTTCCGACACACCAGCCTACAATCCCTTCAACCTCAGGGTGTTTGCCATTGCCTATTATTATGATATGTTGTCCAGCACTGCTATTTTCCATAACGGCCTTATGAATTTTTTTTACATAGGGACAGGTGGCATCCACAATTTTATGCCCATGAGCCGAAAGCTCCTCAATAATCTTTTTTGAAACTCCATGAGAACGTATGATTATTGTTCCCGCAGGCAAAGTATTTAATTCTTCAAGGGAGTTGATCACACGCACACCCCTGGCTGCCAAATCAGACACTACCTCATTATTATGAATTATCGGTCCGTAGGTGTAAACATTTTTTCCTGCTTCTATTTCCTTATAAACAGTATCAACAGCTCTTTTAACACCGAAGCAGAAGCCTGCACTTTTGGCTATTGTTATGTTCAAAGCTAAACCCCTCTTTATATCAAAATTTGATTATACAACAGCGCCGAAGAAATAATTTGCACAATAGAAAACTGCTGTCAGACTAAAATTTCATTCTCTCATTCTTTTATCATTATAAAGCCTAATAATATAATCAACAACCTCATCTATGGTCATGTCCGAGCTGTCCAGATAAACAGCATCCTCCGCCTGACGCAAGGGAGCAAATTCCCTGTTCATATCCCGCCTGTCACGATCAATAATATCCTGCTCTATCATTTCAATATTAGCTTCTAAACCCTTTTCCTTCAGCTCCTTATACCGTCTTTTGGCACGAACCTTACTGCTGGCGGTAAGATAAATCTTTAAGTCGGCATCCGGCAGCACATAGGTTCCGATATCTCTCCCATCCATAATTACATTATTATTCCTTGCTAGCTGCCGCTGAAGCTCCACCAGCTTAAGCCTTACCGTCTTGTTTACCGAAACGGCGCTTGCCATATTGCCTACCTCCTCGGTGCGAATAAGGCTGTTGACATTTTCGCCATTCAGCAGCACTATCTGTTCTCCATCCTTATATTCAATCGTAATATCAATCATATCACAATGCTTTTCGATGTTTTCGTAATCAGCTGCATCTATCTGTTTGCGTAAGAAATAAAGAGCCATTGCCCGATACATTGCGCCGGTGTCAACATATATAAATCCTAGTCTTTTGGCAATCTGCTTTGCAATAGTGCTTTTGCCCGCACCTGCAGGCCCGTCAATTGCGATACTGAAATAAGGCATGTATTAACCGTCCCTTTCCATAAAAATTCTTTTATTTTAAAATTTATAAAATGTCGGATTAATCCGCTTTTCAACGCTTGATTATTCTACCGAAACACCTGCCTGATAACCGGTTGACCAGGCTATCTGAAGGTTGAAGCCTCCTGTAAGTGCGTCGAGATCCAGTACCTCACCGGCAAAATATACGCCCCTGACCAGTTTTGATTCCATTGTGGAGGGATTGACTTCCTTTACGTTTACTCCTCCTCTGGTTATTACTGCCTGGTTATAGTCACTGAGCCCGCTTATTTCCAGTGAAAAATTCTTCAAAAGCTCAAGCAAGCACCTGCGCTCCTGCCTGGTTATGGAATTGACCTTTTTACAGGGGTCTATACCGCTTAGTCGAATGATAACATCAATCATCTTATTTGGCAATAGTTGGTCCAGGGAATTCTTAAACTGTTTATTTTTATATTCCTCAAAGTCTCTCAGAATTCTTGCGTCAAGCTGCTCATAGGTCAGGGCCGGCTTCAGGTCTATGCTAAGTATTATCTGCTCCTGTTTATTAAGATAAGGTATAATATAGCTGCTGGCACTCAGGATAACCGGGCCGCTTACTCCGAAATGGGTAAAGAGCATTTCGCCAAAATCATTATATATTATTTTACTGCCGGCATATACTGTAATTTTTATATTTTTCAGGGACAGCCCCATCAAATCCTTTACATAGTCCTCTCTGGTATGAAGCGGAACCAGGGAAGGATACAAATCTGTAATGCTGTGTCCCATAGCCCTTGCAAAGGCCAGTCCGTCACCAGTTGAACCGGTTAAGGGATATGACAGACCTCCGGTGGCAATAATTACAGCATCTCCTCTAAGTATATCCGTCATGCCCTTAACTTTCAGACCAAAAAAGGAATTATCCTTTATTATTATTTCTGAAACTGTACTGTTATATCTTATATCTACTCCTCTGCGCTCCAGTTCACGCCTTAAGGCTGCAATTACATCGGAGGATTTGTCTGATGCAGGAAAAACCCTCATGCCCCTTTCGGTTTTTAGGGGAAGCCCCAGCTCTTCTTCAAAAAAATCCATGACCGCCATGTTGTCAAAATTGCTGAAGGCCTTATATAAAAACTTGGGATTGCTTACGACCTGTGAAAAAAATGTATTCCTGTCACAGGCATTGGTCAGGTTGCATCTGCCCTTTCCTGTAATATAGAGCTTTTTTCCCAGTTTTTCATTCTTTTCCAGCAAGCAAACATGATGACCATTCCTGGCGGCCGCTATTGCTGCCATCATTCCTGCCGGTCCGCCACCCACCACCAAAACCTTGCTCATAAATTTATATCCTCTTTCTGTAACAAGTAAATTATTCGAAATAAATCTGATATTTATTATATCGTTTCTAGTAGATAATAAGTTATTAAGATTAGCTTATACCCGCTAAATCTAATTATTTTATATATCTTAGCATTTTAGATAGTTTTTTAATATAAAGCAACGCCTTGCCATTTTAAATAATATCACACCTGCTTTTCCCTATTATTTTTTATATAGGATATTATTAGCAGAACAGAGTGATATAATTAAAGGTAATTGCCGAATACCTGCAAAGTATCGCAATTACCTTTGACTAGCTCTTTTATAGTATTGATAATCTTAATTTACTCCAAATGAGGCTCATCAATTCCATATTCGAAGACACCGCTTACATAGGGTTTATTTTCAATTCTGTAAATAACCTTCTTGTATTCCTTAAGATTATCAATCAGGCTTTGGGCAATCGCATCCAGAATTGCAGCTTCATAACCCGAACCCATATCCGAATAAGGCGCTTTATCCTTCTTAAAGCTTACGATAACTTTATCATTTTCTGTTGTAACACTGTCAATCTGCACTATAATTGACTGGTCGGCCAGGGATTCTACCACTGTATCAACTATCAGCCTTGCTGTAATCTTGGCATCCTGGGGAATTAACGCAGTCACAGGCTCAATTTCAGCCGTAGCTCCATTGACCGTGTAAATCTGCAGATCTATAGTCGGATTAGGCTGAACCGGCGTCGGAGAAGACGAAACGCTGCCTGCCTTTTTTGTCTCATCAGTTAAGCTGTTAGCTTTTGGCTCGACATCATTCTTTTTGCTATCATCCTTTGAGGAAGTTTCCTTTTTGCTGCCGGAAGGGCCTTTAACCTTTTCATCTTCTTTTTCTTTATTTTTAGTATCTGTATTCTCAGATATACTGACAGAACCAGTATTCTCGTCAGAAGCGTCAAAAATACCAAATTTTACTTTATCGCATCCGGCCAGGGCAAATATACCGGTTATCGCTATAAGCAATATAATTCTTTTTATAATTACTTTCATAACAGCCTCCATAATAACCAAAAAAACATTACCGGATTGATTAACAATTACAATATAGGATAATAATGTGTCAATCTTATGTTATTATGAAAGTTTTTGTTATAAAAGAATATCTATCCGCAGTTTTCTGATTATTCATTCCGAGTCAGAATCATCCGTCTCAGCAAATCCATTGCATAGATTACCGACAGTTCCCTGATATTTTGCCGGTTTCCTTTTAAATGATATTCATTAACGGTAACAGCACCGTTTAAATATCCTGCAATATATACCAAGCCTACCGGCTTTTGCTCAGTTCCACCTTCCGGTCCTGCTATTCCGGTAATAGCCAAAGCCGCATTAGCTGATGCCGCCTTTGCTGCTCCAATAACCATCTCTGAGGCTGTTTGTGAGCTGACAGCTCCATATTGCTTCAGAGTCTCCTCCTTAACATTCAGGTACTTCATTTTTGCCTCATTGGAGTAGGTAACAAAGCCCTCCCCAAAGACCTCAGACACTCCGCTAACATTAACAAGACGGCCTGCCAGCAGGCCTCCTGTACATGATTCGGCAGTAGCCAGAGTCAGCCTGTGCTGCTTCAGCAGCTTTACCAGGACAGATTCAAGGCTTTCGTCCTCTCCAACTGCATATATATTAATTCCGAACCTTTTTACCAGCTCGTCCACTACAGGATCTATCAGCCTTTTTACTTCTTCCTTGTTGCCGGCTGAGGCGGTAATACGAAAATGTACCTCCCCGCTCTTGGCATAGGGAGCAATGGTGGGATTGGTCTGGCCTTCGATGAGATCAAGTATATCCGTTTCAGCCCTGCTTTCGCCTATCCCGCAAATTTTAACCATCACAGAATGTATAATTTTGTTTTGCCTTTTCTGCAGATATGGCATAATTGATTCTTCAAACATTGGAATCATTTCAGAAGGGGGACCGGGCAGCAGAATAATAACCTTGGAATTATGCTCAACAATATAACCGGGCGCAGTGCCGTTATTATTATTTACTACTATGCAGCCCTCGATTTTTAGTGCCTGCTTCCAGTTGTTTTCACTGACGGTATGCTTGGGGTTATTATGATAGCGGAATTTAAAATATTCCTCGATTTTTCTTCTGGATTCCTCATCCATCACCAGTTGCCTGTCAAGAACCCTGGCGACTGCTTCCTTGGTTATATCATCGCTGGTCGGGCCAAGGCCTCCCGTCAGAATAACAACATCCGCCCTGGTCAGAGCTGTATTTATAACCTCACATAATCTGGCCTCATTATCACCGACAGTACTTTCATGATATAAGGCATAGCCCAGCTCAGCACATTTGCGGGACAGATAGCAGGCATTGGTATTTACTATATTGCCCAGCAGCAGCTCTGTTCCCACACTGATTAATTCTGCAACCATTGTTCTACCAGACCTTTCCGCATTATAGCTTATCCTTAAGCACATTCCTGTTCTTGATAATATATTCGATCATGGATATAACCGTAAACGCAACAGCCAGATAAATGCTTATCTGCTCCAGAAGATTAATATAATAGTTATCCAGGTTAACAATAAGCAGAATACTCATAACCATCTGTACATTGGTTTTAAGCTTGGCAAAATAGCTGGCAGCAATAACAACACCATTATCGGAAGCTACCAGTCTGAAGCCGCTGATAATGAATTCCCTGGCAATTATAATAATTACCACCCAGGCCGGCAGCAGCTTAAGCTCTACAAAGCAAATCAATGCACTGCAAACAAGAAGCTTGTCGGCTATCGGATCCATAAATTTACCAAAATTGGTTACAAGATTATTTTTCCTTGCAATATAGCCGTCCAAAAGATCCGATAAGGCAGCTATTATAAACACAGCAGCAGCATAATAATTTCCATATGGTATTTTGGGAACCAGCATAAACACGACAAATAACGGTACCATAAGCATTCTAAAAATCGTTATTTTATTAGGTAAATTCATAACAATTCCTCCATGCTAATTCTATTTGGCAACTAGTTTTTCTGTCTTATGCCAACTCTCCGATCAGATCATAGCCTCTGGCACCTGTTATCTTTGCCTTAACTATATCACCGGACATAAGCATGGCATCTGCATTTATAAATATATATCCGTCAACCTGAGGTGTATCCATATAGGTTCTCCCAATGTAAACATCATCCTCTTGGGCCAATCTGCCTTCAATAATTACATCATAGATTTTGCCGGTTAAGCTTTTTGTCTTTTCAAATATTATTTCCTGCTGAAGCTCCATAAGCTCCTTTTGCCTTTGCTTTTTTACCCGTGAGGATATCTGAGGCTTCAATTTGGCGGCCGGTGTGTTTTCTTCCCTTGAATAGGTAAATACACCCAGGCGATCAAATCTCATCTCTTTTACAAAATCCAGCAGCTGCCTATGTTCATCCTCTGTTTCGGTAGGAAAGCCGGTAATCAGGGTAGTTCTCAGAATAATATCCGGTATATTGCGCCTTAATTTGCTGATGATGCTAACCAGGTCTTCCTTACTGGTTCTTCTTCCCATCAGCTTAAGTATCCGATCTGAGGCATGCTGGATCGGTATATCAAGATAATGGCAGATCTTAGCTTCCTGCTGCATTACTTCAATAAGCTCATCGGTTATTTCCTCCGGATAGCAGTAAAGTATGCGAATCCAGTCAATGCCGTCGATTGTACACAGCTTTCTTAGAAGCTCGGGTAAGGATTTTTTGCCATACAGATCCACACCATACAGTGTTGTTTCCTGTGCCACCAGAATTAATTCCTTTACTCCCTGCTTTGCCAGATATCCCGCTTCAATGAGCAAATCCTCCATTGGTACGCTTCTATAATTGCCACGTACCTGAGGTATTATGCAATAAGTACAATGCTTGTCGCAGCCTTCTGCTATTTTTAGGTATGCATAATGGCTTCCTGAAGTAAGAAGGCGTTTGCCTGACGAGTATGGCTGACTGTCCAGAGACCCAAAATATGCATGCTGCTTTCCATCTGTTCCATCTGATAATTTATCAATCAGCTTAAGCAATTCAGCCTGGTTTGCAACTCCCAGCAAGGCGTCGACCTCGGGAATTTCCTTTAGTATTTCATCCTTGTATCTTTGGGCCAGGCATCCTGCAACAATCAAGGCCTTTACCTGTCCGCTTTTTTTGTATTCGGCCATCTCCAGTATGGTATTTATAGACTCCTGCTTGGCATCATTTATAAAGCAGCAGGTATTTATTATAATAATGTCTGCTTCATTTTCGTCATTGGTTATATTGTGTCCTGCCTCGTGCAGAATACCCAGCATATTTTCGCTGTCAACAAGATTTTTGTCACAACCCAGCGAAACAAAAAATATGTTCATTTCATCCTCCGTCATCTTATGCTGTAAAGAAAAACATAGCTTTTTCTGTATTATTTCTGAATCATATGCAGATCAACAACTATTGTATCAGCTTTTTGTAAAAAAAGATACCCCTATTGTATTTCAAAAAATTCCTGCTAATTTCATGACATTATATAAACCGACTTTACCTTGTCATAATAACTTTTCATTCTTTTAATATATCTGTGTCTGCTAAAAGCCAATCTGAAAGGCCTATAGTCACCAACAAAGGTTGAATCAAGAAAACGGTTAATACATTTTATATCCTTGTTGTTGCTGAGCCTGCGAAGGCCCAGTTCAAGGTTTTTCCTTATTCTGTACATTGCCCTGTTTTGATCTATGCCGGTTACCAGTATGCCGTCATTGAATATAAGCTCCTTCACATTCTGATAAGAAAAGCATGCCGGATTGTTGCCCCTGACGTAAAATTCATTCACCATGTCGGCAGCGATCAGAATCGAGCCGTTATAATATAGCCTGCAATTATTCAGAACATACTCCTTCTCAGAAGCATCATCCAGGAGCTTAATCCTGTCAAGATAAAGCTTATAGCCGTCCAGATAATATTCTGCGCTAAAATTACAGGTCATGCTTGCCTTTGCAAGAGGCAATATTCCCAACGCAGCAGGATGGATTATAAACTCCTGTTCTGCAGCGATTATTTTGTACTCTTTATCCTTATATATTATCTTCTGTTCGGAGACCACAAAACCCCTCCCGGCTATACTGATTCCACACAGTTTTTCATTAACATGGCTATAGTCATGGGACCTACTCCTCCAGGAACAGGAGTTATGGCACTTACATGATCTACCACATCGTTATAATCAACGTCGCCGCACAGCTTGTTGTTTTCATCACGATGTATTCCTACATCAATAACCACGGCGCCCTCTTTTACATAATCCTTATTGATAAAACGAGGTTTGCCCATGGCTACAATAAGTATATCCGCCCTTTTGGTCACTTCCTTCAAATTTTTCGTCCTTGAATGGCAGACGGTTACGGTGGCATTTTCCTTAAGCATCAGTAAAGCCATAGGCTTGCCGACGATATTGCTTCTTCCTATTATAACACATTCCTTGCCCTCGATGTCTATACCGGAGCGTTTCAGCAGCTCTATAACACCTGCCGGAGTACAGGACACCATTCCCTTTTGTCCGATACTTAATTTACCGACATTCAAAGGATGAAAGCCATCCACATCCTTGGCTGGGGATATGGCGGCCAGCACCACTTCTTCATCTATATGAGCAGGAAGAGGCAACTGCACCAGGATACCATTTACATCCGTGTCATTATTCAGCTTTTCAACAAGCGCCAACAGTTCCTCCTGGCTGGTTTGTTCAGGAAGCTCATAGGACAACGATCGGATTCCGATGTACTCACATGCCTTTTTCTTATTGGCTACATACACCTTTGATGCCGGATCATCTCCGACCAGCACCACAGCCAGGGTAACCTGTCTGCCCTCTTCCTTCATCTTTTCTACCTTAAGCTTCAATTCGTCCTTAATTTCATTGGATATTTTTTTACCATCAATTATTAAAGCCATAAACTTACACTCCCGTTCAATATATTCATCCCAGGCCAGTAAACACAGCCGGATATTCAACAAGCTTGCTTAGGTAAATTTTTTCATATTACCCAATAATATATCGGGCTGGTAAAATTCGGACATAATTTTGTCCGCCTTTATATATTTTACTGGATTATTGATAATACCACAAGCAATATTTCTGACATTTTCTATATATAGCCATATAAGAGATTTTAACAGAATAAAATGCTGAAAGAAAAAGACCGCGCTTTTACCGTACACAGACTAAAAGCTTCATTCTTTTTCTTTCAGCATATCAACCAATACAGGAGCAGTCATCCAGGGCTTAAGATCGCTTAACCTTTATAGTAATTAATCAGGCAGCCCTTAAGAATAATCTCTCTTTCATCATCTGTCAAATCGCCCAGCTGCAGTATAAATTCCTTCATTCCCTTGTTAACAACATATGCTTTTATTTCGGAAGCTTTATCAATGATGGACTTTCTTATATCCTTTATGAAAATATAATCACCATTAGCAAATGGAAGCTCTCCCTTGTAAATGAAAGGCAACATACCCCAGTTAATAAGGTTGGAGCGATAACGCTTTGTTGCATATTCATGTGCTATATTAGCCAATCCACCAAGTACCTTCTGGCAGCTTGCCGCCTGCTCCCTTGCCGAACCGTCGCCAGGCTTTACTGCAAATATGGTGCTTCCAATCTGCGTTGCCTTAATATCAATGTCAAATTTGCTCCGGATTGCATCATATATATCCTCCAGCTCAGGAAGCGCCTTTAGTATGTCTTCTCCTGCTATCCTGGCCTTTTCAGCCTTCTGTACGGCCTTAGCTCTGCCAACATATGCAGGATCCTTTCTGGATAAGGCGAATTCCGAAAGCTTAAGAGGATTTGATCTGTATGAGCTTGTTTCACCGGAAGGTATAAGTTCGTCTGTGGTAGTCACAGGGTCATGGATTTCTGAAACAACCTTAAGAATAATATCATCTGCCAATTCTGTCATTTCAGGCCAGTCAACTATTCCCGGGCCAAATCTGAGCTCCACCGATGGGTCTGCCTTGCCGACTCCGTTATATACACGATTTTCATATATTCTGCTGTCAAAATAATATTTGGGTCTTGAGAAATTTACATCAATATCCTCAGCAGATGTAAGATAACCTTTGTTAGCCGCTGTAGCAGCAATAGATCTGGCATCCATCAAAGCAACGGATGCTATCTGGCCGTTTGTAATCTTGGACCCTTCTCTGTTGGGGAAGTTTCTTGTGGTATGGCGTATTGAGAAGCCATTATTGGCAGGCACATCTCCTGCTCCGAAGCATGGTCCGCAAAAAGCGGTACGAATGGTTGCTCCGCTGGCCATAAGCTTTGCTATACTGCCGTTTTTAACAAGCTCCATAAATATTGGCTGGCTTGCAGGATAAATACTTAATGAGAATTCGTCATTGCCTATGTATTTCCCATCCAGTATGTCGGCAGCATCACATATGTTTTCATAGCTACCGCCGGCACAGCCGGCTATGGTACCCTGGTCTACATACAGCCTGCCGTTTCTGACCTTATCCTTAAGGCTGAACTTAACATTATTATTGTCCAGGCTCACCAATGCCTTTTTCTCAACCTCATCCAGTATATCATAAAGGTTTGCATTCAGCTCATCTATAGTGTAGACATTGCTGGGATGGAAGGGCATTGCTATCATAGGCTTTATTTGTGACAAATCAACATATACCATGCCATCATAATAAGCAACGGGGGCCGGCTTAAGCTCCTTATAGTCGGAAACCCTGTTGTGGATTTCATAATAATCCTTTACCTGTGAATCAGTTACCCATATGGAGGACAGACATGTCGTTTCGGTGGTCATAACATCAATGCCTATCCTGAAATCAACTGTCAGTTTGTCAATTCCATCGCCCACAAACTCCATAACCTTATTTTTAACATAGCCGTTTGCAAACACCGCCCCAATTATGGCCAGTGCTACGTCCTGAGGACCTACTCCCTTACGAGGGCTTCCTGTCAGATATACTGCTATTACTTCAGGCATATTTATATCATAGGTTTTGTTCAAAAGCTGCTTCACCAGCTCAGGGCCGCCTTCACCAACAGCCATCGTTCCCAATGCACCATACCTGGTATGGCTGTCGCTGCCCAGAATCATCTGACCGCCGGCGGCCAGCATCTCTCTTGCATACTGGTGAATAACAGCCTGATGTGGAGGCACAAATACTCCGCCATATTTTTTGGCACAGGACAGACCAAACATATGATCATCCTCATTAATTGTACCTCCAACTGCGCACAGGCTGTTGTGGCAGTTGGTGAGAACATAAGGTATGGGGAACTCTGTCAGACCACTGGCTCTTGCTGTCTGAATAATTCCCACATAGGTTATGTCATGGGATGTTAATTTATCAAACTTAATCTTTAGCTTTTTATCATCTCCGGAAGTATTGTGGCTGCTTAAAATGCCATAGGCAATGGTTCCCTTTCTTGCTTCATCCTTTGATACACTTTGTCCGGTTTTCGCTGCCAATATGGCAGAGGCATCAGAGGTGTCCTCCACTATTTCAGAACCATTCAGCAAATAAACACCCTTGTCATATAACTTAATCATATCCGTTACCCTTCCTTCTAAATACACAATCAGTCTAAGATAATGTTATCCTTCAGATCGATCTCATATTCCTCGTTGCAGTATATACTGCTGGTTTGGAAAAGGCCGTTACCCGCCTTGATTTTTATGGTTATAATATCAGGATCATCCGTTTTATTGAAGCTGATTTTGATATTACCGTGAAATCTCTGGTTAAAATATCCCACATCGGTAAACATCTCATCATGTCCTGCCAGCTTGAAGGCAACCTCAAGGTTGGATTCTGTGAATTCCAGATCAACAGGCTCCAGGGCTGATTTTAATTTCTTGCCGGCGGCAATTTTTCCTGTCTGCAGCCCGTTATCTACTATACCTTCTTCGTTCACAAAGGATGTTTTAACAAACTCAATATCAATATCTGTGTTATTGGCAATAATCAGCTTGCCATAGCTGCCTTCACGAACTATCAGAAATACAATTACTAATATAATAGCAGCAGCAATAATACCTGCTGTAATTATTTTAGCCTTTGTGTCAAATAATGAATTGATTAGACTTTTTGACTGGGTCTTGTTATTCTTATTTTTTGCCATAATTACTCCTCCACTACGTATGGTTTTCAGACAATCTCTATCATAATATTTAACAGTAAAATAATCAAGACTATTTTATCATGTTTTGCAAATATCATGTAAAAATAAACATCTTAATGAAAAAATATACCACCCTGCTGATGAGTTTATTTTTAAAACATACCAACAGGGTGATTTATCAGTTAAATATGCATATCTTTACTATCCGTACCTTGCTCTGTTTATCTTTGTACTCTTCCCGAGGCATCACCTGCCAGCAAAGCTTCTACCTCTGCCCTCGATACAAGATTGAAATCTCCGGGTATAGTATGCTTCAGCGCTGATGCGGCTACAGCAAACTCAAGGGCCTCCTCCATGGACTTGCCTTCCAGCAGGCCGCAGATCAGTCCACCGGCAAATGCATCCCCTCCGCCAACGCGATCAACTATCCTGATGTTATACTTTCTGGAATGATAGAATTTTTTGCCGTCATATATGCAGCCCGACCAACCGTTATCGGATGCAGAATAACTTTCTCTCAGTGAACTGACAACATATTTGAAGCCGAACTTGTCTACCATCTGCTTAAAGATATCCTGAAAGCCGGCCAGCTCCAGCTCTCCACTGGTTACATCGGTATTGCCTGGCTTAAATCCCAGTACCTTTTCCGCATCCTCTTCATTACCGATACATACATCCACATACTGCATGAGGCCCGTCATAACCTTCTTTGCTTTCTCAGGTGACCAGAGCTTTTTTCTGTAATTAAGATCAACAGATACTGTCAGTCCCTTGCTTTTAGCCGCCTTACATGCCTCTTCGGTAAGAATGGAGGCCTTTTCGCTTAACGCAGGAGTTATACCGGTAAAATGGAACCAGTCTGCGCCATCAAAAATTTTATCGAAATCAAAATCTGATACCTCAGCCTCTGAAATGGCTGAATGTGATCTGTCGTAAATAACATTGGAGGCCCTCATGGAAGCGCCGGTTTCAAGGAAATAAATACCCAGCCTTTCTCCGCCTCTGGCTATATAATCGCAATTTACATTATACTTTCTTAGGGTAGCTATTGCGCTGTCGCCTATAGGATTTTTAGGTACCTTGGTAACAAAATACGAATCATGTCCGTAATTTGCCAAAGATACGGCAACATTGGCTTCACCACCGCCATAGTTGATTTCAAAGCTGTCGGATTGAATAATCCTTTGATAACCGGGTGTTGAGAGCCTCAGCATGATTTCACCCAGCGTAACAACCTTTGCCATCACACTCTCTCCTTTGCTGTACAATATTAAAATGAAGTATAAAACCAAAAAACCGTCAAGTCAATAGTCTGCTTCAAACGGAAATCACAGCAAAAAAAGGTTTATCGCAGTAAAAAAGATTTTATGATATATTCTGTACTTATTTTATCTGATTAGCAAAATTTATTCCAAAGTCATAGAAGGCCTTTATGCCTTCCTCATCAGGAACCCACATACATTTAAGCCCATCATTTATAAGCTTAAAGCCTGCCTTTTTCAATCCTTCCGATATCTGACCGACGGCTTCTCCGCTCCAGCCGTAGCTACCGAAGGCAGCGGCATATTTATTCTTAAATTTCAGACCATAAATCATTTCCAGTAATCCACCTATTGAATGCAGGCAGGCATTATTAACGGTAGGGGCTCCCAGCAGAATTCCCCTTGACTTGAAGATTTCTGTAATAATATCATTTTTATCTTCGACAGAGGAATTCAAAAGCTTAACCGTATAGTCGGGTGCAGCCGTCTTTATTCCCTCTGCTATTGCCTCCGCCATCTTTTTTGTGGCATTCCACATAGTATCATAGATTATGGTAATCTGCTTTTCCTGATAGTCATCTGCCCACTGCAGATACTTTAAAACAATCTGCTCAGGCTTATCTCTCCATATTACTCCGTGGCTGGTGCATATCATATCAAGCGGCAGATTAAAGCTTAAAACCTCATTTATCTTTTTTGTTACCAGCTTTGAAAATGGGGTAAGTATGTTGGCATAATATTTTATTGCTTCCGCTTCCAGCTCACACTTGTCGGCTTTGTCATTGTAAAGGGATTCGGTTGCATAATGCTGTCCAAATGCGTCATTACTGAACAGAATGTTATCCTTTGACATATAAGTAAACATTGAGTCAGGCCAGTGTAGCATGGGGGCTTCTATAAAGGTTAATGTGCAATCACCTATCTCCAGAGTATCGCCGGTTTTTACGGTTACAAAATTCCAGTCCTGATGATACTGTCCCTTAAGCATCTTGGCTCCATTGGCGGTACAATAAACCGGCACATCAGGAATCAGGCGTAGCAGCTCGCTCAGCGCTCCGCTATGATCCGGCTCGGAATGATTTACAATCACATAATCTATATCCTTCAGATCAATTTCCTGCTCAAGCTTGCCAACAAATTCCTTGTCATAGGGTGACCAGACCGTATCAATCAGCACATTTTTCTTGTCTCTAATCAAATATGAATTGTAAGAGGAGCCTCTGCGTACCGAATACTCGTTGCCATGAAAATACTTAAGCTCCCAATCAATCTTGCCTACCCAGGTTACCTTATCCGTTATTTTTATTCCCATTTTTCATCCTCCTGTTTGCTTTGCTTGTTTAATTTCATGACTAAAGTATATAAATATAATTTGCATAAGACTATGATTCAAATCACGCTTTAAAAATTAAATTAATGAGGATAAGAAGGCAGGCGAAGTAATGACAGTTAAGCTAATTCCGGTACTGTATATCTAATACCGGCCACACCATAGCTTAAATATTTCCTTCAGGCAAAATCCAAAATCTATCTTTTTAATATCATATGCCGTATAAATAGGAATTTCTTTATAGGGAATATCATTTATATAATATTTGGCGCTTCCCACAACAGTATTAGCCTTTATAGGGGCTATGAGCTTTTCGGGCAGCTGATATTCAACCCTGACGGTTTCATGCTTGCCTATGAGCATAGTAAGCTCGCTATTATCCGTCATAAGCAGCTGTTCATACCTTTTTTGGCCGTCCTGTACAAAGACAGGATCAAATTCCTTCTTTTCAAATATTTTTTTTAGCTCAAAGTTTTTAATGCCATAATTCATCAATTCCTTTGTATCCGACCATCTGTAATTTTTATGGGGAGGCCAGCCACTGCCCAGGACAACAGAAACAAGCTCCCGATCAGGCTTTTTTATAGCACCAACAAAGCAATAGCCTGCCCCGTTGGTAAAGCCGGTTTTTACTCCGATAGCTCCCTCCATCATATATAGAAACTTATTCTTATTGGTTACGGTAAATCTTCTGCCGCTTTTTATTTCGGAAAATGTATGGCTGGCCGTATTGGTTATTCTGATAAATTCCTCGTTCTTAATGGCGTAACTGGCAATAGTCGCGAGATCTCTGGCTGTAGTATAATGCCCCTGGGCATCCAGGCCGGAGGGAGTAATAAAATTGGTGCTGTAGCAGCCCAGCTCCTTGGCTTTGTCATTCATCATCGTAGCAAAGCCCTCCACAGAGCCTCCCACATGCTCTGCTATTGCCACAGCAGTATCATTATGGCTTTCCAGCATTAGTGAATATAATAAATCCTTCAGATAGTACTGCTCGCCTTTTCTGATATTCAGCTGTACATCAGGCATGGAGGCTGCATAGGAGGAAACCGTTACAATATCATTTGGGTCAGCATTTTCAAGTGCTATAATACAGGTCATGATTTTAGTGGTACTGGCATTTGGAAGCTTTTTATCTCCATTTTCTTCGTACAGTACCCGGTTGTTTTTTGCATCCATCAGCAGGGCGGAAACGGCATAAAGCTTCAGCTTTTCGCTTTCCTTTTCCGCAACTTCATTTATTTCATTGCTTTCTATCCCTTCCTCCGCTTCCAGCAGTCTTTTATATTCTTCATTATTTTGCCTTGCCTGATTATTTTCACGGGTGACCTCTTCCTCCAAATTATTGATTAGTCCTGTGGCATTGACAATCTCATCATATAAGGCCTTTACACTCAATGAATTGAATATGCAGCATAATATCAGAATAAACAGCACTGGCAGATGTATCGGCTTTATTTTCATAATGTTTATCATCCCATTATATTCTTTACAATAAATTTATTGTTGGAACAGCAGAATATTCATGCAGCATGCATTTATAACAGCTAAATAATATGATCTTATCCTTACCCTATAAGCGCAGATTATTCAATTTGACTTTACTAGTAAAAATAATAGAGTTATAATGAATTAGCCTGATATAGGGAGGTGATAATATGGCCGATAATTTAAAGAATCAGAATCATGATGCTGAAAAATTCACTGCTGATGAAGCAGTTGCTGACATATACGACAGTGTATCGGACAAAGCGGATAACGTTTCAGATATAACGGAAAGCATCGCTTCTGCTGACAGTGCTTCAGACAAAGATAAAGATACAAATAGTGAAGATATAAGCAGTGCCGGTATCGGTAACGATTCTGACGGTTCCTCAAAAAAGGCATTGGTATATAAAATTTTACATATATTGTGCGTTATAGGTTTTATAATATTTGGTGCCTTATTTATTGATGAGGTTGTAATCCAGCCGTTAAGGATTAGAAATTCAATAGAAAAAACCAGGGATTTATATAAAGCAAGCATCCCCACTCCAAAACCAAGCATTAAGCCCGAAGCTACTGTAAAGCCCGATGAAGAAACGATTACTTCTGATGCCGAGCCAAGCCAGCCTACTCCGACCCCTGATCCCAATCGTGATGAATTAGGACGGCTGCTTCAGTTTTCAGATCTTTTGGCTGTTAATGAAGATGTAAAGGGCTGGATTACCATTCCCGGCACCAATATAGACTATGTTGTTGTGCAGTCAGGCAAGGATAATCCTGAATATTATCTTGACAAGGATATTTATCACGAATACAGCAAGGCAGGCACCCTCTTTCTTGATGTAAAATGTTCAGTTGAGGATAATACACAAAGCCTCATAATATACGGCCATAATATGGTATCTACACCGGAAAAAATGTTCCGTGATTTAACAAAATATAAGGTAGCTAAGTCAGGTAAAAATAAAGACCAGGTACCAAGTTTTTATAAAAAGCATCCGGTAATAAATTTTGATACCATATATCAGACAGGCCAGTGGAAAATATTCTCAGTTTTTATTACCAACGGTTCCAGCAATAAAAGGGAAGATTTTTTTGATTATACCAGATCGACCTTTAAGGACAGATCCGACTTCCTGAATTATGTTTATCAGCTGAGAATCCGTTCGGAGCTGAATATTGACTGTGTGGACATCACCGATACCGATCAGCTGCTGGTTTTGTCAACCTGTTCGTATGAGGTGGATAACTACAGAACTGTGATTGTTGCCCGCAAGGTCAGGGAGGGTGAAGATCCTGCAGTAGATGTGGAATCGGTAACAGTAAACAAGAATCCCCTGTATCCGGCTTCATACTATTACCGCTATGGAGGTAAGGCACCTAAGCTGCCAGATACCTTTGAAGAAGCAATGGAAAACGGCCTGATTAACTGGTACACACCACCTGAGCTGCTAGAGGAAAGAATGAAGCAGGCCGGTTCTGCTTTTAAGGCTGAAAGCAATAAGGCTGAGGCTAATGAGGACAAGATAGCAGACGACACCAATAAAACAGAGTCCGAAGTAAGCGACACCAATAAAGTAGAGGCTGAGCAAACAGAAAGCAAAAAAACTGAAGCAGGAGGAAATAAAGCTGATAAAGCAGTGTCCAAAGGAAATAAAACTGATAAGAAGGCGACTGAAAAAAATAAGACCGATAAAACCATCACAGAAGAAGATAAAGCCGAGACTGATGGAGATACGACTAATAAGTCAGAGACTAAATCCGATAAAAATAAAAAGTCAAAAACTGAAACAGCAGAAACAAAGCAAAATACATCTAAGACAAAAAAGACTGAAGCAAATGAGGCTGTCGGTACAGAATCTGATGATATCAGCAATAATGAGGCATCAAATGCTTCAAATGAAGAAGTTGCCAAAGTAAATGATATGGGTATTAGCAATGATAGCGATAACCAGGATTCTGCCAATCCTGAGATAACACCGGTACCGGAAGAAGCTGATGCATCGGTCGAAATTAATGATTAGCAATCCTTGTCTTTTTTGCCTGAAGAGGGGGTTTTTTGATCTTATTTAAAGCCTTCCCTTAAAATCCTCATAGCCAAATTGCCTGATTATTTTCAGGCCTTCTTTTTCCGTATTATAAATTATTGCAGGAAGGTTTATGCCATTGAAGGTATTATTTTTAACCATCGAATAGATTGCCATATCACAAAATACCAGCCTGTCCCCTACCTTAAGCGGCTTTCGGAAAGAATAATCTCCTATCACATCTCCGGCCAGACAGGTTGGGCCACCAAGGCGATAGGTATATGGATACTCTCCTGGCTCACCTGAACCTATAATCTTTGGCCTGTAAGGCATCTCTATAACATCCGGCATATGGCAGCTGGCGGATGTGTCCAGAATAGCCAGCTGCATGTCGTTTTCACCCAGCTCCAGAACCGTGCTGACCAGATATCCGGCATTAAGGGCCACAGCCTCACCCGGCTCAAGATACACCTCCAGCCGATATTTATCCTGTATATATCTGATGCAGCTCACCAGGGTTTCTATATCATAATCATCCCTGGTTATATGATGGCCGCCGCCAAAATTAAGCCATTTCATCTTCGGCAACAGATGGCCGAACTTCTCCTCCACCACCGCAAGAGTCCGCTCCAGCACATCCGAATTCTGTTCGCACATCGTATGAAAGTGCAGCCCATCTATACCATCAAGCTCAGCTTCATTAAGCTGCGAGGCTTTAATGCCGAAACGGGAGCCGGCTATACAGGGATTGTATATGGCTGTTTCTATCTCCGAATACTCAGGATTGATACGGAGACCACATGATACCTTTTTTGCCGAGGCCTTAACCTTCTCCTTGTATCTCTTCCACTGATTTATAGAGTTAAAAACTATATGGTCACATATGGACAAAATTTCATCAAATTCGTCCTCCCTGTAAGCAGGCGAGAATATATGAACCTCCTTGCCCATTTCTTCATAGCCCAGCCTGGCTTCAAAGAGGGAGCTGGCAGTTGTACCGCTCAGATACTTACCTATCAGAGGATAAGTACTGTACATGCTGAAGGCCTTCTGGGCCAGCAGGATCTTGCAGCCTGTCCTGTCGATTACGGACTTTAAAATCTCGCAGTTTTTCCTTAACAGCCTTTCCTCCACCACATAAGCCGGAGTCGGGACTTTTTTTATATCAAAGTACATATTCATCATCATTCCTATTTATACTTTTATTATATGCCGTAAAATTTTAGCGCGACTTAGTCCACCAGCTCCGGATCAAAGCTTTCCTTCCATGGCAGGCCCCATTTGCCCAAGGCTTCCATGAACGGATCCGGATCAAATTCCTCTACATTATATACTCCAGGCTTCTTCCATTTGCCGGTGAGTACCATCATTGCACCAATCATGGCAGGAACGCCGGTTGTATATGAAATGGCCTGGGAGCCAACCTCCTTGTAGCATTCCTGATGATCGCATACATTATATACATAATATTTTACCGGCTTGCCATCCTTCACTCCGGTAAATATACAGCCGATGTTGGTCTTACCCTTTGTGCGGGGACCCAAAGATGCCGGATCGGGCAATAAGGCTTTTAAAAATTGCAGAGGAACAATCTTATGCCCCTCATAATCAATAGGCTCAATTGAGGTCATGCCTACATTTTGCAGCACCCTAAGGTGGGTCAGGTAATTCTGTGAGAAGGTCATGAAGAAACGTATTCTCTTAATTCCCGGTATGTTGATTGCCAGTGATTCAAGCTCCTCATGATACATAAGATACATATCTTTTGGGCCTATTTCAGGGAAATTATATACCCTCTTTATTTCAAGCGGCCCTGTCTCATGAAATTCGCCATTCTCATAATATCTGCCAGGAGCCGTAACCTCGCGGATATTGATTTCGGGATTGAAATTGGTGGCAAAGGGATAACCGTGGTCACCGGCATTGCAGTCCAGTATGTCAATGGTATGAATCTCGTCAAAATAATGTTTCAGGGCATAAGCTGAAAAGACACCGGTAACTCCGGGATCAAAGCCACAGCCAAGAACAGCGGTTATGCCAGCCTCCCTGAAGCGATCACGGTAGGCCCACTGCCATTTGTATTCAAATTTTGCAGTATCCTTTGGCTCATAATTTGCCGTATCAAGATAATGGGTTTTTGTAGCAAGGCATGCGTCCATTATGCTTAAATCCTGATAAGGAAGAGCCACGTTAATGACGATATCCGGCTTATAATCATTTATAAGCTTAATAAGGTCCTCTGTTATGTCAGCATCAACCTGTGCTGTAGTAACAACTGTCTTATAGCCCTTAGCCTCCACCTGTGCCTTTAGTGCATCGCACTTGGACTTGGTTCTGCTGGCTATGCAGATCTCCTTAAAAACCTCTGAATTCTGGCAGCATTTGTGAACAACCACACCGGCTACGCCGCCGGCACCAATAATTAATGCTCTGCTCATAATCATACTCCTCCTAATTTAGTAATCACTCAGGCACCTTATCAACTGTGTATATTCCGATAACAGCTCCTGTCCTTACATCTGCAACAGCATTTCCCGCAGCAGCTTGCAGGCTACTGCAGTAGATACACCGCTCTGATCATAAACCGGCGACAGTTCTGTAATATCAGCGGCAACGATATTCAGTGTAAACACCTTGTTTAAAGCTGCAAGCAGCTCACTAAAGCCTATACCTCCTGCTTCAGGCGTACCGGTTCCGGGAAATACCGAAGGGTCAAGGACATCAAGATCAATCGTTAGATAAACCGGCTTATTCCGTAATATTTCAATAACCGCATCAAGCCTGTCCAAATTGAACCTCTGCATAAATACATGATCCTTAGCCCATTCAAATTCTTCTCTGTCACCGCTTCTTATTCCGAACTGATAGATTCTGTCATCACCGATAATGTCATGGCAGCGTCTCATAACACAGGCATGTGAAAGCTTTTCGCCTAGATATTCATTTCTCAAATCGGCGTGGGCGTCAAAATGCACTATATGAACACCCGGAAATTTCTTTGCCACAGCTCTGACACAGCCCAGAGTAACAAGGTGTTCCCCACCTATCATAAGAGGCTTTTTATTATCCTCCAGGATCATGCCTGTCATACCTTCTACTGCCTCTAAAACCTTTTCAGTATTGCCAAAGCCGATTTCCAGATCACCTGCATCAAATACCTTAATATCCAACAAATCCTTGTCAAGATATGGACTGTAGGTTTCTATTCCATAGCTTTCATTGCGGATGGCTGCACTGGCAAATCTGGTGCCGGGTCTGTACGAGGTGGTCCCGTCAAAGGGTACACCGAATATAACAATATGACTGCTCTCATAATCACTGTCACAGCCTATAAAGGTGTGTATATTTTTATTCATTACAGCTTAACAGCTCCTTTACATAATTAGGGAGTGCAAAACACCCAAGGTGAAGTTCCGTATTATAGTATTTGGTTTTTATGCCAAGCCCATTCCACCTAGCTGCCTGCAAATCCTTAATCGGATCATAATACTTCGATGCATATCCAAACAGCCAGTGGCCTGAAGGATATGTTGGAATGTGAGCCTGATATACATATACCTTGGGGAATATTTCCTTCAGCATATGCTGTACATGCCTCATTTTGTCAACATATTCATCATAAAAGGTGCTTTCATGCTGGTTAACCAGTATCCCCCTGTCATTTAGGGCCTTATAGCAGTTGCCGTAGAATTCCCTGGTAAACAAGCCCTCGCCCGGTCCAAAGGGATCAGTAGAATCCACCAATATTAAATCATATTCGTTTTGCTTGCGGCGTACGAATTTAAGACCATCCTCAAAATAAAGGTGTACCCTGGGATCATCAAAGCTGCAGGCGGTTCTGGGCAAATGCTGCTTGCAGGCCTCTACAACCATGGGATCAATTTCTACCATATCTATATGCTCTATAGTGGAATATCTGCAAAGCTCTCTAATTGAGCCCCCGTCTCCCGCACCGATAACTAGAATCCTTTTTGCATCGGGATTAACCGCCATAGATACATGCACAATCATGTCATGATATATAAATTCATCCTTTTCGGTTACCATTAAATAACCGTCAAGAACCAGTACACGGCCGAATTCAAATGTATCCATTATAACAACATGCTGATAATCACTCTTTTTGTTAAACAGCTCTTCCTTTACCTTTATTGAAAACTTTGCATATTGGGAATGATACTCAGAAAACCATAATTCCATAGACTTATCACACCTTTCTTTATGCTCGTTATAAATAGCAATCCGGCTAAAAATCAATAATGTTGATATACTCTATATTCATATCCTTGGGACCTGTGATAGAGCTTCCCTTTTCCTTAGCATACCTGATATATTCAACTATCTCCTTGGTTATACGTTCGCCGGGGGCCAGGATCGGAATACCGGGCGGATAACACATGACGAATTCTCCGGCTATATGACCGATACTATCCTCCAGCAGTACCGATTTCTTGTCATGATAAAACGCCTTCTGAGGTGTGAAAACAACTTCGGGCTCAATATATTCATGGCTTAACATTCCAACCCTTTCTTTTCCATAAATCCGCTTAATCTCCGATAAAGCCGATATCAGACGCTCTATTTCAAAAAGCCGGTCTCCGGCGGATATTACAGCAAGAAAATTGCCGATATCCCCAAATTCCAGCTGTATATCATATTCGTCCCTTAAAAGATCATACACCTCAATTCCGGCAAGTCCGATTTCAATTGTATTGACAGACAGCTTAGTCCGATCAAAATCAAAAGTAGCATTCTTGTCCACTATCTCTGTCGAAAATGCATAATAACCTCCCAGCCTGTTAATTTCTCCTCTTGCATATTCAGACAGCTCAAGTATTTTTCTTACTACCTCTTTGCCATTGAAATACATGTACTTGCGGGCAATATCCAGTGAAGCCATCAGCAAATATGAGCCGCTGGTGGTTTGGGTCAGATTTATTATCTGCCTTACATAGCTGGGATCAATATCATTATTGCACAACAGGAAGGAGCTCTGGGTCAGAGAACCACCGGTTTTATGCATACTTACAGCCGACATGTCGGCCCCTGCATCCATTGCGCTTATCGGAAGCCCATCCCCAAAGTAAAAATGCGCTCCATGTGCTTCATCCACCAATACCTTCATATTATGCTGATGAGCTAATTTAACTATTTGGGGCAAATTCGAGCATATTCCATAATAGGTAGGATTGTTGACCATAACCGCCTTTGCATCAGGATTGGCCTCTATAGCAGCCTCAAGCTCCTCCATAGGCATTCCAAGAGGTATACCAAGCCTTTCATTTACTCCTGGGTTTACATAGACAGGTATGGCACCACACACTACCAGCGCATTGATAGAGCTTCTGTGGACATTTCTGGGCATAATTATTTTATCACCGGCCTTGCAGGTAGACATTATCATAGCCTGTACTGCCGATGTGGTTCCATTAACCATCAAAAATGCGGCTTTTGCCCTAAAAGCTTCGGCGGCCAGTTCTTCTGCCGCTTTAATGACACCGACCGGATGAATCAGATTATCGAGAGGTTTCATGGAATTTACATCTGTTTTTAGGCAGTCCACTCCCAAAAAAGCAGTGAGCTCCGGAATTCCGCGCTCACCCTTGTGTCCCGGTACGTCAAAATGAACGGTACGGTTCTTTCTAAGTTTCATCAACGCCTCATGAATCGGCGTATTTTGCTGTGTATAATTCATTTTGCGCTATCCATACCTTTCATTGATAAATATTCATTCCACTGAAAATTTCAATCATTTCCTTACGAAGACTGTCGATAATTTCAAGTCTTTGCCTGGGAGGCAGCTCATATACGTCCTTGTTGAAAAGATAATTTTGAAGCTCTATTTCCTTTATCAGCATTTTTGTGTGGAAAATATTGGACTGGTATACATTTACATCTATTGCATCATATTTCTTTAGGGTTTCTTCAGAAATATAATCCTGTATGGAGCTTATATCATGATCTATAAAATACTTTCTGCCCTGCATATCCCTGGTGAAGCCTCTTATACGGTAATCTATGGTAATAATATCGGAATCAAAGCTTTCGATCAGATAGTCAAGCGCTTTTAGTGGCGATATTTCACCACAGGTGGATACATCAATGTCAACCCTGAAGGTTGAAATAGAATTGTCCGGATGATGTTCGGGAAAAGTATGGACAGTAACATGGCTTTTATCAAGGTGCGCACTAACATTTCTGCCGGGATGGATGAATTTACCCTGATTGCAGGACTCATCAATTTTATCGTCAGCTATAGAATCCTCAGCGATTAAAATATTTACCGATGCTCCCTGCGGCTCATAATCCTGTTTCGATATGTTCAAAATATGTGCCCCTATCATTTCTGTTACATCAATAAGTATCTTGGTCAGGCGCTCCGAATTGTACTGCTCGTCAATATAAGCAATGTAGTCTCTTTTCTCCCTCTCACTTTTTGCATAGCACACATCATAAATGTTAAAGCTTAGCGTCTTTGTGAGGTTGTTAAAGCCATACAGTTTAAGCTTCTTTTCCAACCCAAACATCACAACCTTTCCTTGAGTATTTTGCTGTTAATTGCAACCATTGACAAAAGCTGAAAAAACTGTCCTCAAGAGAAAAACACGTATAAAAATCAAATTCCTATATAACAGCATGGACTATTATACATAATAGTATTCCATATTGCAAGCATTATTTTTACTATAATTAAACTCAGGGTTTAGTATTACTGTTACTTTTGGTGTGATATAAAGCATGTTTGAAAAAACATGCATAAAGTTAAAATTTTGTATAATATAGAATAATGTATGATATTAAGACAAGTACAGGCAGTTACCATATTAATATATTTTGCCTTAAAGCTTCAATAAAAGGTTTATGTTTTTTTTTGCTTTTTGTCGATTCGGACATGCTTTATCACTCACAGGATGCCTGAACTAAATTTTATAATGTAGTAAAAGAAGGGCTTTTACAAAATAGCTGATTTCGCTATTGAGCAAAAGCCCTTTTTTGCTTTTATCACTTTTTTATAATTTATATAAACAATTTATTCAAGACTAAACCAGAGTACCGGCCTTATGGCAAGCTTGTCACTGTTGACCTCATATCCATTCTCCATGATAGTTTTATCTGCTGAAATAAAGGCTGCTTTATTTGAACTGCTTCCGGGGCTACGAAGCCAGATATTGTGATCCGATTCAGGAATTATATCTGCATATTTTAAAGCTTCTTCGATACTAAGAATAAAGATATAATCCCTGGTGCTCCTACCGGCTTCTGCAGCGTTTGATGGATTAGCCGGATTTTCCACATCAGCCGGTACAATATTTTTTCGCTCTTCGGATGAAAAGCTGTTATTATAAAAGTCGGAGTTCAGCCACGCACGAAGTGTTGACTCTTCCCATGTAACCTCCTTCAGGCTGTCATTATAGGGAATACCGGCTATTGATGTCTTTTTCATTAACAAGGCCTTGTTATTAACTATATCGAGTATTAGCCAGTCATATTTGCCAAGCCGTACAGTACTTTTTACTGAGCTGTTTTTAATTATAAGCTTTTCTATATCCGCTTTTAGCTTTTGACTGTCCTTATACTCTCCTGCAGCCTCCATAGCCTTTAGGGCTTCCTTATAGCTTTCTTCCTTCATCAGCCGGATGCCCTTTTTATATTGGGCCTCTCTTATTTTTTCATCAGAATCATGAAAGCTTCCAAGCTCTTTATATATCTTTATTGCCGAATCATATGAACCGGTATATACAAGCATATTTGCCAGCCTGTATCTCGCATAAGGTGTTCTGGAAAAAATAATTGCCGATATTATAAGCAGGACTAAAATTGACATCAGGACAATTCTTCTGATAGTTAGCCTTTTTTCAAGTCTGGCTGCCAGCAGCTCACACTCGGCTGCAAGCTCATCTGCATCAAGATAACCGGAGAGCTTGCGAAATTCCACGGCTGCCAGCTTGTAATCCTCCGGTTTTGCGGCCTTATTTTTTAAATTGACCGCTGATTCATATATTTGCTGCTTTATCAGTTTTTTGGTTTTCTTGGCCTTCTTTCTGCATTTTTCCGCCAGCTCCTGGGAGTTTTTATAATCCTTCAGCTTATCAAACTGCTTGGCTAAATACTTATACATCTCAACCCGGCTGCTGCATATGGCCATTGTTTTTGTAGTTTTCATCATCCGCTTCAGCTTTTTATAGGTTTGTCCCTTAGTTAACTTAGCCTTTACGACTTTTTTTCCGGGCTCAGTATCTGCAGCAAAATCAGGCTCATCAGCATCTGTAGCAGCATTATCTGGTTCTGAACCGGAATAGGCAGCCGGCTTATTCTCATCAATATTTGCCTGTATGTCCGGCTCTTTTACCATATCATTGCTTATGTCATTATTATTTAAGATACTTTGCTCATCATTTACATTCCTGTTTTCTTCCATAGCATTCTCCAAATCAATATAATTTTGCCGGCTTTATATATCCAGCTTCAGCTGGATCTCCTCCTCAGCCTCCAGCCTGAAATCTTCAAGCTTCTCCGGATTGATTGCCGGCAGCGCATCAAGCGATTTCAGTCCAAAGCATCGCAAGAATTCCTCTGTTGTTCCGAATAGCAAGGGTCTGCCGGGAGCGTCCAGTCTGCCCAGCTCACAAACAAGATTGTATTCTATCAGCTTATTTACTGCATGGTCCGATTTTACACCTCTTATGGCTTCTATCTGAAGCTTGGTTATCGGTTGCTTGTATGCAATTATACTTAAGGTCTCAAGGAGAGTATCTGTAAGTACGTATTTTTTTGGAATATGTGTTATTTTTACGATTGAATCATACATTTCGGGCTTGGTACACAGCTGATATGCCCCATCCAGCTGAATGATATGTATTCCTCGGTCCTCACTGTCATATTTATCTGCCATATTATTGATTATTTTTCTCGTGGTTTCTTCATCCTGTCCTATGGCAGCCGCTATCCTGCTCAGCTCAACAGCCTCTCCCATCGAAAACAGGATTGCTTCAATCCGAGCCTCAAGATGCTCCAGTTTCATCAAAAGCCTGCCTCCTCCATCTGTATTATATCATCAGCCAGATAAACTATATTGATATCATCAAACAATTTCTCCTGCTCAATTTTTATTCTGCCAATCCTGATTAACTCAAGAATGCATAGGAAACTCACAATGACATCCATCCGGCTATGCCGGGCTTTAATCAGCTCCCGGAAGGAAAATTTCCTCTGGACAAGGCCGTATTCCTGGATCTCTACAAATCTCTCGGAAATATTAACCTCTTCCTTTTCTATTTTGCCAAATTTGCTGCGGATAGGGTCAATTTTATCAATTTGCTTTTTTACGATAGATTTATATATTTCGTACAGCTTAGCCAGGGTAAGTCCGTCAAGCAACTCCTCAACTGGTATTTCCTCCTTGTAATCAAGTATCTCCTTAGGAATAGATGGAGCTCTGAATACCACACGTGCCGCATCCTGCTGCTTGTCCTTAAGCTCTTCGGCAGCATATTTATACATCTTGTATTCCAGAAGACGTTCAACAAGCTCCTGTCTTGGATCTGCGCTTTCCTCCTCCTCGGTTTCCGGTGCAGGCAGCAGCATTCTTGATTTTATATTTACCAGTGTTGCCGCCATGACCAGAAATTCACTCATTATATCCAGATTTTTGGCTTCCATCCGTCGGATATAATCAAGATATTGCTCTGTTATTAATGCTATAGGTATATCATAAATATTAATTTTATTCTTATCAATCAAATGAAGCAATAAATCAAGAGGACCTTCAAAAGCCTCCAGCTTAATCGGTATACTCATATTATCCCTTTCATTATTATGGATATAGTCAGGCTTTATCATCAGCCTTTGTCTTCAGCTCTATATAGACTATCTCAGGTATATTGAACAGTCTGGGCATATATGAATGAGTTCCCAATCCGCGTGAAACAATCATATATTTATTATTTTCCTCAAAGCAGCCTGAATAATATTTTGGAAAAAACCTTACCTGAGGCGATATAACTCCTCCGAGTCCGGGAAGCCTCATCAAACCACCGTGCAGATGGCCTGAAACGGTCAGATCCGCTCCCCAGCGGGCATATTCATGAAAATGCTCCGGATTATGTGCAATCAACAGCCTGAAATAATTATTGTTAGTATTGCCAAGCAGGGAAGTCAGATATTCCCTCTTCATAACCGGTATCCTTCGCTTCCTGAAAAACTCTTCTCCTATTGTCACACCATATATGCTTATTTTTGATTTATTTTTGTGATAAAATGCAACAGTGTTATCAAGAATTTCTATATTCAGCTTTTTCAGCCGGTCCTTAAATTCGCTCCATGCAGCATAAAGCTCCTTATCCCGGGGCCGCTCTGAATTTTTATATTGCTCAAGGGTTTGCTCATGATTGCCATAGGCATAATATATCCTGTATTTACCTGACAGGTATTCAAGCAGCCTATAGGCATGCGAGGGATATGCCTTTTTATTCTTATCCACAAGATCTCCGGCTACAAGAATAAAATCAGGAGACAACCGGTCTATGGCCATTGCCAGCCTTGTATTATCCCTGCCAAAGCTTGCGTCATGCAGATCGGCCAGAACCACAAAGCTCGTGCCAGGCATATTCTCCGGCAGTCTGTCCGAGGTAATATTGTATCTTGAAACAGTAAAGAATTTCTGCTCAATCGCAGACCATATTAAGAGTATTATAATAACAATTAAAATTCCCAGTAATACCAGTAATATATTCATTAATTTAATCACAAACTTTCTTCATACATTAAATGCACTTGGGGTATATTGCAAAACGTTCATAATGATGCTATCTGCTTGTCCTGCCATACAAACCCTATTATAATATACTAATAAGCGTCTTAAGTGTCAATAAGCGATAAGCTGCCCCTGATGAAATTACTATACCTGGAAGCATTAAAATAGGGATTTCAGCTTTAACTGAAATCCCGGCATGAATACCTCACTTTCAGGTCGGTCATTTATTTGTAGGCACAAAAGAAGCGCTTAAGCACCTTGATGAAGCAATCCTTATAGCCTGCCTTATCTACTGCTTCAGATGCAACAATATCTATTCTTCCTATTTCTTCATTCTGATAATAATACACCACTTCTCCGATTTTAGCTTTTGCTTCTACCGGGGCCTCCACCTTTTCGTTCAGAACAAGCTCCTTTCTGATTTCCTCCGGACTTCTTCCCTTTACGCATAGATATGAAAATTTACCCGCCGGCTCACCCTGGACAGTATCCGCTACTCCCCTGACAACCTTAACCGGGTTAATTGTAATATCCTTATTTTCATCAACATAAATGCTGTAATTGGCAAAGCCATAGTTGAGCAGCTTGGCAGCCTCTGCAAATCGGGTTTTTGTATCCGGAGCTGCCATAATTACTGCAATCAGATCCATATTGTTTCTTCTGGCTGTAGCGGACAGGCAATACTTGGCTAGGCTTGTAGAACCGGTTTTAAGCCCGGTTATTCCCTGATAGAATCTCACCAGCTTGTTGGTATTGCTTAAGCCAAATTCAGATTGCCCTCTTTTTGTAGTATGTATGATGGTGTCCATCCAGATGGTGGCATAATTGCTGACCTCAGGGTGCTTTGTAATAAGCTCTCTGGACATCAGAGCCACATCATAGGCGGATGAATAATGATTATCGTCGTCCAGTCCGGTACAGTTGACAAAATTAGTGTTATTCATCCCCAGCTCCTTTGCCCGCTTGTTCATCCTTGCCACGAATTCCTCTTCGGAACCGCAAATTAGCTCAGCCATGGCAACAGAGGCATCATTTGCGCTTGCCACACTGATACATTTTATCATGGTTTCAACCGTCTGAACCTCAAAGGGCTCCAGGTAAACCTGGGAACCTCCCATACTTGCCGCATATTCGCTTACGCTGACCTCATCCGTCAGCTTAATCTGACCGGCATCAAGGGCTTCAAATATAAGCAGCAGGGTCATTATCTTGGTAATGCTGGCAGGCTTTAGGCGCTCATCCTTGTTTTTTTCATAGATGATGGTCCCTGTCGAGCCTTCCATCAGCACAGCCGAAGGTGAGCTTATGTTTAACTGGACATCCTGTGCCCCGGCTACCGCTACTGCTTCTCCTTCCATTTCAGGTGATGTATTAAGAAGCTTTGCATAGCCCGGAGCAGGATACAGCAAGATAAAGAACACAGAACACAATAATATAAGCGATATTATCCTCTTCAATTTGACCTCCATGAGGCTTGCGCATATCTAATCAGAGCCCTCTGATCAGATGCATGCCTTGTATACAGAATTCTATTATAATTTTAATCAAGCCCTGCCGATTTTAGACCAGGTTATTCAAAATATAATATGAATTCTGCATATCTTGAGTCTGATATTCAGGTTATATTTTGTCAATTTACAATTACCTCGGTTTTTAGCACTCTCCCTTTAACTTTGGCATAAATGGTTGCCCTGCCTTTTCCTTTGGCCTTTACCCTGCCAAACATATTGACAGTTGCTACCTTCTTGTCGCTGCTTTTATAGCTGACCGGTGCTATAATTCCACGAACTCTGAGTCTGTAGCTTTTTCCTGCCGCAAGGTTAAGCTTCTTTTTATTGATATCTAATACATGCACCAGACAACGGAACTGTTTGTCGCCGCTTTTTGCTATGATATAGGTTTTTCCCGGTTTGTAAGCCTTTACAATTCCGACAAAATTAACATCAGCTACATTAAAATTTGTTGAGACAAATTCAACCCTGTCCTTGCTGCCAAAAGTAAGTAGCCTGTGCTCCTCACCCACCAGCAGATAAAGCCTGCTTTTATTAAGATGAAATGAAAAAGGCAGGATTAGTCTTCTTCTGTAAAATAGGGATGTGTTGCTGTAAATATAGTTAACTGCCAGTAATAATATAATTATGATGATAACAAATTTATAGATCCTGAAAATAACAGGCTGTTTGTCCTTTTTGCAATGCCTCTTCATAATCGGATATACCTTCCTGCAGATAAAAGCTTCGGTTTATATATTTTATGAAGACAGCCATAAAAAGATAATAAAGTATTATAAACAGCCTGATATCATTATTCTAAACTTATTCGCCTTAGCTAGTTTAGCTCCTCTACCCCGTTGCTAGTTACTATGGCATAAACATGCTTCTGCTTATTTGGCTGCCTTGTCTGTATGGTAAATGCCTTTCTTAAGCGCTCGCTTGCCTGCACAAGCCTGTTTTGATCATTGGCATACAATCTGGCAAGAATGTCTCCGGCTTTAACCCTATCCCCCAGCTTCTTCCTGATAATAATTCCGACAGTCAGATCTATAATACTATCCTTTGTTTCTCTTCCGCCACCAAGCAACAGGGATGCCATTCCAACCTCATCGGTCCGGATACTGGAAACATAGCCGTCCGACTCTGCAGTGATGTCATATGTCAGGCTTGCCTTATCAAATTTGTCGGTATTGTATACATAGCTGCTGTCCCCACCCTGAGCGGCTATAAATTCCGCAAACTTGTTCAGCGCTCTCTTATCCTCTATTGTTTTAAGAAGCATTTGCTTTGCGCTGCAGGTATCAGGCGCAGCTCCGGCACCAACCAGCATCAGGGATGCCAGAGCCAGGCTGACCTCCAGCAAATCCTCCGGCCCCTTCCCATTCAGTGTATCAATTGCTTCAATTACCTCAAGGGTATTGCCAACCGCATAGCCCAATGGCTGATTCATGTCCGTAATTACCGCATAGGTTTTTTTACCGGCGATAGTACCTATTTGAACCATTTCCTTTGCAAGGGCAAGAGAATCCTCGTAGCTTTTCATAAAGGCGCCGCTGCCGGTTTTTACATCAAGCACTATTACATCTGAGCCGGCCGCCAGCTTCTTGCTCATGATGCTGCTGGCTATCAGGGAAATATTATCAACAGTTGCCGTTACATCCCGAAGGGCATATATTTTTTGTCAGCGGGAGCCAAATTGGCTGTTTGTCCAACTATTGCCAGCTTAATTCTGTTTACATTGCCTATAAACTGCTCTGTTGATATGCCGGTAGAAAAGCCCGGAAAGCTTTCCAGCTTATCAATGGTTCCTCCGGTATGCCCCAATCCCCGTCCTGACATCTTGGCCACCGGAACACCCAGTGCTGCAACCATGGGACTAAGCACCAGCGAGGTCTTATCTCCAACCCCTCCTGTACTGTGCTTGTCAACCTTAATTCCGTCTATAGCCGATAAATCCAGTATATCACCGCTGCGTGCCATTGACATGGTGAGGGCAGCGGTTTCCTCATGATCCATTCCATTTATGCAGACAGCCATTAGAAAGGCTGCCATCTGATAATCCGGTATCTTGCCATTGGTGAAGTTTTCCACCAAATAATCAATTTCTTCCCTGCTCAAGCGTTCCTTCCTTTTCTTTTTATTTATGATATCATACATTTTCATAACAACTACCTGCCTTTCCTTTTAAGCATGAGATTGGACCTTATCAATATTATACATTATTCCGGAGAAAATTCATATTTATGAATCCAGGCTTGTAAAATATCGCATCTTTGCAATACTTTAAAATCATTTCAGCAATTTGCCGGCATCAACCATATATTCATGGGAGACATGCAACATCATGACGAACTTTTACAACTTTTACACTTTAAACAAATAAACTGTTGACGAAGATTCCAAAAAGGGATAAAATAATACAACTAATACAAGTAAAGCGAGGTAGATATCAGAGATGAGTTTTACATTCGTAAAGGAAGTTATTTCTCCGGAGGAGCTGGTAAAAGCCTTCCCATTGCCGGCAAGGGACGTACTGATTAAGAAGGAACGTGACAAGCAGATTAAGGATGTCTTTACCGGTGCTTCCGACAAATTTCTCGTGATTATCGGACCATGCTCGGCAGACAACGAGGACGCGGTCTGCGATTATATATCAAGATTGGCCAAGGTACAGGAAAAGGTAAAGGACAGGCTTATTCTTATACCTAGAATATATACCAACAAACCCAGAACAACAGGCGAAGGCTACAAGGGTATTGTACATCAGCCCGATCCTGAGAAGGAGCCGGATTTGGCCGAAGGCCTTATAGCAATGAGGAAAATGCATCTTCGTGCAATTGCCGAATCGGGTCTGACAGCTGCAGATGAAATGCTCTATCCTGAAAACTGGCCTTATGTAGAGGATATCCTCTCCTATGTTGCAGTTGGAGCCCGTTCTGTTGAAAATCAGCAGCACAGGCTTACCGTAAGCGGCATGGATGTACCTGTTGGCATGAAAAATCCAACTAGCGGCGATTTATCGGTTATGCTTAACTCAATAGTAGCAGCCCAGGCCAGCCATACCTTCCTCTATCGCAAATGGGAAGTAAAGACCAGCGGCAATCCTCTTGCCCATGCAATTTTACGTGGAGCAGTCAACAAGCATGGCCAATGCATTCCCAATTACCATTACGAGGATCTTCATTTATGCGTTTCCTTGTACAATGAGCGTGACCTTGCCAATCCGGCAATAATAGTCGATGCCAACCATGCTAATTCAAATAAGCAATTTAAAGAGCAAATCCGTATTGTCAAGGAGGTTCTCCATAGCCGCAGGGTATCTCAGGAGATTGCTGCAATGGTCAAGGGTGTTATGATCGAAAGCTATATCGAAGAAGGTAACCGCAAGGTAAGCGAACATATATATGGCAAATCCATAACAGATCCCTGCCTTGGCTGGAAAGATTCCGAGAAGCTGATTTATACAATAGCAGACAGCCTGTAAGAAAAAAGAGAAGTCGTCATATGGGCAAATATGAAGACTTCTCTATCTTTGTTATATATAATTTTATAATACCATGCTTATAATAGTATACCAAGCTTATAATATTCTCCCGTTCATGCCCGGGGATGGGTTCTCATATAAACCTCCCTGCTGTTTTTATAGCCCGAGGTCATATATATCTGAGTGCTCGATATGTCACTGTGGCCCAAAAATTCCTGAACACTGCCTAAATCGGCTCCGTTATCCAGCATATGGGCAGCAAAGGAATGTCGGATTGAATTGGGATTGACATCCGTTATGCCGGCAGCATCGGCATAATATTTAATGATCTTCCACAAGCCCTGCCTGCTTATGGCTTTACCTGATGAATTAAGGAAAAGGATGTCACTCTTGTTTTTGTCATAATACTTTGATCTTATATTCAGATAATCCTGCAGCGCTTTTTTGGCTGAATTTCCGAAGGGAATTATTCTTTCCCTGTATTCCCTGCAGATTATGTAGCGGGCGCTCATATTTATATCCGAGAGTCTGATGGATATTAACTCAGAAACCTTTATGCCGGTAGCATACATAAGCTCCAGTATCGCCTTGTCCCTAATGCCTTTATGGCTTTTAGTGTCAGGCTGCTCCAGTAGTTTATTTATCATATCTGTATCCAGAACCTGTGGTACTTTTTTTCTGACCGGAGGAGGTTTAATTCTCTCGGATGGATCGGTTAATATTATCTGATGCTTTATCAGATAAAGGATAAAGGCCTTGACCGCAGCAATATTTCTGCTGATTGATGACGGTGACAAGCCTTCATTTTCAAGGGCAAGCAGATATGATTTCAGGTTTGTCTCACTGATTTTAGTGACACTTTCTATGCCCTGCCTGATACAAAAGCTATGCAGCTTTTTCAAATCATTCATATAGGCCTGCAGGGTATTTTCTGATGCGTCCTTGACATCCCTCATATAGGAAATAAAATCATTAATGAGTTGCTCCATACACTTCCTCCCTTATCACTAAAATCAGTAAATTAATTAATGAATTAATTGATTGCAGCTAACTAGAGATAAACAGAATATTTTTATGTAAACCATCCCAAGGTCTTTTTCAGCAAAAATGCTCCAGGAAATGCTTCCAGAAAGCTTGCCACCAGCAAGGCCAGAGCCAGAATCAGAAACAATCCTATATTGGCCCTTAGCTCTCTGGCAATAATCTTTATATTTGCCCGGTTATCCCGATATATAAAGCTGCAAAGCCTGTAGCCCTTATACAGGCTGACTAAACCTACAGGAAGATACAAAATTCCATGTGGAAAAATATATACTGCAACCAGCAACAGGCCCTTGACACCGTACTCCAGTGTAAGCGCCGATATCAAAAAGCCGGCAAAGAATCCGAAGGAAGTGATCTTATAAGCGATATAGGGAATGCCAAGTATAGTTATGCATAACAGCCAATAAATAAAGAAATCCCTCAGATTATTTCCAAGTATATAAAGGAACAATCCCATATAGTTAATATCGTTTCCTACTATTCTGGGAAAGATATCGGTTTTGAAATTTCTTATTTGTGTTATATAATTTACTTTAAAAATATTGGCGCAGAGTATTCCCAAAAACAGTCCCAAAATTAACAGAAAAAGTGATACCTGCAAAACATTTAGCCGGTTCAGCTGCGATTTTAACTGTTTCATCTGCCGTCTTCCCATCATTTATTATATAAAATAAATATGATGGGAAAAACGGTTTAGAACAAGCTATTTATTATTTTCAAGCCTTGTTTTTAGTGCAAGAATTCCGGCAACTGTTTTTGCATCCGTAATTTCTCCGTTAAATATCATAGCTGTCAGTTCATCGATTGAATGACGCTCAACTGTTACAAATTCATCATCATCCAGCCTTTGCCTGTCCGCCTTTATACCTGTGGTATAGAAAATCGATATCTTTTCATTGCTGAAAGCAACTGTTGTGTAGACATCAATCAGATGATGTACCTCGCCCGCAATATAGCCGGTCTCCTCATGACATTCCCGTATTGCGCAGCTTGCGCTGTCTTCACCGGGATTTTTGCTGCCGGCGGGGATCTCCAGGCTATAGCTGTCGATAGCGTTGCGATACTGCCTTACCATTATGATTTTTCCATCGCTGTCAATCGGAATCATGGCAGCAGCACCCTTATGATCTATAAAATCAAAATTAACTGTTTTATCCTCTCCATCTATTTTAATGGTATCTGAATAATAATCTATTATCCGTCCCTTATGAATCAAATTTCTTGCTATACGCTTATACATGATGAAAATATCTCCTTGTCTGATCTCATATTGCTTCTTTTCTTAAATTTATTTAATGCCGCTTAATTCCTCAGCCTTTGCATAGCAGGCATCGGTGGCCTTCATTATTGCATTTCGGAAGCCATGCTCCTCCAATGCCTTTATCGCAGCAATTGTAGTACCTCCCGGCGAGCAGACCTTATCCTTTAATGCTGCAGGATGCTCTCCGCTCTCCAGCACCATGGCCGCGGCTCCCAAAACAGTCTGGGCGGCAAGCTTATATGCCTTGTCCCTTGGAATGCCGTAGCTTACCACACTGTCAGCCAGGGCTTCTATAAAAATATATACATAGGCCGGCGAGCTGCCATTAGCACATATTACCGCGTTCATAAGCTTTTCATCAAATAACTCGAATTTACCGAAGGAGGCAAAAAAGTCAGCAATAACCTTTCTCTCAGCCTCATCAAATTGATCATCTGAAAAGCTGATTCCGGTCATTCCCTGACAAACCTGCGCAGCTGTATTGGGCATAGCTCTAACAATCCTTATATCCTGCCCAAGTTCATTCTTTATATATGAAATATTAATTCCGGCGGCTATAGAAATTATAATATGCTCCCTTGTCACAGCATTTTTCAGCTCAGCCATCAGCTGGGGAAAGCTTTGGGGTTTAACCGCAAGTACAAGATACTTGCACTTTTTTGCCAGCTCTGCATTGTCAGTCATATAAGGGATAGAGGTTTCCTTTGCTACCTCCTCTCTTCTGACAGCCGACACATCGGTAAAAAGAACCTCCTTTTCACCAAATGTTTTTATGGCAGCCCTCAACAAGGGATATCCCATATTGCCTGTTCCGATAAAGCCAAATAAAGCCATTTCCGTATCAAGCCTTTCCATGTATTCTAAATTAATATATAAATATATCATAAAACATATCATAAAAAATCATACTCGGAATTAAATATCTAACTTCCATTTATATTTCATATTTTAACACAAATACGAAAAAATAGGTAGTATTTTAGCATAAATATGCAAAAAATACTACCGCTTTTTTAATCAACAGAAAATTGCTAATAATAACTTCCATACCAACTCATAGAGTAAATATTATGCACAGCACTTCTCGATCATGCTCTCAATCCTGTCAAGCCCCTTCTTAATCTGCTCCATAGAGATTGCATAGGACAATCTGATATGATCAGGACAGCCAAAGTCCTGGCAAGGAATAACCGCTACATTAAAGTCCTCAATAAGTATTCTGGCAAGATTGCCGACATCTCCTATTACCTGTCCGTTATATTCCTTCTTCAGCAGCTCGCTGACATCAATAAACATATAAAAGGCACCCTGTGGCTTCAGGCATGAAATAAGCTTCATACCGGAAATCCGCTCATACATATAATCCCGTCTTTTTCTGAATTCCTCACGCATTTTGTAGACTGAATCCTGAGGCCCCACCAGAGCTTCATATGCAGCCTTCTGCGCTATTGAATTGGGATTGGAGGTTTGATGGGACTGCAGGCCGGCCATTAGCTTCGCTATTTCCTTGGATGAGCCGGTAAAGCCTATTCTCCATCCTGTCATGGAATAGCTCTTTGCAACACCACTGCAGGTAATTGTTCTCTGATATATTTCATCATTAAGGGATGCTATGCTTATTGCCTCCCCCTCATATATCAGATGCTCATACATTTCATCAGATACCACATAGAAATCCTTTCTGACAGCCAGCTTGGCTATTTCCTCCAGCTCTTCTCTGGTATATATCATACCTGACGGATTGTTGGGTGAATTAAGTATAAAGGCCTTAGTTTTCTCTGTGCAGGCTGCTTCTATTTGAGCTGCAGTTACCTTGTAATTGTTGGCCTTTTCGCCTTGGATAATTACGGGTACTCCGTCTGCTAGTCTTACGATCTCCGGATAGCTCAGCCAGTAAGGAGCAGGAATAATAACCTCATCACCAGGATTTAGGATAGCTTCAAAGATATTTGTCAGTGAATGCTTACCGCCATTGCTGACAACTATTTGAGACGGATCATATTTTATATTGTTGAATTTAAGAAACTTTTCGCATACAGCCTTGCGCAGCTCAAGTGTTCCTTCTGCAGGAGTATACTTTGTAAATCCGTCCTTAATAGCCTTGATGGCAGCCTCGCATATATTGTCGGGTGTATTAAAATCAGGTTCACCCGCACCAAAACCTACAACATCAATCCCCTTGCTCATTAATTCCTTAGCTTTAGCGGTAATAGCCAGGGTCGAGGAGGGCTTAACCGCCATAGCCTTCCTTGATAAAGTTAATGCCATCTTATCCTACCATCCTTCGCTTTAATTTATTTATTTTATAATATGTATTACTTTTAATTATGAATTTTTTTCTTTAAAATTTTATGATTGTAAAGTGTGGACAGTTTAACTTTTTACATTGTATTATAGGCTTTTATACATTGTCAATAATATTTTATGAAAAAAGTGAAAAAAGTATTTTCTACGGCTTTCATATGTACGTCTGTGGCGGACTTTTTGTGCAATTTGTATATGTTTACAAAAAAAATAACAGAAAGAAGTGCAACAAAAAAACCTTGCAAACAAATACTGTCTACAAGGTTTTTGCTTTCAAATTCAAGTATTATTTAGCGTATTCAACTACTCTTGATTCTCTTATTACATTGATTTTAATTTGTCCTGGATATTCCATTTCACTTTCAATTTTCTTAGATAAATCTCGTGCCAATAATACCATATCAGCATCGCTGATCTGTTCAGGCACAACCATAACTCGGACTTCTCTACCCGCTTGTATAGCGTACGATTTTTCTACCCCTTTAAAGCCATTGGTAATATCCTCAAGTTGCTTAAGCCTGTTGATATATGTTTCTAAGGTCTCTCGTCTTGCACCAGGTCTGGCTGCTGAGATTGTATCAGCCGCCTGAACTATACATGCAATCAATGACTGGAATTCCACATCTCCATGATGTGCCTCTACAGCATTTATAACTATCGGAGATTCCTTATACTTTCTTAACAGGTCAACACCAATCTGTACATGGGTTCCTTCCATCTCATGATCAACCGCTTTACCTATATCATGCAATAGTCCTGCACGCTTGGCCAGTCTGACATCAACACCAATTTCGCCTGCCAAAAGTCCTGCCAGGATTGCTACTTCAACCGAATGCTTAAGGGCATTCTGTCCATAACTTGTCCTGAATTTCATCTTGCCCAAAAGCTTGATCAGCTCAGGATGCAAACCATGAACTCCCGCTTCAAGTGAAGCCTGCTCTCCTGCTTCTCTTATCATTGCATCGACTTCTTTGCTGGCCTTTTCAACCATTTCCTCAATTCTTGCCGGATGTATGCGACCATCCAGAATAAGCTTTTCAAGAGCAATCCTTGCTATTTCTCTTCTGATGGGATCAAAGCCTGATAATATTACAGCCTCCGGAGTATCGTCAATAATCAGATCCACACCTGTCATGGTTTCCAGGGTTCTGATATTGCGTCCCTCTCTTCCAATTATCCTGCCCTTCATCTCATCGTTTGGCAGCTGTACAACGGATATTGTTGCTTCAGCAACATGATCTGCAGCACATTTCTGGATTGCGGTAACTACCAGCTCCTTAGCTCTCTTGTCGGCTTCTTCCCTGGCCTTGTTCTCCAGCTCCTTAATCAGCATAGCGGTTTCATGTTTAACTTCTTCTTCAACAGTCTTAATCAGATATTCCTTAGCTTGTTCAGAGGTTAGTCCTGAGATTTTCTCCAACTCCTGCAATTGTTTTGCATGGATTTCTTCCACTTCCTGCCTAAGCTTCTCAAGCTCGGCCTCCTTTGCAGCGAGTCTGGCTTCCTTTTTTTCCAGTGCCTCGGTTTTTCTGTCCAAGGTTTCTTCCTTGCTCAGAACACGCTTCTCGTATCGTTGTAATTCGGCTCTACGCTCTTTTGTCTCCCGCTCAAATTCATTCCTGGCTCTCAAGGTTTCTTCCTTGGCCTCGAGCAGGGCCTCTCGCTTCTTAGTCTCAGCTGTTCTTAAAGCTTCATCTATGATTTCTCTTGCCTTTTCATCAGCACTGCCTATCTTGGCTTCGTATACCCTGATGCGGTAGGCAATAGCGATTTTCCAGGTAAGAAGAGCTACGACTATCATAATTACAACTACTACAGCGATAGCGATAATTATATCCTTAGCTTCTGCTGGCACAGGAGCACCTCCTTATTTAGTTTTCATTGTACAATTAAGTTAACTTTATAAACGATCATCATATGTTCAAGTAGATCTATTCATAAAAAGTTCACTTCTACTAACAATACAACACATAAATTTTATACTTTTTTTTGCATTATGTCAAGTATATCAGCGAATATTTATTTACAATTGTAGAAAATTATTTGAATATAATGAAAGCAACATATGCATATCGTATAAATTATCTTTAATATCTAATAATTTATAATTATGCATATAGTGCAGCTGTTTTTGTTTATTTATAAAGCACAATATCTGCAACTAAATTATAATTTAAAGCCTCCCCATATAATAAAAACCCTTACTTTCCTCCAAATATACATCTACGATTTTGCCTATGAGGCTTTTGTCTCCCTTGAAATGTACCAGAATATTATTACTTAAGCGGCCGGTCAGATAGTTGGGATCCTGCCTGTTAACCTCTTCAACCAGCACCTTTTGCCAGGTATGCTCATCCCTGCCGGAGGCTTTTGTGCAGGTTTGCTGTATTACCTTAAGCAGTCTGTTGAAGCGGTCCTTTGCAACCTCTTCATCCACCTGATCCTTCATGGTAGCAGCAGGTGTACCTGCTCTTTTTGAATAAATAAAGGTAAATGCGCTGTCAAAGCCTACCCTTCTAACCACATCCAGGGTATCCTCAAAATCCTCCTCAGTTTCCCCAGGAAAACCTACAATAATATCTGTAGTCAAAGATATATCGGGTATTGCCATGCGTATTTTTTCAACCAGTCCCAGATAGTCTTCCTTAGTATATTTTCTGTTCATGAGCTTAAGCAGCCTGCTGCTGCCGGATTGCAGCGGCAGATGCAAATGCCTGCATATTTTTTTGCTGTTTTTCATAACCTCAATCAGCTCATCAGATAAATCCTTGGGATGGGAGGTCATAAAGCGAATTCTTTCTATACCATCAATTTTTTCAATTTGCTCCAGCAGCCTTGCAAAGCTAATGGGCTCCTTCAGGGTTTTGCCATAGGAATTTACATTTTGTCCTAGCAGCATTACCTCAATTACCCCGTCGGCAGCCAGAGCCTTTATTTCATTAATAATGTCCTCCGGATTTCTGCTTCTCTCCCTGCCCCTTACATAAGGAACTATACAATAGCTGCAGAAGTTGTTGCAGCCAAACATTATGTTTACTCCTGCCTTGAAAGGATATTTGCGATCATTAGGAAGATTTTCCACTATCAGATCGGTATCCTTCCACAAATCTATAATCATGCGATCGGAATCCAGGCGGGTCTGGATAAGCTCAGCCAGCTTGAAAATATTATGGGTACCGAAAATTATATCCACAAAAGGAAAGCTTGTCTTGATTTTTTCTACAACAGCCTCCTCCTGCATCATGCAGCCGCACAGGGCAACTATCATACCGGGATGATTTTTCTTAATGGTACCTAAGGTTCCCAGTCTGCCATATACCCTGTTATTGGCATTTTCCCTTACCGTACAGGTATTGTACAAAACAAAATCGGCGTCCTCGGTATCTGTTTCAACATATCCGATTTGCTTTAAAATACCTGACATTTTCTCTGAATCGTGCGCATTCATCTGGCATCCGAAGGTTTCTATATGATAGGTTTTCCTCCTGCCCGTTTTTTGATATTCAAGCTCGAATCTGGCCCTGAGCTCATTTATAAAGCCCAGCTGTCTGGCTGCTTCAAGCTCATTTGCATTGGTATTTTCATTAATCATAGTATCCTCCATTCTGAAATTCAATTAAATAAGTCAAAATTAAGCAGCAATAGATCCTAAAAAATTTTCATCTGAAAATTATATTTTTTTAGCCAACTGCAGGCATAGCCTGCCCGGTAAGAAACTATTGCACTATCAGGGCACCGAATTCAAATATAACCGGCATGATTTCTTCATAGGTTATAGCCCTGTAGGATATATCAAGAGGAAAGGCGGCCTTCTCATCCACAGTCTCGATAGTCAAAGCCGGCTTTCCAAAATATTCGCTGTAATAATGGACTGTGTTGCCTCCGGAATCGGACGGATCTATTTCCTCCTGGGGAGCAACCAGCTGGTAATTTGTCACCTTTTTCAGCCGTTTAGCAATATGTAAAGCTCTTTTGTTATAGCTTTCAGGCATCTGGCTCCGGTAGTAATATATCTGCTTCCCCCTTGAATGAAAATCCAGGAAGCCCAGGCTTCTGTATTCGTTAAAAAGGTTAATAAGAGCCTTTGTTTCATTTTCACTTGCCGGATAATCCCCCTCAAACTTATGCCTCCATAGTCTGCTGGGGAAATTCCTGTTTATATCAATGCCTCTTGCATTGAACTTCCACTCCTGGTGCGGTAGCCGCATAGATTTGCATTTTGCCCTCAGCTCCTCATTCCTTATGCAATCGAACCCCTCTAATGATATCATATAACCATCAGGATTTAACAGAGGAACAAAAAGGATCGTGTAGGTTTGCAAGAGCTCATGGATACAGGCGGCATACAGCATTCTCTCATATTCAGATATCAGGTTCTTTGTAGGATTGTACAGCTTGCTCATAAGGGAGCTCTTCTGTTGTCTGTAGCAGGTATATGACTGGGCATAAAATTCTATAATCCTAAGTAAAACCACGGGATTGATGGTCTCCCTGCCATGAACTCCTCCACAGCAGATCATGTGCTTTTTTCCCTTGCCAAGCTTTAGCAAAGCTATGTCACGATTGTCATGGGATTTGCCAATCGTGACATATTCAAGTATTTTTCTATATTGCTTTGCTAAGGCCTGCGCGTCCTCAATCAGTTTATTATAGCTGTATATAGGGTCATCGAATCCGATTATCATAAAATCACCATGCATTATATCATGATATAATCTTATGATAAAACCCTATCTTTATGATGATTTCCAATAATTTATGATCTAAAAAAAATCCTCTAATTTTTAAAGATTACAAGCTATTACAGATTTTAATTGATTATCTGATTTATAAAACCGGGGTATAAGGCTAAAATCTTTATCCTTAATCAATATTATAGAATATTTTTGCAAGCGGCGAATCTGCGGACAATATCAAGGTCTTTTCTTCTCCTGTAAGGGAAGCCTTAGCCGCTTCAAGTGCTCTAATGAAGGTATAAAATTCACTCTTTTCAGGAGTGTTATAGGCGTTTGCCAGAATTCTCATATATTCAGCCTCGCCCTCTGCAATAATAGCGGCCGCCTGCGCTTCAGCATTGGAAATGCTGATTGCTACCTGCTTGTCGGTTTCATTGCGTATCTTTTGGGCTTCAGCTTCACCCTCTGCTGTATAGGTGGCAGCCTTCTGGGCACGCTCCGAAATCATTCGCTCATATACTGCATTTCTGTTATCAACAGGCAAATCCAGCCGCTTGGTTTCCACCGAAATAAGCTCGATACCGTATTGCTTCATGGAATCGCCGATGTAGTCTATGATTTTATTATCCAGCTCTCCGTCTCTGCCACTAATTACCTCTGCCTGCGAGAGATTGCCTATAACATTCTTTATTGCGTTGTATACGGTTGCGTCTATTCTTCCCTCGGCTGCGGCCACGCTGGAATTCAGATTCTGATTAAAGGCCACCAGATCCACAACCCGCCAGAGCACATAATTGTCCACAACCATGGCCTGTTTATCCTGGGTTATGACATCCGATTCCGGCATATCATAAAACTGTATGCTTTTTGGTACCGCACTTACTGTATCAATGAAGGGTACCTTTAAGGATATGCCGGCCTTATCAATAACCCTTTCTATTTTTCCAAATCTTTTAACCACACTGTACTGGTTTTCATATGTGATTATCATAGAGGAGTAAAATACAGCCACTGCAGCTAATAAAACAATAATCATGATTAACCTTGCAATGGTTTTCTTCATTCTCTTGCTCCTCCTTCCATCAGCTGATCAAGCGGCAGAAGCTTTTGTATGCCCGAATCACTGCTGTCTATAATAACCTTCAAATCAGGCAATATGGACTCCATAGCCTCATAGAACATTCTTTGCTTGGTTATAGCGGGGTTTTTTATATATTCCTCGTACATCTTGTTAAACTTGGCTACCTCCGCATTTGCTTCATTTATGCGTTTGGTTTTGGTTGATTCAGCCTCCTGCAGTATTCTGTCGACCTTGGCCTCCGCCTGCGGAAGCTGCTCGTTCTGATACTTTGTAGCATTATTAATCGCTGTTTCCTTGCCCTGCTTGGCAGTTTCGACAGACTTAAAGGCCTTCATAACCTCTTCAGTCGGTGGCTCCGCATCCTGTATGCTTATATTGACCAGCTGTATTCCGATATCCTGCCTGTTCAGCTTTTCAAGTATTGATTGCTTGATTTCTGACTGGATTTCATTTTTTCCTGTTGTAATTACGCTGTCCACATCATACCTTCCGACTACGGAGCGAATGCTGCTTTGGGCTATATTTTTCAAAATTGTTACAGGCTCATCCGATGCATACAAGGCCTTTACCGGGTCCGACACCTTGTATTCCACAAAAAAGTCCACATTTACGAAATTGAAATCCCTGGTAATCATCATGGATTCCTTTTCAATATTTTGATTTGTGGTGGCATCATAACCAATCGTAAAGCCCTGTATAGTAGTGTTTACCTTCTTTACCTTCTGAATTAAGGGCAGCTTAAAATGCAATCCTGCTGTATTTACCGCACTGGCCTTGCCGAAGGTAATTACCACCGCCTGCTCTTCTTCCTTGATGGTATAAAAAGAATCAAAGGCAAATAGTAAAATGACCCCAATTACAATCAATGAAATTATCAGCTTGCCGAATCTGTTGAAAAAAGATCTCAGATTAAATCTGGGCGGATAGTCATAAACATTTCTGTCAGACACTGTTACACCCTCCTTTTAATTTTTGATTAGTAGCTTGTTTTATTTTCTTATCTGACCGTTGCCGAAAATTATAAATTTGCTTGTGGTCAGTGCCTTCAAGCCCATAGGCCCCCTGGCATGAAGCTTTTGAGTGCTGATTCCTATTTCTGCCCCAAAACCGAACTCATTACCGTCGGTAAAGCGGGTTGAGGCATTGACATATACTGCCGCAGAGTCTATTTCATTAAGGAATTTCAGTGCATTATTATAATCCCTGGTAATAATGGCTTCCGAATGCTTGGTGCTGTAATGGTTGATATGGGCAATGGCTTCCTCAATACTGTCAACAACCTTAAGTGAGATGATTTTGTCAAGATACTCGGTTTTATAATCCTCCTCAGTAGCCACAGACAGACCGCTGCATATTGCCCTGGCTGTTTCGTCCGCCCTTATCTCAACCCCCTTGGCGCTAAGCCGTTCATACAGAAGAGGTATGAAGCTTTCACTTATCTTCTTATGTATAACCAGTGATTCGCAGGCGTTGCATACACCCAGCCTTTGTGTCTTTGCATTGTCTATTATATTAAGGGCCATATCAAAATCGGCATATTCATCAACATAAATATGGCAATTGCCTGTTCCTGTTTCAATAACCGGTATCGTACTGTTTTCTATAGTGGTCTTAATAAGGCCTGCGCCTCCACGGGGAATAAGAACATCAATATATTCATTCATCCGCATAAACTGTCTTGCAGTCTCCCTGGAGGTATCCTCAATCAGCTGGACTGCATCCTCCGGGCAACCACTGTCTGTTAGTCCCTTGCGCAGGGCTTTGACAATAGCCTTGTTGGAATGGATGGCATCGCTGCCTCCCCGCAGGATAACTGCATTGCCTGTCTTAAAGCAAAGTCCGAAGGCATCGCTGGTGACATTAGGCCTGGACTCATAGATTATACCCACTACTCCCAAGGGTACCACCTTCTGGCCAATAGTAAGCCCGTTGGGTCTTACCGTCATAGATATAACCTCACCTATTGGATCAGGAAGGGCACAAATCTGAAGCAGCCCGTCAGCCATTTCCTTAATTCGGTTAGAATTAAGACGAAGTCTGTCTATCAGTGATTCCTTTACACCATTTTCTATTGCCAGCTTAACATCCAATTCATTAGCTGTTAGTATTTCAGCCTCACTCTCCAGCAGCGACGAAGCACAGGCTCTTAGGCCATTGTTTTTCTCCTCCTGCATCAGCAGGCCCAGTCTGGTCGAAGCCTGCTTAGCCCGGGTTCCCAATTGCTCCAAATAATTCATAGCATCCCTCCATATTTACCAGTATCAATATAAAATTATCATTTTTGAATACAATCAGTCAAAAAACAATTCAGGCTACAGGTATTTGCTCCAACCGTCGGCATATGCTGCATATTTATGAGCTAATAATTATCTTTGTCGGGGTAATTATCATGTTTACAGCCACATCATGCTCCTGGACCTCAATCCTGTCTATAAGCTGGAAATCATAGGCCAGCGCTATCCTGTAAAAGTCTATATGCCTGTGGGACTGCAGGTATCTGTCATAATAGCCGGCACCATAGCCGATACGGTTGCCTGCAAGGTCAAAGGCCAGACCGGGAAGGAGCATAAGATTAGCAAATATTTGCCCATCAAAATTGGCCAAGTCTTCAGCAGAAAATATTCTGTTATTGTCCGGTCCCGGTTCAGGTACCCCGAATTTGCTTCTAACAAGTCCGCATAACCCCTCAATCTGATAAAATTCCATGTCCCTGCCCTCAACTCTGGGAACGTATACCCTTTTGCCGTCAGCCAGCGACTGCTTTATTATTTCGTGAGTATCAATTTCGGACTTAAAGGAAACATAACAGAAGAGATTGCTGCATTTTTGATATTCCTGGGTAGCAAAAAGCTTTTCCTGCAGCTTTTTGTCATACACACTCTTTTCTTCTGCGCTCAGACTGTTTCTTGCCGCCAAAAGCCTGCTTCTGATTTCCTGCTTATACATTAATATCAATCCTTCCAGGCAATTTGCTTTATTTGCTGCCGTTTGCCGGATATTGCTTTGTTGAAATATAATCCATCATATTAAAATCAGGCTTTTTATGTGCTACAAACAAGGTTCCCACCTGACGGCCTTCGATGATACGGGTAATATTACGAACATCATCACCATTGGCGATAATCATGTCGGCTCCTGATGCGGTTGCTATCAGGGCTGCACTTATCTTGGTGGTCATACCGCCTGTGCCGATAGAATTTGAGGTACCCTTTGCCATGCCGATTAATTCGTCTGTTATTTCGGGTATGTAAGGAATCAGCTTAGCCTCACTGTTCCTGTGAGGGTCATCCGTATACAGGCCATCAATGTCGGATAGCAATATCAGCAAATCAGCCTCCACAAGCGCTGTTACGATTGCTGAAAGAGTATCATTATCACCAAAATCCAGATCCAGCTCCTCTGTTGAAACAGTATCATTTTCATTAACTATCGGTATTACACCTCTTGCAAAGAGCTCGCTGAAGGTATTTTTTGCATTATTTCTGCTTATTTCATTAATCATAGTGTATTTGGTCATAAGTATCTGAGCGGTGATTTGATTATACTCTGAAAACAGCTTCTGATATACCATCATAAGCCTTGCCTGACCCACTGCTGCACAAGCCTGCTTAACAGAGCGTTCCTTCGGTCTTTCGGTTAATCCCAGGGCCTTCCTTCCTACAGCTATGGCTCCTGATGTTACCAGAACCACATCCTTTCCCTGGTTTCTTAGGTTTGTTAAAATCCTTATCAGTCGTTCCAGTTTTTCAAGATTAAGGCTTCCTGTCTGCGGATGTGTCAGTGAGGATGAGCCGATCTTGACAACTATGCGTTTTTTATCCTTTAAGTAACTCCTGTCTTCCATGTTTTCCTCCATAATAATCTTATCAGCTTATATAATTCGCTTCCAGTATGAAATCTGCATTTTTACCGAATCAATAATCCGGCCTGAAGCGTGCGGCTATAGCTTCAAATACCTTGATTCCGTCTATTGCCGATGAGGTAATGCCTCCGGCATATCCGGCCCCCTCTCCGCATGGGTATATACCGGCGATATTACTTTCATAGAATTCATTACGTTTTATTCTTACAGGAGATGAGGTCCTGCTTTCCACTCCTGACAAAACAGCCTCTTCATCGGCAAAGCCTTTGATTTTTCTATCAAATGCCAGTATTCCCTCCTTGAGCGCCTCGCAAATATCACCTGGCAGGATACTGTTAAGATTAGCCAGCTTATATCCACCCTTTATATTTGGTACTATCCCACCTATTGTATCACTGGCCTTGCCCCGCAGCAAGTCACCAAATAGCTGCACCGGGACAAAGCCGGCACCTGCTTCATAAGCTTTACGCTCCCATTTTCTTTGAAACTCTATACCGGCAAGAGGATGGCTACTTCTAAAATCCTCGGGGTTAACCGTAACAACTATGGCACTGTTGGCATTTTCCTCATCCCTGGCATAATTGCTCATGCCGTTGACTGCCAAATGCCCCGGTTCCGAGGAAGCATTGACTACAAAGCCGCCGGGACACATACAGAAGGAATATACTCCTCTGCCGCTTTTTGTCTGGTGGGTCAGCTTGTAATCGGCAGCAGGCAAATATATATAGTCATCACCGTACTGGGCTTTACTGATAAAGCTTTGCTTATGCTCTATCCTGAGTCCAATAGCAAAGGCCTTGGGTTCCAGTATCAGGCCTCGTTTTAAAAAGAGAGCAAAGGTATCTCTGGCCGAATGTCCTATTGCGGCAACCAGACAGCTGCATTTAAGAGTCTCATTATTATTAAGCTCTATTGAGTCCAGCCTGCCATCCTTAATAAATATATCAGTCAGCTTTGTCTCAAAGCGAAACTCACCGCCCAGGCGGATGATCTCATTTCGCATATTCACTACAACATTCCGAAGCTTGTCTGTGCCTATATGGGGCTTGTTCAGGTATATGATTTCCGAAGGGGCGCCAAAGCTTGCGAAGGTTTCCATAACAAGGGGATATCGCATGGCGGCATCCTTAATCATACTGTTAAGCTTACCGTCTGAAAAGGTTCCGGCCCCACCCTCTCCGAATTGCACATTGCACTCCGGATTAAGCTCATTACTTTTCCAAAAATGCTCTACTGCTTTAATACGCTTGGCTATTTCATAGCCCCGCTCAATAACCAAAGGCTGAAAGCCATGCTTCGCCAGCATAAAGGCTGCAAAAAGGCCTGCAGGCCCACTGCCAACTACAACCGGACGGTGCTTTAGGCTTATACTGCCGCTGGGGACAAAAGCGTAGCTTCTTTTTTCAGTAACTGATATTTGTGGATTCTTGCACCTGGCAACCAACGCTCCTTCAGCTTCATTTTTATCAGGATGCAGTGTCAGCTCCACATTATAAATATACTTTATTTCATTCTTTCTAGCATCAAGCGACTTTTTTACAATTGATACATCCTTTATGCTGTCAGCTTTAATCTTCAAAGCTTTTGCCGCCGCCTGCTTAATATCCTCCTGTGTATGCCGCAGAGGCAGCTTAAGCTGCGTTATTTTTATCATTGACAACCATGCCCTTCCCTTAAGCTTATACTATATATTTCAAAATTATAAAAAAATCATCCCTGATATTTATCCTTATCGGCCACCGCCTTGGCCACACTTGCTCCTGCCAGATATCCTGAGCTCCATGCCCACTGAAGATTATAACCCCCGCAGGTGCCGTCAACATCCAATATTTCACCAGCAAAATACAAGCCCTTAACCAGCCTGGATTCCATAGTAGCGGCATCAACCTCAGCAGTATCAATTCCTCCGGCGCAAACCTGAGCCTCTTCAAAGCTATTGGTGCCAATTATCTGCATTATAAATTCCTTAATGCAGCCTGCCAGCAAATCAAGCTCCTTTCTGCTCATCCTGCCTGATAATTTGCCTGGGTCAAGTTTTGCCTGTCTTATTATTACATAGGAAAGCTTATTATTAATTAAGCCTGTCATCATTTCTTCAATGGTTCTGTCAGGATTAAAGCAGCATCGATCAGCAATTAATGCACTAAGCTCATGTTTTGTCATTGCCGGAAGAAAATCCAGCTTAAGAAAAACCCTTCTGCCACAGTCAAGAGCTTTGGCCGCAAAACGGCTTATCTGAAGCACAGGTATACCTGATATGCCATAGTCGGTAAACAATACCTCACCAAATTCCTTTGCTGTAAGCTTATCGTCAGCAAACAATTCCACAACAGCTTCAGTGCGAACTCCTGACAGGCTCTTACAGAATTTTTCCGAAGATCTAAGCTGCACCAGGGCTGGAAGCGGTTTTATAATATTGTGCCCCAGAGCTTTAGCCAGTATAAATCCGCTTCCGTCAGAACCCAGCTTTGGTGATGCACAGCCACCGGCAGCCAGAATTATATTTTTTGCATAATAGCTTTTCTTTTTAATAATAATTTCCTGACCGCTCCGGCTCATTCTTTTTTGATTATCGCCCTTTGATAAAGCTTTATTATTCATCTTTTTATTATTTATATCCGCTGCAATAGTCTTCGCTGCAGGCCCCTTATATTCCAATGCCTCACAAATTACTGTAAAAAAGGGTTCCTTAATTGCCCGTACTGTTTCATTAAAGGAAAACTCTACATTTAGTCTTGCGCATTCCATCATCAATACCTTGACAACACTTGAGGCTTGCTCCGAATTGGGATAAAGATAGCCGTTTTTTTCCTTCGGATAAATACCCAGCTCCCTGAAAAAATTAATGGTTTTATGGACATCAAAGGAGGATAATACCTTCATTACAAAATTTATATCCTCCGACCTGTAGCACTTGTCAGTCTGGAGCATATTGGTATAATTGCACTTACCGTTTCCGGTGGCGAGTATTTTCTTGCCTGCGGCCTCCTTTTTTTCTATAACAAGCACCCGGCATCCGCCTCTGGCCGCTGCTATTGCCGCCACAAGCCCGGACGCTCCGGCTCCGATAACTATCAAATCATAAGTCAAGAGATAATCCTCCCATAGCAACTTAGATATTTGTTTCATTATATTTTAGACTATATTTTATTTCAAGCGTTTATTTAAAAACTAAGCTTTTCTTAATTTTGTCTTAATATTCTCAATACTGTAATTATAAAAGCATAAAAAAGCAGGCCTGCCGCAGCCAGCCAAAATCAAGCTGTGCAAGAGCCTGCGTTATATCGTCACAAATAAAGCGTCCTGGGCATGCGACTAACCTGCCAAAAATCAGCTGGAGTAGCTTTCAAGCAATGAATAAAGCTCATCCAGGCTGTTCACATATATTCCCTGAATCAGCTCCAGCCTGTCCTCCTCCGGCAGGCTTTTTGCATCTATGCTGGTATATCTGTATATACTCTTTAAATCACTGTTATAGACAACAATATAGCCATCCTTAATAACCACATAATATCTGTAGGGCAAAAAATCTTCATTGTAGCTTTTTCTTATCACTATCTCCTCATCAGAGAAATAAATAAGCTCAGCCGAAATCAATCCCTTATTATATTCAGATAAGGGCAGATCCTTCATATATGAGGCAAGATAATCTATTACCTCCTGTCTGGTCAGGCCCACCAGATGGGCCGGAGGATTTAACTCCTGTCTTGTTGTGGTATCGGATTTCATGTCGTATATCTCAAGTATATATTTTGTGGAGGGTAAAACCCTTATTACATCCTGAACTGCCGGAACGATATCATTATTCCTGTTATTTGCCTCATCCAATGGCTCATCTTCATCCTCAAGCATCATATGCAGCTGTTCCTTACGCTCTATAGCCCTTTTGTTAAAATTGTTCAGGGCATGGAGATAGCTCACATAATAGCAGATTATAAAAATAAGCGACAACAGCAGAAAACTACCGATATATAACAATGCCCGTTTAAGCTTCATAATAAACCACTCCTTCGGCATTATTATTTCCTAAAATTTCTATTTTATACACCGAAGAGGGCTTTCAGGCAATTTGGCGTCGGCCACTGCTTTAATTCCGGAGAAAATCAAAGAAATTTCACCCGGGATAATAAGCAGGCCATTTTTTCAGAATAAGCCTAATAAAGCTATAAACAGGCAATAAAATTTCACTATTGAAATTAATTAAAAAATCATTAATATCATAGCTGATATCATATCTTATTTGATTAATGTCGCTTCCTGTCGGATATAATCAATAATCATTGAAAATTGCATATAAATCAACCCCTGAGCAAATGCAAGCTCTTTAAAATTCTGACCAATACATGGCCCTTAGGCAGCTGCCGGATTTCATCCTCATTAACGCCCTTAAACAGAACAAGAAGCACAAAATAAATAATTATCGCCAGCAGGATAGTTATTGATGTAGCAAACATCATGCTGCCTGTCAATGCATGCAGGCCCTTGTATAGGAAATGAGCCAGCAGCCCCATAATTAAAGCGCTTGCGCATGGAATGGCAAAGGTCTTTATCACTTCCTGCCTGTAATTTATGTACTTCTCCAGGGCATGCCAGTTGAGAATGCTTACCACCAGAGGAAAGGTTACATTACCTATTACCAGGGCATAGGTACTAAGTTCGGTAAACTGCAGGATAAGAGTAAGCATAATTATATGTATACCCAAGGATATAGCCGAATTAATCACAGGTACCTTTAATTTGTCAATCCCCTGCAGAATCGATGTAGTAACCGTTGAGTATGCAAAGAATACAATTGATGCCGAGCCCAGCATAAGTATATAGGCTGAAAGCTTATAGGAGTCATCAAAGAGCAAAACATTAATCGGATATGCCAGAACGCTCATCCCTACTGCTGAAGGGATTGCAATTATCATATTAAATTTTACAGCTGATTTTATCTTAAAGCGGATGGTATCATAAAAGCCTCTGGCATGATCTGCAGATATTGACGATACCATTGCCGTTCCTATGGCAGCCGCAATTGCTACCGGTACATTTGTAAGAAGCCTGTATTCAGAACTGTATATACCCCAGAGCTTGTCCCTGTGGGCGCTGGTATATGGCTGCCCGGGCAGAACCTCAAGAACCTCGCTGTCAAAGACAGTAACCTTTTTATTATGCAGTATATTACCAAACAAAGCTCCATCTATCAGCCCGCTCAACTGATAAACCGTCTGGCTGAGAATAATAGGAGCAATCGTTGCCAGCAGCAGTCTGAAAATGGATTTGTAGGATTCAATATTGCCGCTGTGATCTGCTTTAATCTGTTTGCTTAATACAGGCTTATATATGATAAATACAAATACCAGGAAAATCAACCCAACACAGGCGCCTACAAAGGTTCCCAGGGTGCCGCCTGCAGCTCCATATGCCGCTACATTAATATTTGCGCTGTAATTTTTTATCAGCATATATGATGCGGCTATACTTACTATTGCATTAACAATCTGCTCCAGCACCTGTGATATTGCAGTAGGTATCATGGTATCCTTGCCCTGATAAAAGCCTCTGAAAACACCCATAATAGCAAAAACCAGAATTGTCGGGGACAAAAACCTCAAGGGCAAGGCAACATTCGGACTTTTAAAGCCGACCTCTGCAATAAAATCAGCGCCTATAAAGATAATAGCAGTGGTAAGCAATCCTACACTTACTGCAAAGGCCATTGCACAGAGGAAAATCCTGTAGGAATTCCTGTGCTCCTTTTTGGCTCTCCTGACTGCCACAAGTCTGGATACAGCTAAAGGAAGACTGTAGGAGGACAATATTAAGGCTATATTGTAAACCTCAAAGGAATAGCTGTATAAGCCCGCACCCTCCGCGCCTATTATTCTTCTCATTGGTATCCGGTAGATCAAGCCAATAATTCGTACCAGGAGAGAGGCAATAGCCAATATATTCCCTTGTATTAGAAAATGGTTGCTTTTGCTATCAGACATTAAATCTACTCCTTTATCCTGTGTTAATTGGCCTAAAAGTCAGCCAATCCGCGGGAAACCTTCTGTTCTTTATTCAGAAAACTTCACATCCTTTGTCCTGTTGTTGGGGAAAAGAATTATGAAGGTTTTACCGGGATTAATCGTCAGCTCCTCCCCGGCTTCATCAAAATAACGCATCCAGCTTGTTGCTTCCTTCTTCTTCCATGTTATCGGAACTGCTTTTCCGTTGGTAAAGTATAAGCCCTCTCCCTGGGCGTCCTCCAAATCCATGGTCTGGTACCCATTCTTGTCAATATCCCATTCCTTAACAAACTGGATAATAACGTTTTTAAAGCTTAACTGCTCCCCTGTCAGGGAATCCTTGTGCACATCCCCATATTGGAAACGGTAATAAAGCTTGTCCTCACTGTTGTATTCAAAATAAGGCTGGGCCGAAGCCGAAAAACGGATGTTGATTTTGCTTGCCTTTGTGCCGGATGCAAGATCCGTATCGTTTTCATAGAATTTGAAATGAGGCTGATAGTCATCCTCCAGCTCAGTCCTGAATTTTTGCTTCTTTATTCCCTCCTGGATTCTATCAATGCTTGTGAAAGCATTGTGAGGGGCTTTTATGCTTTTGTCCCTGTAATAAACAATATTTCCGATTCCGGTGGTTCCGTCCATATGGTCGGTACCCAGCTTCTTCATCTTACTGGTAGCATATTTGGTCTTGCCATAATGAATATATATTGCATCGTATTCTTCAAGTATGCTTACGAAGTAATGCCTCGCGCTGCGAACCGAGCCCAGCTTGTCCCCGGAAAAATTCTGTCCAATTCCCAGAAGCCTGGTAAGACCACCCTCAACAAGGCATTCATATACTATATCAGCCTGCCCGATGCCCCATTGGTTCTTTACTGTTTTAAAATTATTGAACTGAATGGCATACGGCCTTTTTGTCCCCAACTCCACAGGAATCCATAAGCCTGTAAGATAACTTCTCATCATACCCTCATGGCTTTCTTCCTGCTCCGGAGTCGGGCTGGGAGCCTCTGTAACCGGCGGAACTGTTACTGTTACAGTGAGCTCGGGACCTGTTATATCATCAGGAATTATATCTTCATCATCTGACGCTTCTTTCTTGCAGGCTACAAGAAAAACTGCCGAGAGTATAATTAATAATATGGTGGTACAGATTTTTTTCCTCATTCTCGTACTTCCCCTCGTTAAGTCGTTTGGCATGATAATCTGACAGCAGATTACATCCTTAAGCAGCATGCTATCTTCTTATCTGAAGCTTATCCAGTACAGCCTTCTGCTTCTGCTCCATAATTTTTGCTTCCTCTTCCTCCATATGATCATATCCGAAAAGGTGGAACATGCTGTGGGCTGTCAAAAATGCTATTTCCCTCTCTATAGTATGCCCATATTCCTCAGCCTGCATTAGTGCCCGGTCAACACTTATAACGATATCCCCTAGAATAAGCTCACCGCTTTCGGGATTGAAATATGCCGCTACATTTTCCTCCAGCCTGGAAAAATCCCCCGGTATATCGTAATCTACTGCAGGGAAAGACAAAACATCCGTAGCTGCATCAATTGCCCGGTATTCATGATTTATCTGTCTTATATTTTCATCGTCAGTTAATAAAACATTTATCTCCGCATCATAAGGACAGCATTCATAATCCATACAGGCCAGTATTACCCTTCTGATTAGCTCCTCATAATCGAACTCCAGCATTTTTGCGGCTTCATACTCTATATTGATTGTCATTCTAAATCAGGCCCTTCCCATAGTAATTTTAATTAATCTTATAATCTGCATATTCCCTTATAAAGAATTCCTTAAGCCTTTTATAATCTTTTATCTTTAAGGGACAGGCATCAAAGATACCCTTATCCATCCTTAGCTTAAAAACACTGTCGATTATTTTTTCAGTTGAATATTTGTTTCCCTTATTCTTAAGAACATAGCTTATAGATGCCTCCAGGCTGTCTGCAAGCATTACCAGACAAGCCTCCAGTGAACCCGGCTTTCCGTATTTTATATTATGCTCCTTAATAATGGCCTTTAATTCTGCAGGAAATTTGTATTCATCAGCAATAGCCAGGCCATCCTCTATATAATTTCCGCTATTTTTTATCCTGCCAATCTCATGATACAGGCCTCCGGCGAGGGCAAGCTTTGCATCAGCGCCTATCTCAAGAGCCGCTCTGAAGGCCAGATCAGCAATTTTCTCCGAATGGGCATATAAGGCTTCCGAATATTGCTTTAGCTGCACAAGCAGCAAATTGCTCTTATCGCATAAAAGCTCCAGACTGCTTTCAGTTTGGAGACCTGTGACATCCTTTATGCTGCTTTCTGCATCAGTCCGGCTATCGCTTTCGTCAGTTTGGTCGGCATAATTTACACTTTGAATAATTATGCTTTCAGCCTGATCGGCTTTACTAACCTCCTGATTTAAGCCAGCATTTATATTATCATCCGAATTTATCTGCAATCCGTCTGCCTGTCCATCGTCTTTATCTGCCTTAGCTGCTGTATTTCCCGAACTTTCGGCAGCTAGCGCGTATTTGGTATTATATATGTAATTTATAAAAAAAGCAGCTGTCAGGACTATGAGAAGGCTAAACAATGAAATCATATAATTAAAGCCGTTAAGCATACGGAATATAAAATTATTAAGAATAAATGCTACCGTTATATTGGTAGACAGGATAATAATTGAAGCATAAACGGCCGTTGCCTTTTGCTTTAATGCTCCAGAGAGCATGATCGTAAGAACCCCTATAAACATTATTTGGATTATGGCCTTAGGACTATCCAGAAAACATATTCCCATAAAAACCGTATATGCAAAATGAATCAGCAGGCCAAGCCTTTGATCAAAAAGCATGGCAATTACAATACCGCCCAGCATCCAAAACGTAAAAATCTCAGGACTGGGCACATACAGCAGCAGAACGAGTGATCCCAGGTAGCCTAAGACAAATATTGGCATAAACAGCTTCTTTGTGTACAAGCCGGAAAGATTAAAGCGTATATAAAAAACTACAATACCGGTCAGAAGCAAGGCTATAATGCCAAAGCGGGCAGTTTCCAGGTTGAAGGCAAGCTTGCTAATCCCCGGCAGCATGGACAGAAGCATCGCCAAAAAAGGCAAAAGAATAATGGGTACAGGCGATTTGTCGCTGCCGCCTGTTTTTATAATTACCGCAATATCCTTCTCGTCAATCCGTATGCTGTTATCCTGCCTCTTAATATCCTCCTGATTTCCTGCTACACTAAAATCATCGCTACTGTTATTTCTTTTCATAGCGGTTTCCCCTGATTTTTTCTGATTTAAATTTCAGACTCAGTTTTTTCTTGCTTTCAAGCCTTGCTTTAATTGCCTGCTGTTTTAGCCTTTCCTCGTATGCGTCGTATGCCTTAACTATACGCTGTACCAAAGGATGTCTTACAACATCCAGACTGGTCAAATACGTAAAACCGATGTCGTCGATTTTTGAAAGAACCTTCAAGGCAACCTCGAGACCTGATTTGCTGCCGGAAGGAAGATCCTTCTGTGTCAAATCTCCCGTAATGACCACCTTGGAACCAAAACCTATACGAGTCAGAAACATCTTCATCTGAGCAGGAGTTGTATTCTGGGCTTCATCAAGAATTATAAAGGCATTTTCCAGGGTACGTCCTCTCATATATGCAAGAGGCGCCACTTCAATCAGGCCTTTTTCCGCATTCTTAATGTAGGATTCCGGTCCCATAATCTGATACAATGCATCATACAAGGGTCTCAGATAAGGATCCACCTTGCTTTGCAGATCTCCCGGCAGAAATCCCAGCTTCTCTCCTGCCTCTATTGCAGGTCTGGTGAGAATTATTTTATTTACTTCGTTATTCTTAAAGGCAGTAATAGCCATTGCCATGGCTAGATAGGTCTTGCCGGTACCGGCAGGTCCGATTCCAAACACTATCATCTTTTTGCGAATCAGGTCCACATAGTTTTTCTGGCCGATTGTCTTTGGCTTTATAGCTTTGCCGTTAATTGTATGACATATCAGATCCTTGTCGATTTCCAGCAAAGCAGTTTCCTTATCCTCAAAACATAATGAAATCGCATAATTAACATTCTGCTCGGTTATCTGGTTACCTCTTTTTGACAGCTCTGTCAGCTGAAGAAAAACACTCTTGGCACGCGAAACATCCTTTTCTGCACCTATAATCTTTACCTCGTTGTTTCGTGCAATAACCGTAACATTAAAGGCTCTTTCAATAATCTTAACATATGCATCAAATCCGCCAAAAACATTTTTTTCATGCTCAGCAGGGATATCAATTATTGATTCAGTTATGCTCATCCGTTCCTTCTATCCTCCACTCATCATCAGATACTTCTTTATATTCCCAGGCAGGCTCCTCAACGAAAATTCTGCCTTTTGCCATACAATAACCATTCTCAATAGTTATTTTAACATTGTCTTCAATAATTAAAACATTGTTTGCCGCCAGTTTATCAAGATATCTCTGTAGCTTACCCTGCGCTAAAGCTATCGCTTCATCCTCCGAATATCTCTTTTTTACCTCATAATATTCCCTGCTTTCTATAGTTCCATAACGGATGGGCAGGTAAAAGCTGTCAGTAATGTGCAGCACTTTTTCGCTAACAATTATATCATACTTGTCATATGAATTACTAGGATTATATAAAAATAATTTTTTATCCGTAAGTGCTACATAGTAGCCCTTTTTTGCCCTTCCTGTGTAGACGGCCTCAAGATACTCCAGGCTGAAGGCATCCTCATAATCATAATAGCTGCTGCAGATTATATCTGCATCGGCAACTACAGGCTGAAATCTTATAATTTCATCAAAATCGCTTTTTATTGCCACAATTCCGGAAACCAGAATATCTCCCCTTTTAACTACATCCCCTTTCTTTACCAGGGGTGTACCGGTCCGGGTTATTATACTTTTAACTACGGCATTTTTGCTGGCCACCATATGACTGGGCCTGTCAGCCTTTTTTACCGGTACCGGCATATTGATTTCGGTTATTTTAATAATAAGCCTTGTACCCTTTATCTCTGCCGACACCCATCCAATATCCTTGTATGCAAGTCTTATGCTTTCCTCTATCTCTTGACAGTTTATATGCTTTTTCCTGATTCCTGCATATACATCATTTTCTCTTAAGAACTCCAGCAGGGTCTCAGGAGTGTATTTGGAGCCACCCAGAATATTTATATCCCATATGAAGAGTGAAAGAATATATACCAGAAGAACACAGATTAGAATACCGGCAAAAAAGCCGTATCTTTTCCTGTATTTGTGCCATATAAAAGGGAAACCTCTTTTTTTGACTATTTCAGGTACAATTCCGGTTTTTTTGGCTATGGGTTTCAGCTGTTTAAATTTGTTTGCACGAATATTAAACTGATACATCCTGTCTATATTCTGCAAATTCCATATAAAAAGCTTCCTGTTGCAGCAAAGATTTATGAACCTTTCCGGAGCAACACCGCTTATCCTGACTGTCAAAACACCACAGAACCAATTAAGCAGCCTAATCAACATAAAGATACCCCCTGCGAGCAAACTTGCATCATTGGTAATAGATAGCCTGGATATAGCCTGTAATTCTCATTTCATCCTCTGTGAAGTAGAGGATGTTCAGATGCTTGCCTTCAATGCATATCCGGCATTGCTTGGTTTGTACCTTTATCAGCTCATCGTTGAATTCTATCAGGCCTTTATAATTTTCAAGGCTTATTTCGTTTCTTCCGGTTGCGGTTATTATCGGGGCTCCGGCCAGAATATCCGTGGGAATATGTATTCTTTTAGAGAACTCCTCCAGAAATGATTGTCTGTCAGAAGGCTTGATTTTATTTTTTTTATCAAAACCTTTATACAAAGTGTTTTTTGCATTTTTTTTGAACTTCTCATGGGATGATTTCAGCTTTTGCCTCATGGTCGCCCCCTAAATCTTAGGCAGATGCTGTTATTAATATATGAAAAAGAAAGAATTTGTAGAATATATAAAATAGAATATAAAAAACTTCCAATGTTTCCATTGGAAGTCTCTGTAATATTAATATTTACGTTTTCTTGCAGCTTCAGACTTTTTCTTGCGTCTTACACTTGGCTTTTCATAATGCTCCCTCTTACGGATCTCTTGTTGGATACCGGCCTTCGCGCAGTTCCGCTTGAATCTGCGGAGAGCACTATCTAACGACTCGTTTTCTTTAACGATAACAGTTGACATAGACTCACACCTAACCTCCCTCCAGTTGTATATTGTGCGTAAACAACTGTTTGGGTATTATTTGAATAGCACTAAAATGATTATAGCATATTTTTCATTATCGTCAACAAAAATTTCTTGTCAAATGGACAAAAATATCTTGAACTATTTTAACTGGGCAGCCAAAACTTCCTTTGCTTTTGAGATGACATTATCAATTCCTGCAGCATTTTTTCCTCCGGCCTGGGCCATATTGGGTCTTCCGCCGCCACCACCACCTACAAATGCCGCCAGCTCCTTAATCAGATTGCCTGCATGGGCACCCTGCTTTATTGCACCATCAGTTGCCATGGCCAGCAGATATACCTTATCCGGGCCTGTACTTGATGCAAGAATTATAACACCTTCAGCCAGCTTTTCCTTGAGCTGATCACCCAGACTGCACAGGCCGTTTGCATCAAGCTCCGGTACCTTAGCTGCCAAAAGCTTAATTCCCTTTACTTCCACAAGCTGATCCATGACATCCTTGAGCGCATTGCCTGCCAGCTTACTCTTTAGCTTTTCATTTTCGGATTTTAATGCCTTAATTTCCTCAAGAAGGCTTTCAATTCTGGCTGAAAGCTTTCCAGGCTCGGTTTTGGCAAGTTTTGCAGCCTCATTAAGCTCTTTCTCCAGCTCCTTGTAATAAGCCAGAACCGCTGCTCCCGTAAGGGCCTCTATACGTCTGACTCCCGCTGCAATACCCGTTTCGGATAATATCTTGAAATTGGCTATAGCAGCTGTATTGCTTACATGGGTACCACCGCACAGCTCCTTGCTGAAGTCTCCCATAGAAACTACACGAACCTCGTTTGAATACTTTTCTCCAAACAGGGCTATAGCCCCTTCCTTCCTGGCTGCATCCAAATCCATAATTTTTGTTGTAACTGGCAGGTTACCTTCTATCTGTTCATTTACTATAGCTTCAACTCTGCTTATCTCATCCTCGGTCATGGCTGAGAAATGTGTAAAGTCAAAGCGAAGTCTGTCCTCACTGACCATGGAGCCTGCCTGCTCCACATGATTGCCAAGTACTGTTTTGAGAGCCTTATGAAGCAGGTGGGTTGCACTGTGGTTTTTAGCCGTAGCAGCCCTTTGTGTCTCATTTACCTCCAGCTCAACCTTGTCTCCAACTCTAAGCATCCCCTTGGTTACGGTACCAACATGACCAATTTTACCTCCGGGCAGCTTTATAACATCCTCCACCTCAAACTCTGCATCAGTTGTCCTGATAATTCCTGTATCGGCCAACTGACCGCCGCTGGTGGCATAGAAGGGGGTCTCCTTTACTATAATCGTTCCTTTCTGGCCTGCGATAAGCTCATTAGTCAGCTCCGTTTCAGTTGTCAGAACCATGATCTCCGAACTGTACTTCAGGTGCTCATAGCCTACAAAGACTGAGGTAATATCTGCTGGTATCTGCTGATAAACAGTCTCTTCAGCACCCATATAGTTAGTTGTACCTCTGGCGCTTCTTGCCGCCTGCCTCTGGCGCTCCATGGCGGCCTTAAAGCCGGCTTCATCTACAGTATATCCCTTTTCACCCAGTATTTCTCTGGTTAAATCCAGCGGGAAGCCGAAGGTATCGTAAAGCCTGAAGGCATCCTCTCCTGAGAGGGTCTTAAGCCCCTTTGTTTCCATCTCTTTTTCCATATCCGCCAGAATGCTTAAGCCCTGGTCAATGGTTTTGCTGAATTTCTCCTCTTCTAATGTAAGCAGCTTAAGGATATATTCCTGCTTTTCCTCAAGCTCCGGATAACCGTCCTTAGATTCCCTGATAACAACCTTTGCCAGCTCAGCCATGAAATTGCCCTCTATTCCAAGAAGCCTTCCATGTCTTGCGGCACCTCTGAGCAATCTTCTGAATACATAGCCTCTGCCCTCATTTGAAGGAATAACACCATCGGAGGCCATAAAGGTGCAGCTTCTTATATGGTCGGTTATCTTTCTAATCGATATATCCTTATTGAGATCCTGATGATACTCTACTCCTGCCAGCTCACATACCTTATCACGGATGGCCTTGACAGTATCAATATCAAAAAGGGAATCTACATCCTGGACTACTACCGCCAGTCTTTCAAGTCCCATGCCGGTATCAATATTTTTTGTGGCAAGCTCAGTGTAATTCCCCTTGCCGTCACTGTCAAACTGGGTGAATACATTATTCCACACCTCTATATAACGGTCACAGTCACAGCCGACCCTGCAGTCAGGCTTGCCGCAGCCGTATTTTTCACCCCGATCATAGTAAATCTCGGAGCATGGACCGCATGGACCGGAGCCAATTTCCCAGAAATTGTCCTCCTTGCCGAAGCGATAAATCCGATCGGCAGGTATTCCTACTTCCTTGTTCCAGATATCAAAGGCTTCATCGTCCTCAAGATATACCGAAGGATATAAACGGTTTTTATCCAGTCCGATTACTTCTGTCAAAAATTCCCATGACCATTTAATTGCTTCCCTCTTGAAATAGTCACCAAAGGAGAAGTTTCCAAGCATTTCAAAAAAGGTACCGTGCCTTGAGGTCTTGCCCACATTGTCTATATCAGGTGTACGGATACACTTTTGACATGTGGCAATTCTTCTTCTGGGAGGTATCTCCTGACCTGTAAAATATGGCTTTAACGGGGCCATACCTGCATTTATCAGCAGTAAGCTGTTATCATTATGGGGAATCAATGGAAAGCTGTCCAAAATCAAATGCCCCTTGCTTTCAAAGAAATCCAGGAACATTCTCCTGAGTTCATTTACACCGTACTTTTGCACTTTCGTTGCCTCCTAATTTAAAGTTTCGTTGGAAATCACGCCGGAATGCCGCTTATCTGCGGTTAGCCAGCTCTGTTATTATATCGTCCCAGTCAAGACCGCATTCCACCATCAATACCATAAGATGATACAGATAGTCCGCTATCTCATAGCGAAGCTCCTCGGTTCCGGGATTTTTGGCGGCAATTGTTATTTCAATGGCCTCTTCACCGCATTTTTTAAGTATTTTATCTATACCCTTGTCAAAAAGATAGCATGTATAGGAGCCTTCCCTGGGATTTGCCTTGCGATCTGCTATCACCCTGTAAACATCCTTCAGTACAGCATATGGCTCCATGCTTTTATATTCCTTTTTAACAAGACCGGTATAAAAGCAGCTTTCGTTGCCGGTATGGCATGCAGGCCCCAGCTGCATTACCTTGGCGAGTATTGTATCCTTGTCGCAGTCAAGAATCAATTCCTTCAGATATTGATAATTCCCGCTTGTTTCTCCCTTTACCCAGAGGCATTGCCTGCTTCTTGAGTAGTATGTCATGCGTCCTGACGTAATAGTCTTATTATATGCCTCTTCATTCATATAAGCAAGCATTAATACTTTATCCGTGCGGTAATCTGTCACAATGACAGGAATTAATCCCTCTGAATTGAGCTTAAACTCTGAAAAAGGCAGACTGCTTTCAAAGACATTGACATTAATGCCCTCAGCCTTAAGGGCATTTTTAGCCTGAATAATGCTTTTATTTTCAAAGAAGTTTGTGGTAATGCCTACTACCTTATCAATTGACAACAGGCTGCCTAGATCATTCCTAATCAGACTGTCCCTGATGATTACATTTCCCGGAGCCCTGTTAATATTATCCACCAGTTGCTGTGAATATACCACATGCTTCAGCATTACAGTTTTTATATTAAATTCCGCCAGGGTGGCTATCAGTTGTCTTCCTTCTTCGTCCCTGCATTCTGAAAAATCCAGCTCTACAATTATTTTGTCAGGCCCAAAGCGCTTTATTGCTTCCTGCAACAGGCCAATCTCATCAAGGAGCGCATATTTGATCATTACTGCAGAAGCACCTGTATACAGGGCCTTTTTGACATCCTCCATGCGTTTAATACAGGTACCTACAATAACCGGAATATCAATTTCCTTGATTAGGGACTTCATCAGAGAAATAAATTCCTCCCTGGACTTTTCATCCTTTGAATAATTATAAACAAAAAGCTCATCAGCCCCATTATAGCTATAATCCTTAGCAAGCCTGACAACCTTGTCCGGCAGCTCATTTTCTGCATTTATATATGGTATTATTTTTTTAACGCTCATATATCCTCCATTTGAAAAGCAGCTAATAAACAGGAATTCATTGTTTTTCAAACATATTAATAGCTGTTTTTAAATCTATCCTGTTTTCATACAGGGCCTTGCCCATAATGGCACCGTATACGTTGATTTCACTCAGCATTTCCAAATCCTTCAGGGATGAGATTCCACCGGAGGCGATAATATTCAGTCCGGTTATGTCAACCATTTCCTTGGTATGGGTTATGTTCGGTCCCTGCAGCATACCGTCCTTGGTAATGTCGGTATAGACTATTGTTTTTACGCCAATCTTTTTCATCTCCATAGCCAGGGCAGTTGCATGATAGCTGCTGATTATCTCCCAGCCTTCAATAGCCACCATTCCGTCCTTGGCATCGATTCCTATCACTATCTTATCGGCTCCGAAGGTATTAATTGCTTCCTTAATAAATGCCGGATCCTTAACCGCCTTTGTACCGATGATTACCCGTTTTACACCAAGATTAAGCTTGTTTTCTATATCCTTTATTGCCCTGATGCCGCCTCCAACCTGTACCGGAATCTTAACCTCTTTCACAATGGCTGAAATTACTTCATCATTAACAGAATGCCCCAGAAGTGCACCATCAAGATCCACAATATGGATAAAGGAAGCTCCCGCTGCTTCCCATTGCTTAGCTATCTTTAAAGGCATTTCAGAATATACCAGCATATCCTGAAAGCTTCCCTGTCTAAGTCTTACACACTGTCCATTTTTTATATCAATTGCCGGAAATAAAATCATTGCAGTTGTTTTCCTTTCTTTATGGAATAATTAAGGTTATTATATTATATCTATCCTTATAGTAAGGATGCTATATTATGCCCTTTGTTGATAAAACCCCTTTTATTCTTTCATCAATGGACACAGCTTCAGACAATGCCTTTGCAAAGGCCTTGAAGGCACATTCCGCCAAATGATGATTGTTTCCGCCTGAAAGTTGTTTAATATGTAGATTCATTCCTGCAGAATAGGAAATAGCATAAAAGAACTCCCTTATAAGCTCTGTTTCCATATATCCGATTCTGTCTACTGTAAAGTTCAGATCGTAGACAAAATACGGCCTGCCTGACAGATCCACCGCACACAGAACAAGTATTTCATCCATAGGCAAAATGACTGAGCCGTAGCGCCTAATTCCCTGCTTGTCTCCAAGCGCGGAAGCAATTGCCTGGCCCAGTACAATACCGGTATCCTCAACCGTATGGTGTGAATCTACAAACAAATCCCCTTTAACCGTAAGCTTCAGATCAAAGAAGCCATGCTTTGCAAAATTCTCCAAGAGATGATCGAAAAAGCCTATACCGCTGCTGATGCTCCCCTTACCGTTTCCGTCCAGCAAAAGCTCCAGGCTTATATCGGTTTCCTTGGTTTTTCTGGTGATTGCTGCATTTCTGCCTTCCATCACGATCTCCTTTTTTTCGATATGATTATGATTAAAATAAATATTTATACACCGGCAGGTAAGCACTCTTTGTCTGAAGCTGCCATGCTGCCGGTTTCGCCAGCCTACGGCTTATGGTAATATTGCTGAATCACTGGCGAATATTACTGTTTATTATGCATGAGCTTACATTTTAATTATAGCTAAATCGATATAAATGTCAAACTTCATTTATTTTATGCAAAATAAAGCATTCTTCTTTTTATGCAAAACGCCGTATTGTTATATTTTAAACAAATACACTGCCTCTTTTTATTCAAATCTAATTCCTATGGAGGCAGCATGTGCCGTCAGCCCCTCATGCTCCGCAAAGGTCATTATATCCTTATAAATCGGCTCCAGAGCATCCCTTGAATATGCTATAATGCTTGACTTTTTGACAAAATCATCAACCCCCAGCGGAGAGAAGAATTTGGCTGTTCCGTTTGTCGGCAGGACATGATTGGAGCCTGCCATATAATCTCCAAGAGGCTCACTGGAATAATCCCCGATAAATATTGCGCCGGCATTTTTTATTTTGGTCATGATCATAAAAGGATCCTTTGTCATAATTTCAAGATGCTCTGATGCTATATCATTTGCTATATCTATTGCATCCGCCATATCTCTGGCAATTATAATGTAGCCGTAGTTATCCAGTGATTTTTCAATTATTTCTCTTCTGGATAATTTGCTTGCCTGCTTATCCACTTCATCGGATACTTTTTCTGCCAGCTGCCTGCTGGTGGTAACCAGTATCGCACTAGCCAGCTCATCATGCTCAGCCTGGGAAAGCAAATCGGCAGCCACATATTTCGGGTTGGCACTTTCGTCCGCCAGAACAAGTATTTCGCTGGGACCAGCCAGCGAGTCTATGCTGACAAAGCCATATACGGCCTTTTTAGCCAGTGCGACATATATATTGCCCGGGCCCACTATTTTATCTACCTTTTTTATGCTTTCGGTGCCAAATGCCAATGCCCCTATTGCCTGTGCTCCGCCAACCTTATAAATTTCTGTAACGCCCGCTTCATTTGCCGCCACCAGGGTTACAGGGTAAACCTTGCCGTTTTTCTGCGGCGGGGTTGTCATGGCGATTCTTTCTACTCCTGCCACTCTGGCCGGAACAACATTCATCAGAACCGAAGAAGGATATGCCGCTTTACCTCCAGGCACATAGACTCCCACTGAAGAAATAGGAGTAATCTTTTGACCCATTATAATTCCGTTTTCTGTTGAGTCAAACCAGCTGTAGCGCTTTTGCTTGACATGATAGTCCTCTATATTTTTAATTGCCTTTCTTATAACATCTATCAGGGAAGGCTCCACCTGGTTATATGCCTCCTCTATTTCCTCCTTAGTAACCCTGATTGTATCCTTTGTTATGCAGACCTTGTCGAACTTCTCCGTATATTCGAATAGTGCCTGGTCCTTACCTGCCCTTATATTCTCCAAAATATCTGCCACTACAGATGAATATTCCTCATATTGGGCAGGGCTTCTTTTCAAAAGATTTTCCAGTATATTTTGCCTGCTTTCTTCATTTAATTCAACTATTCTCATCCCATAACCGCCTTTCAGTATTATAGTTTATTCTTATTTAAGTCAATCTTAAACTGCTTTTCATGCGTTCTGCAGCCTTACTACTTCCTTCAAATCCCTGATAATCTTTGATATTCTTTCATGCTCCATTTTCATGCTGACCTCATTCACTACCATCCGGGCCGATATATTGCAGATTTCCTCCAGCACCACCAGACCGTTCTCCCTAAGGGTTGAGCCTGTTTCAACAATATCTACTATTACCTCGGCCAAACCTACTATCGGAGCCAACTCGACAGAGCCGTTCAGCTTTATGATCTCAACAGTCTGATGCTTTTTATTATAGAAATAATCCTTGGCTATCGCAGGATATTTTGTGGCCACACGAATCAGCTCACCATGCTGCAGCAATTCTTTTGCAGCAGCAGGCCCGGCAACACACATTCTGCACCTCCCAATGCCAAGGTCAACTACCTCATACATTTTTCTTCCTTCCTCAAGGATGGTATCCTTTCCGACGATACCAATATCGGCAGCGCCATATTCTACATATGTAGGAATATCATTGGCTTTTGCCAGAAAGAAACGCAGCTTGAGCTCCTCATTGGTAAATATCAGCTTTCTTGATCCTTTATCTCTAATCTCATCACAGCTGATTCCTATTTTCTCCAACATATCCAGGGAATCCATTGCCAAACGTCCCTTGGCAAGAGCTATGGTCAAATATCTCATTTATAAGCCCTCCATTATATCATTGCAATAAGTCCGCCAGTGCAACACTTTTTATATCGCCGTCGGAAGCATTAATGACCTTTATTTCTTCCATATTCTCTATCATAAGTATACCGCCTGCATTTATTCTCTTTGCGTAGGCTATATAATCATTAATACCGGCACTTTCATTCGATGCTTGTAGAATAACATTCATATCCTTGCTTCGAAAATACTTTGCAAGCTCTACAGCCCGGTGTCGGCAATCCTTGCTGTACAGTATCAGGGTATCTGACGCTTCCGGAGCTTTGAGAAGCTTCTGTCTTGACAGAGCCAACATCAGCTGGTCAATAACTATTGCCAGCCCAATTGCCGGGGCATCCTTACCGAATTGCCCCACCAGATTGTCATAACGTCCTCCTGTGGCAACAGCTTCTCCTGTTCCGTAGGTATAAGCCTTAAATATAATACCGGTATAATAATTATACTGGCTCAGCATACCCAGATCAAAGCTTATATATTTTTCATATCCGTATTCCGACATAATAGCATATAGCCTTTCCAGCCTTTCTATGGCACTTATAGCCCTTTTGTTCGACGTCAGGCTTTTAGCATGGGAAAGTATGTCCAGGCCGCCAAAAAGCTCAGAAAAGCTCAGGAATATATTCTTTAGCTCATCCGACATATCCTTCTTGCTGACCGTCTCTTCGACACCAAACATATTCTTCTTCTCTATCAGCTGCCTGAGGTCACCTGCCTCCTCCTCATTAAATATACCGGCTTCGTCTATCAGAGCTCTGAAAAAGTCGGCATCTCCAACCTCTACCTGAAATTCCGTTAGGCCTGAATGCAACAGACATTCTATTGTAAGAGCCAGCATCTCGGCATCAGCCTCAACACTATCATCATTTATTAGCTCGGCTCCCAGCTGGGTTACCTCCTTTAGCTTACCCTGGTAGCTGCTGTTATTGATGAAGGTGTTTCCTATATAGCACAGCCTTATCGGCATGTATTCATCCCTGAAATATTTTGCAACGCAACGGGCAATTGACGGGGTTATGTCTGGTCTTAATACTAATGTATTGCCGTCGCGGTCGAAGAATTTATAAATATCCTTGGAGGGTACGGTTCCCCGCTCCTGGGAAAAGACCTCAAAAAACTCAAAGGTTGGAGTCTGAATATCACGATAGCCATAATGCTCGAGGACATGATGCAGCTTGCTCTGCAGCATAAGCTTAATTGCGCATTCAGAATTGTATATATCCCTTACACCCTCAGGTGTATGTAACAGTCTGTCCTTCATAGTTCATGTCCTCCTTGTTTATAAATAATCAAACTACTTTCATATTGTAACGTGATAATTCGCTACCATGCTAATATATTTTATCATTATAATTAAATATATAACCTGTGTCAACCGGAAAAAGCAATTATATCTGTCAATCAAATAAGCTAAATTTATAAAAATAAAATGAAGGAATCAACATTCCCTCTCGGCCAAATCTCTGTTTAAAGCCTCAAGATAATGAATAATTCCTCCTGTTGCTGAAATTCTATAAGACATATCAAGCTCCTCATAACGAAAGCTCCTTCTTCCCCCCTCCTGCGCTCTGAGCCAGAACTCATGTAATCTTGCAAAGGGCAGGTAATGGTATGTATCATACTTCTTAAAAAATATCAGCAAAAAGGCCACTCCCTTTTGCTTTTCAAAATCCTTCATAAAATCAATCTGGTGCTGGTGCACATTTTTCAGGGCAAAGCTGTCCTGGGCACACTCCTTTGCATCAAAGCAAACCGGTATTCCCTGCACAACACCTATATAGTCAACCGTACTCTTCTGCTCGAAATATGCAAGAGTTATATGCCGGTTGTCCTTATCAATATTTATAGGGGTAATTGGGGTGGGTATCTTCTGAATAAGCGCCAGCCCCTTTTCCCTGTATTTGATATTGGTAAGATTAATAAGCTCCTCCAGCATGGAGCCCCTTAAGCCTCTTGAATTCCATGACGGCATTGGTCCGCCTCCCATTTTCTCCTATTATCCTTTTATAATGTAAGTTTCATCCGAACAAATCATTTTTGATCCGCATAAAAATCTCATTCTCTTTTGCTGTAAATTCCCTGCCGGATAAGCAGGCAAAATCACCGGTCAGTTCGGGAAATATAATTTTATGAGAATGAAGCAGTTGATGCTTCAGGCCATATTCCTTTGCAAAATAGCGGTTTATATCCGGATCTCCGTATTTACTGTCACCAATTATCGGATGGCCTATTGCTGCCAGATGGGCTCTGATTTGATGGGAACGGCCTGTTATCAGCTTGACCTTAAGCAGGGTGTAGGCACTTTTTTGTCCGGAGGCTGTTTTATCCTTCTTGAAGCAGTTTGATATTTCAGCATATTTAAGCGGTTCATACTCGGTACAGATATATTCGCCATCCGGCCTCTGCTCAGGATAGATACTCACCTGATTTCTGGCACTGTCCTTACTTAAATAGCCTTCAATTGTTCTTTTCTCTCTTACCCTGCCTTTAACAATACATAGATAGTATTTGTCCAGAGCTCTTGACTTCAGCAGCCTTGCCATCTCCTGCAGGCCCGCAAGTGATTTTCCTCCTATGAGTAAACCGCTTGTATTTCTGTCCAGCCTGTTGCAGACGGCCGGTTTAAAGCTGGCCAGCTGTTCTTTGCTTATCTGCTTTGTTTGCAGCAGATAAGTGGTAATATACTCCACCATGGAGATGTCATCCCTGCTTGCCTTCTGCGACAAAATTCCGGCCGGCTTGTTTACAATAATAATATGCTTGTCCTCATATATAATATCAAGCTTAAAATCCATTTCCCCTGTCAGCAATGTGTTGCTGTCAGTTTCATGAAAGCTGTTAAAGGTATCATCGGAAAGGTAAAAAACTATCTCATCAGAGACGGCAAGCCTTTCCGAGCCATCCGCCTTTTTGCCGTTTAAGGTTATATTTTTTTTTCGAAGCATCTTATAAATAAAGCTTTTCGGCGCTTTATTCAGGAGCTTGAAAAGAAGCTTGTCAAGCCGCTGCCCCGCTTCATTCTGCTGCACAATAAACTGCTTCATCATTAACCTCATTTCCAAAAGTTCTTGCAAATTAATCGGCTATCTGCCGATATCCTGCAAAATCTCCTTTAATGATCTTACATAATAATCCGCCAGTTTAATTTTTTCTTCTGTAAAATCCTTCGAAAACTCATCGTAGACAGCGCATACCTTCATGCCGGCATTCTTGCCGGCCATAATTCCATGGATTATATCCTCAAACACCAGACATCTTGCAGGTTCAACTCCCAGATCCTTTGCCACCAGAAGATATATATCAGGAGATGGCTTTCCCTTTAAAACCTCACAGGAGGTGCGAATTGAAGCAAAATAGGCGGCTATATTATGCTTTTTTATAATCAGCTCTGTCAATTCCCTGGAATTGCTGGTGGCAATACCCGCCGGAATATTTAATTCCTTTAGATATTGCAACAGCTCAATCGCTCCTTCCTTTAGAGGGACCTCATTAAGGTACTTGTCCCAGGCCATCGCGTTCCAGTCACTTTTTATCTGCTCAAGACTATCCTTAAGGCCGAACCTGTTCTTGAAATATACAGCCGTCTCTGAAAAGCTCATTCCCTCTATTGATTTCTGCAAATCCTCAGGCATTTCTATCCCAAAACGGGCTAAGTACTCAATATCTATACTTCTCCACATCCACATCGAGTCAATAAGTGTTCCGTCAAGGTCAAATATCACTGCATCTATATCTGTAAATATCATAATTCCTCCGTCTTGTATTTTTTTAGCAAACTTATCTCCTGCTCGGTCAGCTCCCTGAAGCTGCCGCAAGGCAAGTCCTTATCCAATATCAGTGGGCCCATGGAAAGGCGCTTAAGATATATTACCTTCTTCCCCAGTGCTTCAAACATCCTCTTTATCTGATGATATCTGCCCTCCCTGATGCAAACCTGTGCTTCCGATATCTCGCCTGATTCAAGCACAGATAAATCTGCGGGAAGGGTGGGCGTATCATCCCCTATATCGATTCCTTCCCTGAATGCTGTTTTATCTTCATCCGTTAACCGACCGGCTACCCTGACATAATAAACCTTGTCTACATGCTTTTTGGGAGATAAAAGTCCGTGGGCCAAATCCCCGTCGTTGGTAATAAGAAGCAGGCCCTCCGTATCCTTGTCAAGCCTGCCCACCGGAAATAAATCCTTGCGGGCCTTATCTCCCAACAGCTCTATTACTGTCTTGCTTTTGCCGTCACTAGTGGCTGAAATCACACCCTGAGGCTTATTAAGCATTATATATATATATTTATTGTATTCAATTCTTCTGTCATCAAAAAATACCGTATCGATCTCAGGTGACAGCTTATACTCAGGCATTTTGCATATTTGCTCGTTTATCCTAATCCTTCCCTTGCGGATATATTGCTTTACCTCGCTTCTGGTCCCGACACCCATATCCGCAAGGAATTTATCAAGCCGCAACTGCTTGTCCATCAAAAACCTCCATCCTGCATCACCGGCTACAGATCAGACCCATCTCCAGCCCGGCAGATATTTGTTCTTAAAGCTTTTTTTTGCCACCTTCATCCAGCCCAGCGAATAATCTCCGGCACATACCAGATACCAGCCGTCAGAATAGCTCCCTGGCATGCTGACAGATTCGCATTTCAGATATCTTATAAGCTCAGGGTCATCCGGATCAAAACGGATGATCTTGTCATATTCTCTTGTATATAAAGCATTTGCCAGCGCCTGCGACGGCTCAAATCTTTGCTTTTTCATCTCACCCAGTAAGAGCCCTTGCCTTAACACCCGCAGGCCGCTACTTTCCGGCATGTCATCAGGCAGCAGGTATAAGCTGTCGCCAAGAGCCATAAGCTGCTCCTTCCTGTATGATATCTGAGTGGATTTCAGAAAATCCAAAGCCTCATCGGATATGGCTGATTTAGCCTTCTGCCGGTTAGGCTTTTCCTTTAGATAATCAGCCCTGCCACCAGGAGCTTTCATTGAGCCAGCTGCCGTCTCTGCCTGCTCCTGCTTATGCAGCAGGGCTATAAAATGGCCTTCTCCATCTATTTTATGAGGCCATAAGCGTATACAGTTTTTAAGCTCCTCTCTACCTTCAACCCATTCCGGCCTGCCACAGTCAAAGCCTGTGTAAGCTACTCCAAGCCTTGCCTGTATATCCTCATCCGGCAGTGCCGGCACCACATGAAACTCAGGACACTTATCCAGTAGATATGAAATTGTTCCTTCGTTTTCTTCAGGTGAAAAGGTACAGGTTGAATAAAGCATGTAACCTCCCGGCCTGAGCATTTTTGCGGCAGCAATTATAATCTCCTTCTGAAGCTTATTATAGTATTCTACCCCATATTGCTCCCAATTCTTTATAATAGCCGGGCTTTTGCGGAACATTCCCTCACCGGAGCATGGGGCATCTATTAAAATCTTGTCAAAATACTCAGGAAAATAATCAAGCAGCTTTGCCGGATTTTCCGATAATATAAGACTGTTGCGTATGCCAAAAAGTTCTATATTTTTAAGAAGAGCCTTAGCCCTGGAATTGCTGATATCATTGGATACAAGAATTCCTTTTCCTTGTAGTCTAGCTCCCAGCTCGGTGCTTTTTCCTCCAGGTGCGGCGCATATATCCAGCACCCTGTCGCCTTCCTCTATAGGCAGAAGGCTGGCGGGTGTCATCGCGCTGGGCTCCTGGATATAGTAAAGGCCCGCATAATAAAAAGGATGCTTAGCAGGCTGCTCATCTGTCTGATAATAATAGCCGTTTCTTACCCAGGGTATTCTTTTTATGGAAAAAGGACAGATTCTTTCAAAATCTTCCGGAGAAATTTTTAAAGTATTTACACGTAAGCCGGAAAGGCCGGGCCTGCTAAAGCAACGCAAAAACTCCTCATACTCATCTCCCAGAAGCATTTTCATTCTGTCCTTGAACTTTTCAGGTAAATACATTTTCTCACTCCGTCTTGTTTTTAAAGCTATACTGGTATCTGTTACAAATTATCTGAGACTTTGAGCCCTGTAGCGGGCTGAAATCATGTCAAGATCCCGGCTGAATTTAGCCAGCTCACTTTGATCCCCATTCTGATAAATGCGAAAGAATTCATCCTGAATCCGTAATACCTCCTGTTTGTCAGCCACCTTGTACAGATTCTGAATATTATTTAATATATCCGATACCATGTTGGCCTTTATAGTAAAGGATTTTTGGGCCTCCATAATCTCATGCCTTACCAGGGACATCTCCCTGTCAAGCTGCAGTACCGCCTCCGCTGCAGATGTTAGTCTTTCCCTGATATTATCCGGCATATTCTGTTTATATTTATATTGAAGGGAATGCTCTATTGTTGCCCAGAAATTCATAGCCAGAGTTCTGATCTGAATTTCAACCTGCAACTGCTTTCGTCCCTTTAAGGTTTCAACTGCATAATCGACTATAAGATGATATGAACGGTAACCGCTTTTCTTCATATTGTTGATATAATCCTTTTCCTTCCTGACTGTCATGTCAGACCGTTTTTTGATTATATCTACAACCTTGTATATATCCTCAACAAATTGGCATATTATTCGTATTCCTGCTATATCATCTATTTTTTCAACATCCTCAAGACTTATTCCCTTCTTTTGTGCCTTTTCCAATATACTGGATATGGTCTTGACTCTGCCTGTAACAAGCTCAATCGGGGAGTACTCTCCTGCATGCCTGTATTCATCAATTATGTGATTGAATTTGGTAACAAGCTCATCAACGGCAAGCGCATAAGGATCAAGAAGCTCCCTCCAAAGGTGGATTTCCATAAATCATCCCTCCTTACAACTGTACCTATTCTTCCAGCATAAGCATCATCATAGACAGGATGGCAAGGCCGGCCGTTTCAGTTCTTAATATCCGTCTGCCAAGCGTTATTGGCCTGATATTGTGTTCTATGGCCAGTCTTATCTCATCAGCTTCAAATCCTCCCTCAGGTCCAACAAAAACTCCTATTTGGGAATAATTTGCTATTTTGCCCAGAAGTTCTCTTGTAATATTTATATCAGTTGCTTTCTCGTAAGGAATAAGGGCCAGCTCCATCCGGCTTAATGCTTTAACCGCATCAAAAAAGCTGTGTACGGGCCTTACGGCGGGTATAATTCCTCTGCCGGACTGTTTGGCAGCTTCCATGGCTATAGCCTGCCATCTTTGCATCTTTTTTTCTTCCTTCTTTTTATCCTCCAGCTTCACAACAACCCTGCCGGTCATAACGGGAACAATTTCAGCCGCACCCAGCTCAACCGCTTTTTGAATTATCAGCTCAAATTTATCCTTTTTGGGTAACCCCTGAAACAAAACAATTCGTGATTTAAGCTCAGCTTCCGTATCCCTAACAGCATCTATTTTAGCGACAATCTCATTATCTGAAACCCTATTAATTATACAATAGTAATCTTTTCCTTGTCCATTGCAAATTACTATTTCATCGCCCTGCCTGAGTCTAAGCACATTCTTTATATGATTGACATCTGATCCGATAATAGAAATATAATTCTCCCTGATCAAATCCTGCTCCACGTAAAATCGATGCATGCAGCTTTTTCATTCCCTTCATTAAGTATATTTATGCAGCTTATCAGTATGTACTATTAATAAACTCCTCTCCCATAGCTTATTATATAACACCCGGAACGTATGTTCAATCAATATTTACATTTACACGGACAATGATACATACGAAGCTGTAATAATACTGGAGGAGATGCAGTTTTTACATACAAAATCTCCCGTACCGTATGTAGATATACGGACGGGAGTATTTTAACGGATTAAGCATATAATAACTATATGCTTATCCGATATTATTATATCTTGACTAATAATCATTTATGATTAAATATTTAACAATAATAACAAACAAATTTTAGTCAATTTGACAGGCTCTATTTCCTTGCTGTAAAGCAAATCCATTCACCCATTCTGTTGATTTCCAAAATGGTAAAGCCGTTGTCGATTAAGGCTTTATTAACAGCCTCCTCCTTACTGTCTATAATTCCGGAGGAAATGAATATACCACCCTTTTTCAGATTCTCACCTATTACGGCAGATAAAGGAATTATAACATCGGCCAGTATATTGGCAACAACAATATCATATTTTTCTTTGCCAATATGTGACCGTACGCCGTTATCTTCTATTATATTACCGGTCATAAAGCTAAGACTGCCATCATTTAGGTCAAGACCGTTGGCCTTTGCATTCTCAATAGCCGTATCGGTAGCAACAGGATCAATATCTATACCCAATACCTCTTTTGCTCCCAGCTTCCTTGCTATTATGGATAAAATGCCGCTTCCGCTGCCGGCATCCAGCATAACCGTGTCCTGATTAATATATTTTTTTATTGCTATAATGCAAAGCTTTGTTGTTTCATGTGTACCGGTTCCGAAGGCTGTACCCGGATCCAGCTCAATAACCAGATCCTTTTCCGAAACATTATCCAATATTTCCCAGCTCGGCTTAATAATTATATTATCATCCACACGGAAGGGCTTGAAAAATTCCTTCCAATTATTTATCCAATCCTTATCCTCTGTTTCAGATATGCTTATCTTACCACTGCCTACTGAAACATATCTGGATAATTCCTCAAAGCCTTTCTTCACTTTATCTATTAAAGCATCGGTATCCTCGGACGAATCGACATAAAAGCTGATATGGGCTATGCCGTCATCTTCTCCCAGCTCAGGCGGAAGATCAACAAACATTTGCTTTATTTCCTCTTCCGACAAGGGCTGCTTGTCACTTATTTCATATCCTTCAATTCCCAGCTCTGTCAGCATCATACCAACAAGATCTTCAGCTTCAGTAGTGGTTTCCAATGTAATCTTCGTCCATTTCATATAGATACCATGCCTTTCCTTAACTTTACATTGTATAGTATATTACTATTTCCAAAATCTTTTCTTGGTTTTTTCTGTTTCTTCAGAGGATTTTCCTCTCATTGATTCATCAAATTTTCTTAAAAGCTCCTTCTGTTCAGAAGTAAGATTGGTCGGAACCTGAACGACCAGAGTTACATAATGGTCTCCTCTGATATTTCTGTTTCTCAGGCTGGGTACTCCCTTCCCACTAAGCCTGATTCTGGTATCTGTCTGAGTACCAGGCTTAACAGTATATATTATTTCACCATCAACAGTATTTATCTTAACGTCACCGCCCAATGCGGCTGTGACAAATGAAATCGGAGCTGTAGAATATATATCATAATCCTGGCGCTGAAATATAGGATGTCTGGCAACCTCCACCTCTACCAGCAAATCACCTCTGGGTCCTCCGTTAATTCCCGGCTCTCCTTTACCCCGGATTCTTACACTCTGACCATTGTCAATACCTGCTGGTATGGAAACCTGTATTTTCTTGCGGCTGCTGACATAACCCGTACCATAGCAGTCAGGGCATTTATCTCGAATGACCTTCCCTGCTCCCCTGCATTCCGGACAGGTCTGAACATTGCGTACCATTCCAAAAAGTGATTGCTGAGTGTAAACAACCTGACCCTTTCCGCCACATTTAGGACAGGTAACAGGACTTGTTCCAGGCCTGGCACCGGTTCCGCTACAGGTTCTGCAGTCATCCTTTAAGGTTAGCTCAAGCTCCTTTTCGGTGCCAAACACTGCTTCTTCAAAGGAGATTCTTACACTGGTTCTTATATGGGCACCCTGCATAGGTGCATTACTGTGCCTTCTGCTGCGGGTTCCAAACAAATCTCCGAACAGATCGCCAAAGATGTCTCCCATATCCATTCCGGAGAAATCAAAGCCTCCGCCACCACTCGGACCTCCTGCTTCAAAGGCCGCGTGTCCGAACTGATCATACTGCCTGCGTTTATCTGGATCGCTGAGGACATTGTAAGCCTCCAGGACCTCCTTGAATTTCGCTTCAGCTGTTTTATCCCCCGGATTCATGTCAGGATGATATTTTTTTGCAAGTGATCTGTATGCTTTTTTTATTTCATCTTCCGTCGCTGTCCTGCTGACACCTAAGACCTCATAATAATCCCGTTTATCGGCCATCTTTTCCTTCACCTTTCATAGCGTCAATCTAAATCTGGCAAATGCAAGCTCGGCTTATGTATATGCATTGCCAAAAGCTATCAGCAATAAGGCAGTCATTATTCTGACCGCCTTATTATTAAGCCTATTGCCATGTCTGCTACCGGCAGGCTAATGCCTGTACAACAGGCATGGCAACAGGCAAACTGTGGTTAATTATAACTCTCGGTAATCTCCGTCTACAACATCATCACTGCCGGCTGATGTGCTGGGACCTGAAGAAGATGGATTAGGTCCTGCGCCACCGGAAGGATTTACATTTTCATACAGCTTGGTAAACAGAGTCTGTGAATCTGTCATCAGCTTTTCCTTGGCAGCCTTGATATCAGCCACTTCTCCTTCAGACATTACCTCAGGATTGGTTTTCTCAAGCAGCTCCTTCAATCTTGCGAGATCAGCCTCTACTGTAGCCTTATCTGCCGGATCAAGCTTATCTCCAACCTCCTTGAGGGCTTTCTCTGTCTGGAATACGAAGGAGTCGGCTTCATTTCTTACATCAACTGCCTCCTTACGCTTTCTGTCCTGTGCTTCATATTCCTGAGCTTCCCTGATAGCCCTCTGAATCTCTTCTTCAGACATATTGGAGCTTGCTGTAATAGTAATGTGCTGCTCTCTTCCTGTTCCAAGATCCTTGGCAGAAACATTTACAATACCATTGGCATCTATATCGAAGGTTACCTCGATCTGAGGAACTCCTCTTGGTGCCGGCGGTATACCGTCCAGACGGAAGCGTCCTAATGTTTTGTTGTCCTTGGCAAATTGTCTTTCACCCTGTACAACATGGATATCTACTGCCGTCTGATTGTCTGCAGCAGTTGAGAAGATCTGGCTCTTTCTGGTAGGTATTGTGGTATTTCTTTCAATAAGCTTGGTAGCAATACCGCCAAGGGTCTCTATTGACAGGGACAATGGTGTAACATCAAGAAGAAGGATATCTCCTGCACCTGCATCACCGGCTAGCTTTCCTGCCTGGATTGATGCACCCAAAGCCACACACTCGTCAGGGTTAAGTGACTTTGAAGGCTCCTGACCTGTTAGCTGTCTAACCTTTTCCTGAACTGCAGGAATACGTGTTGAACCACCAACCAGCAATACCTTCTTGATATCGGCTGGAGTGAGTCCTGCATCACGAAGGGCATTCTGAACCGGAACTACAGTTCTTTCAACCAAATCATGTGTCAGCTCATCAAACTTGGCTCTTGTCAGGTTCATGTCCAGATGCTTGGGACCATCTGCGGTAGCTGTGATGAAGGGCAGATTGATATTGGTTGTTGTGGATGTGGAAAGTTCCTTCTTTGCCTTCTCTGCTGCTTCCTTCAGTCTTTGCATAGCCATCTTGTCAAGTGAAAGATCTACACCCTCAGCCTTTTTAAATTCATCTATCAAATATCTTACGATTCTTTCATCAAAATCGTCACCGCCCAGGTGATTGTCACCGCTTGTTGCCAGAACCTCGATTACACCGTCACCAATTTCAATAATAGATACGTCAAAGGTTCCGCCGCCCAGGTCATATACCATGATTTTCTGCTCTTTTTCATTGTCAAGTCCATATGCCAGAGCTGCAGCGGTAGGCTCATTTATAATTCTCTTTACATCAAGGCCGGCTATCTTACCTGCATCCTTTGTAGCCTGTCTTTGAGCGTCGTTGAAATATGCAGGAACAGTAATAACCGCTTCCGTAACCTTTTCACCCAGATAAGCCTCAGCATCTGCCTTAAGCTTTTGCAGGATCATAGCTGATATTTCCTGAGGTGAATATCTTTTATCATCAATCTTTACCCTGTAATCGGTTCCCATATGTCTTTTGATTGAAGATATGGTCCTGTCCGGATTGGTTACAGCCTGACGCTTGGCAGGCTCTCCGATAAGACGCTCTCCTGTCTTGGTAAATGCCACTACCGAAGGTGTGGTTCTGGAACCTTCCGCATTGGCAATAACGACAGGTTTACCGCCTTCCATGACGGCAACACATGAATTTGTCGTTCCTAAATCGATTCCTATAATTTTACCCATGCTATTTCCTCCTAATAATCAGATTGCTTAAATATTAGCTGCAAAATATTTATTATTTAAAAGTAAAGATATTGACTAAGTACATAATATATTAGTTAACTACCTTAACCATACTGTGACGTACTACCATGTCACGGTAGGTATATCCCTTCTGGAACTCTTCAGCTACAATGTTGGGTCCCAGATTTTCATCCTCACCATGCATTACAGCATTATGCAGATTAGGATCAAATTCCTTACCGACAGCTTCAATAGGCTTTAAGCCTATTTCATCAAGGATCGTCATCAACTGCCTATAGATAAGCTCAATACCCTGTACAAAGGAACTGCTCTTATCCTCTTCGGAAACAGATGAAAGACCTCTTTCAAAGTTATCTACCACAGGCAGAATTTTTTCTAGCAGGCTTTTTACACCCAGGTCAAACATCATTGATTTTTCCTTTTCAGTACGTTTACGGTAGTTGTCAAACTCCGCCATAGTTCTCATCAGTCTATCTGTAAGCTCGGCTATTTTGGCTTCCTTGGCCTCCAACTCCTTGGACTTTGAGCTCTTGAAGAAGCCTTTGCCCTTGGACTTGGCTTCAGAAGCCTCAGCTGCTCCGACTTCTGCCTCATTCTCAGACTCCATATCCGGATTATCCTGATTATCAGCATTGTCTGATTCTTCGGAAGATTCAGATATGTCAGCTTCCTTCATCTCATCCCATGCCTGATCCTGTCCAGCCTCCACCTTCATATCGGTTTGGGCCGTATTATCAGTTTTTACCGTATCCTCTGCATTAGCTTTAAAATCATTATTCTGCATATCCTTTTCTTCCTCTTCCTTATTTTCTTTATTTTCCATGCTTTTCATCAGCCGCTCCTTTTCCATGGCGGCTTTCATAACCTCTATTGTCTTATCCATATCCTCCAAAGCTTGTGCAACCACCTTTCCTCAACCTGCTGGTCATTTTCTATTTATTATTTTTTTTGAATATTTCATCCAGCTGCTGCATTAATGTCTGCAGTGTCCCTACCACTTTTTTGTAATCCATCCTTTTTGGTCCGATGATTCCCACTTTTCCATATACTCCCTCCTCAATTTCATAGGTGGCAGTTACTATGGAACATTCCTTCATGGACTCGACAGGTGTTTCATCGCCGATATATACCTTAATACCCCTGTCATCCTCACCTTCTATCCTGTCCTGTATCAGCTCAGTGAGAGCCTTCTTCTCTTCCAGGGTATAAAGTATATCACGGGCTTTATCCCTGTCTGAAAGCTCAGGATAGCGCAAAATATTGGTAGTGCCGGATGTAAATATTTCTATATCATCATCTTCATTGACTGCCTGCATTATGGCCTCAAGCACATCGTTGACGACTGATCTGTAATCGCCGGCCTGTTCCTTCATCTGGGTTATAACCGGCAGGGTAATTTCTCCCAGATCCAGTCCCTGCAGGAATGTATTGATAATTATATTTAGCTTCAAAAGGTTTTCCTTAGTTAAGGACGAGGATATGCGTATTATTTTGTTTTTAACTATGTTGCCCTCAAATACTATGACAGTAAGAAGCTGATTGTCTTCCACTTCCGTCAGTTGAATGAACTTTACCTTTTTCTTATATTGTGGCGTACTGACCATCGTTGTATACTGCGTATTGACAGCAAGGAGCCTGGCAACCTGCTGCAAAAGACTTTCCAGACGATCAGCCTTCTCCAGAATTAATCCCTTCATTTCCTCAACTTCCTGCACCTTGTCCTTCAAAAGCATATCTACATACAGGCGGTAGCCCTTATCTGTAGGTATGCGGCCGGCAGATGTATGAGGCTGAAAGATATATCCAAGCTCTTCAAGATCCGCCATCTCATTGCGTATTGTAGCAGAACTAAGGTTTAAATCTGTTAATTTTGAAATAGTTCTTGATCCAACGGGTTCACCCGTCTCAAGATAGTTGCGGATGATAGCCTGCAGGATCTTTAATTTTCTTTCATCCAACTCATGCATGGTATACCTCATAATTATATTATATAATATATTATCAGGAGCCATTTTTGTTAGCACTCATTTGGATAGAGTGCTAACATCTAAATCTAAAATAGCACTATCATTTTTATTTGTCAAGGCATATTATTATTTTTTTTGGAAAAAAAACCGCTTCGGCAAATAGTACTTCAGCGGACTTCATATAATTATACTATTCGTCTAGTTCAAAATAAAATCAGCCAATACATAATTACTTACATCTATTCCGTATTCGGTCAGATATATCCTGTCACCGTCTGCAGCCAACAGTCCGTTTTTTATATGCTTATCTATTACATCGCCATATAACGTCTCTATCTTTGTTCCAAACCGCTTCAAAAATTCCTTCCGGCTTATACCCTTTTGCATACGCAGACCAAGGAAGGCAAACTCCTCCATTTTATCCTTCAGGGACAATGGGCTTATATTCTTGCGCAAGCCGATCGGATCAGCCAGAAGCCCTGACTGGGCCTTATCTGTACCGGAGCAAGCGCCTCTCTTATACCCGAAATTTTTACCCTTTTCATATTCGGAGCATTTATTTATATATTCCTTTAATATCTCTGTATTATTAAATCTGACATCCTTAATCAGACTGGATGCTCCCAGGCCAAAGCCCAGATATTCTACTCCTGTCCAGTAGAAACTGTTATGCCTGCATTCATAGCCGGGCTTGGCAAAATTGGAAATCTCGTACCTTTGATATCCGTGGTTGGCCAAAAATGACCTGGTCAAATGATACATGCTTCTTTCTGTTTCCTCATCCGGCAGCAGCTTAAAGGCAGGGCCATTTTCATTGTACAGCTGATAAAACGGGGTTCCCTCTTCTATAATAAGGCTGTAGGCCGAGATATGCTCAGGCTCCAGCAAAACTACCTTTTTGAGGCTATCCTCCCATGAAGCAAGGCTTTGATTTGGCAAAGCCGACATAAGGTCAATATTAATGTTTTCATAGCCCAAAGATCTTGCTGCATCATAATTGTCCAAAAACTGCCCGAAGCTGTGGACCCTTCCCAAAAGCTTCAGTTCATTGTCATTTGCCGATTGCAGCCCGAAGCTAAGTCTGTTTATGCCTGCCCTGAGGTAATCCTTAAGCTTGTTGTGCGTTACTGTGCCCGGATTTACCTCAATACTGGCCTCAAGCTTCTCATAATCAATTTTAAAGACTCTTCCCAGCTGCTCCATGATTTTTATAATGGCTGCCCCCTCAAGGACTGACGGAGTACCCCCACCAATAAATACGGTCTTTACAATATATTCATCCGTTCTGCCGGCTGTTGATTTTATCTCGGTCAGCAGTGAATTAATATAGTCATTTATAATTTCATCATTTGCAGGAGCCGATAAGAAATCGCAATAATTGCATTTCTTCACACAGAAGGGAATATGGATATATATCCCCAGCTGTTGCCTCCTTTTGCAGGAAAGCAGCCTGTCTGCTTTTTTATTTATCTTATCTTTGCCATCATAAAAATCCGGCTTGTTTTGCATCTGCTTCATAATATCTTCCTTGTAATCTTTTTATCTGATAAATTAAGCGGGGAAAGCCTAAGCCTTTAATTCCCCGCCAAATTAGTCATAATACCATTGTCTTCAGATCATGCATTTCATTATACAGTTAATCTAATGTTTTGCAGCTGTTTTTAGCACTAATCCTCATCCAGCTTAAGCACACTCATAAAGGCCTTCTGAGGGATCTCAACATTGCCTATCTGACGCATTCTCTTCTTGCCTTCCTTCTGCTTCTCCAGCAGCTTCTTCTTACGGGTTATGTCACCGCCGTAGCACTTGGCCAGCACATCCTTCCTCATAGCCTTTACTGTTTCACGGGCGATAATCTTTGAACCGATTGCCGCCTGTATCGGAATTTCAAAGAGATGGCGCGGTATTTCCTCCTTAAGCTTTTCACACATTTTGCGTCCTCTCTCATAAGCACTGTCGGCATGCACAATAAATGTCAAGGCATCAACTACTTCCTTATTAATAAGGATATCCAGCTTTACAAGGTTGGATCTTGCATAGCCCTTAAACTCATAATCAAAGGATGCATAACCTCTTGATCTGGATTTTAAGGCGTCAAAGAAATCATATATGATTTCATTCAAAGGTAATTCATATTTTAACAGCGCTCTGGTGGACTCAATGTATTCCATGCCAAGATAGATGCCTCTTCTTTCCTGGCAAAGCTTCATAATCGATCCGACATATTCAGTAGTCACCATTATTTCAGCAGAAACAACAGGCTCCTCAAGGTAATCAATCTCAGACGGATCAGGAAGATTGGTAGGATTGGTTATATCAAACACCTGACCGTCCTTCTTGTGAACCTTGTATATAACGCTGGGTGCGGTTGTTACTAAATCCAGATTAAATTCCCTCTCCAGCCTTTCCTGTACCACTTCCATATGCAGTAAACCAAGGAAGCCACATCTGAAGCCAAAGCCAAGGGCCGCACTGGTTTCCGGCTCAAACTGCAGGGCCGCATCATTAAGCTGCAGCTTTTCCAGTGCATCCCGCAAATCCGAATATTCGGCACCATCCGCCGGATACATTCCGCAGTACACCATGGGCAAAACCTTCTTATAGCCCGGCAGCGGCTGTGCACAGGGCCGCTTGTTGTCTGTTATTGTATCCCCTACACGGGTATCTTTTACATTCTTTAGGCTGGCGGTAAGATAACCCACCATACCTGCGCTGAGCTCGTCCACAGGAATAAACTGTCCCGGACCGAAAATACCCAGCTCCACCACCTCAGCCACCGTTCCGGTAGCCATCATTCTTATTTGGGTACCCCTTTTTATGGTTCCCTCTTTAACCCTGCAGAACACAATTACCCCTTTATAAGGGTCATATTTTGAATCAAAAATAAGAGCCTGCAGCGGAGCATCCGGGTCTCCTTTGGGGGCCGGTATCTTTGTTACTATCTGCTCCAATACCTGCTCAACATTAATTCCCTGCTTGGCAGATATCCGGGGAGCATCCTGGGCTTCTATTCCTATAATATCCTCTATTTCATTTATTACCCTTTCAGGATCGGCACTGGGCAAATCTATCTTATTGATAACCGGCATGATCTCCAGGTCATGATCCAGCGCCATGTATACATTTGCAAGAGTCTGGGCTTCGATACCCTGGGCAGCATCAACAACTAGTATGGCTCCTTCACATGCAGCCAGACTTCTTGATACCTCATAGTTGAAGTCAACATGTCCTGGTGTATCAATCAAATTAAATATATACTCCTCACCATCACTTGCCTTATATATTGTACGGACCGCCTGGGCCTTTATTGTAATACCTCTTTCTCTTTCAATATCCATATTGTCCAGAATCTGATCCTGCATCTCCCTGCTGGTCAGCAAACCGGTTTTTTCAATAATTCGGTCAGCAAGTGTGCTCTTTCCGTGATCTATATGCGCAATTATACAAAAATTTCTTATCTTACTCTGGTCTATAGGCATCTTGTTCCTCCTGCGTAAGCTATCCGAATCTAAGCAAAACTGTGCCGGTCAAATAATCAGGCAGGCTGTCCGCCTTGTATTTTATGACCGCACTTTCTGATTGATTATATCATAAGGCATGGTAGCTGGCAAGTAATTGCATTTTCTTTTAATGCTCCAGGCAGTGTATTTTTTTGTAAGTTTATTCGTGATTTTGATTTTTTACCAATTCCTCTTCTGCTTTATCCCCCTTCAGTACCGCGTCCAATACATCGGCAAAGAGCACTATAGCATTCCTTGCGGCTTCCACAGTGTTGTTCACGCTCCCCAGCTCCACCAGCAGGCTCTTTGGCCGAAAATGCATATTATACCTGTAAGCCTTCAAATAATTTTTACTGAACAAACCGGGGTAGATATCAAAGGATTTTAGCTGAAGCTGAAGGCTGAAGGCCAGATTATCCTGCAAATAGGGATTTTCCAGATTTGTCATCGGTCCGTCATGATCCCTGCATAGGCCGTTGAACATCATTATCTGGGCTGTCTGCTTGCCATTAATGTACACGAGCTTTTCCTTTCCGCTGTTTCTATGTATATCAATAATAACTTCTATCGACGGGTACTCATCCAGCATTTTTTTCAGGCCGATTTCCGCTTGCGAATAGGATTTGTTATAGCCCTTCAGCACATCATAATAGGTCTTGTCATGTATTACGTTATAGTTATATTTTTCCGTCAAGGTCTTGGCCAGTAATGCCCCCATACCCACCACAGTATCCTCTTCAACTCCCGGCCTGCTATCTCTGAAGGCTTCCTGGGAATGGGTATGGAATATTAAAATCTGGGGCAAGTCGTTGGTCTGCTTCAGGGTCATATCGGCACTCACAAGCTTTTCACCGTCAAAAAGGCTGCTGTCCGCCACTGTAGTTCCATCAACCAGATAAAAGTTTCTTATTAAAAAATTCATGTCCCTCAACTGCTCAAGGGTATATTCAACTATTCTGCCGCTTGCGGCTTCTGCCATATGAGCTTCTTCATTAGAATAAACGTCCTCGGGTACCGGGCTTATTTCCCCTTTCAGATAGCCGATATTCAGTTGCTCATATGGCATATTACCGTCCCAAATCAGTCTTCCTGTAACCTCGCTCTTTATTACTGAGCCATTTGTAAGTATATATTCCAGGCCCAATTGCCTGGCAGCAATATCATTAAATTTGATGTGAAAACCGCTTTCTTCTGTATTAGAATCAGCCTTCGGCTCTGCTGCGTCTATCTTATCGCTAAAATTACCGTAATTGTATTCATAGGCTGAAGCAAATGTGCTTACTGCTTCATACTCATTTTTATTTATAAATCTGCCAAGGACCAGCCTGTCATCAAAAATACCTCCAAAGAATGCTGTTTTTCCGTCTTTTTCTTTGGCAGTATAGCTGATTAGAGAGGAGCCCTTTGCAAATATGCCGCTTCCGATATTAGAAATAGCCAAGTCCAGCATACCGGCTTGACCAATATTATCCGATAATGAAATAGATGCAAATTTTAGCAGGAGATATAGTGAAAATATAATAATACCGGTCAAAATCAGCTGATAAAGCTTAAATCTGATTCGAATTCTGAATCTACCCATTTTTCTTCCCCCGTACTACAGCATAAGCCGTGATTTTTACTTGCGTCATTTGTCCGTTTGATGCGGAGCAAAGGAAGCCTTGTCTTTAGTGTTATGCATCAGCCACAGCAAGGACTAATGTCATCAGGTCAAAAATGTTATCATTGAGTGATCGGAACTTATAGTTAATTATATTCCGGGGGAAGCAAATTATAACAGACGATTATGCCATTTGGGCAAAGCAGGAATTCAAAGCCTCCGATACTGTGTAGCTGATGCGTTTTATGGATTCATCAATATTTTTCGGTGTAACAAACATATTTTCAATCTGATGCCCTCTTACTTCACTGATAAATTTGCTTATATCCTCCTCGCTGAAGCCGGTTTCCTTCATATAGCTGCTCATTGTATCGGCAACTATGGTAAAGGCATCCACGACAGTAGGTACCCCTAATGCGATTACCTTTGTCCCGACAGTTTCCTGGTTAATTGCCTTGCGGTTGTTGCCTACTCCTGAACCGGGATTTATACCGGTATCCGTCAGCTGTATAGTTGTATTCAGACGGTTGACACTTCTTGAAGCAAGGGCATCTATAACAATAATCAGCTTGGGATTTGTTTCCTTAACAATACCCTTTATAATTTCAACGGTTTCCATTCCGGTCTGGGCCATTACGCCGGGAGAAATGGCGCTTATGCAGCCCAGCTTGTTCTTTTCTTTAAATTCCTTACCGTATTCCTTTATTAGATGTCTGGTTATAAACAAATTGTCTACCACCATAGGTCCCAGTGCATCAGGTGTTACCTCCCGGTTGCCCAGACCTACTATAAGGATTTCCTCCTTCTTGAGGTCTCCAGCCAGCTTTTTAAGGTATTTTGCTATTTCATCGGATACCCTTCTGTGGTAGTCCTCATCAGCCTTTTCTATATCTGGCGCTTCTATTGTTATATATGTGCCTATTGGCTTTTGCATTGCCTTGGCACCCTTCTCGTCCCTGATGGTAAGGATGGAGATTCTGATATTATTTTTCTTATCGAATTCCTCCTTAAGTTCGACTCCTCTTATTTCGACATCGTCATCCTGAAAGCTTTCCCTTGCCTCCAGAGCAAGGTCTGTACGGATTCTATGAATCATTTTTATACCTCCTGGTCACTGATATAAATTAAGCCTATTTTCACATATTTGCCTTTGTCCAGAAAATCTATGCTAAAACCTGTATGTTGCATAAAAGATTAACAAAATCATGGTTTATTATTAATCTATATTTTCTTCAAAGATATAAAAAATATGTAGGTTTACAATACATGTGTTACAAAATTAAATAAATAAAAACGGAAATGCTCTCTTTTGTGTTATATTTAAGTT